>Ga0335069_10017215_pt1 | contig 10075 bp, 7 predicted proteins | sample Lox_Sample_11_FD_206714 | JGI IMG/M metagenome (GOLD analysis project Ga0335069, IMG submission 206714) | Soil microbial communities from Loxahatchee National Wildlife Refuge, Florida, United States - Lox_Sample_1.1 | ecosystem: Environmental > Terrestrial > Soil > Wetlands | place: USA: Florida...
ACCTCTGGGTTCTCCTTTTGCTGGGAACTATTGCTGGGGCTCTCGCAATGTTAGGACCGGGTCTGTGGTCAGTCGATGCTCGCCTGTTCGGGTGGAAGCGCGTCGAAGCTCCCCCTCGCAAAAGCAGTTGAAGCTCTCGTTAAGACTTCCAAATACGAAATTTTCTGGCGCAGAAGAGGCTTCTATTCGCCTCCCAAGAGTCTGCGATTTACCTCCATGTGGGGCTGACCGCAAACGGAACTCAGTTGCACAATGGCTCGCGAATTAGAGCAAGAGGGAGGAAATTATGGGCGCGACTGCCGCTTTCACAGACCTGGAAGGCTTCGCAGGAACAGGCTTTCCCAATGTGGGCGAGTTCGAAGACCAACTGTCTCTGCAATCAGAAACCAGCTCCGAGTACTACTTCGAAGGAATTGTCGGCAAGAGCCGCGCCATTCAGAAGGTGCTGGAGCAAGTCTCCATCGTCGCGCCTACCGATGCGACGGTGCTGCTCCATGGAGAAACCGGCACCGGCAAGGAACTCATTGCACGCGCCATTCACAAACTCAGCTCCCGGTGCGAGCGCAGCTTTGTGCGCATGAACTGTGCCGCTATTCCCTCGGGGCTGCTGGAGAGCGAACTGTTCGGGCACGAGAAGGGGGCGTTCACTGGCGCCCTGATGCAGAAAAAGGGCAGATTCGAACTTGCCGACGGGGGCTCGCTGTTTCTGGACGAGATCGGGGACATCAGTCTGGAACTGCAGCCGAAATTGTTGCGCGCGGTACAGGAGCGGGAATTTGAACGCCTGGGAAGCGCCAGGACCATCCACGTCGATGTGCGCATGATTGCAGCCACACATCGCGATTTGCCGGCCATGATCCGCAACAGTCAGTTTCGCGAGGACCTTTTTTACAGGCTGAATGTGTTTCCGGTCGAAATCCCGCCGCTTCGCGAAAGGCGCGAAGACATTGAACTCCTGGTCCGCTTTTTTGTGTCGCGCCTGTCCCGCCGAATGCAAAAACGTATCCGGCATATCCCGGAACCGGCCTTAGCGGCTCTGGTAAATGCCGATTGGCCAGGAAATATCCGCGAGCTGGAGAACTTTATCGAGCGTTGCGTGATTCTCACGCAAGGGGACGAATTGAATGTGCCACGCAAAGAGCTCAAGGGATATTCAGGCAGCAGCATGGTTATGACTCCGTCGTCCTTCAAGCAGGCCGAGCGGCAGGTAATCATCGAGGCTTTGAAAAGCACGGCTGGAAGAATAGCCGGCGAAGGCGGAGCGGCAGAGCGCCTCGGGCTTAAAAGAACCACACTCCAAAACAAGATGCGCCGGCTGAATATCGCTCGCGCTGATTATTCAGCCAACCAGGGGCACGCCTGACGAAAGGCGTTCCTCGCGGTGTAAGAAGAGAAACAGGCGGCCTTGGCGCAAAAAGCAAGAGAGGAACGATGGCGAAAAAATCGAAAAACCAAAAAAAACAGAAATCCACGCTGGACAGCCAGCAATGCGGCCTCAACGGGAAACAGAAGATCGGCAAGAAACAGTACGCGGCCGAACTTTTCAAGCTGCAGGTTGAACTGGTCAAGCTCCAGGAATGGGTCAAGGCGACCAAGGCCCGCATTATCATCATTTTCGAAGGACGAGACGCTGCCGGCAAAGGCGGCATCATCAAGCGCATCGTGGAGCGTGTCAGTCCGCGCATCTTCCGCGTGGTCGCCCTCCCCTCGCCAACCGAGAGGCAGAAGACGCAGCTCCATGCTCAGCGCTACATTGAACAACTGCCTGCCGGAGGTGAAGTCGTTATCTTTGACCGGAGCTGGTATAACCGCGCCGGTGTTGAGCACGTGATGGGCTTTTGTACTCATGAGGAGTACAGGGACTTTCTCAGGGACTGTCCCACTTTCGAGGCCTTTCTGGTCGGCCAAGGCATCATCCTGCTGAAGTACTGGCTCGAAGTATCGGAAAAGGAACAGCACAAGCGCTTTCTCGAACGCATCGAAGATCCTTCAAAGCGGTGGAAGCTGAGCCCTATGGACTTGGAATCGCACCGCCGTTGGTACGACTACTCACGCGCCCGGGATGAAATGCTCGCAGCCACCGATACAAAAGCGGCGCCCTGGTACATCGTTCCGTCAGACGACAAAAAGCGTGCCCGCCTGAACTGCATTGCGCACATACTCGACAGTATCCAGTACGAGGAGATTCCTTATACGCCTCCCCAGCTTCCGGCACGGCAAAAGGCGAAAGGGTACGTAGAGCCGGAGCAAAAGCATCGAGTCATCCCGCAGCGCTGGTAGCCCAGCGGCATGTAAGAGCGACTTCAAATCTGACCGCCCCGACCATCTTCTCTGCCTCGAACAACTACGATGCCAATCGAGCGCACCCATGGCGAAGTGTATGCCAGGGACGTGCAGCGCGCGCTGGGCTTTTATCACGACCTGCTGGGATTCAAGCTGGTGGACGAGTTCCGCCACGAAGGCAAGCCTGTGTATGCGCGTTTGCGCGCTCCCGGCGGCGACGGCACCATTGCGCTGCACCTGGCCGGGCCGGGGACGCCTTTGGCCAGCGACGGAGTGCGGCTGTACTTCGAGATTCGCGATGTCGACGACTTCTGCCGCAAGCTGCAAGCCAAGGGCTTCTACATCACGCAGATGCCGCGCATGATGCCGTGGGGCTGGCGTCACGCCTACCTGAACGATCCCGACGGCCACGAGATCAGCCTCTACTGGGCCGGAGAGAACCGCATGAAGAAGACCGTCATGCGCACGGCGAAAGAAGTGGACAAGGTGCCAGCGGCGAAGGGGCGATGACGTACCCAGGGGCCGGTTGATCGCGCTTCCGGCTAAAGGCGATTGATGAGGCTGGCGACGTAGGCCGCCCCGAAGCCGTTGTCGATGTTCACCACGGCCACGTTGGACGCGCACGAGTTCATCATGGCGAGCAGAGCTGTCAGTCCCTGAAACGAAGCTCCATAGCCGACACTGGTGGGCACGGCAATCACCGGCACTCCGACCAGTCCGCCTACCACGCTGGGAAGTGCTCCTTCCATACCCGCGCAAACGATCAGCACGCGCGCGTTCATAAGCGAGTCGCGATAAGTCAGCAGGCGGTGCAACCCTGCTACCCCCACGTCATAGATACGCTCCACCTTGTTGCCCATGATATCGGCGGCGACTGCGGCCTCTTCTGCCACCGGAATGTCGCTGGTCCCGGCCGATACGACTACGATCACGCCTTTGCCGGGCGTCCTGTCGTCTTGCTTGAGGGTGAGTGTGCGGGCCACTTCGTTATGCGCCGCGGCAGGAATCCGCGCCTGGACGGCCGACACCTGCTCGGGGGATACACGAGTGGCAAGCACGTTGGCGCCGGCGCCCGCCAGGCGGCAGAAGATTTCCGCAAGCTGCGCCGGCGCCTTGCCCGGTCCGAAGACAACTTCGGGCATGCCGGCACGCAGCTGACGATGGTGATCTATCTTTGCGAAGCCCAGATCCTCGAAAGGCAGGGCCTTCAGCCGTTGCAGAGCTTCATCCGGGGAAGTTTCCCCGGCCCGAACTTGCTCCAGCAATTCCTTCAATCGATCCATATCCATGGTGATTGGCCTTCCGGTGATGACGGTCGGCACCTCGGCATCGCACTGAGGGCGAGCCTGTCTCCAATCTACATTGTTACCCGATCCCTGGCAGAACGAGCAGCGCCGGCAGCCCGGCGACTGAGACTGGGAAGGGTACCTGGCTCGCGGCGTCGAAAACCACTGGAGGTGCGTTGTTCAGGCAGAAAGGAAAATTGCGCCGCGCGGCACCGTAACAGGGCAGGGACAAAATTAAAAGGGCTGCGACATTGGTTATGCTCTAGCCGCCGACTCCTGCGAGGGAGTCTTACGGCGTGGAACATGCACCGTCACAGCCCCTGATGTGATCGCCGCTTTCGCGGTACCAAGCCCCGGCCTGCTCTCGCAAGCTTGCCGGTTTTTTCGGGCCTGGCAGACGCAGCGAGTCACCCCGCTGACGCTCATCACCCAGCCTACTTCGGACTGGCTACTTATCAGGTTGCCAACCCTTTCAGCCGTCGACGTGCGTCACAGTAAATTCACCGTCCTTTAATGTCAACGCCCGAAATTAGTGCAATTGTGGAAAAACCGGGAAGTTCGCATTTTGGGCGAATCCATCCGATGTATTTCTTCGCTTGCGCCGACTCGCCGCCAGTGGATGGCCAGCAGGTTGCGGTCGCAATCCAACCGGGGCCGCGTCTTCGCTCTTTTTGGGACTCTTCGAGCCCGGCAGTTCAGCCCTTATAGGTGAGTTCGAAAACTGTACAGTCGTCGCCCAGTGGGCGGCCGGCGCAGAAGGTGCGCACGGAGGTCAGGATGTCGCGGAACGGCGACTCGCCCGCCGCAGCCTTCTCCAGGCGCTCATCGCCAAAGAATTCGCCTGCCGGGTTCTCCGCCTCGGTGACGCCATCCGTGATAAGCACAACGCGGTCGCCGGCGTCCATTTGCCGGCGCCCGCTCGTATAGTCCACATCTGGCAGCAGGCCCACGGGCACGTTGGCCTCGAACAGGCGCGAAACACTCCCCGATGCGATCAGCACGGGCGGGACGTGGCCGCAGTTGACGAATTCCAGCTCACCGGTGGTCTTCAAGTGGGCGATCACCAGGGTCGCGTACTTTTCGCCCAGCGATTTCTGGCAGAGGAAGCGATTGGTCGAGCTCACGACCTCGGACAGGGGGACATTGTTGCAGATCTGCGAATAGACCATGCCCTGCAGAATCGAGGCCAGCAGAGCGGCGGAGATCCCCTTGCCGCAGACGTCCGTCACCACCACGGCCACCCCTTCGGGGGTGGGAATGACGTCGAAGAAATCGCCGCCCACGTCGCGGCAGGAGAGATTCCGCGCCTGGATGGTGGCGAACGACAGCTCCGGGATGGTGACCGCCATCAGCCGCTGCTGGATGGACGCGGCGATGGAGAGTTCCTGCTGGTAGCGGCGCGCCGATTCTTCCGCCTGCACCAGGCGGGCGTTCTCCACCAGGGAAGCTGCCTCGGTGGCGATCGTGGTCAAAATATCCTTGCTGACCTTGGAGAGGTCCCGCGAGGCGTAGCGGCTGTCCAGATAGAGCACGCCCATAATCTCGGGGAGGCCGCCGATGATGGTCACGTCCAGCGCCTTTTCCTTGACCAGGGTCTTGCGCAGCGGGATGCAGATGACGGTGCGCAAGTCATAGGCGATGATGCTCTTGCGCTGGGCCACGTCCGCGGACTTGGTGGTGTCGGTGACCACGAAGGCAGAGGCGCCGCGCGCCGCATCCTCCAGGATGGAGCGCGAGATTGTGGTCTCGTCGGTCATGGCCTCGCCGCGAGAGTTGCGCCCCGCCACCAGCCGCAGCCGCCCGTCTGGATCGCGCAGGAAGACGCACCCACGCTCGGCGCCGGTGAGCCGCAGCGTGGAATCGATGAGCGTCACCAGGATCTCGTCCACCACGCCGGTAGTGTTCAGCTTGCGCGCCGCTTCCAGAAAGAAAGTGAGCTTTTCCAGGTCCGAAGCCCCGCCCCGCACCTCGAGACCGGAGATCTGGCTGAGAAACTCGCGCGCCGTACTGACGCTGGCGCTAGTGGGGTTGAACACGATGCAGGGGCCGCCGTGGGCGCCAAATTCCACCCGGTCGTTGGTGTTCAGCTTGTGGCGCTCGATCTTCTCGCCGTTGACGAAGGTGCCGTGCTTGCTCCCCACGTCCACGATCACGTAATCGCCGCCCTCCGCGAGGATGGAAGCGTGGTCGCGCGAGACCCGCGGATCGGCGATGATCAGGTCGCGGTCGGTCTTGCGCCCGATGGTGAACGGCGTGTGGTCCAGGGTGATGGCGCGCTGCTCGGATTCCTGCATGAAGACCAGCTCCGGAAACCCGGAGGGCCCGCTCACAGACACCGTCGTGGAAGAGGTCAAAGACATCGTTGTGGGAGGCTAACCCCGACGTGCAAGAGTAGCATTATCCGGCGGTGTGCCGGAAGTGACGAACCGGTGGGGTCGCTAGATGTGCGCAACCTCCTGCTTCAGCGCGGGCGCCGGCGAGCCGGTCTTGTTCTTGCCCAGCCCCAGCCCGACTTCGAAGTGCCACTTCCAGATGGCGAAGATGGGCGGGTAGATCACCAATTCCATAAGGAAGGACGTCAGGATCCCTCCGATCATGGGGGCGGCAATGCGCTTCATCACGTCACTGCCGGTCCCCACCGACCACATGATGGGAAGCAGGCCGAAGAGCATGCAGGCCACGGTCATCACCTTGGGCCGCAGCCGTTTCACGGCGCCGTGAACGATGGACTCGCGCAGGTCGTTCCAGCAGTTCATCCGCCCCCGGGCGATCGCCTCCTGATAGGCGAGATCGAGATAAAGCAGCATGAACACGGCGGTCTCCGCGTCAACGCCCAGCAGCGCGATCAGCCCCACCCAGACGGCGATGCTCATGTTGTAGTTGAGCAGGTAGAGCAGCCAGATGGCGCCGATCGCCGAGAAGGGCACCGCCAGCAGAATGATGCCGGTCTTCACCGCCGATCCGGTATTGAAATAGAGCAGCAGGAAGACCAGGAACAGGGTCAGTGGCACCACGATCTTCAGCCGCTCCTTGACGCGCTGCATCGCTTCGTACTGGCCGCTCCAGACGAGCTGGTAGCCGGCGGGCACGCTGACCTTCTGCCGTACGGCATTCTTGGCGTCGGCGATGTAGCCGCCGATGTCGCGTCCGCTGACGTCCACGTAGACATAGCCGCTCAGGCGGCCGTTCTCGTCGCGGATCATGCCCGGCCCGGTCTTGAGCGAGATGTCGGCGATCTGGGCCAGCGGGACTTGTGTGCCCGCCGGGGTATTGACGAGCACGCGCTGCAGTGCATCGAGGTCGGTGCGATAGTCGCGCAGGTAGCGGACGCTCACCGCATAGCGCTCCCGGCCTTCCACCGTGGTGGTGACGGGCTCGCCGCCGATGGCCGACATCAGCACGTCATTGGCGTCATCGGTGCGCAGGCCGTAGCGCGCCAGTTGATCGCGCTTGAGGTCAAAATCCAGAAAGTAGCCGCCTGTAGTGCGCTCGGCGAACACACTGGTTGTGCCAGGAATGTCTTTCAGCGCCGTCTCGATCTGCTCGCCGAGCTTTTCGATCTCCCCCAGGTCCGAGCCCAGGATCTTGATCCCGAGCGGTGTCCGGACACCGGTGGTCAGCATGTCAATGCGCGCCTTGATGGGCATCGTCCAGGCGTTGGCCACTCCAGGAATCGTGAGCGCTTCGTTCAGGCCGCCGGGGCCATAGATCAACTCCTGCGTGGTCCCATGGTCAGGCCAGAAACGGCGAAGGATGTTCTGTGCCCACTCCGGCGCCCACTTCGAGTAGAACCGTTCGCGCTTCGGCCATTCTGATTGCGGCTTGAGCACTACAACGGTTTCCATCATCGAGTAGGGCGCCGGGTCGGTGGCGCTCTCGACGCGCCCGGCTTTGCCGAACACGCGCTCCACTTCTGGAAAACTTCTGATGATCCTGTCCTGCACCTGCAACAGGCGAGAGGCTTCGGTTACGGACATACCCGGCAGCGTGGTCGGCATGTAGAGCAGCGTGCCCTCATCGAGGGGCGGCATGAACTCCGAGCCCAGCCGGAAAAACACAGGGACCGTCAGCGCCATCGCTATCAACGCCACCGCGATGGTCTTCCATTTGTGCTCCAGAACGAACTCGACCACGGGGTGGTAGATTTTCATCAGCGGACGGCTGATGGGGTGATCGTCCTCGCTGTGGATCCTTCCCACCAGCAGGCCGTTGACGATCTTCGCCAGCCATTTCGGGCGGAAGCGGAAGTTGTCCATGCGTGTGAACAGCAGGCGCATAGCGGGGTCCAGCGTGATGGCCAGGACGGCAGCGATGGCCATGGCGAAATTCTTGGTGAACGCCAGCGGCTTGAACAGCCGGCCCTCCTGGGCTTCGAGGGTAAATACCGGCAGGAAGGAAATGGCGATCACCAGCAGTGCGAAGAAGCTCGGACCACCGACTTCCTTCACGGCTGAGATCACCACCTGGTGGTAGTCGCCGGGCCGTCCTTCTGCGTTCCAGTGCTCCAGCTTCTTGTGCGTCTGCTCGACCACTACCACCGCTGCGTCCACCATGGCGCCAATCGCCACGGCGATTCCACCCAGCGACATGATGTTGGCCGTCATCCCCGACAGCTGGATGGGAATGAAGGCGAGAATGACCGTGATCGGGATGGTAATGATGGGGATGATGGCGCTCGGGAAATGCCACAGGAAAATAAGGATCACCAGGCTGACGATGATCAGCTCTTCGATCAGCGTGCGCTTCAGGGTGTCCACCGAGCGATCAATCAGCTCCGACCGGTCGTAGGTGGGCACGATCTTCAGGCCCTTGGGCAGTGCCGGCTCGATCTCGGAGACCCTGGTCTTCACGCGCTCGATCACCTTCTGCGCGTTTTCACCGAAGCGCATGATGACCACCCCGCCGACGGCCTCACCTTTGCCGTCGATTTCCGACACCCCACGGCGAATGTCCGGCCCGTAGGTCACGGTGGCGACATTGCCCACCAGCACGGGTGTGCCGGTCTGTGGATTCACCATCAGGGGGATGGCGGCGATGTCGCCGAGCGACCTGATATAGCCGCGGCCGCGCACCATGTATTCGCGGCCCGTCTGCTCCACCAGGCGCGCTCCCACGTCGTTGTTCGACTTCTGGACCGCCTCGACGACCGCATTGATCGGGACCCTGTAGGCAAGCAGCCGGTTGGGATCGACGTTGACCTGATACTGCCGCACAAAGCCGCCGACCGGCGCGACTTCCGCCACCCCCGGGACCGCCTGCAGGGCGTAGCGCAGATACCAGTCCTGGTAGCTGCGCATCTGGTCGAGCGAATACTGACCAGTCTCATCCACCAGCGCGTACTGATACACCCAGCCGACGGCGGTGGCGTCCTTGGCCAGTTCGACATTGACGCCCTTTGGAAGGCGCGGGATGACCGAGTTCAGATACTCCAGCGTGCGCGAGCGCGCCCAGTAGATGTCGGTGCCTTCGTCGAAGATGATGTAGACGTATGAATAGCCGAAATCGCTGAAGGCGCGGATGTCCTTCACCCTGGGCATGCCGAGCAGCGCCGATGTGATCGGGTAGCTGACCTGATCTTCCATGATGTCGGGGCTGCGGTCCCACCTGGCGTAAACGATGACCTGCGTGTCGGAGAGATCGGGTATGGCGTCGAGCTTGGTGTTGTTGAGCGAATGCCAGCCCGCCAGGATGCCCGCAGCGATGAACAGAAAAACCAGGAACTTGCGGGTGGCGCAAAGTTCGATGATGCGGTTGATCATTGCCGGGCCTCCCCGCCGCTGACGCCGGCTAGCATTTCTGCCATGTTGCGGACCACGCCGCCATTGGCAGCCGCGAAGCTGTCGGCTTCGGCGCGCGAGGCGAAGGCGAACGTTCCCGGCGAGCAGCGGTCGAACGCGGCGTGTTCCACCTGCTTCATTTCGTCCATGCGGGTCATGTCGTGAGTGCAGGCGACGACGCGGCTGCCGTCCACGTACCAGGCCTGGCGCGGGTCGAGCTTGCGCCGGGTGTTGTAGTCGGTGACCTCGATGAGCCGGACCGGCTTGTGCTCCTGGCGGCCCTCGGTCACGGCGCAGTGGGCGCAGCACACATGGTGACGCCGGCCGCCGACCTCGGCGATTACCTCGGACTGCGGGTTGATGTGCCGCGCGCAGATGCTGCATTGCTGTTGCGCGCTGCGGTGCAGGCTCCACTGGCCGGCCACCAGCAATCCGGCGATCACCACCAGCAGTGCCAGCGCGGCGATTGAGACTTTGCGTGCCATGAATCCTCCGTTGCGGAACGGCTAGTGCTGCATGGCGGCCATCGCGCTCCTCAGCCGGCTCTCGGAGTCGACCAGGAAATTGCCGGAAGTCACGACGGTCTCACCTTCTTTCAGGCCCGAGAGCACCACGGCCTTCCCATCCACCTTTGCCCCAATGGCGACCTTGCGAGGCTCGAAGTGGCCGCCATCCCGCGCCACGAACACGCTCTGTTCCCTGCCTGAATCGAGCACAGCTTCTTGCGGT
>Ga0335069_10017216_pt1 | contig 10075 bp, 7 predicted proteins | sample Lox_Sample_11_FD_206714 | JGI IMG/M metagenome (GOLD analysis project Ga0335069, IMG submission 206714) | Soil microbial communities from Loxahatchee National Wildlife Refuge, Florida, United States - Lox_Sample_1.1 | ecosystem: Environmental > Terrestrial > Soil > Wetlands | place: USA: Florida...
CGATGTGAAATGCATGGGCCCCGTATGTTCGACAGGCGCGCAGGGAGGGCTCGCGCTCTTTCCCTGGAATTATTGTGCGTTGAGGGAGCGTAATAAGCTGCAACCCAAGTTCGAGGTATCCCGTGTCTGAGAATCCGGACAGGGGACACCCAAACGCGGAAGGGAAACTCACAGTCTCAGGGACCGGGGCCGTCGCGCCAGAAACGCTTTAGAGCCACTTCGATTTGCGAATCCGCGACAGGCTTCCTGCTTCAGCTCCGCGCGAAAGATGTCGCGAATGAGTGCGGCGGAACGGTATATTTGGTCGGAATCGGGCCGGCAGGGAGACGTCGGTTTCGCGGTCGTGCGCCCTCGCAGGACTCATTTCGCCGATGGAGACAACCGATGCTGCAATTGAACCCGGTAAGGAAGGTTTACGACGTTTGCATCATCGGATCCGGTGCAGGGGGCGGAACGGCGGCGAAGGTTCTGACGGAGGGTGGCCTGAATGTGGTCATGCTCGAGGCCGGGCCGCGGCTCGATCCGGACAGGGACTTCAAGGAGCACCTGTGGCCTTACCAGTTGCCGCATCGCGGCGTGGGCGTTGGCGGAAGGCAGGCCGGAATCGGCAACGAGTTCATGGCTCCGAACGGGTTCTGGGAGATTGATGGCGAGCCGTATACGACGGCGCCCGGTTCTTCGTTTCGCTGGTTCCGGTCGCGGATCGAGGGAGGCCGCACCAATCACTGGGGCCGCATCGCGTTGCGATTTGGCCCGGCGGACTTCAGGGCGCACTCGACGGATGGAATGGGTGACGACTGGCCGATCAGCTACGACGAACTTGCACCGTATTACGACAAGGTCGAATCGTATATCGGTGTATTCGGGTCGAAGGAGAACGTGCCCAACTCTCCGGATGGGGCTTTTCAGCCTCCGCCGAAGCCGCGCTGTACGGAGAACCTGATCAAGCACGCTTGCGACAGGCTGAGCATCACGTGCATTCCTTCGCGTCTTGCCATCCTCACCAAGCCGCTGAACGGGCGTGATCCATGCCACTATTGCGCGCAATGCGGGCGTGGGTGCAGATCTGCATCGAACTTCAGCTCGAGCCAGGTGATGATTCCGCCAGCCGCAGCAACTGGCCGCCTGACCATGATTGCGAATGCGATGGCTCGCGAGATTGTGCTTGGGAAAGACGGGAAGGCGGAAGGTGTTTCCTATGTTGACAAGTCGACGGGAAGCGAACAGCGGGTCTATGCGAAGGCGATCGTGTTGGCGGCGAGTGCATGCGAATCGGCTCGGCTTCTGTTGAATTCGCGCTCACCGCGTTTCCCGACCGGGCTGGCTAATTCGTCGGGTGTCGTGGGCCGTTATCTCACAGACTCGGTGGGAAGCGATTTGACCGGGTTTTTTCCGCAACTCGAAAAGATGCCGATCCACAACCACGACGGAGTGGGCGGCATGCACATGTATATGCCATGGTGGCGCTTCGGAAAGAAGAACGAGTTTCTTCGCGGATATCACATTGAGTTTGGCGGCGGGCGCGACATGCCTGGAGTCGGCGGATTCGACTACGTTTGCCAAGAGCACGAGGGATATGGGATCGGCCTGAAGCAGAAGTGCCGCAACGCGTACGGGACCTTCATCGGGTTCAGCGGACGGGGCGAGATGATTCCGAACGAAAAGTGCTTCTGCGAGATCGACCCGGAGGTGAAGGACAAGTGGGGGATTCCGGTGTTGCGCTTTCACTGGGAATGGGGAGAGAACGAAATCAAGATGGCCGCGGACATGCAGGAGACTTTTCGCTCGATTATTGAAACCGCTGGCGGGACGGTGATCGCAGGAACGCGGCGGCATCCTCAGAAGAGCAGTTCGGGCGCGAGCACGGTCCGGCCGACGGCGGGGCGCATCTCGCAAGGCGGTGAGATTATTCACGAGCTCGGGACGATACGGATGGGCGACGATGCAAAGAGATCGGCGCTGAATGGGAATTGCCAGGCGCACGATGTGAAGAATGTGTTTGTTGCGGATGCCGCACCGTTTGTGACCAATCCAGACAAAAACCCCACGCTGACCATCATGGCGCTGTCGTGGAGGACCTCGGAGTATTTGCTGGACCAGGCGAAGAAGGGAGATCTATAGGGTCATGGACGGAGTTTCTCGGCGCTCGGTATTGAAATCGCTGGGCACGGGTGTTGTCGCGGGGTCGGTGCTTCGTGCGATTCCGCTGGAGGCTGCCGAGTATGCGCATCGGGTAATTGAGGCGGAAAAGGCCGAGGACAAGTCCGGCGCTTACGTTCCGAAGTACTTCGATGCGCATTCATATAAGACACTGCAGACTCTGTGCGAGGCGATTCTTCCCGCGGATGCGGATGCGGGCGGCGCGATCGAGGCGGGAGCGCCGGAGTTCATTGACCTGCTGACCAGCGAAAACGATCATTACCAGGCAGTATTGGGCGGCGGATTGAAGTGGCTCGATGCCACGTGCACAAGCCGATACGGGAGTCCGTTCCTGGGTTGCGCGGCGGCGCAGCAGAAAGAGGTTCTTGATCTCATTGCCTATCGGAAGAATGTGGAGCAGGATCATAGCCTGGAAAAAGCGGTCGAGTTCTTCGCTTTCCTTCGGAACTTTACCGCGGATGGGTATTTCACAAGCAAGATCGGGATCAGGTACCTCGGATACAAGGGCAACACGTTCCTGACTGAGTTTCCCGGATGTCCGCCGGTGCCGGGATTGTGAGCGCGCCCGCTCAAAATCGTGCATCCGGTGCTTCGCGGCCCACGGCACGCGATTATGATGAGAGCGCAAGGGAAGTGCCCGAGCTGGAGGGGTTCCATGATCGAGATTCAGGGAGATTCAGGACGCAAGCAAGGCCGCCGCGAGTTTCTGAAGGCTGGAGGCGCGGTGACGGCCGCGTTGCTTTCCACCTCAGCGTTTGCCGATACACCCCAAAAGAAGCTGCCCGGGCTGCCCTCGAACCCGAAGACTCCCGAGGCGATGCCGACGCGCAATCTCGGGAAGACGGGCTACAAGGTTGGGATCTTTTCCCTTGGCGGGCAGGCCACCCTGGAGAAGGCGAACCGGTTTGATGACGCCGTGCCGATCATCGAGCGTGCGTTGGATCTGGGAGTGAACTACATCGACACTTCGTCGATTTACGGCGGGCCCGAGCGCTGGAGCGAACAGTATGTGGGGAAGGTGATGGCGCGGCGGCGCAACGAGGCGTTTCTTGCGACGAAGACGAAGGAGCGGACGCGCGACGGTTCGATGCGCATGATCGAGAAATCACTCCAGCTTCTGCAGACCGATCATGTGGACCTGTGGCAGTTGCACGACGTGGGCACGATGTATGACGTGGATCAGATTTTCGCCAAGGGCGGGGCAATGGAAGCGCTTCTCGAGATGCAGGAGCAGAAGGTTGTGCGGTATCTCGGGATCACGGGGCACTACCGTCCGGAGGCGCTGATCGAGTGTATTCACCGGCACGACTTCGACACCATCCTGATGGCCGTGAATGCTGCGGATCCGCATCACTACAGTTTCAACGACAGGTTGCTGCCGCTGGCGGTCGAAAAGCAGATGGGCGTCATCGGGATGAAGATACCGGGCCGCGGCAGGCTTCTTTCGACGTGGACGCCGCCGCCGATCGAACAGCAGAAGCGCAGCTGGGAAGGCATGACGATTCAGACCGACAAACCGGGCACGCTGAGGATGCGCGAGGCACTCTACTACACGCTGTCAAAGCCAGTAAGCACGGTCATTATCGGGTGTGACACGATTGCCCAGCTTGAAGAGAATGTGCAGCTTGCGCGGGAATTCACGCCGTTGAGCGAGGGGCAGCAGTCAGAACTGGTGGCAAAGGCGGAGACCTGCGCCAAGCCGTCGTTGTTCTTCCGGTTCTACGACAGGCCGTAAAACTGGAGTTAGCGGCGTTAGCGGAGTTGGCGAAGCCCACCTGAACGGTGGGCTTCGTGGTCGGGGCAATCCATCGCAGCCACAGACCGTTCTCGAATTGGGTCGATGCAGAGGCGCGTGCTCAAGAACGGGCACAATTCTCCGGAACAACGCTAAGCGATTGCGAATCACGGAGCTGCAGCGGTTCCGGTGCACATGAATGAGCTAACTTACTGCTTTTCAAGCTGGTAACGACGCGTACCGTCTCGACACGATTCACGTGTTTGCGGCGAGATTCCCGTGGACTTCGCTTTCGTTTCGCTCTATAGTTCACTGCAAACGCGGCCCCCGCGAGCGCACCATTTTGGTGATTCCCCCGTTTCCGAGACATTTGAGCATGAGCTTCGATTGTGATGCCTTCATCAGCTACAGCCACATCGACAATGTGGGCCTTGTCGATGGGTCGAAGGGCTGGATCACCAATCTTCACCGCGCCCTGGAGATCCGGATCGCGCAACTTCTGGGCGAGAAGCCGCATATCTGGCGCGACCCGAAGCTGGCCGGAAATGATGTTTTCGAGATCACCCTGGTCGAGCAGCTCAGGCGGGTGGCTGTTCTGATTACGGTCGTGTCGCCACGGTATGTGAAGTCAGAGTGGACACGGCGGGAGCTGGTCGAGTTCTGGAAGGCAGCCGAGGCGCAGGGAGGCGTTCGATATCACGATAAAGCCCGTATTTTCAAGGTGATGAAGACGCCGGTACCGCGCGAGATCGATCTCCCCGAGCTGTCGTCGCTGCTGGGATACGAGTTTTACAAGATCGACCCTGAGACGGGGCGCATTCACGAACTGGACGAGATTTTTGGCGAGTCTGCACAGAGAGATTTCTGGATCAAGCTTGACGATCTCGCTCACGACATTACCGTCCTGCTCGAGGTATTGAGGAGAGAGTTCCAGGTAAGCGCGGGGCCGGTGGAGGAAGCAAAGAAGGAATGCGTATTTCTGGCTGAGACCACAGCGGACCTGAAAGAGGAGCGCGAAGCGATTCGGAGAGATCTTCAGCAGCATGGGTACACGGTGCTTCCGGCAAGAGGGTTGTCGCTGGTTGCATCGGAGATGAAAGCTGCGATCGCGGAGGACCTGAGCCAGTGCCGCATGTCGATCCATCCGATAGGCGAGCGATATGGCTTTATTCCGGAAGGAAGCAACATCTCGTTGACGGAGATCCAGAATGAGCTTGCCATCGAGCGCGGCAAGCAGGGCGGATTTGTGCGCCTGCTCTGGATTCCTGCCGGAAAGCATATTGAGGATGAAAGGCAGGCACGGCTGGTTGAAGAGCTTCGCACCGAGCCTCGCATGCAGCGCGGGGCCGATCTTCTCGAGACGATTCTCGAGGATCTGCGCACGGTAATCTACGACCGACTGAAGGAAGCGCCACCTGCGCTCAAAGCGGCGAAACCAGAGGACTGCAGGGCCACAGCCGGGGGTTGCACGCAGCAGATTTACCTCATCCACGATCAGCGGGATTCCGCCGCCGTTGCACCTTATGCGGATGAGCTGTTCAACAAGGGATTCGAGGTTCTACATCCGACTTTTGAAGGCGATGAAGCAGAAGTCCGCCAGTGCCACGAAGAGAATCTCAAGGTCTGCAATGGAGCGCTGGTCTTCTTTGGGTCGACGAACGAGGCATGGGTGCGCCGGAAGCTGCGGGAGATTCAGAAGAGCGTTGGATACGGGCGCACGGATCCTCTTACTGAAGTGGCCGTTCTCTGCATTCCGCCCCAGACTGATGAAAAGCAGCACTTCAGAACCCATGAGGCGGCGGTGATAACGCAGCCGAGCGAGTTTGCTGCGCAGGTGTTGACGCCCTTCCTCTCAAGTCTGAAGTCCGGAGGTGGATGAGCACGATCCATGTTCAACCCTTTCCCCGGACTCCGACCTTTTGAACCGAACGAAGATCACCTCTTTTTCGGGCGGGAAAAGGAGATCGACGAACTGCTGCGCCGATTGCGTCTGAGCCGCTTTATTGCGATTATCGGCACTTCCGGTTGCGGCAAGTCATCGCTGGTGCGCTCGGGCCTCATCCCCTCGCTTGGCGGCGGTGCGATGGTAGAGGCGAGCTCCGACTGGAGGATCGCGATCATGCGTCCCGGCGAGGATCCGATTCGACAGATGGCGCTGGCCTTGAACACACCCGCGGCGTTGGGGTCTACCGGGGAACTGAAGTCGACCAATTCGGTGATATTGGAGGCCACTCTGCGTCGTGGCGCGCGCGGCCTTGTGGAGGCTGTACGGCAGGCAAGGATTCCTGCCGAGGAGAACCTGCTGCTGGTTGTGGACCAGTTTGAAGAGATCTTTCGCTTTCAGCGCAATACGCAGGTTGGGAAAGCCAGGGATGAAGCGGTAGCGTTCGTCAAAGTCCTTCTTGAAGCGTCGCAACAACGGGATCTGCCCATCTACGTTGTGACCACCATGCGTTCAGATTTTATCGGCGACTGCATGGAGTTTGCCGGCCTTCCGGAGGCAATCAACAGCGGGCTGTTTCTTGTGCCCCGTATGACAAGAGACGAGGTTCGCCTGGCAATTAAAGGTCCCGTGGCGGTTGGCGGCGGGAAGATTGCCAAGCGCCTCGTGGTACGCCTGCTGAACGATTTCGGAGATGACATCAATCAACTTCCCGTACTTCAACACGCACTGATGCGAACCTGGGACCGATGGCAATCGCGTCCAGATCCAACCGAAGAGATCGACATTGACGATTATCAGGCAGTCGGAACGATTCGGCAGGCACTTTCGATCCACGCCGAGGAAGCCTATGAGGAAGCGGGCACAGAGGAACGAAAGAAGATCGTGGAAAAGGTCTTCAAGGCGCTGACGGACCTCTTCTCGGATCCGCGAGGAATTCGCAGGCCGACCTCCGTCCACGAGCTGAGCGCAATCGTGGAGGCTCTCCCCGAGGAGGTCACCAGTGTCATTGAGCTCTTTCGGCGGCCCGGCCGGTCGTTTTTGACTCCGCCGATCGATGTACCGCTTGAAGAACGCTCTATCGTGGATCTCTCGCACGAGAGCCTGATGCGATGCTGGCGCCGCCTTGTGAACTGGGCACACGAGGAGAGAAGATCAGCGGAGGTCTACGACCGTCTGTCTGACGCAGCGAGATGGTTTGAGGAGGGAAGCGCAGGTCTGTGGCGGAATCCCGAACTTGAGGTTGCGCTGCGGTGGGAACGCGCCAACCATCCGACGTTCGCGTGGGCTCAGCGCTACAACGCTTCATTTCCGCAGGCGATGAGCTTTCTGCATCTCAGTGAATCGGAGCGCGATCGCGAGGATGCAGAGAAGCGTCGAGACCGCAAGAGAAAGTTCAGACAGATGCAATGGACAGCCGGCATCCTCGGCGCACTCTTTCTGATCACGCTGGTGTTTGCGGATATTGCCAGAAGACAGACGCGGAAGGCCGAGGACAACCTGCAGCTGGCCAAGAGGGCCGTTGACGAGAGCCTCTCATCTGCGGGCCTCCAGCAGGCGCGCGAAGCCGGGGATCTGCCGGAGATCCAGGCCTTTCGCAAGGATCTGCTGGAAAAGGCGTCGACTTTCTACACCCTGCTTGCGCATCAGAATGCGGCGACCAAGGATTGGCACCAGTTCGCTGATCAAGGATTTCATCGCTGAAGAGGCCCGTGCTCATCTCAGGCTTGGCGACATTAACAGGCTGATGGGAAAGGATACAGACGCCGCGCGGGAATACAGCGATTCGATAGGCCGATTTGCGGAACTCGCCAGGAAAAACCCGGGGCGAGCAGAGTATCGACAGGCACTCGCATACGCCCACAACTGGCTGGGCGAAACCATACGAGGCGCCCTCGATCGGAGCATGACGTTTGAGCAACACACCCGGGCCGACGCGGAAAAGGAATACACAGAGGCGATTCGGTTGCAGGAAGGACTCGTGACGGAGGCGCCGGGCGACACCGAGTACCCGCGGGAACTCGCACGCACTTACTACAATCGCGGGATTGATCGATTTGCTGCAAACAGCCCTGACAATGCAAGGGCAGACTTTCTGAAATCCATTTCGCTGCTGGAACCGCTCGTGAAAGTGGCTGAGCAAGCCGCAAACAAGCGGATTAACCGCGAGCCAGCCCAAGACCTCGCGCGCGTCTATAACAACTACGCAAATGTCCTCGCGAGGTCAAAAGACGCTGACGGAGCGAGGCAGTACTATGATGAGTCAATTACGCTTGCCGAGCAGCTTGTGAGCAGGCAACCGGAAAACCGTGAGTACAAGGCAGAGTTGTCGCAGTATGCCAGCAATGCAGCACGGCTGCTGGCCGAAGATGGCCGAACGGAACTTGCCGACCCATACAGCAAACGAGCCCTCGATCTGCTTGAAGAACTATCGAAGCCGAATCCCACGATCATGCTCTCGCTTGTGAAGGCTCTGCAGATGCGGGGCGAGCTGATGTGCGAGAAGAATCCACGCGAAGGGATCATTCTCACCGACAGGGCATTCTCCATTCTTACCGACCTAGACAAGGATGGTTCTCGAAAGGCAGGCTCGCTGGATGCGATCTATGCGAATATCGGAGTCAATTATCTGGAGCTAGGCGAAAGCGCATTTGCATCCCATGATACGAACACCGCTCGAGCGGCATTATCACGACTCGAGGAAACACTTCCTCACCTATCGCAGACGGAAAGGATCTCGATGAACGGGCCCTACGAGCAGTTGCACGCAGCGCTATTCAAGGGGTCAAGCAGATAGACACGCAGTGCACTGAACGCTAACAAAAGGAGCATCTCCCCATGCGCCGAGACCGTTCTCTGATGGCAGTGCTTGCAGTATCCCTGACCATCGCAACTGCAGCGTTTGGCCAGCCTCAAGACAATCGCGACGGCGAACAATCAACTGTCGATTCACAGCCAGACCTGCAGCACCTGTTCAGCGACCGTTTATATGGGTCTTACAACCACGAAGCTCTTGCGGCGCCCGGACCGCTCGAGGATATCTTCTCGTTTGGCGGCCTCGGCCAGAGCAAGGCCAAGCCGCCGGAGTTTCAGAAGGTGAAGCGTCCTCCCATTGATCCCAGCATGGTTGGCTACATCGATGATGCGGTTGTTCACACCGAGGTGCGCGTGAGGTTTGATGCGGCCAACCACGACGACACCCCGGACCGCGCAGAGTTTTTCTATGCCAAATGCGGGTGCTATCGATCTCTACCTCCAGGCAATCCTGCGTATGATCCAACTGCGCCCGGACCCGGCCCGGGAGTGCCGAAGTACGTGAATTTCCAGCAACTCTATCTCTATGGCGAGTTTGCACCGACGCACAAACTGTCGCTGTTTGGCCAACTCCCGTTCCGCTGGCTTCAGCCGCAAGAGCCATCGGGCGCAGCGCAGGCATTTCCCAACAATGGCGGCATCGGCGATATTCAGGTCGGAGCCAAGTTTGCGCCCATCTCGTCTCCAACGCAGTATCTGACATTTCAATTGCGGAGCTCGGTGCCGTCGGGAGATGCTCGGAAAGGGCTCGGAACCAATCACGCCACGATTGAGCCCATGGTGCTCTATTACCAGAGCATAACGGACCGCATGTCACTTGAAGCACAGTTTGGAGACGTTCATCCGCTGAGCAGTTCGAAGGGCGTTCCCACGTCGGGCAGTCATGGCTTTGCGGGAGACGTGATTACGTGGGGAGCGGGCACAAGTTACCGTTTCCTCGATGAAGAAGAGTTCTGGCTGTCGGGAGTTCTGGAATTTGTCGGATGGAATGTGCAGGGAGGGATGGCAACCGGCCGCGCGAATACCGACGGTGTGAACATCGTCAATGCAAAGGTCGGTCCGCGTTTCTCGTGGGGTGCGCATCATTCGCTGTACGTCGGGTACGGCATTGCCCTCACGTCGCAGACCTGGTATCGGGAGATCTTGAGGACAGAATATCGCTATGCGTTTTGATTTCGGGAGAGAATCCAGTCTCGATCGAACTCCACTGGGGCGACATTACCGGCGAAGCACGGTGGAGAGACTTTGCATCGGCAGGAGGCAACGATCTCATGGATGAAGAAAGCGCCGTACAGAATGATGGCGATCCGATCATGAAACGTCTGGAGGACCAGATCGCATGGTACAGCGGGAAAAGCAGGGCCGCACAACACACCTTCAAACGGCTCAAGGTCATCGAAATCATTGCCGCTGCAATGATCCCG
>Ga0335069_10017217_pt1 | contig 10075 bp, 10 predicted proteins | sample Lox_Sample_11_FD_206714 | JGI IMG/M metagenome (GOLD analysis project Ga0335069, IMG submission 206714) | Soil microbial communities from Loxahatchee National Wildlife Refuge, Florida, United States - Lox_Sample_1.1 | ecosystem: Environmental > Terrestrial > Soil > Wetlands | place: USA...
CTCCCGCAGCAGCTGCTCATCAGCCGCTGACAGCTCCGCCTCGTCCTGGCCCCGGTCCGTCGTCACATCAGCCATCTGGTGTCTCCTCCGTTTCTGGAGTTACACCGTTGAGATTACAGTCCCAACACAGCTGCCAGCGACGATGGCTGGTGACGAGGGGCCAGCGGCAAAGCGGCTAGACGCTGCGGCAGTCTGGCGGGGTGCTTTGCAGCTTCCGTGGTCATCGGGGACCAAGTGCTCATTATCGGACAGGCTGCTGATCCCCTAGTTGATAGCGCCGGTGGTTCAGCTTGTCGTACGCAGCACTGCGGCTAGAGCGTCCAGGGCGGCGGGCACTAGCGAGTAGTAGGCCCAGACGCCGCGCTTATCGCGGGTGAAGATTCCGGCGTCGACGAGGATCTTGAGGTGGTGGGAGATGGTCGGCTGGGTCAGGCCGAGCGGTTCGGTGAGGTCGCACACGCAGGCCTCGCCGTCTTCGTGTGCGGCGACCATGGAGACCAGCCGCAGCCGGGTGGGGTCGGCCAGGGCTTTGAGCAGCCGGGCTAGCTCGGTGGCCTGGCTGGCGGTGATCGGCTCGCGCAGCAGCGGCGCGCAGCATGCATCGGCCAGCGGGAGGGCTGGCCGGGTCCCGGCAGCAGTAGAGGTGGTCACCTGACTAGTATGCAGTGGATATTGACAAACGTCTATTTGAGCGGCAGGATCTTAAATAGATAGTCGTCTATGTCTGAGGGGTGATCGAGATGACCGATCAGGTAAGTGCCGACCTGCGGGAAGAGGTCCGGTCCCGGTATGCCGCCGCGGCCCGAGCGGTCCTGGAGCCGCAGGCTGGCGTGGCCGCCTCGTGCTGCGGCAGCTCGGCCGCTGACTCGTGCTGCGGCACGAGCGCGGCGGAGGAGGTCGGCGGGTTCAGTGAGAGGCTCTACCGCGAGGGCGAGACCGACGGGCTGCCGGAGGAGGCGGTGCTGGCCAGCCTGGGCTGCGGGAACCCGATCGCGGTCGCGGACCTGCACGAGGGCGAGCGGATGCTGGACCTGGGCTCGGGCGGCGGCATCGACGTGCTGCTGTCGGCGCGGCGGGTCGGCCCGTCCGGGTTCGCCTACGGCGTGGACATGACCGACGACATGCTCGAACTGGCCCGCCGCAACGCCGCCAAGGCCGGGGCCTCGAACGTGGAGTTCCGCAAGGGGGAGATCGAGGACCTGCCGCTGCCGGACGGGTCGGTGGACGTGGTGATCTCCAACTGCGTGATCAACCTGTCGATCGACAAGCCCGCGGTGCTGGCGGAGATGTTTCGCGTGCTGGCGCCCGGCGGCCGGATCGGGATCTCGGATGTGGTGGCCGAGGACCACCTGACCCCGGCCGACCGCGCCGCCGCCGGGTCGTATGTCGGGTGCATCGCCGGGGCACTGTCGCGGCGTGAGTACCTGGACGGGCTCAGGGCGGCCGGGTTCGCGGGCCCTTCGGTCACCTTCACTACCGAGGCCGCCCCGGGCCTGCACTCGGCGATCATTCGCGCGGTTAAGCCTGCCGCTGGATGACCATAGTTGTCAGCGGGCAGCTGCTAGCCGGTCCTGCTGGGAGCTGGCCGGACCGCGGCGAGGCAGCCGGGGTCAGGAGACCGCCGCCAGGCGTGGCGCCAGCCGCCCGACGCGATCGGCTAGCTGCGTCAGGGCCGCGTCGAAGCTGCCCGGGTCGCCAGCTGGTACCGGGTCGGGGATGGACCAGTGGACTGCCCCGCCGTCCGTAAGTTCCTCGTGCGCCAGGTCGCACACGGTGATGATCAGGTCGCCGTCGTGCCGGACGTCACTGATGTGGCGGGGCCGCAGCCGGGGCAGTGGCAGGTTGTGCCTCCTGGCGGCGGCGATGGCTCCGGGGTCGATCGTCTCGGCCGGGTGGGTTCCGGCTGATACGGCCGGGACGGTGCTGGCCTGGCGCCATAGCGCGGCGGCGAGGTGCGAGCGCGCCGAGTTGGCGGTGCACACGAACAGCACCCGCAGCGCGGCGCGGGCCGCCGGGAGGGCCAGGGCGTCCAGGGCGCCGGGGATCAGCTGCAGGTAGGTGCGGCGGCGGTCGCCTTCGGACCGGCGGCGGGTAATGATCCCGGCCTGCTCCAGCACGTGCAGGTGGTGCGCGAGCAGGTTGGACGGCATGGCCAGCATGGCGGCCAGCTCGGACGGGGACGCGTCCCCGGTGTGCAGCGTGTCGGTGATCCGCAGCCGGGCCGGGTCGGCCAGGGCGGCATGCAAGAGGGCACGCCGCTCCAGCTCAAAGGTTGGATCAGAGTTCATTGACTCAATCTTGACTGAGCAACCTTCCTCTGTCAAGATGTGCGCGTGAGCCGTGCACCGATCCCGCTGTGGCGCCGCTTGACCGCCGAGTTCCTCGGCAGCGCGTTCCTGGCCGCCATCGTGATCGGCTCCGGCATCGCGGCGCAGAATCTGTCGCCGGGCCAGACCGGGCTGATGTTGCTGGAGAACGCGGCCGCGACCGCGGCCGGGCTGTACGCGATCATCTTGATGTTCGGCCCGGTCTCCGGCGGCCACTTCAACCCGGTCGTCTCGTTCGTCGACGCCGCGTTCGGCGGGCTGTCCTGGAAGGACGCTGCCGCCTACCTGCCCGCGCAGGTGGCCGGGTGCACCGCCGGGGCGGTGCTGGCGAACCTGATGTTCGCGCTGCCCGCGGTGACCATCTCGGCCAGGCACCGGGCCTCCCCCGCGCACTTCCTGTCCGAGATCATCGCCACCCTCGGGCTGCTGCTGGTGATCTTCGCGCTGGTGCGGTCCGGGCGCGTCCGCTCCGCGCCTGCGGCGGTGGGGGCCTACATCGGTGCGGCGTACTGGTTCACCTCCTCGACCAGCTTCGCCAACCCGGCTATCACCATCGGCCGGATGTTCTCCAATACCTTCGCCGGGATCGCCCCGTCCTCGGTCCCGCCTTTCATCGGCGCCCAGATCATCGGCGGCATCCTGGCCGTGCTGCTCATCAAGGTCCTGTATCCCGCCATCACCCCGGCCGATGCCGCCGACATCATCGTCCCCCACCCCGGCGACGATGCCGGGCGGGCGTCGACCCGAGCTGAGTACGACGGCGTGGCGCCGTCCGCGGAACGGCCGCCTAGCCCGGTCCAGTCCCGTGATCAGACACCCTGAGGGAGCCCTGTCATGCACCTGGTCATGATCGGCGGCAGCGACGCCGGGATCAGCGCCGCCCTGCGCGCCCGTGAACTGGACCCGGCCGCCGAGGTCACGGTGGTGCTGGAGGACGCCTACCCGAACTTCTCCATCTGCGGCATCCCCTACTACGTCTCCGGCGAGGTCGCCCACTGGCGCAACCTGGCCCACCGCACCGTCGCCGACCTGGAGGCCACCGGGATGCGGCTACGGATCGACACGACCGCCCGCCGGATCGACGTGCCCGGCCGCAAGCTGGCGGTCACCTCTCCCGGCCGGGGCGAGAAGGTGCTCAGCTACGACAAGCTGATCGTCGGCACCGGCGCGGTGCCGGTCCGGCCTCGGATCCGGGGCGTGGCTGGTCCCAGCGGCCTGGGCCCGGATGATGGGGTGCACCTGCTGCACTCGATGGGTGACACCTTCGCCGTCATGCGCACCCTGGACCAGGCCGCCCCCGCGAGCGCGGTCATCGTCGGCGCCGGGTACATCGGCCTGGAAATGGCCGACGCGCTGACCGTCCGCGGGCTGCGGGTGACGCAGATGGAGCAGCTGGGCGAGGTGCTGCCCACTGTCGACCCGGAACTGGGCACGCTGGTCCACGGCGAACTGGCCGCCCGCGGCGTGGAGGTGCTGACCAGCACCGCCGTCCAGGCCATCGGCACGGCCCGGCCCGGCCAGGCCGGGCGACTGGAGGTCCAGGCCACAACGGCCGACGGCTCGGCTGTGACCCGCGCGGCGGACATGGTGCTGGTTGTCGTCGGGGTGCGGCCCGAGACCAGCCTGGCCGCCGAGGCCGGGGCCGAGCTGGGTGTCAAGGGCGCGATCGCTGTCGACCCCGGGATGCGGACCAACCTGCCGGACGTGTTCGCCGCCGGGGACTGCGTCATCACCCACCACCGGCTGCTCGGGGTGACCTACCTGCCGCTCGGCACCACCGCGCACAAGCAGGGCCGGGTCGCCGGGGAGAACGCGCTCGGCGGAAACCGGCAGTTCGCCGGGAGCCTGGGCACCCAGGTCGTCAAGATATTCGACCAGGCCGCCGCCCGCACCGGCCTGCGCGACCACGAGGCCGCACCCGCCGGGTTCGACCCGGTCACGATCGAAACCCAGGCCGATGACCACAAGGCCTACTATCCGGGCAGCCACCGCATCACCATGCGGGTCACCGGCGACCGGACCACCGGGCGGCTGCTCGGCATGCAGCTGTTCGGCCACAAGAACGCCGAGATCGCCAAGCGCGTCGACATCGCGGCCACCGCGATCTTCCACGGCATGACCGTTGATGCGGTCAGCGACCTGGACCTGTCTTACACCCCGCCGCTGGGCAGCCCCTGGGATGCCGTCCAGGCGGGTGCCCAGGCCTGGGTCCGGGCCATCCAGCAGCGCTAACCCGCTCCGTTTTCTTCAGAGGAGCAGCCATGTCAGGCCAGTCTCCAGCCCGGTCCGCTATCTGGGCCGCCGCCGCGGCGATCATCGTCCTCGCCCTCGGCGCCTGCTCCAGCTCGACCAGCACCAGTACCTCGGCATCGGCGGTGGCCAGCATCGGCCCTACCGGCCATAAACCGACCCTCGCAGGCGCCGGGTCAACGTTCGACGAGCCGTTCTTCGCTGCGGCCTTCGCCAAGTACCAGCAGCAGCATCCCGGCGTGACCATCGGCTACTCCGCCGTGGGCAGCAGCGCGGGCATCGCCGCCTTCAGCGCGCGGCAGGTCGATTTCGGCGCCTCCGACGTGCCGATGACCGCCAGCGAGCAGGCCGCCGCCAAGGGCGGCCCGGTCACTCAGGTGCCCGTCGCGCTTGGCGGCGAAGGCATCGTCTACAACCTCAGCCTCCCAACGGGGGCCCGGGTGCACCTGACCGGCCCGGTCCTAGCGGCCATCTACCTCGGGCAGATCACCCACTGGAACGACCCGGCCCTGACCGCGCTCAACCCGGGCCTGTCCCTCCCGGCCGCGACGATCAACGTCGTGCACCGCTCCGACGGCAGCGGTACCACCTACATCTTCAGCAACTACCTGTCCAGCGTCGACCCCGCCTGGGCCGCCAAGGTCGGCACCGGCAAGACGCTGAACTGGCCCGCCGGGGAAGGCGCCGAGGGCAACGGCGGGGTGGCCACCGCGGTGGACCGCACCCCGTACTCCATCGGCTACATCGAGCAGGCCTACTCCATGGGCCTGACACTGCCGTTCGCCGCCCTCCGCAACCAGGCCGGGACCTACGTCACCCCGTCCGCCCAGACCGTCGCCGCGGCCGCCGCCCAGAAACCCGCCATCACCCCCGCCGACTTCTCCATCGTCAACCAGCCCGGCGCGGCCAGCTACCCGATCAGCGGCTACAGCTGGGCGCTGGTCTACACCCACCAGTCGAACCAGGCCACCGGCCAGGCCTTGGTTGCCATGCTCGACTGGCTCACCCACGACGGCCAGGCCTCCGCCGCGGCCAACGGCTACGTGCCTCTCCCCTCAGGAATCCAGCAACTCGCCCACACCATGCTCCAGCAGATCACCGGCCCTAATGGGAACTCCGGCTGAGCTGGCCGTGAGCAGCTCGCCGATACAGCGCCGTCGCCGCGGAACAGGGCTGGCGGGGACGCAGGAGCCGTGACCGTCCTACGTCCCGCCTGCCCGGTCGCCTATCGGTATCGGCCCGAAGACCTGGCCGGGCCGCCCGCGTTCACCTGCACGACCCTGTACGTCGCGGGGGGGCTGTACGGCAACCCCTACGCGCTCGACGCCATCTTGGCCGGCGCGGGCGCCGAGCCGAGCACGCCCGAGATCGTCTTCAACGGCGACTTCCACTACCTCGATGTCGACCCTGCAGTCTTCCGGGCCATCAACGAGCGCGTGCGCGCCTGCCACGCCACCCGGGGCAACATCGAGTACGCGCTGACCACCGCCGATGACACCCTGGGATGCGGCTGCGACTACCCCGGCTACGTGCCCGACACCGTCGTCGCCGATTCCAACGCCGTCGTCGCCCGGCTCCGCGCGGCCACCGCGGCGGCAGAGGACTACCCCTGGCTCGCCGGGCTCCCGCGCTACCTCACCGTCGCCGTCGGCGAGCACCGCGTCGGCATCGTGCACGGCGACCCCGAGAACCTGGCCGGATGGCGGCTCGCCCTGGAGGCCATCGAACCGCAACAGCCGCACATCCGCGACCGGACCGGCTTCGCCGGGACCCCCACGACTACCGGGCAGGTACTCGACTGGTTCCGGTGCGCCGACGTCAATGTGCTGTGCTGCACCCACACCGGCCTGCCCTACGCTCAGGACTACCAGGACCCCGTGGGCCGGTACCTGGTCGCGAACAACGGGTGCGCTGGCCTGCCAAGCTTCGCAGGCCGCCACCACGGAGTGCTCACCCGGCTATCGGTGCTCCCCGACGTGCCCGGCGACAGCCTCTACGGCCTTACGACTGCGGGCCTGCGCTTCGACGCCCTCCCCGTCAGATACGATCACGCCCGCTGGATCACTCATTTCCTCAGCGACTGGCCACCCGGATCACCGGCCCGCCGTAGCTATCATCACCGCATCGAACGCGGCACCTGGCTCACCCCCGACCACGCCGCCCGCGGCACCGTCACCTGCCCCGGTGCCCAGGAGACGGATCTGGATCGCCGACGTGGCTGCTGAGGAACACATGAGCGTGCACCTGGCCTGCCGATGGCCTGGTGCTCACTTCGCGCCGAAGCGCGATCGAGCCGTGGGTACCGCCGACCCGCGGGAGCGGTCCAACCGATCTGGCGGCGGCGCGCTCGTCAGGGCTTTGCCTGAGAGAGCGACCTGGCTGCCGCCCCGCGCCAGCTAGCTGGCCCACCACTGCCTCGCCGTGCTTCTGGCGATGGTACCCGTCTCGATCACGCATCCCCGCTCGATGGCTCCGCGCTCCTGCCCCGCGTTCGGGGCCAGCGAACCTGGCGCTGGCGTGCTTCAGGAGCGCGCATCGCAGAGAATGTTGTAACAACCAGACCGATGTCACTACCTGATGCAGTGGACGCGTTAGCGTCGGGGGGTGAGCGACGCGACGGGCGGCGAGGCGAGCCGGTGGAAGACGTTCGGCGAGCGGGTGATCTATGACAACCCGTGGGTGTGGCTGGGCCAAGTCGACGTAGAACTGCCAGACGGGGAGCGATTCTGGCATCACGTCGTGCGGCTGCACCGGGCGGCGATGATGGTCCTGGTGGACGAGCAGGACCGGGTGCTGCTGCTGTGGCGTCACCGGTTCGTGCAGGACCGGTGGGGGTGGGAGCTGCCCGGCGGGCTGATCGATGAGGGCGAGGAACCGGCAGAGACGGCGGCGCGGGAGCTGGAAGAGGAGACAGGCTACCGGGCGGGCCGGGTGGAGCACCTGGTCACGTTCCAGCCGATGGTCGGCATGGTGGATTCGGAGCATGTGGTGTTCACCGGCCGGGAGCCGGAGAGGATCGGAGAGCCGACCGAGACGACCGAGGTGGAACGGATGGAGTGGGTGCCGCTGGAGTCGGTGCCGAGACTGATCGCGGCCGGGGAGATCTGGAATTCCGGGACGCTGGTGGCGTTGCTGCGGCTGCTGATGCCGCAGGGTTAGGCGGCTTTGGCGATCCGCCTGGACAGGTCGCGGATGCGCCGCCGCTGGCGGGCGGAGCCGGTGAGCTGGGCGAGTTCTCTTGCTTTCTTGAGGTGGCGTCTGGCTTCGTCTTGCTCGCCGCGGACGTGCAGGGCGGCGGCCAGGTCGCAGCGCAGGCCTGCCTCTGCCCGGGTGAAGCTGTCATCCATCGCGGCCAGGGCCGCGGCCAGGTCATCGGCAGTCTGCGGGTCACCGAAGGCGATCAGGCAGTTGCCGCGCCAGCGGGCCAGGTGCGTCTCATTCAGGGCGAGGTAGGGCAGGTCCTCGCTGGCGGCGCCGTGGCTGATCTCCTGGGCGGCCCCGTCGAGCGCGTGGCGGCAGGCCGACTCCTCCCCCGCTGCTGCTGCCATCTCGGCTTCGGCGGCCCGCAGCCAGCTGCGGACCTGATGCGGGATGGCGGTGCTGGTCTCGGCGTAGGCGGCCCGGACCATGGCCAGCGCTTCGGCCGGGCGGTGCAGGTCCAGCAGGACATACGCCTGCTCTCCCGCAGCGAAGGCGAGCAGGCACGGGTCACCGGCTTCGCGAGCGGCGGCGATGGCACGCTCGAAGTGGGCCCAGGCGCGTGGCAGTCGGCTCATGTCGATGGCCTGCCATCCGGCGAGCGCCGATGCGTCGGCCAGTGCCCGGGCGAGCTGCTGGCGGTTGCCGGGGCGCAGGGAGTACCGCAGGCTGGTCTCGATTTGGCCGATGTGGGCTTCCAGCTTGCCCGCGACGGCAGGAGCACCGAGGCGGCGGTCCAGTAGCCGGATGTTGTCGGTTTCGCCCTGCAGGACGCGGACGACGGTGCCATCGATGCGACCGGCCGCGGTGATCTGCCGGAGCAGGTCGGCGTCCTGCCCTGAACTGGCCGGTGCTCCACCGCGCGGGGGCGTCCGGGCCAGGATCTGGCGCGGAGATAGCCCGAGCAGGAGCCGGGCGTGATCGGGCATGTCCAGGCCGCCGGCGATGCGCTCGAAGACCTTAGCGTCGCGAATATTGCGGACGCCGTTGATGATCTCGCTGATCCGCCCCTGGCCCAAGCCGACCGCAGTGGCGATGCGCATCTGGCTGAGCCCGGTGTACTGGCACAGCAGCCCGAACAGGGCACCGATGTCGCGCTTGCGAAGCGCCTGGCAGACGTCGGGGCGTTCCCAGAAGGCGGGGGTATCGCCGGAGGGTCGAATGCGCTTGGACGCATGGCGTTCCTTCGATCGTGCCGAGCCCCGGCGCCCGTGTGACTGGGTGCGATCAGCAGCTTACGCGCCATCTCACGGTGAGAACTCCGAGTGTGATGGGTTCGTAACGAGATGTCGTGGATCGTGGCGGCATGCGCAGTGATGATGACCGGCACGATATCTGCCTGGCCTGCCGCGGCCGCGGGTGGAAGTTCCGCCGTTCGCGGCGGGCCTGGACGGTCGGGACGCTCAGCCGCGGCCAGGCCGAGTGCGTGCGGCGTTCATGTCTGGATTGCCAGGGCTCCGGGCACATCCGCAAGCCGGGCTGACCCTATGGTCGGGGAAAACGACGCGGCACCGGCTCACGGCGAGGACGCTGACCGTGCCGTAGAGGCGCACTGGTACGACTGGGGCCTGGCGCTGGACAGCAGGTCGCTGCTGCACGGCAGGCGGGCGGCTCCGCCGTGGATGCGGGCGGAGCTGGACAGGTTGCGGGCTGCGTTCCCGGAGTTCTCGTTCGGGATCTGCCCGGGCTGGCGGGGTCCGATGTTCGAGGCCTGGCGGGAGACGGGCACCGGCGGCCTGTACGCGGTGATCACCGCCGATGCCCGGGAGCTGTGGCGCGAGCTGGAGGCCAGCCAGGCGCAGCGCAGGACGGCTGCGGAGGCGCCGGGAAGGAACCGTAGCGAAGCTAGATGAGCTGTCGGGTTTTGGTGTTTGCGCTGGAAGGGGGTGACAGCCTGGGTACTTAGGCAGTAGTGTGCTTGGGTAGACAAGCTACTTGAGTAAGGCATATGACATGCCCTATGAGTACACGCCGCCGAAGTACGCCCAGGTCATTGACGAGCTGCGGCGGCGGATCGAGTCCGGTGAGTACCCGCCGGGATCGCTGCTGCCCAGTGAGCATCAGCTCAGCGACGAGTTCCAGATCGCCCGGCCGACCGTGGTGCGGGCGCTGCGGGTGCTGCGCCAGGACGGCTGGATCGAGACCCAGCAGGGCAAGGGCAGCTTCGTCCGGGGCCGCCCGGCGCTGGCGGGCCTGGAGTCGCCGCGGACCGGCGAGCAGGCCCTGAACCGCGATGAGTCCCGGGAGCCGGGGGACCTGATCGAGGCGGGCCCGGCCGCTCCCCCGGCCCGCGTGGCCGC
>Ga0335069_10017218_pt1 | contig 10075 bp, 12 predicted proteins | sample Lox_Sample_11_FD_206714 | JGI IMG/M metagenome (GOLD analysis project Ga0335069, IMG submission 206714) | Soil microbial communities from Loxahatchee National Wildlife Refuge, Florida, United States - Lox_Sample_1.1 | ecosystem: Environmental > Terrestrial > Soil > Wetlands | place: USA...
GCTCAGCATCCCGACCCAGGCGCCGAGCTTGAACGCCAGGAGTCCTCGCAACGGTCGCATCGCCACGAGCCTAGCTCGCCGAGGCCAACCGGTGGCCAGGTAGCGGAGCAGCGGCGGAGGCTGCCCTGTCCGGCGTCTCCTCTAGCCTCGCTCGCGGTGGCAGTCGCCGCGCCCCAGCACGCCCATCACGGGCACAGCGCGTTCGGCGAGGACGCATTCGGCCGCTTCGCCGAGCGCGCCGCCCGCTTCCTCGGCACGCCGCAGTACATCGTCGGGCAGACGATCGTCGTGGTGGTGTGGATCGTCATGAACGGGATCTTCCTCGCGCACCCCTTCGACATCTACCCGTTCGTCCTGCTGAACCTCGTCTTCTCGACGCAGGCCGCGTATGCCGCGCCCCTCATCCTGCTCGCACAGACGCGCCAGGCCGACCGCGACAAGATCATGGCTGATCGGGCCGAGAACCGGCACTCGCGGCTCGAGCACTCGGTGAAGCACGAGACCGACGAGCTCATCGCGCTGCTGAACGCGAACACCTCGCTCACTGAGCAGGACAAGGACCTCACGGTCGAGATCGCTAGCCTCACGCGCGAGATCCACGCGCTCCTGACGAAGACGAATCAACCTGGGCGCGGCTCCCCCGAGAGCGGATGATGGGACTCGAACCCACGACCTTCTGCATGGCAAGCAGACGCTCTAGCCAACTGAGCTACATCCGCGTGGGCGGCCAGTATAGCGGCGGTCCCGACCCGCCACGGGCGGTCGCGGCGTCGAGGGCCTCGTTGACGAGGCGGTCGGCGAGCTCGTTGTGCTCGCGGCGGACGGCGGTGTAGCTCACGCGGTCGAGTCGTCGCGCGAGGCGAGAGGCTTCGAGGGAGAGGGCGCGGAGCGCCTCGTTCTTCACCCGGTACTCACCCGTCATCTGCCGGACGAGGAGCTCGGAGTCGGAGACCACCTCGACCTCCGGGACGTGCAGCTCGAGCGCCTTCTCGAGCCCCGCGACGAGCGCGCGGTACTCGGCCACGTTGTTGGTCGCGGTCCCGATCGCCGCTCCTTCGGCCGCGAGCACCGTCCCGTCCTCGGCCTCGAGGACGAAGCCGTAGGCGGCAGGGCCCGGGTTGCCGCGGGCGCCGCCGTCGGTGAAGAGACGCGCCTTCACTCGGGCCTGGCTAGCGCGTAGACGTCGTAGGCGACTTCCTCGTACGGATGCGCCTCGACGAGAGCGGCGACCACTCCGCGCAAGCGATCGCCGGGCACGACCGTCTCGACCCGCAACTCGTCGACGCGCTGCTCCGAGCCGGCCCGGCCGACTGATGGGTTCGTCCCCTCGCCGCCGAGGAAGGTCCCCGTGCCCTCCGTGTACCACGAGCAGCGCTCGTAGTCGCCGATCCGGCCTGCGCCGGCAGCGAAGGCGGCCTCGCGGGTCGTGTCGAGCGCTTCGCGCGGGACGAACCAGACCAGCTTGTACCGCTCCGGTCCGGTCACGCGATCGTCACTCGGCGACGTCGATCTGCGCGCGCTGGAGCTTCCCCGAGTAGTCGACGTAGATCGACTTCCACTCCGTGAACACGTCGAGGGCGGCCTGTCCCGCCTCGCGGTGACCGTTGCCGGTGTCCTTCGTCCCCCCGAAGGGCAGGTGCACCTCGGCGCCGATCGTGCCCGCGTTGACGTACGTGATCCCGGCCTCGAGGTCTCGCATCGCCCGGAACGCTGCGTTCACGTCCCGCGTGAAGATCGACGACGAGAGCCCGTACTCGATCCCGTTCGAGACCCGGATCGCCTCGTCCAGGTCGCGCACGCGGATCAGCGCCGTCGTCGGTCCGAAGATCTCCTCCTGGGCGATCCGCATCTGCGGGTCGACGTCGCCGAAGATCGTGGGGCGGTAGTAGAACCCCTTCGCGAGGTCGCCTTCGGCGGCGATCTCGCCGCCGGTGAGCAACCGCGCACCCTCGTCCGTGCCGATCTCCGTGTAGGAGTGGATCTTCTCGAGCGCGGGGCGGTTGATCACCGGGCCGACATCGCTGTCGTCCTCCCAGCCGGGCCCGAGGCGCATCGCCTCGACGACCTTCACGAGCCGCGACTGGAGCTGCTCGTAGATCCGCTCGTGCGCGATCACCCGCGAGGCGGCGGTGCAGCGCTGCCCCGAGGTGCCGAAGGCGGACCAGACGATGCCGTCCACGGCGAGATCGAGGTCCGCGTCGTCCATGACGATGATCGCGTTCTTGCCGCCGAGCTCGAGATGCACGTGCTTGAGCGTGTCGGCGCCGGTCTTCAGCACCTCGACGCCGGTCTCCCGCGAGCCGGTCAGCGTGATCACACGCACGTCCGGATGGCGGACGAGCCGGTCGCCCACCGTCCCGCCGCCGCCGTGGACGACGTTCACGACGCCGGCCGGAATCCCCGCCTCGGCGACCAGCTCGACGAAGCGCTCGCCGAGCGCGGGCGTGTCGGTCGCAGGTTTGAGCACGACCGTGTTCCCGCACACGAGGGCGGGGATGAGCTTCCACGACGGGATCGCGATCGGGAAGTTCCACGGCGTGATCGCGCCGACGACGCCGATCGGCTGGCGCACGCTCATGTTCCACTTGTCCTTCAGCTCGGAGGGCGTCGTCTGGCCGAAGAGGCGCCTGCCCTCGCCGGCCATGTAGTACGTGATGTCGATCGCCTCCTGGACGTCGCCGCCCGCCTCGGCCTTCACCTTCCCCATCTCGCGCGTCATGAGGTCGGTCAGCGCCGCCTTCTCGCGCTCGAGCACGCGGGCGAGCCTGAAGAGGATCTCGCCGCGCTTCGGCGCCGGCACGAGGCGCCACTCGGCGTACGCCTCCTTCGCGGCCGCGACCGCACGGTCGACGTCTTCGGCGCCCGACTTCGGAAACACGCCGATCGTCTCGCCGTTCGCCGGACTCATGCTCTCGAACGTCTCGCCGGAGGCGGCGTCCACCCACTCGCCGCCGATCAGGTTCTGGAAGCTCCGCGTCTCTGTCGTCGCCATGCCGTCGAGTCTAGTGCCGCGGCGGCGGGGCGGCCGCGCTACTCGTCGGGCGGCTCGGTGTCCGGGAAGGTTCCCGGGATGCGCGGCCGGCGGCGGTCGCGAACGATCCGCCGCTCCCTGATCTCGGGCTCCGGCGGCTGCTTGCCACGGCGATCCGCGCCCTCTCGCCGGTCGACGATCACCGTCACGTTGGGGTTGTCGGCGTAGTAGGCGACCATCTTGTCGTAGAGCTCGTCCTCGAGCTCACGCGGGATCACGCAGTAGATCATCCTTGCGTCGGATTGTAGGGAGGCGGACGGTCGACGCCAGCCCTCGAAAGGGCAGCGGGGCGGGTCAGAGGCGGGCGATCTCGGGAACGAGGCGGCCCTCGTCCTCGACGTGCGCGTTCCACTCCTTGAAGGTCTTCTCGAGCTCGTCCAGCTCGTGGCCGCGCCGCTCCAGGCGCACCGGCTGCGATGAGTCGGGGCTGACGCGGTACTGGTACCAGGAAAGGTCCCAGGCGATGGTGACCGCCAGCTCGCCGGCAGCGCCCGACAGCGGCACGATGCTCGCCTTGGCCTCGCCGAGGCTCTTGGCGATACCGCCGACCGTCCTGCGGTACGCGCTCGCGTTGAAGAGGTCGGCGGCCTCGAGCAGCGCAACCTCACGCTGCGAGAGCCGGCGCAGGATCGGCTCCTGCTCCGCCAGGGCGCCCGCGTCCCCGGCCGGGCGCGTCAGGCCGAGCAACTCGACGAGACTGCGCCGGCGGCGGCGCCGGTCGCCCGACACGGTCGGCGTGGTGGGAGTCCCCTCCTTGATCCAGCCGTGCTCGAGCGCGATCTCCTGGCACAAGGGACAGACGTCGACGAGCTCCGCTCCCTCCTCGGGAGCGAACCGCACGGCACGCTCACCCATCAGGAGCGTCCGTTCGCACACGGCGCACGTCCGGGTCGTCGACACACTCGTCACACGCACGCTTCGAGTGTAGCCCGGAACCGGCGCAGCAACCTTGCGCAGGCCAGGCACTTTCGGCTAGGGTGACTTACATGTGTGTTTTACATATAGCGCGATGAGAGGAATGCCTCGTGGACCGCGGGCGCGCCGCCATCATGCTGGGCGGTGGCGCGTCCTCGCGCGAGTCGAGCGCTTCACCGAGCCCGCGCTGCTCCTCCTGCTCCGCGAGCAGCCGACGCACGGGTACGACCTGCTCGAGCGTCTGCCCGATCTCACCGGCGAGACGCGGGTGGAGATGGGCAACCTGTACCGGCTTCTGCGTGCGCTCGAGGACGAGGGCCTCGTCAGCTCCGAATGGGATGCCTCCTCCCCCGGTCCCGCGAAGCGCCGGTACACGCTCACGCCCGCCGGGGAGCGGCTGCTCGACCAGTGGGCCGAGGCGCTGCGCCGCTCCCAGGAGCGCACTGCCCGTTTCCTCCAGCGCTACGAGCGAGGGAAGGAGGTGAACTGATGCACCACGGACGCCATTTCGGCCCCGGCCACTTCGGGCGCCGCCAACTGATGCGGCCCTTCCCGAGCCGGGAGGAGCTCATCGAGCGCCTCGAGAACTACCAGCGCGACCTCGAGCAGGAGCTCGCGAACCTCGACGACGTGCTGCGCCACCTGCGCGGCTCCGGGGATGCGCCCGCGCAACCCCAGGGGTGACGGAGCCGCGCCCGCGGGAGAACACCGTCCCGCGGGCTCCTGAACAGCGCGCGAGGCGTCAGCCTCGCGCGCTGGCGAGCGCCTCGCGCTCTTTCTTCGTCTGCTCGATGATCCGCTGGGCCACGTGGCTCGGAACTTCCTCGTAGCGGAGGAAGCTCATGGCGTAGTCGCCGCGGCCACCGGTCATCGACGTCAGCGCCTGCGAGTAGGTGAGGATCTCGGCCATCGGCACCTCGGCCTTGATCGTCGTCAGCCCGGCGGCCGAATCCATTCCTTGCAGGCGGCCGCGGCGTGAGTTGAGGTCGCCGTTGACGGCGCCCACGGAGTCGTCCGGCACGGTCACCTCGAGCTGCATGATCGGCTCGAGGAGGACAGGGTCCGCCTTCTGGTAGGCATCCTTGAACGCCATCGAGCCGGCGATCTTGAAGGCCATCTCGGACGAGTCGACGGAGTGCTCCATCCCGTCGACGAGCCTGACGCGGACGCCCTGAACCGGCGCGCCGGCCAGCTCTCCGTGCTCCATCGCCTCGCGGACGCCCTTGTCGACGGCTGGGCGGAAGCTCTGCGAGATGACGCCACCGACTATCTGGTCGACGAACTCGTAGCCGAGCTCGCCCTCGGTCGCGGGCAGCGGCTCGATCACGACCTCGCAGTCGCCGAACTGGCCGCGGCCGCCGGTCTGCTTCTTGTAGCGGTGGCGTGCCCGCGCCTCGCGCCGGATCGTCTCCTTGTAGGGCACGCGCGGAGGGGCGAGCTCGACTTCCACGTGAAAGCGGCTCTGCAACCGGTCCACCGCAACCTCGACCTGCATCTGCGAGAGCCCGGAGAGCAGCTGCTCGCCGGTCTGCGGGTCGCGGCGAAGGATGAGCGTGGGATCCTCTTCGCTCAGCCGGCGGAGACCGGTCGCCATCTTCTCCTCGTCACCCTTCGCCTTCGGCGTGATCGCGAAGCTCATCACTGGCTCGGGGAAGTCGATGTGGGGCGGCTCGACGGGAACCTCGTGGTCGACGAGGACGTCGCCGGTCACCACATCCTTCAGCTTCGCGACCGCCCCGAGGTCGCCGACGCCGAGCGCGTCGACCGGCTCCGAGTCCTTCCCCTGGAGGAGCGCCACCTGCCCCAGGCGCTCCTTCGCGTGGGTGCGCGGATCGACGAGCGTCGTGTCACCGCTGATCGGACCGGCGAGAACGCGGAAGCAGCTGATCCGCCCGGCGAACGGGTCGGCGATCGTCTTGAAGACGAAGACCGCCTGGTTGGCGTCGCCGAACTCGATGGTCGTGCCCTTGCGCGACGGTGAGGGCACGCCCTCGACGAGCAGGTCGAGGAGCGCGGTGGTGCCGAGGTTCTTCGTCGCCACGCCGCACCCGACCGGGTACAGCTCGTCCCGCGTGACCGCATCCTTCAGCGCGGCGGCGACCGACTCGGGCTCGAGCTCCTCGCCCTCGAGGTAGCGCGCCATCAGGTCCTCATCGGTCTCGACGACCGCGTCGAGCAGCTTCTCGCGGTACTCGGCGACGAGCTCCGCCATCGCGTCCGGAATCGGCTGCGGCCCGTCCTCCTTACCCCCGGCGGGGTCCATGTAGGAGCACATGTGCAGCAGATCGACGACGCCCGTCAGCTCGTGCTCGCTGCCGATGGGGAGCTGGATCGCCACGCACCGCTCGGAGAGCTGCTCCCGGAGCGCGTTCAGGACACGAAAGAAGTCTGCGCGCTCGCGGTCGAGCATGTTGACGACGACGACGCGAGAGAGACCGTATTCCTCGGCGCGCTGCCAGACACGACCCGTGTTCACCTCGACGCCCATGACGCCGCTCACGACGACGAGAGCACCCTCGACGACGCGCAACGCCGCGTAGGTGTCGGCCTGAAACCCGGCGTCGCCAGGCGCGTCGACGAGGTTGATCTTTCGACCCTGCCATTCGAGGTGGAGCAGCGAGCCGGAGAGCGACATGTGGCGCCGTTGCTCCTGCTCCTCCCAGTCGGAGACGGAGGTGCCGTGCTCAACCGAGCCGAGCCGGTTCGTCTTCCCCGCCTGGAAGAGCAGCGCGTCCACGAGGGACGTCTTTCCGACTCCACGGTGGCCGACGACGGCGATGTTGCGGATCTTGCCGGGCTCGGTGGCAGACATCAGGCGGGTTCCCTCCATGTCTCGATTCCGGCGAGCATCGTATCCGCGTCCGCGCAGCGCCAGCGGCTCGCACGGACGCCGCGTCGACCGCCACGGGTCCGTCATGCTGTCCCGACATGCCACGCGCACCGAGACGCGAGGAGCTCCGCTCCGCATACGCGAACGCGTTCTCCAGCCGCCGCGAGGAGCGGCGGCTGATCGGAGCGGTCACGTTCACGGGGACGTTCGCGCTCACCCGGGCGATCACCCACGCCATCCGAGCCGGGCGCGGACCGTTCCGAAACATCACGCCGGGCGGGCGCCACATCCACCACATGACGTTCGGAATCCTCGGCCTGCTCGGGGTCGGGTACGCCTGGCTGAACGAGATCGGCCTCGGCGACGAGGTTCTCGCCTCGCGGGCGACCGCCCTTGCCTACGGTGCGGGTGCCGCACTGACGCTCGACGAGTTCGCGCTCTGGCTCAACCTCGAGGACGACTACTGGACGAGCCAGGGTCGGGAGTCGATCGACGCGGTCGTCCTCTTCGGCTCGCTCCTCGCCGTCGCAGCGTCCGGCCACCGGCTCGTCCGGGAGATGGCGCAGCTCGGACGCCTCCTCCTCACCGAGTCGAGCCGCGTGTAGGGGCGCGGCGCCGAGGCGCCGTCGAGCGGGCATGTGCTCCCGCTCGCGAACGGCGGGACGGTGACGTTCACGAGCGCCTCCCCGACCGGCGCGGGGAAGACCGGCTCGAGCAGCGCCTTCACCGATGCCGGTCGTCGGCGGGGCTGCCGTCAGCGGGCAAGCCGCTGCAGCTCCCAGCGGGCGCTCGAGTAGTCGAGCCTCCCCTGAGCCCAGCGGCGCATGACGCGCCGGCGCCTCCATCGAAACAGGAGCCGTGACACCGCCTCTTCCTTGGCGGCGGGACGGCGAACTCCTTCGCACGAGGCGGTGGCCGACGTCACCGCCTCGTGCGACTCCGCCCTCGCCGCGCCGGCGGTGCGGCGGCGCGGAGCCTACGTGCCGACCTTCGTGATCGGAGCGTTCAGAACGACGTGGAGGCTCTTCTCCGTCAGCTTCCCCGCTTTCGCGAGCGCGTCGATCTGGTCGTCCTTGACCAGGAGCACGGGTTTCACGCCCGATTTCCACGTGACGGCGATCTCTTCCCACAACGGGTTGTAGTCGCTCTCCCCCGGCTCGGAGCCGAACACGCTCAGCTGGCCGGCCGCGGCCCTGCCCTCGACGAAGAACTGCCGCGGCGCACCCTCGACTGCGGCGAGCACCGGCGAGTAGTTGATGTGCATCGCCGCAGCCTGCGACTTGCTCGAGGTGTCGGTCACGAGGAACGTGTCCTTGTGGCCGTCGTAATAGCCGAGGTACGCGGCCTCGTTCGCGTGCTTCTTCGGGCCGAGGGCGAGCCGCCCGGCCCCGGCGGCGGTCGCAGCAGCCGCCAGACCGAGCAACGTGCACAGCGCAAGGGACAGCACGATCACATTCCGGGGCATTCCTCCACTCCTCACGGTCGACTGAATCGATCTACCGCGGGCGATACGCGCAGGAGCCTGATCCGGATTGGCGCTACCCGACGAGCGCTTCGTCGAAGCGGAACGGGCCGCTCCAGGCGCAGCGACCGGCGGCGTCCTCGACCTCGACCCGCCCCCAGGCCCACAGCTCGGGACGCTCGAGCCTCGCAGCGGTCACGAGACCGTCGGCGTCGCGTTCGACGAGTCGGCCCCGCCAGTCGCCGGCTGACGTGTCCGCGTTCACGGCGCAGCCGTCCCACGGGCCGGAGCGGAGACGAACCGAGCGTGCCGGAGAGCACTGCACGAGCACTCCGTCGTCCTCGCGCCGGATGTCGAGCAGGCGCGGGCCCGCCGAGCCGTAGAACCGACCCCGGCGGAGCGCGTCCAGCACGGCCGCGGCATCGCGCTCGGCGGCGCGCACCCACGTCCAGCCGAAGCCGCTGTCCTGCCCCGGGGTGTGGCAGTCGTCGGTGGCCAGTCCCCCGACGAGCCGTCCCTGCTGGAGCACGTCGTCCCAGTGCACGCTCGAGAGCCCGTTGCCCTGCTGGACCTCGGACGCGCCGTTCCAGACCTCGATCGCAGCGAGCGAGGGCGCGCGCAGCACGTCCTCGGCACGAAGCCCGCTCCAGTACGGGTGGCAGAGGACCGGCACGCCGCCGTGCCCGGCGATCCAGGCTGCCATCGCCTCGACGTCGGAGAAGGGCTTGCGCGGGTCGGGCAGCTCGGCCACGCCGAGCGCGAGCGCCTCCGCCTCGCCGCTCGGGGTCGGCGCCCGCGCGGAGAGCTCGCTCGACGGGATCACGATCAGCCCGTCGTGCTCGCACGAGGTCACGTGCCAGTGATCGGTGATCGCGAGGACGTCGAAGCCGGCCGTCGCGTAGTGGCGGCAGAGCTCCTCAGGCGTCGGCTCGCCGTCGGAGTTGGTCGTGTGGGCGTGCAGCTGGCAGCGAAGCCAGACGCCGCCGCCGCCGCCGAAGGGCGAGTCCACCTAGCTCACGACACGGGGTGCGGCGCGGTGTAGAAGCACTTGCAGTAGCTCCACAGGTTCGGCTCGAACCCGGTCCACTTGGTGGAGTGCGCGGTGAGCTGGTTCGTGTCGACGAGCTGAACGTACGGCCGCTTCTGCGCGAGGTACGCCTCCATCTTCCACACGAGGGCTCGCCGTTTCGCCACGTTCACCTGAGCCGCCTGCTGCCTCCACCAGGCGTCGTATACGGGATCGTCGTAGCCCGTGTCGCTGTTGTCGTCCCACTGAGCCTTCGTGACGACCGAGAGGTTGAACGACGGGTCGATGTACGGATGCCAGTACCACGTGAACATGTCGGCGGACAGGTACTTGCCGTTCGGCGCCGTGATCAGGGTGTAGGCCTGGCTGCCGTCGCCGCCGGGGATCTCGTTCAGCTTGACGCCGATCTTCTCGTAGGCGGTGGCGAGGATCTGGAACTGGCGGTCGCCGCTGAAGTCGAGGTCGTTCGGGACGATGACCGAATAGGTCATCGTGTGCGCCTTCTGCGCATGGGCGCCGGTCGTCGCCGGAACGACACGCAGCCCGTTCGCGCCGCGCCGGTAGCCCAGCCTGTCGAGGATCGCGTTCGCCTTCGCCGGCGAATACGGCAGCGGCTTGACGGCCGGGTTCACCCAGCCGGAGGCGGTCGACCACGGCGAGATGATGTTCGCCCACTGCTTCGCATGGCCGCCGAAGACGACGTTGACGATCTGCTTCCGCGGCGTGGCGTACTCGAGCGCCTCCTTCACTCGCGGGTCGAGCAGCTCACGGTTCTTCGGCTTGCGCGGGTTCGAGTTGAAGCCGAGGTTC
>Ga0335069_10017219_pt1 | contig 10074 bp, 8 predicted proteins | sample Lox_Sample_11_FD_206714 | JGI IMG/M metagenome (GOLD analysis project Ga0335069, IMG submission 206714) | Soil microbial communities from Loxahatchee National Wildlife Refuge, Florida, United States - Lox_Sample_1.1 | ecosystem: Environmental > Terrestrial > Soil > Wetlands | place: USA: Florida...
AGGGCCGCGTCGTGTCATCCACCAGCGCCCACCCCGAGCGTGAAACCAGCCCCGACTCGATCGGCTCGCGCGTCCGGCTCCCACGCGCCTCATCCAGCGTCCGCGTCGTCCCCTGCAGATTTTCGGGATCGTCCATCCCCGGATGCCACGTGACCTGCTTGCCGTCGATGGTGAGCGAGATGGAGAGATTGTCGGCCGTGAAGCGACTGTCCCCGGTCGGCGAGTAGCTGAGCGTAAGGGAATCCGTCTTTAGCGCCAGTACTTCGTTCGCGCCAGCCTTGGTTAGTTCATGCTCAAACTTCGGCACCGGCAGCTTACGATTGATGAACGCAAACGACGCGTGATCTTCAAACTTCCCATCCGCTGACCATTCCATGCGAATCAACTGCGGCGTCAACACCGTAAACCGTGCATTCTCCACCGTCACCACGGCTTTCGGATCGGCCACCGGATCATCTGCCGGCGGAGCTGCACTGGTCTGCGCTCGCAAACCGGCACTGCAAACGAGGGAAATGACTGCAGCAAAAATCTTTCGCGAAGAGATGCTCACCTGAGCCCCCAATCTTGCTCCATCGGGAAGGGTAACACCGCGCCCGCCAACGTTCAGCAATTCGTCCCTGGAGGGGCGAAAAGAACATAGCCCAGGGTCGGGCGCGGCGGAATCGCGAATCGGAATTCCGCCCCTCGCGCCGCTATCATGGGTTCACCCATGCAATCGCCGAAGCCCATCGTCTTCATCTCCGCCGGTGAGGCCAGCGGGGAACATTACGGCGCCCTCCTGGCCTCTGCGCTCCGTCAAAAGCTCGATCCAAAAGGAGAAAGAGCGGAGCTCTTGTTCGGCATGGGCGGCCCGCGCATGGCCGAAGCCGGCGTCGATCTCGCCGTCCGCGCCGAAGACATGGCGGTCATGGGATTCACCGAGGTCGTCACCCACCTGCCACGCATCTGGAGTGAATTTCAGAGGCTCAAGCGCGCCATTCGTGCCCGCCGGCCGACCGTCGCCGTCCTCATCGACTTCCCCGAGATCCATTTCCGTCTCGCCCGCCTCTTTCATCAGCTCGGCGTCCCCGTCATTTACTTTGTCAGCCCGCAGCTCTGGGCCTGGAAGCAGCACCGGATCGAACTGGTTCGCAGATACGTGAAGCGCATGCTGGTCATCTTTCCCTTTGAAGAGCGGTTCTACCGTGAGCGCGGCGTCCGGGCCGAATTTGTCGGCCATCCGCTGGCAGAGCTGCCCCTGCCCGCCATCACCCGCGAGCAGTTCGCCGTCGAAAATCACCTTGACCCTGCGAAAACCTGGATCGCCCTCCTTCCCGGCAGCCGCCTCACCGAAATTCGCGATCATCTGCCTACGATGCTCGAGGCCGCGCGGGGCCTGATCCAATTCGTCCCCGACTCACGCTATGAGTTTCTGATCCCTCTGGCGCCGACTCTCGGCGCAAACCAGCGGTCGATCGTTAAGCTTCTCGTTGAGCAACACGGTAACGACCTCCCCATCCGGCTGGTCGAAGACGCCCGCGCTGCCGTCTACCACGCCCGCGCCTCCATCGTCGCCAGCGGCACCGCGACCGTTGAAGCCGCCCTCATGGGCAATCCGTTTGTCGTGGTCTATCGCGTATCTCCAGTGACGTATGCTATTGCCAGGCGGGTTGTGAAGGTGCCACACGTGGCCATGGCCAACCTCATCGCCCAAAAGCGTGTGGTTCCCGAGCTTATCCAGCATGACTTTACGGCCGCAAATATGGTCAAAGAGCTTGTGCCTCTGCTACCCGATGGCCCTGCTCGCGAGTCAATGAAAATAGAGCTGGGGGCCGTTCAGAGGGCGCTGCTTGGCACAACTGGGTCAGCCGGCCTGGGAGCCATTGAGAGAGCAGCAGAGATTGTCGTAGAAGAGATCGACTCGGCTTCCCCCGCGGCCCGCGTGGCCTCGGAACCGAGCGACCTTGAACCCCCGCAAGCATGAACCTCCGTGTCCGATCGGCGGCAAGATGACGAATACTGCAAGAGGAATAACACGTTCGCAGCCGCTTCGAGAGGGAGCGGAAGAAGGTAGCCCACGGTGCGCGTACCCCATCCAGGCTTTGCTTGGGTGGGGGCGGGAATCTGTTCCCGCACAGACTCCGGCATCGAGATTTGGGTGTGGCGCCTCCACCGGGCGGGCAGCAGTTTTGGCCCTGCTGGCCTTCGCCCTCGCAGCCCTCCCCGCTGCCGCCCAGCGCACCGACCGCCAGGCCCTGAACATCACCGGCTACGTGATTAACGCCGAGCTGGATACGACAGCGCATCACGTCAGCGCGACAACCGTCGTCAGCTTCACCGCGCCGCCCAACGTCGATATCGTCAACTTCGGCTTCCACCCTGCGCTCAAGGTCACCAAGATCACCGACGAATCGGGCAAGACCCTGGACGGCGAGCGCACTGCTGACGGCGGCATTCGCGTGACTCCGTCCACGGCTTTCACAGCCGGCCAAACCTCGCGCTGGACCTTCGTCTATGACGGCACCATCACCGGCAATGAAGACGGTCCGATCGAGGGCCTCAAGCTTGCCGCGATTCAGGAGCCCATCAGCTACCTGCTCTATGCCGCGCGCTGGTTCCCCACCACGGGTTTCATGACTGACCGTTTCACCGCGGAGATGCACATCCGCGTTCCCCAGGGCATGCGCGTCATTGCCAGCGGAGCGGTGGGCGGAGCCAAGCCCGTTGTCCTCTCCAGCGGCGCGCCCGGCGACATGTACGACTTCAAGTGGACGAAGCCCGGGTTCCCCGGCACCGTCATCGCCGGCCGCTTTGTTCCTCCCGTCTCCGTTGGCCCCGGCAACGTCAAGGTCTATCTCACGGTGAGCCACCAGGCCTCGGGCAATCAGCTCGCCCAAACCGCCAACAAGGAATACGACTTCTTTACCGACAGCTTCGGGCAGGCGGAGACAGAGCGTCTCAACGTGGTGGAGCTGCCCGACGACACACTGCCGGCTGCCTACGCTCCCGAGATCGCCGCCATCATGGGCTCGCGCGTCGGCGACAAATCCGGCATCCGCCTGCTGGCCAACACCATCGCCCACCAGTGGTGGGGCTGCGAGGTCAGCCCGCGCACCCTATCCGATGCCTGGATCACCAATGGCATGTCGCGGTATGGCGAGCTGATGTATCTCGAAGACGACAGCGGCAAAAGCGCCCTACGCTCTGCACTCGAAGATGTGGCGGCCGGCGCCCTCGCCTATGACACCATTCCGCTCTCCAGCATCAGCCGGCTCGATCCCTTCACGCCCCAGTTCCAGTCCATGACCCTCGAAAAAGGCGCCATGATCTTTCACATGCTGCGCTGGGAGGTTGGCGACAAAGCCTTCCTCAACATCCTCAAGGGGGCTCTCAGCCAGTACACCGACCAATCCCTGCGCACCGACGAGTTCGAGCGCGTCGCCGAAGCACAGAGTCAGCAACAACTCGTTCCTTTCTTCGCACAGTGGATCGACGGCACCGGGGCGCCGGCCTTCACCAATAAGTACTCCGTCTACAGGCTGGGCAACAACAAGGGTTTCCGCACCATCGGCGAAATCAACCAGGACCTCGATCTGTTCCGCATGCCTGTCGAGCTGCGCATTGAGACCGACGGCAAAACCGAGAATCAGCGCGTCGACGTGGTCGGCACCGACACGCAATACGTAGTCGACACCTTCGGCCGGCCGCGCCGCATCAGCATCGATCCCGGCAACTGGGTCCTCAAGTCCACGCCCGACCTCCAGGTACGCATCTCCATCCTCAAGGGCCAGCAACTGGTCGCGCAGGGCGATTTGCTCAACGCGCTGGCCGAATATAAGAAGGCCCTCGAAGCCAACCCGCAAAGCTCGCTTGCCAGCTATCGCATTGGCGAGGTGCTTATGACGCAGTGCAACTACCAGGCCGCCGTCAATGCCTTCCGCGATTCCCTGCGCGGCGACGACGTGCCGCCGTGGACCGAGGTCTGGAGCCACATCGCCATCGGCAAGATCTTCGACATCACCGGCCAGCGCGACCGCGCCGTCAACGAGTACCGCCTCGCCGTCCAGACGAACGACAACACCCAGGGAGCTGTGAACGAAGCCCGCCAGGATCTGCAGAAGCCCTTCGGCCAGGCCGAAGGCGCCTGCATGCACTAGGGCGCGTCTGGAGTAGCGCCGCCATCCTTGCCGGCCGTCGCGCGGGTGCCCTCACCCGCGCATTTCCTGCACGGTTGTCATGCAGAGTGGAGCGCTCCCGCACAGACTTATCTCCACACACCCCGGCTCTTTGTCCTCGTCGTCCAGCGGAACGTAACTTCAGGACCGGCGACTATGCGGACGGAAACTGGATTGCACTACAAAGTTGACCGGTTCCTAAGCTATATTCTCCTTCTATTCATTAATAGGAGGCTTGCTCATGTTCAAGCTCAGGACTGCTCTGTTCCTGGCCACAGGCGTGTTTCTTTGTATGCAAATGGGGTGCATGCGCCCTCCGGAAGCGGCCACGACGATTCCTGATACCCACGCTGCAGACGAAAAGGCGATACGCGATAGCGAAGCAGCCTGGGTGAGAGCGTTTGCGACGAAGGAGCCTGAGAAGGCGGCCGCGTTCTACGCAGACGATGCCGATTCGATGCTCCCCGATACGCCGCTGATGGCCGGGAAGGAAGCGATCATCGCCGGGATGAAACCTGAGCTGGGCGATCCCAACTTCAGCCTGGTCTTTGCGCCGACCAAGGTGGAGATCGCGAAATCGGGAGACATTGCGTACTCAAAAGGCTGGTTCAAATACACGACTACCGATCAAAAAACCGGAAAGCGTGTTGGCCAGGCAGGGAATTACGTGGAGGTCTACAAAAAGCAGGCCGACGGCAGTTGGAAGGTCGAAGAAGACATAGCGACGGAACAGACGCCCTTGAAAGTGCTCAGGAACGATTAGGGCGACTCCGATCGTAGCGGCTGGAGACGTCCGCGCGGGGCACGAGATGCAAATGCCATGCTTGGGGTCCAAGGGAGCGAACTGGCCCGGACCTCCATGACGCGCAGTACGAAAGTGCTGGTTTTTGTTACTCTTTTGAGCTTGAAGCGCCAACGGCCTGGCACTACTGTTAGGACTCCCCCTTCTACTATTCCATTCTGGAGCTCAAAATGAACAACACGCTTCTGCTCTTGCTTACAAAGTTTCAGAACTTTGTGACCCGCGAGGAAGGCCAGGACCTGGTCGAATACGCCCTCCTTGTTGCCCTGATTGCCCTGGCCTCCATTACCGGTGTGCAGGCGGTTGCCTCGGCAGTTACCACCGTCTTCTCGAACATCAGCTCTTCGCTTGCGTAAGATCTTGGTTCCCGCCAAACATCTGGCGCCGTCAGCGGCTCGATCGGGTGAAATGCAATCGGCTAGCTGCCCGGTTCGAAGGGCGGACTGAAAATCGCGCCAGATGCAACCAGGATTGCGAGACGGAAAAGAATCACCCGACAGGACTTGATTACCACTGCGTCAATTCACAGAACCGTGTCGCTGGACCTCCTTTCCGGGAGATCTTATCTCCGAACACGGCTGCTCTTTGTCCTCGTCGCAGGGATTCGGCGCGACTGAGCGCGGCCCCGGCCAACCTGCGGGCAGCCGCTTGCTTCTAACATTGGTCGCGGACTTTTTAGATATTTGTGCCCGACTCTAGATACTCTCGGCCGATTCCTCAAATCTCATGGCGGTTACAGGTGTTGCTCTCCGGGTGCTTGTTGTCGATGACGAACACATCGTTGCGGACACGCTCGCGCTGATTCTTCAGCGGCACGGGTATAACGCACGAGCCGTGTACAGTGGCGACGATGCGGCGGAGATGGCGCTTGCCTGGCCGGCCGACGCTGTGGTCGCAGATGTAGTGATGGAGAAGATGGATGGCATTGCGCTGGCGGTTTTCCTGGCGCAGGCGCTGCCCTCTTGCCGCGTGCTGCTCATGTCGGGGCACACTGCCACCGGGCAGTTGATCGAGGCCGCCAGGAAGGCGGGCCGCGACTTTCCGATTATCGCGAAGCCGTTTCAGCCTGACCGGCTGCTGGATTTTCTGTCCGCAGAGGAGGGTTCACCCTGGAGCGTCTGAATGTTGTGCGTGAAGTGATGGGGTTGGCTCTGCTGTTGAAATTTCGACGGCATGGATGTGTGCCCGCGCGGATTTTGCTCTCGTGAATGCGCGTTTATCACGCACCGCGTGTGGGCTGCATCGAAGTTGGTGGAGGGAAAACATGAGCGACGACCGCAAGGATGCACGCAGCGAGCACGAGTCCGGCCAGAAGCAAGGATCTTTCGAGAAACAAGGTCAGCAGGGCCAGCCAGGTCAACAAGGTCAGCAGGGCCAGCACGGCCAACAGGGCCAGTACGGGCAGCAAGGACAGCAGCCGCCGAAGAAAGGCGTCCAAAACAGGGAGCAGGACCAGAGCGACGAGCAGCGCCAGAAGACCGGAACCAACCGGTAGGGCCTTTTACTTACATTAGGCTTCTTTGCTTGGCGGGAGCACCGTTTGGTGCTACCGCCTTTCTTTTTCCGCGCAGCGCGTTGGTCAGGATGTCCCCGGTCCATCGCTGTTCAGGCCGCGCGCGCCTTGGGCGGCCTCACTACGATGGGCAGAACCACTGAGACGATCATGATGACCGCGATGATGTGCAGGCCGCTTACGTAGCCGCCGGTGGCTTTCAACGTGTTGGCCAGCAGCAGCGGCCCGAAGGCACTTGCCGTGCCCCACGCCGTCAGCATGAGTCCGTAGATGGGGCCTACGTTCCGGCTGCCGAAATAGTCGGCCGTGAACGCGGGCATGGTGCCGAAACCGCCTCCATAGCACATCAGGATGGCAAACGAAATCACTGTCATGATCTGATAATTCGCCAAAGAGGGCAGCATCCAGAACAGGACGCACTGCAGCAGGAACATGACCACGAAGGTCCAGCGTCTGGTAATGCCGTCTGAGACCCACGCCCAGAAGATGCGACCCACGGCGTTGCCGATGCTCACGATGCCGACCATACCCGCCGCCACCACTGCCGTCACCCCGCAGATCTTCTGGAAGATGGGCGACTCCTGCGAGATCAGCGAGATGCCCGCCGTCACATTGAGAAACAGAGTGAGCCAGAGCGCCCACCACTGCCACGTAGCGAGTGCCTCGCCCAGCTTGTAGTCGCGGGCGGCGCGTTGCGCTGTTTGCGTAGCGCTAGGGGTCCAGCCCTCAGGCCGATAACCATCCGGCGGATTCTGCATGAAGGAGCCCGTGATCACCACGACGACAAAGTAGGCGATGCCAAGGTAGGCGAAGGTCCTCAGCACGCCGACGGTCTGGATGAAGTGGGTGGCCACGGGCGCAGTAACCAGCGCGCCGGCGCCGAAGCCTCCTACCGCAATTCCCGTGATCAGGCCGCGCTTATCGGGGAACCACTTCACCAGAACTGCGACCGGCACAATGTAGCCGAACCCCAGCCCGATGCCGCCGATTACGCCGTAAGTGAGATAGAGCCACCCCAGGCTGCTCGTGTAGCTCGCCAGGAATACGCCGAGCCCGTAAAGAAATCCCGCGGTGAGCGCCACCACGCGCGGGCCTTTCTTGTTGAGCCACAAGCCGCCGAAAAACGCGGCCACGCCCAGTACAAAAATGCAGATGGTGAAAGTCAGCGTCACGTCCGTCACCGACCATCCGAACTTCTTGGTCAGCGGATTGCGGAAGACGCTCCATGCATATACGGCGCCGAGCGCCACCTGCATGAAAAACCCTGCTACAGCCATGCCCCAGCGATTCTTCATCGACTCTCTCCTGTGGGGGAGGGGGTTTCAATTCAGCGATGATCGGGTGCTCCCTGCAACTTGATCTGGTTGCCGAGACTTTCGAGAAAACGATTGATGAGCGCCACGCTGCGCCGGAGTTCCTTGCGCCGGAACTGCCCGAGCAGCGATAGCAGTCCGGGCGGCTCGATGATGGGCTTACGCTCGCTGCTCAGGGTCTCGCCCACCGCGACGGCGAAGCACTCGAGCAGGTCAGGATTGATGGTCGCAAACATCTGGCCCAGGATAAGCAGATTGCGCAGCGCGCGCACACCTTGCGGAGACCTGGCTGCATCCACGGTCTTATCAAGAATCTCGTCACCCGCGCTGAGCGTGCCGCGCAGCAGTTGCAGAACTCCCGCCTGGCGCAGCTGTTCCAGGAGCTCGTAGGCGTCGAGGAGGGCTTCGGCGTGTTCCTGCGGAGCGCGTTCGAGGCGATCCAGAAGTTCGCGGCGCGGGTCGCGCGGCGGCAGTTCAAGAGGGATGGGCTGAGCCATGGTCGTTGTGCTCCTCGGTGTCAGGGCCTTGAGGGCCCGCTTTCATGATTGTTATGAGCCGCCAGGCCCACTCTTCACGCTCCCCGCTCCATGGTTGGTCTCGATCTGAACCAACCCACCGGGCAGCCGATAGTCGCTGCGTCTCCATTTGCGCTCCACTTCCACACCTCGTTGCGGCGTGGGATGACCGAAGCGCGGATTGCCGGGAGGAAGCGGCGACGTACCGTTGGCCTCAATCACCTCAATGCGCACGCTGGCTTCCTTGTATGCAGGCGTACTCGTCACCTTGTCGGTACAGCTGCTGGTGAGGCGGTTGACTGGCTCAGCCACCGAGTTCATGGGCATGTAAAGCTGATTGCCCTGCACGCGATCCGTAACCAATGCGCGCACGCGGACGTTGCCGTGCCGCGAGGTTAACTCCACTTCGCTCCCACTGGAGATGCCGCGTTCGGCGGCCAGATCCGGGGAGATCTCAACAAACGTGCAGGGAACTTTCTCGCGAATGCCCGGAGAGCGATAGGTCATGTTCCCTTCGTGGAAGTGCTCGAGCAGGCGGCCATTGTTCAGATGCAGATCGTACTCCGCGTTGGGCTGATCGCTTGGTTCGGTCCATGCAACCGGGAAGAACTTCGCCTTCCCGCCCGGCATGTTGAACTGCCTGGTGTAAAGCAGCGGCTCATCGTGGCCGTCTGCCGCGACCGGCCATTGCAAGGATTTGTAACCCGACAGCCGCCCATAAGTGACACCTGCGGAGATCGGCGTGAGCGGCGCCAGTTCCGCGTAGATCTCCGATGGATGCTTGTATCTCCAGTTCGCCCCCAGCCGGTTGGCGATTTGCTGAATGATCTGCCAGTCCGGCAGGCTTTCCCCCAGCGGCTCAAACACCTGGTACAGCCGCTGGATGCGCCGCTCCGTGCTGGTGAACGTCCCTTCCTTTTCCAGGCTCGGACTCGCCGGCAGCACGACGTCAGCAAAACGGCAGGTCTCGGTGAAAAAGATGTCCTGCATGACCAGGAAATCCAGCTTTGCGAGCGCACCGGAGACGTAATTGGCGTTGGAGTCCACGAGGCTCAGCTCTTCGCCGAAGACGTACATCGATTTCAGTCGCCCGTCGTAGATGGCGTCGATCATCTGGTGGTTGTTCAAGCCCGGCTTGGGGGGCAACGACACATTCCATGCGCACTCGAATTTCTGGCGAATGGCATCATCGGCAACCGGCTGGTATCCGGGAAAGAAGTTCGGCATGGCCCCGTGATCGCTCGCTCCCTGCACGTTATTGTGCCCGCGCAGCGGATAGGCACCCGTCCCCGGCCGCATGTAATTGCCGCTCGCCAGCAGCAGGTTCGAGATTGCCGTCGATGTGTCTGAGCCCGCGATATGCTGGGTGACGCCCATGGCCCAGAGAATGCACACGCTGCCGGCCTCGGCAATCATGTGCGCCACTTTGATCAGGGTTTCGGGCGGCAGGCCGCAACGCCGGCTGGCCATCTCCAGCGTGAAGGGCTCCAGGCTCTTGATGCACTCGTCTACGCCGGTCACCCACTTCTCGATGAAGCTAGTCTTTGCCAGCCCCTGATCAAAGAGATAGCGTGTGACGGCGGAGAGCCAGATGAGATCGGTTCCCGGCTTGGGATGAAGGAACAGATCGGCGCGGCGAGCCATCTCGTGCTCGCGCAGGTCGGCGACAATCAGCTTTTGCCCGCGCAACTTGTGCGATCGCTTGACGCGCGTGGCCAGCACAGGATGGCTCTCCGCCGTATTGCTTCCCACGATGATCACCAGGTCGGCCTTCTCG
>Ga0335069_10017220_pt1 | contig 10074 bp, 8 predicted proteins | sample Lox_Sample_11_FD_206714 | JGI IMG/M metagenome (GOLD analysis project Ga0335069, IMG submission 206714) | Soil microbial communities from Loxahatchee National Wildlife Refuge, Florida, United States - Lox_Sample_1.1 | ecosystem: Environmental > Terrestrial > Soil > Wetlands | place: USA: Florida...
AGGCCGTGCGCGATCGCCCGGCCGGTAACCAGATCCGGTCGGCCGGCCCGCTGCGGGTACCACTTGTGCGGCTCGCTGGCCGCGGTCCGCTCCGCGATCGCCTCCCGCCAGGCCCGCCCGGCTGCCCCGGCCGGCACCGGGCCGGGCCGGGACGCGGCGAGACGGCGCTCGTGCGCCAGGATCGACAGCGCGACCGTCCACCCGCCGCCCTGCTCCCCGATCACGTGTCCGGCCGGGACCTTGGCCTGATCCAGGAACACCTCGTTGAACGAGGAGTGCCCGTTCATCTGCCGCAGCGGGCGCACCTCGGCCCCCGGCTGGCGCATCGGCAGCACGAAGCAGGTGATGCCGCGGTGCTTGGGCACGCTGGCATCGGTGCGGGCCAGCAGCAGCCCGAAATCCGCGGTCGCCGCCCCGGTCGACCAGACCTTCTGCCCCGTCACCAGCCAGCCGTCAGCGACCGCCTCGGCCCGGGTGGTCAGCCCGGCCAGGTCCGAGCCGGCACCGGGCTCGCTGAACAGCTGGCACCAGGTGATCTCGCCGCAGACGGTGCGCCGGACGAACCGTTCCCGGAGCGCATCGGTGCCATGCTCGATGAGCACCGGCCCGGCCAGGCCCACGCCGACCCCTTCGGCCGGACCGGGCACTCCCGCGCCGGCCAGCTCCTGCGTCACCAGCGCGGCCAGCCCAGGCGGCAGCGACCGCCCGCACCAGCCGCGCGGCCAGGCCGGGCACGCCCACCCCGCGTCGGCCAGCAGCTCGCGCCAGCGCACCAGGCTCAGCTCGGGATCCCAGCTGGCTTCGATCCACCGCTGCAGCTCGGCCAGCACGCCGGCCGCATCCGGAACGGCCGCGGTCACCGTGCCTCGAATCGGGGAGGCCGCCGTTCCGCGGACGCGCGGATGCCCTCGGCGAAGTCCGCCGTCTGCCGCAGCCGGTCCTGCTCCGCCAGTTCCCGGTCCATCGCCGCCCGGGCCCGGTCCGCCAGCGTCCCGCGCATCGTCTCCCGGATCGACCGCACCGCGAGCGGGGCGCCGGCGGCGATCTCGGCGGCCAGCTCCTGCGCCGCCGCCCGCAGGCCGTCGGGCGCTGCCAGCCGGTCGGCCAGCCCGATCCTGGCCGCCTCCTCGCCGCCGACCCGGCGGCCGGTGCACAGCAGGTCCAGCGCGCGCTGCTCGCCGACGATCGCGGGCAGCGTGACCGTCAGCGCGAAGCCATGGTGCAGGCCGAGCCGGGCGAAGTTCGCGCGGAACCTGGCCTGCGGGCTGGCGACGCGGAAGTCGGCGGCGCAGGCCAGCCCGAGCCCGCCGCCCACCGCCGCGCCCTGCACGGCGGCGACCAGCGGGGTCCGAACCTCGAACAGGCGGGCCGCCGCGGCGTAGAGTTCCCCCGCACCGCCCATGCCGGGCCGCCCCGAACGGCCGGTGAAGTCCGCGCCCGCGCAGAAGTGCTTGCCGTCCGAGCACAGCACGGCCGCGCGGAACTCCGTTCGTTCGTCCAGCCACGCGCAGGCATCCGCCAGCGAGGTGATGAGCCCGGCATCGAAGAAGTTGTCCGGCGGGCGCCCGATCTCCACCATCGCCACGAGGTCGCCGCTCGGCCAGACGCTCACGTCACCGAACGTCTTCCTCGTCTCCGGCATGACCGCATCGTAATCGACTTCGATGTCGATGATAATGAGTCCGCTGTCAAGGCCCGGACGGTTGCTGCAGCGATTTCAGCCAGTCGACCAGGAGCCGGTTGACCTCATCGGCCCGCTCTTGCTGGACCCAGTGACCGCACCCGGGGAGGATGTGGCTGCCCCGCAGGTCCGGAAGGGTGTCGGGAAAACGGGCGATGGCCCGGGCCCCCCACATGGTCGGACCGTCCTTGTCCCCTCCGATGAACAGGGACGGAACCCGGATGGGCGCGCCTATCCACGGCTGGAGGTCCTGCCAGTCCCGGTCCACGTTGCGATAGCGGTTGAGGGCTCCCCGGAAACCGGTCCGCTCGAACTCCGCGGCGTAGAATTCGAGGTCGTCCTCGGTGAGCCAGTCGGGAAGCGGGCCGGGGGCCGGAAAGCGGTCTCGCAGCATTGTGCCGCGAGCCACGGTGGCGATGGTCCCTCCGCCCGACGCCGACCTCGCCCCGTCGGCTGACGCCGCGACGTAGAGGCCGAGCAGCCACGATCGCACGTCGATCTCAGCTTCCCGCTCGGCTCGCCCCGGCTCCTGGAAGTAGTTGATGTAGAACTCCTCGTCCTGGCCGGCCAGCCTCCCCATCTCGGCGAAGGCCTCGGTGGGCCGCCGGCCGCCCGGCGGGCTGTAGGGGACGCTGAGCATCGCTACCGCGGTGAAGATGTCCGGTCGCAGCAGTGCAGAGTGGGCGGCGATCGGCGCCCCCCAGTCGTGGCCGATGATGATGGCCGGCGAGCCCCGCCCGGCCAGCGCCTCCACCACCCCAAGGTTGTCGCTGACGTGCTGGAGCATCCCGTAGGCCTCGACCTCCACAGGGGCGGAGGACCTCCCGTACCCTCGGACGTCGATCGCTACGGCCCGGAACCCCGCCCCGGCGATCACCGGCAGCTGGTGACGCCACGAATACCACGACTCGGGGAATCCGTGGACGAGCAGGACCAGCGGACCTGACCCTTCCTCCACACAGTGGATCCTCGTCCCCCGGGCGTCTAGGACCTGGTGCCTCATGAGCCACAGGTTATGTGAAGGACTGGTACCCGGGGCCGGCCGGGCGGGTGCGGTGGCCGTACGGCTAGCATCACCTGGTGAGTGATCAGCCGTTCGTCCCGGCGGACTTCCCGGTCCCTGACGGACTGACGACCGGGGAGTTCCGGCTGGAACCGCTCGGGCCCCAGCACAACACCGCTGACTACGCCGCATGGACGGCCAGCATCGGCCACATCAAGGCGACGCCGGGATTCGCCGGGGCCAGCTGGCCGCACCAGATGAGCCTGGCGGAAAACCTGCGCGACCTCGAACGCCACGCACAGGACTTCATCGGCCGCCGCGGATTCACCTACACCGTGCTCAGCACCGCCACCGGCGAGGTCATCGGCTGCGTCTATATCTACCCGCCGCGCGGCCAGGGCCCGGACCATCCTCAAGCGGGCGGACGGCATGCGGCTGTCCGTTCCTGGGTGCGCGCGGACCAGGCCGCACTTGACCCGGTGCTCTACGACGCGGTCCGCGCCTGGCTGGAGCGCGACTGGCCGTTCGGTTCGATCGAGTACGCGCCACGGGACTGACCTGCCGCCCACCCGCCCCAGGAGCAGCACGCGGACGGTTCCAGCTACGCCGATATCTACCTGCACGGCCCCTGTACGGGCAGGTAGATCGACGTGACCATCGGCGCGCGTCAGACTGGGTGACCCCAGGCGGATGCGGAACGGGCCTAGGGTGACGGACTCTCCTGATGCCGGAGCAGCCCCCTCGACTGCTCCGGCAACTGCTGGTACATGTGCTGCGTGAACTTTCAGCCGGTCATGCCATCACCTCGGCGAGCACCTGCTGGGTGGTGAGCTCGTGCCCGTGCGAGCTGCGCGCGTGCTCGCGGATGGCGGTGACAAGCTGGCCGAACTGGTCGTCGCTAGCGACCCGGAACTCAACCCCGCAGGGGCAGCGGCCGACGTGCCCGGCGAGGGCACGTCCGGTGAAAGCGAGGTCAAGCGCGATGCACGGCTCGTCCCCTTCCACCCAGGCGTCGTGACCGGCCGGCACGACGTGCACGTCACCCGGGCCGAAGTCGTATTCGCGGCCATCGTCCATGCGGGCGTGCAGCCGACCGGAGATGATGTAGCCGGTGTGGGCCGCCTGGCAGGCTTCCGTGCCGACGACCGGCTTGACGTCGACCGACCACTTCCAGCCGGGCTGATAGACGGTGCGGGCGATCGTGACGCCGGGCAGGTTGACCACGTTGAGCGAGGCGTGCTCGAACGCGTGCCGTTCATCGGGCGTCTCGATGTTCTTGACCGCCACCGAAAGTTTCGTAGCTTCGAGCATCCGGTGCTGCCTTCCGCTGACCTGGCTTGCCAGGCCAGCATGCAAGCCGGCTGCCTGCCGTCACATCGGGAATAACACGTAGATGCCAGCCGGGACTACGTAGTGCCGGGGGAGTAACGCCCGCTGAGAGTCGCGGACTGCGGCCTGTGATGCCGCCGCCGCCAGGCCGGTTCGGGAGCGAGCACCGGTCTTGCGCAGCAGGCTCTCGACGTGCTTCTCCACGGTCCGCGGCGACAGGTGCAGCCACGCTGCGATTTGCTTGTTGGCCATCCCGTCGGCGACGAGGCGCAGCACGTCCGCCTCCCTGGCGGTGATTCCCGCCGCTACCCAGGGATTGGGTTGCGCCTCCTTGAGCAGTTCGCGACAGCGCTCGGCCAGGCGGGGCAGGTCCCGGCGATCAAATCCTGCCTCGGCCTCGGCCAGCCAGCGAAGCGGGTCGCCCCATCCGTCGGCGAGAGCAGCGGGGGCGGCGCAGAACCTCGCCAGCTCACCCCACGCCTCGCCGTTCGTGAAGCCAGCGTCGCAGCCCGCCGCCAGTTCATTGGCCCGCTGCCGCTGCCCGGCTCGCCCGGCCAGGACCGCCTCGGCATAGCCGATAAGGCTTCGGTTGTGACGGATGGCGCCGACGCCAAGCCGGCGGGCCTCGTCGATCGCCCGTGCCGCCCGGTGATCACCGAGTGAGGCCAGGAGCAGCGGCCATAGCGCCCGAAGCCCGGCGGGTTCGGCGTGCGGGAGGCGGGCCAGGATCGCCATGCCCCTGGCGTAGGTTTCCACGGCCGCCTCGGCATCGCCACCGAGCAGAACCGCTGCTCCCCGGGCGGCCCAGCAGATGCCCTCGACCATCTGGTCGTCCGGAGCGGCCGCGATGGCGCCGGCGGCGTAGTGCTCTGTCTGCCCGGTGTCGGCGCGCATGCTGGCGCTGCCGGTCAGTACCGTCAGCGCCTTGGCGCGGACCTGGTCCAGGCCGAGCCGCTCGGCGAGGTCGACGGCGGCCTGCGCGTGGGCATCACACGTCTCCAGTTCCCAGCGGCAGGTGAAGCCCGCGGCTAGCTGGAGATCCAGAATCGCCACGGTACTCAGCGCACCCATCTGCTCGGCAGCACGCCGCGCCTCGGACAACCGCTCCACTCCGGCATGATCGAGTAGGTCGATCGTGCCCAGTTCGTGCAGGGCGCGCAGCCGCCACAACGGCAGGCCGGCGGTCTCCGCGGTGACCAGCGCGCTCTCGAACGCCGCGCGGGCGGCGCTGAGATCACGCAGCCGGTGGCTCCGGCCGATGAGCTCCAGCGCGTGACAGCGGACATCCGGAGCACTGCCCTCGGCGACGAGGACGTCCTCCGCGTAGTGCCGGGCCTTATCGAGGTCGTCGGCGGCGAAGGCCACCTCGGCATCGATGACGCCCATGCGGGCGCGCACGCCAGCGTGTGGGGCCGTTCCGGCCAGGCGTCGGGCGGCGCCGAGGTGATGACGGGCCATCTCCCACCGCGAGGCGCCCACCGCCGCCTGGCTGAGGCGAAGGTGAACCTCCGTCCGGAGTTCCGGTGCCTCGGTCCCGAGCCGGGTGATGAGATGGCCACCGGCCGCTGCTGCCTCGTCAACCCGCCCAGCCAGGGCCAGCGCTTCGACCAGCAGAAGTTCCGCCTGCTCCCGTTCGGGAGTGCCCTCGAGGAGGTCAGCGGCACGCCGTAGGCTGCCGATCGCGGTGGCCAGCGCCCCCCAGGCCAGCGCCTGGCCGCCGGACTCGCTGAGCAGCGTTCCGGCCCGGCGGCGGTCCCCGGCACGGTTCGCCAGCTCGATGGCCAGCTCGCGCAGGCCGCCCTCCAGGCGCGGGTGTGCAGCGTCCAGAACGGCCAGCGCCGCCGAGGCCAGAGCCCGCTGGCGGGGTGGCAGCATGGTATCCAGCACCGCTTCGCGGGTCAGCGCGTGCCGGAAGCGGAAGGCCGTGCCGTCGGCGCTCACCAGGAGTTGCTCGACAGCGAGCCCGAGCGTCTCCGCCACCAGGGCCGCCGTCTGGCCGCTCACGGCCGGGATCAGTTCCCAGTCGAAGTGGCGGCCCAGGATGGCAGCGGCCTCGATCACCGATCGCTGCGGTTCGCTGAACCCGGCCAGGCGCTCGCGTACCGTCTCGGTAAACGACTCCGGCAGCCCGGGCGATGCCAGCAGATCCTCCACCAGCAGCGGGACTCCTTCGGCGGAAGCCTGCACCCGGCGCCGGAGTTCCGCCTCGGCTCCCGGGATGCAGGCATCGACCATGCGTGCCATGTCCTCATTGCTGAGCCGGTCAAGACCGAGGTGGAGTACGCCGGGCCGGCCCCGCTGTCGGCGGGCCACGTCCAGCGCGGCCGACGGCCGGTTGGCGCGCAAGGTCAGGACGCACAGCAACGACTCACCATCGAGGTGCTCGCCGAGGTACTCCATCAGGGTCACGGTGTCCGGGTCCGCCCAGTGCAGGTCCTCTAGCACTATGACCAGGCCCTGCGGCGCGAGGCGCCGAAGAAGCTGGATCAGCGCCTCACCGCGGATCCCAGGGGAGATCTCTCCACTCGCCGGAGCGCGGCCAGCCATCCCCGGCAGCAGCGCGCTCAGCGCGGGCAGCCAGGGCTCCATCGTCGCGTCATCGGGAACGGCCCGGTCCCGGAGGAGCTGCACCAGCGCGTCCGTGAGCGGCCGGTAAGCAGCGGTCGCTGACTGCGGCACCGCCCGGCTGGTAACGACCCGGATGCCACGGCTGGCCGCCCGGCTGGCCGTCTCCAGGGCGAGCCGCGACTTGCCGATCCCCGGCTCCCCGGTGATAACGACACACCTGCCGTGCCCGGCCACGGCGGCCGTCAGCGCCGCGTCAATCGCCTCCCGTTCGGCGTCCCTGCCGATCAGGACCGGGCACAATACCTGCACCATCAGCTTAGTCTGACAGCAATCTCTCGATATCGGAGCAAGGTCGCCGGTTCCCGGAACGGGCGGCGCCAGAGTCCCGGTTGATCAGGAGTGCTGTCGAGGCGGCCAGGCCGTCAGGAAGAGCCCGGTTCGGCGCCTGCCGGTGTGCTGTCGTGTGGCTGCAGGGTCAGCTGCGAGATCAGACAACGAGCCCGAGACCGCCGTCAACCAGGAACGTCTGGCCGGTGGCATAGCGGGTCGTGATGAGCGCGAGGCAAGCCTCGGTGATGTCCTCGGGAGTGGCCACGCGGTGCAGCGGTGCGGCCAGCTCGACTCCGGCCTTGCGATCATGCCACTGTTCGGTCCACGGAGTCGCGACCAGGCCTGGTGCGACCGCGTTCACTCGTACCCCGCCGCCAGCGTACTTGGCCATGATCGCCGTCAGGTGATCCAGAGCGGCCTTGGACACGGCATAGGGCAGGGAGCTGCCTACCTGCCGGATCCCGGCCAGCGAGGTGATGTTGATGATCCAGCCGTCATCGGCACGCCGCAAGAGCGGCAGAGCAGCCTGGCTGACCAGAAAGGTCCCCACCACGTTGGTACGCAGGACCTTGTCCCAGTGATCGGCTGTGACGGCGTCGATGTCATCCAGCGGCACGTCCACCGTGACCCCGGCGTTGTTAACCAGCCCGTCCAGACGGCCCCACCGCTGCTCAGCCGCTGCGACCAGAGCGGCGGCCGTGGCCGGGTCGCCGATATCGCCCTGGACGTACACCGCGTCCGCCAGTTCAGCCGCGATGCGCTGGCCCGCTTCGGCCGACGCTGCCGAGTTGACGACGATCCCGGCGCCGAGGCCGGACAGACGGCGGGCGACCGCCGCGCCGATACCGCTTGACGACCCGGTGATGATGACCGCCTTACCCGCAAGGTCCATACCGGGTTCCCCTTCAGCCGGCCGGAGGTCCGCTCAGCCGCGAGCCTAGTCCACAGCCATCCCGCCTGGCCGGCTGGGCGCGGTTCGGCGTGTCCTCGCAGCGCCGAAATCAGGAGCGCCGGATCTCCATAAAGGTTATGAATGGCTCGTTCGTAGTCACAAAGTTTATGTCGCCTCGGGATACCCATGTTGGCCGGAACCCTTCAGAAAGCCCTCTTTGCACAGGCACGTCGAGGGCATGGACGGTGATCCGGTAGTCTACGTGCCACAAAGCGAACAGCCGGTAGCAGTCGTTGCTCTGATTGGTGAGCGTCAGCTTAGTGCTTCTCTCCTCCTGCGCAGTGATATTGAGTTTCAATCCGAATTCTTCTTGGAGCTGAGAATCAAGTTTGGCTTGGAAGCCGGCCGCTTCTCCTCCGACGGCCAGCCCAAGAGACTTCGCCAGCATCTGGCTGTGCTCGACCGAAAGGCCTGTAGTTACCGAGTGCGCCATTTCGTGTGTCGAACCAGGGGGAAGTCGGATCACAGGATCTTCACGTTGCCACCGAGCAGCGTACACGAGTCGTCGCAGCTCATGAAGTGGCTGTTTCTCCGTTCGGAAAGGAAAGTGCATTGACCGGCCGCCCGAGGCAATTTCGCCCTTAATTTCTGACTCTGTCACTTCAAGGGTTGCCGAGCTGTGTGAGAAGATACTCTCATAGAGAAAATCCGGGCGAAGGGCATCCTCTATGAGTAGGGGATCATCGGCATTAGGGGTATCCGTGATGCCACGGCGGTACATCTGCGTAATCATAAAGGCCATACATGTCGTCCGCCCGGATGTTTCCGCTCGGAAAAGTTCCCAGCTTAGCGGCAGCCATTCTGTTGTAACAGGCGGCCACGTGCCATTCTGGCCGAACTCGGGCGCAGGTGGAAGCACACCTGTCTTCTGGCTTCGAAGAAACACATTACCCAGAGTCCAAGGGCTGCGCGGCGACCAGTACTCCCGTGCCCAGCACCCAGCAGATCGCCCGGCGACAGCCAGCTCCCCGGGCACCGAATTTCCCAATCTGCACGCGACTAACGACCCTTTACGCCGGAGGTTACGGGCCTCCGGACGGTCTGTTCGGGCCTGGGCGCGGCCCGGGCGTTCGCGGAGTGATCGCTGTGGCTGCGGTGGCTCCTGATCCCGCCCGGCGCCCGCGGCCCCGGCCGTGCATACGGTGAGCGTTTTTCATCCTGATCGGATCGGCCTGGCCTGAGTGTCACAAGATGGCCACTGTGCGGCGTGTCGCCGCTGAGACATAAGAAACCCCTGGTAAGTGAGGCAGTCGACCAAGACGGACCTCACCACCACCAGGGGCTTCCATGCTGTTCTACCGCGCCGCGCTGCCGTTGTCCTCCAAGACCCTGAACTATGCGGCCGGGATCATCCGCCGCCACCGGATCTCGATCGGGTCGCCCTGGCGGGCGCTGAACTGCGGGCAGCAGGCCCTGCTGGTCCTGGCCTACCTGCGCAAGGGCGAGACGTTCGCCGAGGTCGCGGCCGGGTTCGGGGTCGGGACCTCCACGGCCTGGCGGTACGTGAACGAGACCGTCGCGCTGCTGGCCGCCCGGGCGCCGAAGCTGCGGAGGGCGGTCCGGGACGCGGCGAAGGCCGGGCACGCCTACGTGGTCCTGGACGGCACGCTGATCCCGGTCGACCGGGTCGCGGCGGACCGGCCGTTCTACTCCGGCAAGCACAAGCGGCACGGGATGAACCTGCAGGTCATCGCCAGCCCCGACGGGGACATCCTCTGGGTCTCGGGGGCGCTGCCCGGCTCGGTCCACGACAAGAAGGCCGAGTGGATCTGGGGCGTCCTGGCCGAGCTGGAGGCCGCCGGCCTGGTCACCCTGGCCGACAAGGGCTACCAGGGCAGCGCGTACGCCAAGATCCCGTACAAGGGGAAGAACAAGCCGCAATCCCAGAAAGACGCCAATAAGGCGCACGCCAGACTGCGTTCACCTGGCGAGCGCGCGAACGCCCAGCTCAAGACCTGGCGCATCCTCCGCAAGCTTCGCTGCTGCCCCTGGCGCGCCGGCCAGATTGCCAAGGCCATCCACGTATTGCAGATCCGCGAGGCAAACGCAGGATGAAAAAGGTTCCATAGATGGTTCGTCGAAGGCCCGGTCCAAAGCTTCTCTGAACTGCTGCATCCATTGACCTGATGGCCAATCATCGGGCATTACCCCACCCCCCTCGGATGTACTAATCCACGTTTACTGGCCGATCGTGATTACGATCTGGTTGTC
>Ga0335069_10017221_pt1 | contig 10074 bp, 10 predicted proteins | sample Lox_Sample_11_FD_206714 | JGI IMG/M metagenome (GOLD analysis project Ga0335069, IMG submission 206714) | Soil microbial communities from Loxahatchee National Wildlife Refuge, Florida, United States - Lox_Sample_1.1 | ecosystem: Environmental > Terrestrial > Soil > Wetlands | place: USA...
CGGCGAACCGCGCGGCGAAATACGCGACATGGCGAGCATCGGTATCGTCGGCGACGCCGTCAGCTGGGAACAGATCAGCGCGCTTTCGGCGACTTACCCGGAAGTGCGGTTCGAGCATGTGGGCGCGCACTGGCAGGAACGCTATCCCCGTCACGTCCAGATCCTGGTCGTCGAAGTCGACGCGGGCGACGAGGCGAGCGTCGACGATGCGATACGCCGCCTGAAGCAGCGCGCGACGTGGCTCCAGATCGTCGTCGTCCTGCGCAACGCCAACGTCGGCGTGACGCGGCAGCTGGCGCACGATGGTGCCGCCGACGTTCTGCCCGCTCCGGTCGCCGACTCGGCCCTGGCCTTGTGTCTCGAGCGGCTGATGTCGCGCCGCGCGCAGGAACCCGCCATAGCGCACCAGTCGGGCCAGATCGTCGTTTTGCTCAAGGCGGGCGGGGGCGTCGGCGCGACGTCCCTGGGCGTGCAGGCGACGATCGCCCTGGCCGAGCGCCTTGGCGAGGCGGGCCGGGTGTGTTTTGCCGATCTCGATCTGCAGTTCGGCGCCGCCTCGCTGCATTTCGACATGCCGGAAGCGCTCACGATCGGCGATTGTCTGTCGGTGGGCGAGCACCTGGCGGAAACCGATTTCGCCACGATGCTGACCGCGCACTCGTCGGGAGCGCGGATTCTGGCGGGCCCGCGCGACGTGCAAGGGCTGGACACGTTGACTCCGGCGCTGGCGGAGGCGCTTGTCGCCGGCCTGCGCCGCGACTTCGCGGTGACCTTGATCGACCTGCCCGCGGTCTGGACCGCGTGGACAAACCGTGTCGTCGAACTGGCGGACCGCATCGTGCTGGTGACGCGGCTCACCGTTCCTCATATCCATCTCGTGCGGCGCCAGCTTGCTTTGCTTGCCGCGCAGAAGCTCGACGCCACGCCGGTCGTGCTCGTGTTGAATGCGGTGACGCCCGATCAACAACGTGCCCTGCCGATCAAGGAAGCCGAGCGGGCTTTCGGGCGCCGCTTCCAGTTCGTGCTGCCCAGTGACGAACGGGTCATGACGACGGCTACAAACGGCGGGCTGACCCTGGCCGCGGTGCGGCGTGGAACCAAGCTGGGGGCCGGCGTAGCGGCGCTTGCCGACGAGATCGGCGCCGACGCGCTTGCCTCGCTGTCGATCGCCCGTGCGCCGGGCTCGTAGGTGGTGAAGATGCTGTTCGGAAAAGACCCTTCGCTGCAGGACAAGGTGGTCGACATCAGCTCCCGTGGAGCGCTGGCTGGGGAGGACGCCACCGCGCTGCGTCTCAGGATTCACCAGCGCCTTCTCGAGGTCCTGAACCTCAGCCTGCTCGACAAGACGCCGCGCAAGGTCCTGCAGATGGAGATCCGCGATGTCGTCACGCAGTTCCTGCTGCAGGAAAAGCGCGTACTGACCCAGCCCCAGTTCGACCAGCTCATCGAGGACGTGCTCGACGAATTGCTCGGACTGGGCCCGCTCGAACCCCTGCTCAAGGATGACAGCGTCAGCGACATCCTCATCAACACGCATTCCACGGTCTATGTGGAGCGCCGGGGCCGCCTCGAGAAGACCAACGTCCGCTTCGAGGACTCGCGCCACCTCGTGCGCATCATCAACAAGATCGTCGCCGCGGTGGGCCGCCGCGTCGACGAATCCCAGCCGATGGTGGACGCCCGCCTTGCGGACGGAAGCCGCGTCAACGCGATCATTCCCCCGCTGGCGGTCGACGGACCGCTGGTCTCGATCCGCAAGTTCGCCAAGGAGCGGATCGACATGGGACGCCTGGTCGAGCTCGGCACCATCACCAACGAAATGGCCAACATCCTCATGGCCGTCGTCAAGTGCCGCCGCAACGTCCTGATTTCGGGCGGCACGGGCTCGGGCAAGACCACGCTGCTCAATGCCATGAGCGCGTTCATCGATCACCACGAGCGCATCGTCACGATCGAGGATTCGGCGGAGTTGCAGCTGCAACAACCGCACGTCTGCCGCCTGGAGACGCGCCCCGCGAACATCGAGAACAGGGGCGAGATCACCCAGCGCGATCTGATGCGCAACGCGTTGCGCATGCGGCCGGACCGCATCATCGTGGGCGAGGCGCGCGCCGGCGAAGCCTTCGATATGCTTCAGGCGATGAACACCGGCCACGACGGTTCGATGACCACCGTGCACGCCAACACGCCGCGCGATGCACTTTCCCGTCTCGAGCAGATGATCGGCATGTCCGGGCTGGAGATTTCCTCGCGTTCCGTCCGCCAGCAGATCTCATCGGCGATCAACGTGGTGATCCAGCTCGAACGCCTGGAAGACGGCCGCCGCCGCGTCATTTCGGTGTCGGAGATCACCGGCATGGAGCACGAGATCATCTCGATGCAGGAGATTTACCGCTTCCGCCGGCGCGGCCTGGACAAGAAGGGCGTGATCGTCGGCGACTTCGAGTCGACCGGCGTGCGGCCGAAGCTCATGGACCTCATCGCCGTGCGCGGTATCGACATTCCCATCACCGAGTTCACTCCGGGCAGGAGGCTGACCTGACATGTCCTCCTATGTGATCTACCTGATATACGTGGTGGCGTTCGTTGCCGTCGTGCTCGGCGTCGAATCCGTCACCCATATGCTGTTCTCGTCGCGCGACCAGAAGCAGCGGGTGAACCGGCGCCTGACCTTGCTGGCTTCCGGCATGAAGCGCGAAGAGGTTTATGCCTCGCTGGTTCGCGTTTCGGTCAATCCGGGGACGGAGACCAATCCACTTCAGCAACTATCCAACAAATTGAACAACTTCTGCCGCAAGGCGGGGCCGCAGGTGGTGCCGTCGCGGGTCTTCTCGCTGTTCGGCGGCTGCACCGCGGCGTTGTGGATCGTCAGCTTGATCCTGATGCGCCACGATTCCGTTACGGGAATCATAGCCCGCAGTCTTCTTTCGTTTGCCGTAAGCGCTGGCCTTTCGGCGCTCGGCGTCGCTTTCTGGCTCACCCGCAAGCGCGCCTCGCGGATTGCGGCGCTCGAAGACCAGATGCCGCTGGCGCTCGACGTCGTCACCCGCGCAATCCGAGCCGGGCATCCGGTCGTCTCCGCCGTCCAGCTCGCCGCGGAAGAGATGGGCGACCCCATCGGCTCGGAGTTCGGCCTGGTGGTGGACGAGACGACCTACGGCTACGCTTTCCGCGACGCGCTCCTCAACTTCGCCCGCCGTTCGGGATCCTCCGACGCCCACTTCTTCGCCGTAAGCGTCTCCATACAGTCGGAGACGGGTGGAAACCTCGCCGAGATCCTGGAGGGTTTGGCCTCCGTGATCCGCGGGCGCAGTACGCTTTCCAAGCGCGTGAAGGCGTTGTCGAGCGAGGGCCGCGCTTCCGCCCTGCTCCTGAGTGCGCTGCCCGCGTTCATGATCGGGGGCATGTTCCTCATCCGGCCTAGCTTCTACACATCGAAATTCGCCGATCCGATATTCTGGCCCGCCGTAGCGGTCATCATGTCTCTTTATCTGCTGGGATGGGTGATGATCCACCGCATCATTAATTTCCGCTACTAGGGAGACGGCGATGACACCGGTGCTCGATCTGGCCATCCAAGTCCTGGCATTCGTGGCGGTCGCCGTGCTGACGGCCACGACCGTGCGGCATTTCGATCAACTCATGCACCAGCGCCGCCGGCTCGGCGCTTTCGACCAGCAGGGCCAGTCGTCGAAATCGGAGTTGATCCAGGGCGTGCAGCGGAAGAACAGCTTCCTGCAGTGGATCGAATCTTCGAGCTCGATCAGCAACAGCGGCGAGCGCCAGAAGGTGCGCCAACAGCTGTCGTATGCCGGCTTCAATCATCCCTACGCGCCCGCGTGGTTCATCGCCATCCGCTTCACGCTCGCGATCGGCCTGCCGGTGGCGTTCCTTTTCATGCAGTCGATGAGCGCCAAACCGTCCGGCAGCATGATGATGATTCTGATGTCGCTACTGCTGTGCGGCGTCGGATTGTTTCTGCCCGCGCGGGTCCTGGAGCACCGGGCCGCGACGCGGCGGACCGAAGTGGAGATCGAATTCCCCGACGCGCTCGATCTCATGGTCGTCTGCGTGGAAGCGGGATTGAGCCTCGACGCGGCCTTCGTCCGGGTGGGCCAGGAGGTGAAGGAATCGCATCCCCGCATCGCGGAGGAATTCACGCGCGTTTCGGAGGAGTTGCGGGCCGGGCGCAGCCATTCCGACGCGCTGCGAGCGATGGCGGATCGTACCAACGTTCCCGGAACGAAGTCCTTTGTCGCGCTAGTCATCCAGACCGAGTCGCTCGGAGCCAGCATCGGCCAGACGTTGAGAAGCTACGCGACCGAGATGCGGCAGACGCGCTTCTTGAAAGCCGAAGAGAAGGCGATGCGGATTCCCGTGCTGATGACGGTTCCTCTCGTCGCCTGCATCCTGCCGGTGATCTTCTCGGCGCTGCTCCTGCCGGCCGTGATCGACGTGACAAGGCATCTCATGCCCGCGCTCGCGGGACATGGAGGCGGATGATGACGAAAAAGTACTCTGCAATCACGACGCCGCCGCTGCTGGCGGCATGTTGTCTTTGCGCGGTGGCGTGCACGCCGCTCAGTGGCGACCCGCTCGAAAGCCAGGTCCGCTCGGCGGCACAGGCTGCGAACGCCGACCGGTCCGCGGGCGATTCCTACTATCAAGCCGCTGTCGGCGCGATCGACAACCGCGATTACGGTCTTGCGCTCGACTACCTCCAGGCCGCGCGGAACCGGGACCCGCACGACGTGCGCGTTCTCAACGCGCTCGGCGTCGTCTACGACAAGCTCGGGCGTTTCGACCTCAGCGCGCGGTATTATGCGCAGGCGCTCACGGTCGATCCGGCATCGGCGATCGTCGCCAACAACATGACCTATTCGAAGGTGCTGCAGGGTATGATGCATCCCGGGCCGGCCCAGGGGATCGCGGGCCTGGAACGTCCCGCTGCTCCTGAAAACCTGCCGGGAACCCCGCGCCTGGATGCGCTGGCGATCACTGGTCCCGGACCGCTGCCCCAGAACGCAGTCGGCGACCCCGCAGACGCCGGGGGGGCGGAGCTGCTCGCTTTCGGTCCGCCCAGCCTTCCGAACGTGACGGCGGCTGCGATCGAGTTTCCGGTTCCGATGTTGCCGCGGGTCATGAGCGATGTCGCCGTTCCGGCGGACCCCGCGCCCACACCTGCGGTCGCCGTGGCCGCGACCGCTCCCGCACCTGTCGCATCGCTGACCGTTCCCGCTTTCGCGCTGCCGGTCGTCGCGGCCGAACAACCTGCGCAGAGCCAGTCGAGACCCTCGCTGCTGAGCCGGTTCGGCGAGGCGATCCAGGACTGGTTTGAAGATGTGGTGTCGCCGTCCGCTTCGGGCAATCAAACGCCGGAACGGGCAGCGCGCGACCTTGCCTCCGTGAAGATCGAGCGGACGATGCCGGCGCTGGAAGCGCTGCCCGATTTCCCGATCGCGCTCCCGCCCGTCTTCCAGCGACAGGATGCGCACAGGATCGCCAGCGCGGCCGCGTTGCCCTCGGGCCTGCCGCAATTGCGGCTGGTCCCGGCGGCGGCGCCGAACGCTGTCTACGTCACGGGTCATCCGCTGGAGATCGTCAATGCTTCCGGCCGCAGCGACGCGACCGATGCCATCCGCCGCGAGCTGTCGGCCCTGAACTGGACCGTTTCGAATCGCGATTCCGAGGAGAACCCGCCGCGGGCGCACACGATCGTGCGTTATCCGCGTTCGTCTTTGGTCGTGGCCCGGGGACTCGCCAACACGATCGCGTTTCCCGCGCGCCTGGAGCCGCGTTCTTCCGATGGCGACAGCGTGCAGCTCGTCGTCGGAACGGATTTCGCCAGCTGGCGGGAGGCGCGCGAGCGTGCGCCCGACTTCTGGCAGGCGAAGGCCAAGATGACCCGCGTCCGGATTTCGTGGCAGACCGGAGCGCGATAGCCATGAGACGGTGCGTAGTTTGCGTCGCGTTGCTTGCGCTGGGGATGCTCTGGTCCGCTCCGGCCGCCGCGGGGTTGTTCGGGGATGATGCGGATCAGAAGCCGCAGGTCAGCGATTCTGCCATCGCGGAAATCGAACGCGCACTGGACGACCAGCGCTATCTGGACGCCGGCCGGATGCTGGATCAGGTGGCGCTTGCGTCCGAAGACGATCCGCGCATCGGGGTTCTGACGGGAGAACTGGCATTGGCCCGCTCCAGGCCCCAGGATGCGCTGGCCCGCTTCAAGATGCTGGACACCGTCGCTGCGGTGCGCCCCCGGGCCCTTCAGGGAGAAGGCATCGCCCTGGCCGCGCTCGGCAAGACGGACGAGGCGATACCCGTGCTGCAAAAGGCGGTGGCCGAGGATGCAGGCTTGTGGCGCGCGTGGAACGCGCTCGGCGTCGAGTGCGATCAGCGCCACGATTGGGCGGGCGCCGAAGCCGCGTTCGAGCATGCGCTCAAGGCCTCCGGCGATTCCCCGATCGTTTTGAACAACCGCGGCTTCTCGCGGCTTTCCCAGAACCGGCCGGACGAGGCCATCGCCGATTTCGTTCAGGCGCTCCAGAAGAAGCCCGATTTCGCCTCGGCGCGCAACAACCTGCGTCTGGCGATCGCCATGAAGGGCGACTACCAGCGCGCCGTATCGGGCGCCAGCGCCGCCGACCGCGCCGCGGTTCTGAACAACGCCGGCTACGTCGCCATGCTGCGCGGCGACTACGCCGCGGCGAAGGAGCTGTTCGGCCAATCGATGAAAGCCAAGGGCGAGTACTACGGCGTGGCGGCCGACAACCTCGAGATGGCCAAGACTCTGGAAGCCGGCAAACCGGGGCCCGCGAGAAAAGCGGATGCCGGATCTCATTGAGGCTCTTCGCTGGACCACGTTCGCCCTGTTTGCCGCGGTCTTGGGCTTCGCGGCCTTTTCCGACGTGCGGGAGCGAAAAATCCCGAACTGGACGGTGCTCGCGGTCGTTCTGCTGTTCGTCTTCTGGGCGCTCGCGGAGCCTGCCGTGTCGCTCGTTTCCTCGCTCGAAGCCGCGCTTCTGCTGCTCGTCGTCACCGTGCCCCTCTTCGCGTTCCGGCTGATCGGCGCCGGCGATTCGAAGCTCGTGACTGCGGTCGCCCTGTTCATGGGGCTTCGCCTGTTGCCCGAGTTCCTGTTCACGACGGTGGTCGCGGGCGGCGTTCTTGCGATCTTCAGCCTGTTGATGAATCCCCGCCGCGCCGCCGTCATGGTCCAGACCCGATTCAGGGCCGACTACGGCCGCGGAATTCCTTACGGCGTGGCCATCGCGCTCGGCGGCGTCGCCACCGTCCTGCGGCACATGATCTGAATCCGCACGCATCCGCGGCTGTGCCGTTTCGGAACAGGTAATCAGATATTCACCGCCAACGGCTTAACTGAACCGGCAGCATCGGGCAGGGGTCATGACGGCGGCCGTTTGGTTGATCGCGGAGCGCGAGATCCGCACGTATGTGGCGGCTGCAAGCTTCTGGGCGGCGCTCGCCGTCGGGCCGTTGGCGGTCGCCGGCGCGCTCGCGTTCTCCTCAAGCCACGATGCCGCCGCCGCGGTGACGCTTCACGCGAACGGCGCTGCGCTGAAAGCCTCCGCGGTTTCCGCGCTCACGGAAGCCGGACGCCTGGAAGGGCGCCGGTTCCGCTTTGCGGCCGGCGGCGCGTCGCTCGTGATTTCGGAACCCTCGTCCGGCGTTGTCGACGTCTCGTTCGGCAGCGGCTTTCCGCTGTCCCCCGAGGGCAGAAGGCTCATTGCGCGCACGATCGAACGCGACGCAGCCAGGACCGCCGCGGGCGGAAGCGCACTCGTGGTGCGCGAGCGCGCCGCGCCCGAGCCGCGGCGTCTGGACGCCGACGCCCTGTCGCGTTTCGCCCTGGTGATGATGCTCTGGCTGACGTTGACGGGATCGCTCGGGATGCTGCTTCAGGCGGTGGTGCGCGAACGCGCCAGCCGCTCGCTGGAGAGTCTGCTGTCGGTCGCCCGCCCCTGGCAGATCATGATCGGCAAGCTCGCGGGCGTCGGTGTGATCTCGTTCGTGGTCCTCGCCGCATGGCTCGGGTCTGCGGCGCTCATGTCGTCGGCGCTTCCGCCGGGAACCGGCCTGCCTTCGATGGTCCTGGCGTACATTGCGCGGCCGGCGGTCCTCGTCCAGGCGGCGGTCATGTACGTGCTCGCCTATGCGTTCTACGGCGCCGTCACGATTTCGTTGGGCGCGATGGCGCGCGACGTCGCAACCGCGCAGAACTTCTCGCGTCCAATGTTCGTCGTGCTGCTTGCCGCGTTCTTCATTTCGCTCGCCTCGGTTGCGGGTCCGTCGTCGACCTGGCTTGCCTACCTGCCGCCGTTTACGCCGTTTCTGGTGCTGCTGTTCCGCGACGGCTCGCTCGGGGCGGCCACCCAACTCGTGCTTGTCGTCGAGATGATCTTGGCGTCTCTGGCGGCCGCGTGGTTTGCCGCCGCTTCGCTGTCGATCTCGGCGGGCATCCCGAACTTCCTGCGCAAACACCGCGGGCCGCCGCTCGTTTGGCCGCACGGCCTCCGCGCGCGGGCGCGCTGACTCCTGAACGCATGCATTCCAGGCGCCGCTGCCCATCGCGGTTGTGACGGGCGCGCGAAAGTAGAAATGCAATGCATCTTTCTTTCTTGCGCCGCGCGTCGCTGCGTCAACGTTGCGAACGGCGCGTGCGTCTACTTGTTTTTTCTTGCATATTAGGTGCATCTATTTCGGGTTGGTTGGCGGAGCGGGATTGAACGGCATGCAGAGCGATTCCGAAAGTCTGCTTGAGCGAAGCGGCGAAGACGCATCCGATTATGTACTGCTTGCCGGCAGGATCGTGGCTTCCTACGTCAGCAACAACACGGTTGCCCCCAACGCGCTCGCCGGTCTCATCGAACGGACCTACGCCACGCTCGAGAAGTTGAAGGACGGCGGCGATGCGGGCCGCCCGCGCAGGCCGGACTTAAACGCGTCGGCGGCCAAGGGCGATACGCAAAAGCAAAACAAGTTCGGCCCGGCCGTTCCGATCGACAAGTCGGTGACGCCCGATCACATCATCTGCCTGGAGGATGGCAAGCGGCTGAAGATGCTAAAGCGGCATCTGCGCACGAAGTACGGCCTCACGCTCGAGGATTACCGCGCCAAATGGCGCCTGCCGCCGGATTATCCCGTGGTTGCGCCGTCCTATGCCGCCGCGCGCTCGAAGATCGCCAAGGCCAAGGGCCTGGGCAAATGGAGCCGAACTGCCAGGCGTGGCCGGGCACAGAGTAAGCAGGGCAAAGCGCAGCGCTGACAAGCAGCCTCGCGGCGGTTCCGCCCGACGCGGGGACCGGCTGGCGAGGGGGCAGCTGACCTCGCGTTCGCGCCGCAAAATCTGCGGTCCTATATGATTTCTATATGCCGCGCCGGCGGCCCCAGCGCTCGAATCTATATGCGTTCGGGACGAACCTCCGCGCTCTCCTTGCGGAGGAAGCAATGTTCGACCTCGCCATGATAGCGCTCGGCAGCGGCTTTTTCGCGGCCGCGATTCTCTACACCGCGGCCTGCAACGGCCTGTGAGGCATCCATGACAATCGACTACTGGCTGGGCGCCGCCGTCACGGCCGGCATCCTCTTCTATCTCGTCTACGCGCTCGTCCGCCCCGAGAAGTTTTGAGCGGGAGAACTTCCAATGACGATGAACGGCTGGATTCAGATCCTGCTCTACGCGGCGATCGTGATTGCGATCACCAGGCCGCTCGGCGGTTACATGACCTCCGTGTTCGAAGGCAAGCGCACGCTGCTGTCGCCGGTCCTGCGGCCGCTGGAGCGTGCGGTCTATGCGGTGTGCCGGGTGAACGAGAAGGAGGAGCAGCACTGGACGGTTTACGCCGTGGCCATGCTGGCGTTCAGTTTCGCGGGCTTCGTCACGCTTTACCTGCTGCAGCGCTTCCAGAACGTGCTGCCGTTCAACCCGCAGCATCTTCCGGCGGTGGGCGAGCATTCGGCGTTCAACACGGCGATCAGCTTCGTCACCAACACCAACTGGCAGTCCTACGTGCCCGAGACCACCATGAGCTATCTCGTCCAGATGGCGGGGCT
>Ga0335069_10017222_pt1 | contig 10073 bp, 7 predicted proteins | sample Lox_Sample_11_FD_206714 | JGI IMG/M metagenome (GOLD analysis project Ga0335069, IMG submission 206714) | Soil microbial communities from Loxahatchee National Wildlife Refuge, Florida, United States - Lox_Sample_1.1 | ecosystem: Environmental > Terrestrial > Soil > Wetlands | place: USA: Florida...
GTCGCCGTCGGCACGACGACCGTGAGGGCCCTCGAGTCGGCCGTCGACCCGGAGCGACCTGGTTGCGTGTCGGCGCGCAGCGGGGATACGTCGCTGCTCATCCAGCCCGGCCACGCATGGCGCGTCGTCGACGGGTTGCTCACGAACTTCCACCTGCCGCGCTCGACGCTGCTCGCGATGGTGTGCTCGTTCGCCGGAAGCGAGCGGGTTCTCGACGCCTATCGGGTCGCCGTGCAGCAGCGCTACCGCTTCTTCTCGTACGGCGACGCGATGCTGCTCTGGAGGGCGGCTTGAGGCCGCCCACCCCGGGATTCGCGTTCCGCGTCGTCGCCGAGGACGGACCCGCTCGACGAGGCGTGCTGACCACTCCCCACGGCGACGTCGAGACGCCCACGTTCATGCCCGTGGGGACGCAAGGCAGCGTGAAGACGCTGACGCCGGCGGAAGTCGCGTCCACCGGGGCGCGCGTCGTGCTGGGCAACACGTACCACCTGATGCTGCGGCCCGGTGCCGAGGCGATCGCGCGGCTCGGGGGCTTGCACGCCTTCACGCGGTGGCCGCACGCGATGCTCACCGACTCTGGCGGCTTTCAGGCCTACTCGCTCGCGGCAAACGGGTCGCAACCGCTCGTCGGAGCCTCCGAAGAGGGGTTCACCTTCAAGTCACACCTGGACGGCTCGATGCACCAGCTCACGCCCGAGGAAGCCGTGCGTGTGCAAGGCCTCATCGGGGCCGACATCCAGATGCAGCTCGACGTGTGCCCTCCCGGCGAGTCGCCCCGCGACGCCGTCGCCGCCGCCGTCGCACGCACCACGCGGTGGGCCAAGCGCGCGCTCGCGACCGAACGGCCGCGCCTCCCCGGCGAGGGACGGGACAGACAAGCCCTCTTCGGCATCGTGCAGGGAGCTTGCTTCGTCGATCTGCGACGCGCTCATGCCGAGGAGCTCGGAGCGCTCCCGTTCGACGGCCTGGCTCTCGGCGGGTTCTCTGTTGGCGAGCCGAACGAGCGCATGCACGAGACGCTGACCGAGGTCGCCCCGAGCCTCGATCGCGAGCGCCCTCGCTACCTGATGGGCGTCGGCACGCCGCGCGACCTCGTGCTCGCGATGGGCGCCGGCGTCGACATGTTCGATTGCGTGCTCCCGACGCGCAACGCACGCAACGGCCAGGCGCTCTGCCGTTTCGGGCGCATCGTCGTCAAGAACAACCGCTGGAAGGATGATGCTCGCCCCATCGACGAGCGCTGCACGTGCGCGTGCTGCGCCGGCGGCTACTCGCGCGCCTACCTGCGCCACCTCTATCTGGCCGGGGAGATCCTCGTCCTGCGGCTGCTCTCCCTGCACAACCTGCACTGGTACGGCGAGATCGTCGCCGGGGCGCGCGGAGCAATCGCCGAAGGCCGTTACGCCGCGTGGGCGCGCGAGGTCACCTCCGAGTTGGAAGCCGGGGTCGGGTGAGCGTAGGCTAGTCTGGAGCAACTAGCGTCATGAGCGACGACAAGCGCGACGAGAAGCGGCCGCTCGGCAAGATCCTGCTCCAGCGCAAGCTCGTCTCCCAGCAGCAGCTCGAAGAGGCCCTCCGCGCCCAGAAGCGCTCGCCGACACCGGCGCCGCTCGCGTCGGTGCTCGTGGACGAGGGACAGGTCGACGAGATCGATGCGCTGCGCGCTCTCTCGGAGCAGAACGGCGTCCCGGGCATCGACCTGACGCAGGTGGCCATCGTCCTCGAGCACCTCGACGTCGTGCCGCGCGAGGTCTCCGAGACGCACAAGGTGCTTCCGGTGCTCATGCGCGGGGATCGCATCTTCCTCGCGATGGCGGACCCGCACGACAAGCGCGTGATCGACGAGCTCGAGTTCGTCACCGGCAAGAAGGTCTACGCGTACATCGCCGTGAGCTCGACGCTCGCGAAGACCACAGAGGCCGCGTACGAGGCCAAGTCACGCGGTGAGAAGCACTACCTCGGTCCGCGTGTGCCGGCCGAGACGCTCAGGGCGCTCGGTCTGTCCGCCCCTGCCGCCGCTCCGCCGGCGCCCCAGCCCGCTCGCCCCGTTGCGCCACCCCCGCCGCCTCCTCCGCCGAAGCCCGCGCCGGTGACCAGGGGCCAGGCGCCTCCCCTTCCCCCCATGCGGCCGAAGGCGCCGACGTCGCCGCCAAAGGAGTCGGTCATCGTCGACGAGGCCACCGAGACGGCCTCGCGCAACACCGAGGTGTCGACCAGCGATTTCGGCGTGCTCGGCCAGGACGTCTCGAGCGTCACCAACCTGCCCGACGAGCTGCGCGCGGGAGCGGCTCAGGCGGCGAGCGCGATCGCGAGCGGTGGCGGCAAGTTGATCCTCGTCGTCGACGACGAGGAGGAGATCCGCAAGCTCCTCAACCGCCTGCTCGGCCAGAAGGGCTACCGGGTCATCGAAGCGGACCGCGGGCTCCTCGCACTTCGCCTCGTGAAGGAGCACGTGCCCGACCTCATCATCCTGGACGCGATGCTCCCCGAGCTCCACGGCTTCGACATCGCCAAGCGCATCAAGGGAAGCGCGAAGTACGGCCGCATCCCCATCATCATGGTGAGCGCCGTCTACCGCGGCTGGCGCATCGCCGAGGACCTCAAGAAGAACTACGGCATCGAGGAGTACCTCGAGAAACCCTTCCGCATCGCCGACGTGATCGACGCCGTCCAGCGCCTGCTCAATCGCGACCAGGCGCGCGCGGCGGGCGGCGGTGGGGCGGGCGCGCCCGAGTCGAAGCGCGATCCCGAATACCTGTCCGCCGAGGCCGAGAAGGCCCTCAACGAGGGCGTCGCTGCGTACAAGGCGGGGCAGATCGACGCGGCCATCGAGCACCTCAGGCGAGGCGTCGGCATCGACCCGCTCGCCTACCGCCTCCACTTCCACCTCGGCCTGCTGCTCGGCAAGAAGGGCCACGTCTACGAGGGCATCCAGGAGCTCGAGCGCGCCATCGACCTGAACTCCAAGCACTTCGCGGCCCTGAAGAACCTCGCCGTCCTCTACGAGAAGGCGGGCTTCAAGAACAAGGCAATCGAGATGTGGGAGCGGTGCGCAGCCACTGCGCCCGACGAGGCGACCCGCGGCACCGTCAAAGAGCACCTTCTGAAGTTGATCTGAGCCCCCTCGCGCAGGTCTCCGCTTCCTTGCTAACGTGAAGCTCTACGGCGGCGCCACGCGATGAAGTTCCTCTGCGAACAGTGCAAGGCGAAGTACCAGATCGCCGACGAGAAGGCCGCGGGCAAGACCGTGCGCATGAAGTGCCGCAAGTGCGGCTACCTCATCGAGGTGCGCGCGGCGGTCACCGATACTTCCCTCGCCGGGGGGGCGACCAGCGGGGTGGGGGCCGGCACTGCCGTGTCCGAGGTGAAAGCCCATTCCTCGAGCCGTCCCCCGGCCGGGCACGACCCCAGGCCCGCGCAGGCCGGGACCGCGCCTGCCGCCCCCAAGGCCGCGCAGAAGCCGGCGCCGCCGCGGGCGGCGAGCCCCCTCGCGACGAGCCTCGCGTCCGCCAAGTCCCCGGCGAAGGCACCCGAGCGCTCGACGACGGGGGCACTCGCCGGCGCCTTCAAGTCGACCGTGCAGCGCGACGAGGAGAGCTCGGCGCCGTTCGACATGTCGGACCTCTCGCCGAGCGACGAGTGGTACGTCGCGATCAACGGCGTGCCCGTCGGGCCCATTCGCATCGGTGAGGTGCGGAGGAAGGCCGCGCTCGGTGCAGTGACCGAGGAGTCGCTCTGCTGGCAGGAGGGCATGGACGAGTGGCGGGCGCTCCGCTCGTTCCCGGAGCTCGTCGCGATCGTGCACGAGGCGTTCGCTTCGGGGCGCTCGTCGTTGCCGCCGCCCGCGGCCGGCGAACCTCAGCGCCCGAGCGCGCCGCCTCCGGCGCCGCGGGCAGCCGCCAAGCCCGCCTCACCCGCCGGGCCACCGCGCGCTGCTGCGCGTGCGGCGCCGCCGGCGCCCGCTGCGCGGAGCAACGTCGTACCGATCACGTCGCGCCTCGCGACCGCCGAGAAGCTCGAGGAAGCGACCGACGACATGACGCGGCCGTACACCGGTCCGCCCATCACGCCGGACGGCCCCGCGCGAGAAGCCGCCGTTCCCACGCGAGAACCGTCGGTCGTCCCCGATCCCTTCGCGTCACCGCCGGCTGCCTCGGCCGTCGCGGCACACTCGGCACCCGCCGCGATGGCGCCACCGGGGCAGCCCGTGATGGCGCAGATGGGGTTCTCTCCCGAAGCGGCGATGGCGGCGGCGCAGGTCGCGCTGCCGCAGCGCAAGCCGACCAACTGGGCCGCGATAGCGATGGTCGCCGCGGCCATCGCCTTCGGCGTCACGACGCCCATCGCGCTCTTCGTCGGCCGCGCGCCGGCACCGGCGCCCGTCGTGGTCCAGGTGCCTGCAAACCCCGCGCAGCCGACGGCCAGCGCTGCGTCGATGACCCCCACCGCGGGGCCGGCCGATTCGACGACGGCCCCCGACACCACGGCGACGTCGACCCCCTCTCCCAAGGGTCCGGTCGCCATGGGCGGCCCGCCCAAGCCCGGTGCCGCCGCCAATGGCAATCCCGGCGCGAGCCCTGGCGGCGCAGGCGGGCGCGGTCCGCTCGATCTGCACGGCCTGACCGGCAACGCCGTCACGCCCACGGACGATCCGGGCGACAACGGCTCCAAGGCGCCGGGCCAGTGCTTCTCGAGCGGCCAGGTCACGCAGGTCATCGGCCTGCACCAGCCGGGCATCCGCCGCGCGTGCTGGGAGCGCAACCCCACTACCAAGCCGACCGTCAACGTGTCGGTCAGCCTGACGATCGGTCCGGACGGCAGCCCGCAGTCCGTCTCGGCGAACGCCGACGAGTCCTCCGTCGCCAAGTGCGTCGAGAACGACGTGAGAAGCTGGCGCTTCCCCGCCATGGGCTGCTCGCAACAGACGAGCTTCAGCTTCCACTTCGTCAGGCAATAGGCAATGAGCCAGGCGCGCGCTGCCCGCCGCGCCGCTCCGCGCCGCGCCGCGCCGCTCGACAGATATCGCGTGCCCCTCGTCTGAATGCCCCTTCCACTGGGGCCGTCGAAACGGTGTAATGACCGCCCTCGTACCCACGTTGAACCAGCGGTATCGTCGGGCCGGTTGCGGCTCTTCCATGGAGGCTTCTCAATGATCGAAAGGCGCATCAAGGTCCGGACCTGGTCGCTCGTCGCGCTCGGCGCGACGGCGGTCCTGCCGGTGGTCGTCGCCTGCGGCGGCAGCAATCAGTCGGGGGCGAACACCGCCGCGTCCGCGAGCGTGGGCTACAACCAGCCGCCGCCCGGCTACGGCGCACCGCCCGGATACCCTGGGCAGCCGCAACCCGGCTACGGCCAGCCGCAACCCGGCGGCTATCCCGGTCAGCCGCAACCCGGCTACGGCCAGCCCCAGCCCGGCGGACAGCCCGGGCCCGCGCCGAGCGGCTCAGCCCCGCCCGGCCCGCTCGCTCCGACGGATCCGAACAGCCTCCAGGGCATCCTGCAGGGGCTCCAGAGCGCCTTCCAGGGCACCGTGACCCCGGGCGGCGGCGGCGTGGGCGACATCACGTCGGCGGGTCTGCAAGCGTTCGCGCTGAAAGCCGCGCCCGGGATGCAGCAAGAGCAGGGCGTGATGGAGCAGCAGATGCAGCAGGGCCAGCACGCCGTCGTCATGTACACGCTGCAAGCGGGCAAGTGCTACACGATCGTCGGCTTCTCGGCGCCGGGCGCGGTGCAGGACGTCGACCTCAACCTGCTCGCTCCGCCGCTCTACATGACGCTCGCGGGCCAGGACCTGACGCACAACAACACGCCGACGATCGGTGGCGGTTCGCAACCGATGTGCCCGGTCATCGCGTTCCCGCTCCAGTACAAGCTCGACGTGTTCGCGCGTCAGGGCTCGGGAACCGTGGCGGTCGCGCTGTACTCGAAGTCGAAGTGACAGGCGGGGGCCGAGAGCCCGCCCGGCGAGGGCCGAGACGGGTTATGCTCCGGCCCACAGCCATGACCAAGACGACCGCAAAGCTCTTCGTGCTCGGCGCCCTCGCCGGCGTGGGAAGCCTTCCCGCGCTGGCGTGCGGCGGCGGGCAGAAGCCGGCCGAGACCGCGAGCGCACCGAGCGATACGTCGGTGCTCGACACGTCGACGCCCGCCTCGTCGGCCGCCGCGGCTCCTGCCGATTCGTCCTCGGCCGCGCCCGGTGCCTCGACCGACTCGGCGCCCTCGCCGCTCGCGCAGGTCCTCACGACGGACACGGGGCAGATCCAGAAGATCTTCGACGCGGCGAGCGCCGCGCCCGCCGCCACGCTGAAGCCTGACGGCGCGAAGGGCGGCGATCCTCTCGCGAAGGGCGTGCGCGACGTCGCGAAGAAGCTTCCGGCGGGAATGCAGCCCGACGGGCCTCTCGCGATGGGCGCCGTGAAGGAGAAGCAGCATCTCCAGACCGACGTCACCTTGCAGCCCGGCAAGTGCTACTCGATCGTCGGCTACTCGAAGAAGGTGAAGGACCTCGACCTCTACCTCCTCCTTCCGCCGGGGATCCTCTCGGGCCAGGACCTGAGCGACGACAACAAGCCGATCATCGGCGGCCCGCCGCAGCCCATGTGCCCGGTGTCGCAGACGGCGATCACCTACAAGCTCGACATCTTCGCCGACCAGGGCGCCGGCGACGTCGCAGTGCAGCTCTTCTCCAAGGGACAGTGACTTCGCCTCCAGGCTAGTCATCCGGATGCCCCCACGCATAGTAGAGCCGTGCGGTATCACCGAACCGCTCTCTGAGCGCCCCTAGGTAGCTCTCGAGCATCGCCATGTGCTGCAAGCGCTTATCGCGATTGCGAGCCTGACCGAAGCAGATCGCCTCGTACACCACCCGCCTCATTGCTCGCAGCATCACCCTGCGCGCCCACAGAATGCACCGCTCCCCCGCCTCGGTGAGCGCCACCCGGATCTGCCTCCGATCCCACAGCAGCTCGCGCCATCGCTGCACTAGCCCCAGCGCCTCGAGAGCGCGCAGCATGCGCGTGACCACCGGCGCCGTCACGCCGAGGATCCGCCGAATATCGCTCTGCCGCACGCCGGAAAGCCGCCCGTCGGGCCGCCCCGCTTTGACGAGCACCGACAGCATGTCGAACCGTGCCGCCGTCAGCCCCATCCCCAACAGCGGCCTCTTCGTCATTCGTAGAAATCCGTGAAAAGCCCTCTTGGCGCCGAACGTGATCGCATTCATGCCGCCCGCGTAGAGCACCAGCCATGCCCAGCGCGGCAGGCACCCCTCCCTCACCAGTTCGTGCGTCGAAAACACCGAGATCATTAGCAAGGCAATGATCAGGTGTGTTTCGTACACGCCGCTGGCGGGGATGGGGGCTGTCGCCTACCCGGTGTCCCGGACAGATCGGGGGTGTCCTGGGACAGCCGGGATTGGGTCGCCCGTGCTCGGCGACGCTTGTCGATGCCGCGTCGGAGGTGGTTGCCCGATGCGCTCTGGTCGAGGCGCGCAAGCGCCACGCAACTCGGCGCGCATGACTGCCGATGGGAGGGCGTGAAGAGAACATGCCTCTCGCCCCTCGACGGAGCCTACCCTTCCCGGCTGCGCAGTCTCGCGCGTCCGCCCGCGACGATCACCGTGTGCGGCGGCTCACTGGAGGCCGACCGCGTCGTCGCCGTCGTCGGATCGCGCAAAGCGCACCCGAAGGCAGTCGAGTTTGCGCGCACTTTGGCTGGCGAGCTAGCTCGCGCAGGCGTCGTGGTCGCTTCGGGCGGGGCGCTGGGCATCGACGCGGCGGCGCATGAAGGAGCCCTCGACGCCGGGGGGAGGACATGGTGCGTGGCCGGAACGGGTGAGCTTCACTGTTTCCCGCCGAAGCACGCGCCGTTGTTCGACCGCATCGCGAGCGGTCCAGGGGCCATGGTCTGGCCCTTCCCTCCCGATCTCGATGCCCTCGCGCGGGCGTTCCGCGAGCGCAACGGGGTGCTCGTGGCTCTGGCCGATGCGGTCGTGGTCGTACAGGCGGGGCTGCGTTCCGGGGCCCTTTCGACCGCCGGCCGCGCCCGCGTGCAGCGCAAGCCGGTGTGGGTGGTACCGGTCTCTCCGTGGGAGCGCGCCCAGGAAGACCAGGATTTCGACTTCGGCGGCTCGCGCCAGCTGCTGGACCAGGGAGCCAGGCCTCTCCAGGCGGCCAAACCGCTGCTCGCCTCGCTGACTCACCTCGTCCGTAGGGCCACGGCCGGGCCCCCTTCGAAGGCCGAAGGGGCCCTCCTCGGGGGGCTTCCGGCCCCGGTCGAGCCACCCCTGCACCTGGACGAGATTGCGGCTCGGGCACACCTTTCGCCCCAAGCGGCCGCCGCCGCGCTCTTGACGCTCGCCTTGGAGAACGTAGTAGTAGAGGGCCCGCCAGGGTTCTTCCGCCGACGAGATACATGATAAAGACGCAGATTCACTGAGCAATCCGAGAAAGAACCACAACGTGTCCAAGACGCTCGTCGTCGTCGAATCGCCCGCGAAGGCCAAGACGATCAAGAAATACCTGGGGTCGAAGTACGAGGTTCTCGCCTCCAAGGGGCACATTCGGGACCTCCCCAAGAAGATGGGGATCGACATCGAGAAGGGGTTCCAGGAGACCTACGAGATCGTCCCCGGCAAAGAGAAGGTGGTCCAGGAGCTCAAGGCGGCGGCCAAGGGCGTCGACGAGATCCTGCTCGCAACCGACCCCGACCGCGAGGGCGAGGCCATCGCCTGGCACATCGCCGAGGAACTGAAACACGCCAAGAAGCACACCAAGCGCGTCGAGTTCCACGAGATCACGAAGAAGGGCGTCGAGTACGGCGTCAACCATCCCCGGGAGCTCGACAAGAACCTGTACGACGCGCAGCGGGCGCGGCGCGTTCTGGACCGCATCGTCGGCTACGACGTGTCGGCGCTCGTCTGGAGCAAGCTCGCCTTCGGCCTGTCGGCGGGGCGGGTGCAGAGCGTGGCGCTGCGGATCATCGTGGACCGCGAGCGCGAGATCGAAGCGTTCGTCCCCGAGGAGTACTGGAACTGCGGCGCGGCGCTGTCGCCGACCAACGGAGTCGACCACCCGTTCCTCGCCCGTCTGGCTAGCCGCGGAGGCGAGAAGCTCGCGGTCAAGAACGGGGACGAAGCGGCCGTCGTGCGGGGGCACCTCGAGAGCGCGCGCTTCCGCATCGCCAAGGTCACCAAGAGCGAGCGGCGCCGCAACCCGCCGGCGCCCTACACGACGAGCAAGCTGCAGCAGGACGCGGTGAACCGGCTCAGCTTCGGTGCCAAGCGCACGATGCAGATCGCGCAGGGCCTCTACGAGGGCATCGACCTCGGCAAGGACGGCGGCGCCGTCGGTCTCATCACGTACATGCGAACCGACTCGACGCGCCTTTCGCCCGACGCGGTGCAGGCGGCGCGCGAGTTCGTCGGCCAGCGCTACGGGGCCGAGTGGGTTCCCGCGCAGCCCAACGTCTTCAAGTCGAAGAAGAACGCGCAGGACGCGCACGAGGCCATCCGGCCGACGTCCCTGGAGCTGACGCCGGAGAGCGTTCGCCGCCACCTCAAGGACGACCAGTTCAAGCTCTACAAGCTGATCTGGGACCGCTTCCTCGCCAGCCAGATGACGCCCGCGGTCTACGACCAGACGAGCGTCGACATCGAGGCCACGGCGAAGGACAGCACCGTGTACGGCCTGCGCGCCAGCGGACGGACCCTCAAGTTCTCCGGCTGGCTCGAGGCGTACGGCAAGGGTGAGATCCCCAAGGCGGCGGCGCCGCTGGCCGGCGAAGGAGAGGGCGACGCCGAGGGCGAGCCGAAGAAGGAAGCGAAGGATCTCCTCGCCGAGGACGCGGAGGCGTCGCTGCCCGAGCTGAGCGAGGGGCAGGCGCTGCACCTCGTGACGCCGCCGGGCGTCGTGACCGAGCAGAAGTTCACGCAGCCCCCGCCCCGGTACACCGAGGCGTCGCTCGTGCGCGAGCTCGAGGAGCGCGGCATCGGGCGCCCGAGCACCTACGCCGAGATCATCAGCAAGGTGCAGGCGCGCGATTACGTCGAGAAGATGGACGGCACGCGCTTC
>Ga0335069_10017224_pt1 | contig 10072 bp, 8 predicted proteins | sample Lox_Sample_11_FD_206714 | JGI IMG/M metagenome (GOLD analysis project Ga0335069, IMG submission 206714) | Soil microbial communities from Loxahatchee National Wildlife Refuge, Florida, United States - Lox_Sample_1.1 | ecosystem: Environmental > Terrestrial > Soil > Wetlands | place: USA: Florida...
TAGGCCAGCATCTTCTCAGGGAATGTCTCGTGGATGGCGTCCGCGAAGTGTTGCGCCTCCTCGAGCGCGTGCGCACATTGGGCTACGCCGTGGATGATGAAGAAAACAATCTTGGAGCGCGGTGTCTGGGCGCGCCGGTCTTTAACCAACAAGGCGAGATCGAGGCGAGCCTGGGCCTGAGCGGCACAATCAATCAGGTGAACCCGGAAACCATGCCGCGCATTGTGGAAGCGTTGAAAGACGCGGCGCGTCATCTCTCGATGCAGTTGGGATATCGCGCCCCGCGGCGCCGGAGCGTAGGTCAGAGACCGTGCTCCGCCCCGATTAGCCACTGCTCACTTGTTCAGCAGGGCCTTACGATGGAGGTGCGCCATCCAGAGACCTTGATGCAAGTTCGCATCTGTCCACAGGCCGACAATCGTGGAGCCATCGGAGGAAATCGCCAGCACTCCAGACAAGCTGAGGCCGCTGGGGATAACCGCGCCATTATGAAAGAAAGCCGCCTGCATGGATCGCAGACCCATGTGCGACGTCCATACGAAAGGCTGACTTGACCAGTTGAAGGGATTGATTGTGGTGCCGATCACGATTCCGTTATCAGACAGCCCGATGGCCACGCTCTGATAAGTCTTGTTTCCGCCGAGAACGCCTAGATCGATCAGTCCCCCGGAGCTGGTGTAGTAGAACGCTCGCCCATTTCCAGTGTCGTCGGCAGCCTGGCCGACGATCTGCGAGCCATCGGAGCTTACTCCAATTGCTTCTCCCGGAACGTCACTGCCCACGAAAAGATCCGTGCTGCCCGAGATCCAGCGTACCGGACGGCGGAAACCCTGGGTTGGATCTTCGTAAAAGCCGACGATGGTCGAGCCATCCTGAGAGATGGCGGTTGCACGACTGCTGGCGCTTGGCGGATATCCCAGTCCCACCATTCCCTGTTGCGGGGTCCATTGGAATCCCTCGGCGCCCGGGCAGTACCAAGACAGGCCCACGATAATCGAACCGTTGCGATTGGTGCTCCACGCGTCGCCCCAGTTTCCATCGACCAAGCATCCTTCTGCGGGATGTCCCAGATCCATCCAGCCGCTGCCTTGTTGCCACATTCCGGGATTCGTATTTCCGTCGGGACCTACATGTCCGCTGACGACAGTATTGCCGTCTCCTGAAATGCCTATGGACGCGTTAAACGGATCGCCGGCTCCGAGATCTACGAACCCTGTTGCAGCGGTCCAACGATAGATTTCTCCTCCGATATTCAGCGCCATAGCGTCGCCTCTGGCGGACAATGCGGCATTTGCCCATGTGACCAGAGGATCCTTGAATTGGTGGAAGACGACTTGAGAAGAACTCGGCAGACAAAAGCACAACAGGGCGCAAGATGCGAACAGAAGTTTTTTCATGCCAGGAATGTCCCCCAAAAAGATTCGTGAAAGCGAGCGTTCATCACGGGCTGCACAGAGCACGCGCGGATACTGGGTCGGCTGCGTGATCGAGGCCGGTCGAGAAAGCCGGCTGTTACCTTACCGGAATACATTAACAGTGTCAATGTAAAGGTCGCGCAAGTGGGCATTGCGGCGATCTCGCATACTGCCTCTACGCTTCAGTTCTCACGATAATGGTCACGCTACAGCGGCGCGTGGGTATGCGAGTTGGTGTACCGTCGGGTTGACCAGCCGTGCCATATCCGCCCATCGCATCCGCACCAGTTCGCGGTGCGATCCGGCGGTAAAGGTGATCTCTTCCTGATGAGTGAGGCTCTCGTCGACATAGACTGCCATGTCATAGAGATTGCCAAAGGGCGGCATAGCTCCGGTTTCACAATCAGGGAAAGCATCTTTGAATTCCCGCTCGGTGGCGATCTCGACGATGTTCGCGCCGGTCAACTCTCGCAGGTGATCGAGATCCACATGCTCAGATGCGGGGATCACCGCCATCGCCAGCACGCCATCGATTTTGACGATGACAGTCTTGGCCAGTTTCTTGCCCGAGACATGCGCCAGCGCGGCGACACCCTGCGCGGTATAAGCCAGCGAGTGGGAGATCACCAGGTATTTGATGTTGTGGGAATCGAGAAATTCACGAAGTTTGGAGAGCGGCATACAACCTCCTCGAGGAGTGGGATTTGAGGAGCCGCGTAAAGCGGTGTTAATCGCAGGATATCGTATATCCAGAGTGCAAGAAACCGCTGTGCGTCGGATCACGCCGATTTTCGAGGAGGGGGTCCCCGCAACTCCCATATCCGCGCCAGGTGATGGTCATCGTGCTCGGCCACAAACAGCAAGTGGTCCACTAACCGCATTTTCACCTGCAGTCTTGTGTGCCAGGCTGTGCGCGTAAAATCCTCGGGTCGCAGTTCCATAACCGTTTGCACCTGCCGTACCCTGGCGGCACGGAACCCACCGAGGATCTCTTCAATCTGACGAAGATTATGCGTGAGTTCTCGATCGAGATAAGGCGCGGGTGTAAGCGTTTCTGCACCGGCGAGATATTCACTGAGGCGCGTGCAAAACAGGTCTTCCTCATCCATGAGATGACCCGCATTCTCCTGAATCGACCACTTCCCGTCGCGTTTGAATATCAATTCCGCACGCGAAAGCCCGCGCACTGCATCTTCCAAACGCGCCGGAGTACCCCGGTAGCGCGCAAGGACACTCGGGTAGAGGGCAACAGGGAAATCGAAGTTGAACTTCCTTTCAACCCAAGCACTGGCGGTATTCACGGTTGAAACTCCCGGAGTCTGCGCCACTTCACTCTGAGCGCAGCGTAGTCATGGGATCGACGCACACAGCGCGGCGTGCGGGCAGATAACAAGCGGCGGCGACAACGATCATCAGACCAAGAATGACCGCCGCGAATGTCAGCGGATCGTAAGGTCCCACGCCGTAAATCATCTGCTGCATGAGGCGGGTCAGGGCTAACGAGGCCACCAGCCCAATGGCAGCGCCAAACATTCCCAGCCGCATCCCGTGACCCAGTACCAATTGCAGGATATCCCGCCGCTGAGCGCCGAGCGCCACACGAATGCCGATCTCCTGCAGGCGCTGGTTCACCCAGTATGCCAGGGTGCCGTAGAGCCCCAGCGCGGCCAGCAACATAGCGATTGCGGCGAACATGGCGAGGGTTATTGCGGTGACACGCTGGGAAACCAGCGAGTCGCCGATGAGTTGATTCATGCTGAGCAGCGGGCCAAGGGGAAGGTCGGCGTCCCGCGCCGCTACCGCCTTCTTGATAGACGAGATAATGGCCTCGCGAGCGAGTCCGGTGCGCACCGCGAATCCCATGATTGGCGGCGACGAGAATTGGTCGTAAGGCAGGTAAACAGTCATACGCGCGGGTTCGCTGATCGTATCAGTTCGCACGTCGCCAACCACGCCGACTACTTCGCAGGTGACCTGCGGTTCTCCGGGCGTAAACAGCCCCAGCACGGCCGTGACGTGCTGGCCCACAGCACTTTGCCCGGGGAAGAGCCTCTTGGCCATTCGCTCGTTGATGACCATGACGCGCGCACGACCGTGGCGATCACCATCGCCGACATCACGCCCGGCGAAAATGGGAATCCGCAGCGCGTCGAAGTAGCCGGGCAGCACCAAGCGAATGTTGGCGCTTGGTCCCTCCGAGAAATCGGCCGGCGGACCTCCTGTTGCCCACACCGGCATGTTGCCGTAGCGCTGCCGAATCGGCAGGCGGTCAATGAATCCCACGGCCGTGACGCCGGGAATGGCACTGAAATCGCGGCGCAGAGTGTCAAAAAGCTGGAACCGGCGCTCCGGCGGATAACTGCTGTTCGGCAGTTGAACCTCACCAGTCAGCAGGTGTTGCGCATCAAAACCCGGATTCGTGGATGCCAGCCGGGCGAAGCTGCGCACCAGCAGCCCCGCACTAACGAGCAGAACCAAAGACACGGCGACCTGCGAGACCACCAGTCCTCCGCGGAGCCGCAAGCCTTGCTTGGTTTGGGTGCTGCGCGGCCCATGTGCCAACTGGCAGGCCAGGTGGATGGAGGACGCACGCAGCGCGGGCGCCACACCCGAGAGCAATCCGGTCAGGAATGAGACAACGACGGCAAATAGCAGCACCGGCCATGCGATCGCTCGGGGCGCAATGCCCAGGCCGGTCAATCCGGTGGCAATCGGGAGCAGTTTCTGCAGCGAGAACGCCAGCGCAATGCCCACAGTGCCTGAGAGCAAGGCGAGCATGAGACTCTCGGTGAGCAACTGGCCGACGATTCGGCCGCGAGAAGCACCAAGCGCGCTGCGAATTGCGATTTCGGGGCGGCGTAAGGCCCCACGCGCCAACAACAGTCCGGCCACGTTGGCGCAGGCGATCAGCAGTACTAGTCCGACCGCGACCATGAGGATGACGAGGCTGGGCGTCTGCTCGCGCAGTAACCCTGCTTGAAGCGGCTCGAGCAGAAAGCCTTGACCACGGTTGGTATCTGGATATTGCCGTCGCAGGCGTTCTGCAATGAGATCGGCATCAGCTTGTGCGCGGTCAAGCGTGACGCCTGGCTGCATCCGGCCTATCATCAGCCAATTGTGCCACTTGCGCGTTTCTGGGCCGTCTTGCTCTCCTCGGCGTATGGGATCCCACATATCGGCTTCGTCGATCACCCGGAACGACGCAGGCATCACCCCCAGGATGGTAGCGGAGACAGTGGTCTGAGCGATGCCGCTCAAAACTACTTGGCGTCCAACAGCCTGCTGCGCGTTCCCGAAGCGGCGCCGTGCAAAGCTCTCGCCGACCAGTACGACATAGGGGGCGCCGGTCTTACCCTCTTCAGGACTGAACCAGCGGCCTGCAACCGGCGCCACGCCCAGAGTGCTGAAGAAATTAGCGGATACGTGCAGAGAGGCGGCGAACTCTGGACGCTGGCCGCCCATGACAATCACCTTCGCCGAGCCGAGACCCGTAGCGGCGAGCGATTCCAAACTGGAGTTCTGGTCTCGCAGGTCGTAGTAATCGGGGAAGGACGTGAAGGGATTGATCTCGCCGTCGAAAGTTGTGCTGCCCAGTACCAGCCGAGCCGGATCCTTGAACGGCAGAGGCTTGAGCAGTGCCTCGTGCAGGATCGAGAACATCGCGGTGTTGGCGCCGATGCCCAACGCGAGCGTCAACACGACGACAATGGTGAATCCCGGGCTTCTCGCCCACAGCCGTACACCGTGACTAACATCTTGCCGCACATTCATCGTAGGAACCTCGCGTGCAATGCGTTCCCACACTTGATAGACGTTGCAAGCGGCAGTGTGTCATCACCCGAGATGTGCTCCGTCGGCAGACGCCAAGTACGTGCTCGGACGGGATTCACGAAGCTGAATCAGGGTCGTAAACGCTGATACGCAACCGACAACTTACCCGTTCAGCAAAACAGGGCGGCCAGACAACTGTGTCCTGAAAGGACGCATATTGGTTACATCTGTGGTCTTCTTCGTCAGTCCTAAACGCAAAAGATCGGCCTTGTTGGGCGCAGAATTCTGAAGATGGCGACGGCAACTTTGAAACTCACCGTTCCCGCTGAGCTTCTGTTCCCGTCATTGCCTTGGGGGTTTTAGCACTCAGAATGCGTGCGAGCACAGGTTGGGCTCGCTTTCTCCTGCTGGATCAATACTTCACTATCGCCGCAAACGACTTCGGATCCAGCGACGCTCCGCCCACCAGCGCGCCATCAATCTCTTCCTGTGCCATTAGCGCCTTCACGTTCTCCGGTTTGACCGAGCCGCCATACAGAATCCGCAACTGATTCGCGAACTCTTCTCCGAAGATCTCAGTCGCTTCCTTGCGAATGACTGCATGCGCTTCGGCCGCAATCTCAGGCGTCGCGGTCTTACCCGTGCCAATCGCCCATACTGGCTCATAGGCGATCACCAGCTTGGCCGCTTTCTTCGCGGAGATCGCATGGAACGCCCGTATGCACTGACGGCGCAGCACGTCATCGGTCATGCCGGCCTCGCGTTCCTCCAGCACCTCGCCGACGCAGCAGATCGGCGTTAGCCCGTGTTCCAGAGCGGTCTTGAGCCGCAGGTTCACCGTGTCGTCGGTCTCGCCAAAATACTGTCGCCGCTCCGAGTGGCCAATAATGACCCAGTTGATTCCAATCGCCTGCAACTGCCCTACGGACGTCTCACCGGTAAAGGCACCTTCTTCCTTCCAATGCACATTCTGTGCGCCGATCGCAATGTTCGATCCCTTCGCCGCGTCGAGAGCTGCAGAAATGTTCAGGAACGACGGGCAGACCACGATTTCGTCGCGCGAGTGTCCAGAGACCATTGGAAGGAAGTCGCGGAAGAAGTCGCGAGTCTGATCGGGAGTCTTGTACATCTTCCAGTTGGCAGCCATTACTTTTTTTCTCATGAGTTCGCCTTTTCGATTTGGAATGAATGCGTGTCCTGAAGTGTTTGCGCGGTACGCTCGAACATCTCGAGGTCTTCTGCGTCAAAGAGAATGAACCGGCAGAGCTTTACTGATCTCGTGGATTGCAGCGCGTCGATTGCCGCAGAAATCGCGACCTTCGCGGCCTCGCTCACCGGATATCCGAATGCACCTGTTGAGATTGCCGGGAAAGAAAGGGAAGTCAGTCCGTTCTCGTCAGCGAGACGAATCGACTCGCGATGGCAGCTTGCCAACATCTCAGCCTCGCCCTGATTGCCTCCCCTATACACGGGCCCGACAGTGTGGATCACGTGCCTGGCGCGAAGATTCCCACCGGTGGTGATGACGGCCTGCCCGGCGGGAAGTCTCCCGATCTTCATCACGATTTTGCGGCACTCGGCGAGAATCGCCGGTCCACCTGCCCGATGGATGGCTCCATCCACACCGCCTCCACCCAGCAGGGTAAAGTTGGCCGCGTTCACGATGGCGTCGGTCGTTTCCTTCGTGATGTCGGCCGGACCGGTGATCTCGATGATTTTCTGATCAGGTAGCAGCAGCCGCATAAAAGTTCTCAGTTCCCAGTTGTCAGTTCTCAGTAAAACCCGGTGCCGCCTTTCAACTGAGAACTGGCAACTGAGAACTGAGAACCGGCTCTCTACTTCTTCTCGGTCAGCGCCTCGACTCCCGGCAGTTTCTGTCCTTCCAGGAATTCCAGCGACGCTCCGCCGCCGGTCGAGATGTGCGTGATCTTGTCGGCTACATTCGCAGCTTTAACAGCCGCGACGGAGTCGCCGCCGCCGACGATCGACGTCGCGCCGCCATTCTCGGCAACAGCGTGCGCGATCTTGAACGTGCCCTTCGAGAATCCGGGTACTTCGAACACGCCCATGGGTCCATTCCACACGATCGTGCGCGCCTCGGAGATGGCGTCCGAGAACAGCTCAACCGTCTTCGGTCCGATGTCGAGCGCCGCCTTGTCCGCCGGTATGGGCTGGCCCTCGCCGATCTGCTGGATGACGGCGTTGGCCTCGGGCTTCATAGCCACCACATGATCGACGGGCAGAAGAAGCTTCACGCCGCGCTTCTTCGCCTCTTCCAGCAGGCTCTTGGCAAGATCGATCTTGTCGGCTTCAAGCAGAGATTTGCCGATCTCCTGCCCTTGGGCCTTGAGGAAGGTATACGCCATGCCTCCGCCGATGATCAGCACGTTGACTTTGGTCAGCAGGTTTTGAATGACGCCGATCTTGTCGCTGACCTTGGCCCCGCCGAGAATCGCGACGAACGGCTCTTCCGGATTTTCGAGCGCCTTGCCGAGATATTTCAGCTCTTTTTCCATCAGCAGGCCGGCCGCGCACTCTTTCATGAAGTGCGTGATGCCTTCGGTGGAAGCGTGAGCGCGATGCGCCGATCCGAACGCATCGTTCACGTAGTACTCAGCAAGATTCGCCAGTTGCCGGGCGAACTTCGGATCGTTCGCTTCCTCTTCCGCGTGGAAGCGCAAGTTCTCAAGCAGAAGCGTCTGGCCCTTTTCCAGTTGCGTTGCGACTTCCTCTGCTTCGGGCCCCACGCATTCGGGGCAGAAGCCGACGTTTTCGCCGCGTGCCAGTTCCTTATCGAGCAACATGCGCAGGCGCTCGGCGACAGGCTTCATGCTCATTTTCGGATTGGGTTTACCCTTGGGGCGTCCAAGGTGAGATGCAAGAATCAGCCGCGCCCCGTGCCGCAAAGCGTATTCAATCGACGGCAGGGTTTCGCGGATGCGGGTATCGTCCATGACGCGGCCATCATCGAGCGGCACATTGAAGTCGACGCGCATGAACACACGATTGCCATTGAGCGGGAGATCACGAATCGAAAGCTTGGACATGGGTGTCGTTCCTCGATAAGGATGCGAGCCAAACGCGCGTGTTATGCGCCGAAAAACGCGACGCATCGCGCGGCTCGCCCAGATCCTTCGGCGGGCGAACAGCGCCCGCCTCAGGATGACAGTCTTGGTTTACAGGCCCTTACCAGCGATGTAGTTGATCAGGTCGCGCACACGGCAGGAGTATCCCCACTCGTTGTCGTACCAGGAGATCACCTTCACGCAATTGCCGCCGACCACCATGGTCGAAGGCGCGTCCACGATCGATGAGCGTGAGTCGCCCTTGAAATCCGACGACACCAGTTCGTGCTCTTCGTAACCGAGATAGCCCTTCAGCGGCCCGGACTCGGATGCCTTCTTCAGCGCAGCGTTCACTTCCTCTTTCGACGTCTTCTTCTCGACCCACACCACGAAGTCGACGACCGAAACGTTGGGAGTCGGCACGCGCATGGAGAATCCGTCGACCTTGCCGCCCAGTTCCGGAATGACCAGTTTTAAAGCCTTCGCGGCGCCGGTTGAAGTCGGGATCATCGACAGTGCCGCAGCGCGCGCGCGGCGCAAATCCTTATGCGGGAAATCGAGAATGACCTGATCGTTGGTGTAGGAGTGGATCGTCGTCATGGTACCGCTGATCACTTTGAACTCGTCGTTGATCACCTTCGCGACCGGGGCGAGGCAGTTCGTGGTGCACGATGCATTCGAAATGACGTTGTGCTTGTGCGCGTCGTACTTGTCGTGATTCACGCCCAGCACGACGGTGACGTCCTCATTCTTCGCTGGTGCCGAAATGATGACCTTCTTCACCGGCCCGCGCAGATGCTTTTTGGCATCGTCGGCGTTAGTGAACTTGCCGGTCGATTCGATCACAATCTGAGCGCCGACCGAGTCCCACGGCAGCGCCGCGGGGTCCTTCTCTTTGAAAACCCGGATGTTCTTGCCATCCACCTGAATGCAGTCGCTGCCCGCAGTAACCTGATTCGGCAGATTACCCAGCACTGAGTCGTACTTGAGCAGGTGAGCTAGAGTTTTCGGTTCGGTCAAATCGTTGACCGCCACGAACTCCAGATTCGGGTCCTTGAGCGCGGCACGCAACACATTGCGGCCAATGCGGCCGAAGCCGTTAATCCCAACCTTAATTGCCATATTTCCTCCCTAGATTTATGAAGGCGTAAAACAGAATGTGTTTCCGATGGATTGGTAAACTCTTGATGTTAGCAGGGGAAGGGAACTTACGTAAACGTTCACGCGACCACTTTTCGAGCAGGATCGTCCCTGTTTTGAATGACGTGCGTACCGTCATTGACAATCAGCCCTCTTCCGTATGTAGAAATCCTCTGCAGCCGGCGTTCGAAGAGGGAGAGGTTCGCCGCCTGAGGTGACTTTGGTGACGTACACCAACCGATTACCGCCTGATATTACCTAGTTCTAACCCCCACACAGCTGATGGCGCCCACGAAAGAGGGCAGAGCGCTTGGAGAACAGAGTCGTCGAGCAAACCGGCAACGAGTCGAAAACACGGCTCGTTGAGCAGATCAACGCCTGTCTGCGTTCGGGCGACTACTCTCGCGCGCTCGATCGGTTACGAACTGCAGCCCACGAATTCCCCAACGATGCGCAGTTTTCGGAGCTGGAAAAGCGCGCCCAGGACGGGCTTGCGCGCAAGGCCGAAGCCGACCGCCTTATCACCGAAAGTCAGGATCTCTTTGCGCGCCGCAAGTCGGCGGAAGCGATTCAGTTGTTGCGGCAAGCCTACGAACTCGACAAGCACAATTCGCTTGCCCGGACGATTCTCGCCAATGCGCTGGTCGAGCACGCCCAGTCGGTCGTCGAAAGCGATTGGCT
>Ga0335069_10017225_pt1 | contig 10072 bp, 7 predicted proteins | sample Lox_Sample_11_FD_206714 | JGI IMG/M metagenome (GOLD analysis project Ga0335069, IMG submission 206714) | Soil microbial communities from Loxahatchee National Wildlife Refuge, Florida, United States - Lox_Sample_1.1 | ecosystem: Environmental > Terrestrial > Soil > Wetlands | place: USA: Florida...
CGCGACTTCGACAATGTGCGCGCCATTATTCCCCTGTTCGACAACGAGGTGCGCGGCACGGAGGCCCTGAAGATGGTCGCCGAGCGCGCCTTCCCGCAAACCGTGGGCGCGCGCTAGCGGAAATAGCCAAACCCGTGGCCTTTTCTCTTAGATCGCGAGAAAAATCCACATGCGCCGGAACCCTCGAATGCTAGTAAGATAGCCGGATTCGGGGAGGTGGGGTGTGCCGCTCCTGGTGGTAGTTGCCGCAGTGATCGCCTTCGTGCTAATCATCAGCTTGTTGCTTCTGGCTGACTTGGCGGAACGCAAGCACGGCCGGCAGCTCCGCCTGGGCCCACTCAGCCAGCCCTTCTCGGCGCTCTCGGTTGTGCATGCCTTCGATCCCGAGCGCTTCATGCTTTGGGATACCCAACTGCCGCTGCTCGAGCAGCTCCATTCTGCCGGTTCCAGGGGGTGTCCATTGCCCCAGTTCTGTTGTTTCTACCAGCAGTTGGCCCGGCGCTTTCCGGAGCTGTACGAGGGCTCCAGCTTCGAGCATTGGCTGGGTTTTCTGGCGGCCGCTGAACTGGTGCGGCTCGATCCCGATCGCGGATACATCACCGCCCACGGTCACCAGTTCGTGCAGGAATTCCTGAAGTGCCGCGTTGCTGCCGGGGGCCCGGGCGCCGGTATCGCGATCGGGCAGCCAACCGGGCCAGCCCACCGCGAATCGTTCCCGATGCGGGAACTCGGTTCCAAATAAAACTGCAAGAGAGACTTTTCGGTTGCAGCTTGCATTCTGGCCGGAGTGTATCCCGGCCTGCCACAGGCACTTGGGCCGCTGCCCGCCGGCGGCGGAGCTTGGCGGCACGCCTGCTCACTACTTGTCCTGATTAGAAGCGTTAGTACCGTACGTGTGCGCGGAGGAAGGAGGCGGGGAGCAGAGCATGCGCCGCATCCGCGATTTGGCGGTCCGGCAGAAGCTGACCTTGATCATTCTCGCCACCAGCGCGGTGGCTCTGCTGACCGGCTCGATCGTGGTGGTCGGACACGACCTGGTGGACGCGCCGCTGCTGATGGGTGAGCAACTGGCCGTGCTGGCTCGCACCACAGCCGCCAACAGCGCTGCCGCGCTTGTCTTCGGGGACGTGCCCGCCGCCACCGAGATGCTGGGTGCGTTGCGCAACGACTCCCACGTGATCGCCGCCTGCGTGTACGACAAAGACGCACAGCCCTTCGCCCGCTATCTGCGCGAGTCCGCCGCTGGCGAGGCTTGTCCGCCCATCCGTCCCGATGGCAGTTACCTGGGGAAGTCCTCGCTGGCGTACTTCGGGCGCATCACGCTGAACGGGGAGAGCATCGGAACCGTGTACATCGCCTCCGATCTGGACAGGGTGCGCGCCCGAGTGCATCGTACCGTGATCTCCACCTTGCTGGCCTTGTTCGGGTGCCTCACGTTGTCCTACGCGCTGGCCTCCAACCTGCAGAAGCTTATCTCCGAACCGCTTCACGAACTGGTGTGTACGGCCCGCCAGGTCACCTTCGAGAAGAACTATGCCATCCGCGCCAGCGCAGGTCGCAGGAAGGACGAGTTTGGCCTCCTCATCACCAGCTTCAACGACATGCTGGAACAGATTCAGGTGCGCGAGCGCGAGCTTAAGCGCCACCGCGAGCACCTGGAAGAGGAAGTTGCCCGCCGCACCGCCGAGCTGCGCGCCGCCAATCTGCAACTGGCCGGGGCCAAGGACAATGCGGAAGCCGCCAACCGCGCCAAGAGTGAGTTCCTGGCCAACATGAGCCACGAAATCCGCACTCCACTCAACGGCATCCTCGGCATGGCCGACCTCGCACTGGATACCGAACTCACCTCCGAGCAGCGCGAGTACCTGCTGCTGGCGAAATCGTCCGGGCAGTCCCTGCTCGGGGTCATCAACGACGTCCTGGACCTCTCCAAGGTGGAGTCGGGCAAGCTGGAACTGGATGAAGTCGCCTTTGACCTGCAGGACTGCATCTCCGAAACCATGAAGAGCCTGGCGTTGAAGGCGCACGAGAAAGGCTTGGAGTTGGTCTGCCGCATCGGCGAGGGTGTCCCGCTGCGTGTTCTTGGCGACCCAGGGCGGCTGCGACAGATTCTGCTCAATCTGGTGGGCAATGCCGTCAAGTTTACCGATAAGGGCGAGGTGACGTTGGAAGTAGGGGCGGCGAACGGCCCCGAGCACACACCTGAGCTTCGTTTCACTGTCAGCGACACTGGCATCGGGATCCCGCGCGACAAGCAGCACCTGCTGTTCAGGGTGTTCTCCCAGGTGGACAGCAGCAGCACCCGCAAGTTCGGCGGCGCCGGCCTGGGTCTGGCCATCTGCCTGCGCCTGGTGCGGTTGATGGGCGGACGCATATGGGTGGAGAGCGAAGCGGACCAGGGAAGCCAGTTCCATTTCACCATGCCACTGCGTGAGGTTGGCGCCGAACAACAACCGGCGCCGCCCGTCCCTCCGGCCGCTTTAATGGGTGTGCCGGTGCTGGTGGTCGACGACAATGCCGCCAATCGCAATATCCTGTGCGACATCACCCGCGGCTGGGGGATGCTGGCGCAGGCGGTCGAGGACGGACCGGGCGCAATCCAGGAGATGGAAACAGCACAGCAAGCGGGGAGAGCCTATCGCGTCGTTCTCATCGACGCCTGCATGCCCGAGATGGATGGGTTCCAATTGGCGGAGCGCGTGCAGCAGGATCCCCGCCTGGCAGGAGCGGTGATCATGATGCTGACCTCGGCCGGGCGGTGCGGAGATGCCGCGCGCTGCCGCCAGCTGGGAATTGCAGCCTACCTGGTCAAACCCATCCGCTGCGGCGAACTGATGCAGGCACTGCTGACGGTGCTGGGCCAGGCCGCCGGTGCAGCCCAACCCCTCGTAACCCGCCACTCCCTGCGGGAGGCGGGCGTCGGCTTGCGCATCCTGGTGGCGGAAGACAATCCCGTCAACCAGGCGCTTATCCTGCGCTTGCTCGAAAAGGAAGGTCATCACCCTTGGCTGGCGCGCAATGGAAAAGAAGCGGTAGCCCTGGCCGGCAGCGGCCGTTTCGATCTGGCATTCATGGATGTGCAGATGCCGGAGATGGATGGCTTCGCCGCCACCACTTCCATCCGCCAGCGGGAGCAGGTGCTGGGGGGGCACCTGCCGATTGTGGCCATGACCGCTCACGCTCTCAAAGGCGCCCGTGAGCGCTGCCTGGCGGCGGGAATGGACGGTTACATTCCCAAGCCGGTCAGCCTCGCCGCTATCCAGGCCGAACTGCAGAGGCTGGGGGTGCAGCCCGCTGGTCCAGCCCCCGCCGTGCCCGCCTGGGACTATGAACAAGCTCGCGCTCGCACAGCCCAGGACGAGGTCTTGCTGCGCGAGATCGTAAGAATTTTCCTGGAGGAGTCGCCCAGGCTCATGGACCGGATAGAACAGACACTGGCCGAGCGTGACGGAGATGGGCTGGAACGCGCTGCCCACAGCTTGAAGGGACAGATCCGTTGCCTGGCTGCACCGGAAGCGCTCAGCGCGGTCGAGAGCCTGGAGGAGAAGGCCCGGCTGCGGGACTTCCCCGGGGTCGCCGGAGTCCTGCCCGAGCTGGATGCGGCCATGGCCCGCCTGGATGCCCAGCTGCAGAAATTCAGCGAGGTAGCTCGTGAAGATCCTGCTTGCCGAAGATGATCCCATATTCGCATTGTTGTTGCAGCGGCTGCTGCAGACTGAGTACGAGGTGTCGCTCGCGCGTGACGGGATGGAAGCCTGGAAGGCACTGGTAGCCGAGGATGCTCCGCAACTGGCGGTGCTGGACTGGCTCATGCCGCAGATGGACGGCATAGAGGTCTGCCGTCGCGTGCGGCACCGGCCAGAGATGGCCTCGACTTATTTGATCCTGCTCACCTCTCGGGATCACATCAAGGACATCCTGGCGGGTTTTGCAGCCGGGGCGGACGATTATCTGGTCAAACCCTGCGATCCGGAGGAACTGCGCGCTCGGGTGCGCGTCGGACGCCGCGTCGTCGAGCTGCAAAGCGCCCTGGGGGCCCATGTTGCCCAGTTGCAGCAGGCGCTGGCCAGCGTCCGGCAGCTACAGGGTTTGTTACCCATCTGCTCCTACTGCAAGCGCATCCGCAACGACGAGAACTACTGGGAACAACTGGAAACCTACGTCAGCGAGCACAGTGAGGCCAGCTTCAGTCACGGGATTTGCCCCAACTGCTACCAGTCCATCATGAAGCCGCAAATCGAAAGCATCCGTGCGGACAAACGCTAGTGGGACGTCTTACAATGAAGGGCTCTGGAGGGCGTGGTCCTGGGCCGCTCACGACCGCTTCCGACGACAAGAGCAGCTCGGCGCATCCTTGCGCTGGTGCTGGTGACGGCGTGTGCGCTGTTTGCGGTGGTAAAGAATATTCCCGACCTCTCCGGCCACTGGAAGCTTGACCGCGACCGCAGCAGCGGCCCGTCTCTGCGCCGAGCCGCCACCGAGCTGGAGATCACGCAGCGGGGTGACGAGGTCAAGTTCGTCTATTATTCCGGCGGCGCGGTCACAGGCTCGGAGTCATTTCTGGCCGACGACATCGAGCGCGACCGCTACACCACGCGCATCGAGCGGGCGTACTACAAGGTCCACTGGCAGAAGGACGAACTCGTCATCGTCACTCGCCACATCATGGACGTTTTCGGCTATCAGGCCTACTCCGAAACCGATAGCTGGCTGCTTTCCGAAGACCGGCAAACCCTCACCGCCAAGCTCTCCGACGGGTCGGTGCTGGCGTATGAACGGGAAGCCTCCGATCCCGACCCGGTGATCCCTCCCGATCCCCTGAAGGACCTGGCGCCCTTCCGCGCCGCTGGCGTGATCACTGGAACGGGTCCCTGCCATGGCATCAGCTTCGAGGGCATGCTCAAGGGTGAGATGATCGGTCTTGGCAAGATCGTTTTCTGCGGCCCGCCGCCGCACAACTGGGGAGGCAAGGTAGGCAGCTGCGGCACCGAGTCGGGCACCCTCACCTTCAGCAAGGACAGCGGCGGCAGCAGCTTCCGCATGAATGTGATCGGCGAGTTCTGCATCTCCGAGAGCGGCGGCACCTTCCGCGGCACCTATGAGGTGGACAAAATCACCGTTGCCGGCGGTTTCCAGGGTCACATCAAGGGCGGCTCTGGGACAGCGGAGTTCAGCCACACCTCGAACACCGTTACGCTTTACGGGGTTTTACTTCACGATTGAATCGGGCGTGTGCGAGCGCCGACTGTTCCGAGCCCGTCAGGGCGACATTTGTGTAAGCCCAGCGCGTCAGCGCTGGGAAGAGGATCCCAATGCGGCATGAGCCCGGAGGGCGGCGCCTTCGGCAGAGATCTGTGCGCCATCGACTTGGGTGCCGTGCTTCTTAACGATCTTCTGTGCCGCCCCCCGGCGGGGCTCCTCTCGTTTATTCAATCCCTGACCCAGCGCTGACGCGCTGGGCTCACACAAATGCCGCCCTCCGGGCTGGACTCGGCAATCGTACCGCGGGGACTTTGCCCGGGACTTTGACGAAAAAGGAGATCCGGCGCTTACGCGCTTGGCTCACACATGCCGCCCCTGCGGGCTCCAAATGAAAGCCAGCATGCTTCCACCAAAAAAAATCAGCGGAGCCGCCCCGAAGGGAGACTCCGCTGAAAGGTTGTCTAAAGTTCCGGCTCGTCTAGAAGGTGAAGACGGGGCCGAACTCGTTACGCCAGTCGTGCCAGTACCGCGCCGGATAGCTGCGGAACAAGGTGCCTGCGCACGATGGGGTGCCAAATGGAGTAATGGAGACGCCGGTCCCGACGCACGCGGATTTCGTCAGGTAAACCGAGGACTCCCAGTTCCAGGTGACAAACTGGTTTAACTTCCAAGTTAGTGTGCTCGCGATCATGTCGGAACGGTTGCGGTTGCCGTTGGAGTTTGTGACCAGGCCGTTAAGAGCGTTGAAACCGGCCCCGCTGGAGGCCGAGGCACGAACGTCCCGCGCCACGGCCTGGTCGGTGCCTCCGGCGATTGCCCACACCCAGCCGGCATTGCGGCCGGCGGGGTTGGCGTTGAAGATGCGCGACAGCGGGAAGGAGATCTGCGCCTGCCCGCCTTTCGCGCGAATCGGATGCTGAGGCATTATCGCCGGGCTACCTGCAGCGGTGAAGCCGAAGACGGCGTTCGGCGCCGAGCCGTCGATGTCAAATGCCGCCGGGCAGCCGGTGCCATTGACCCCGCAGAGCGCTCCTCCGGCAGGTAGACTGAAGAGGGCAAATCCCCGGTTGTCGCTGAACTCGCCGAAGATCTGGCCAGCGAAGTACCATTTCAGGTCAGCACCAGTGTAGTACCTCGCCATCAGAGTCATCCAGCGCGTGGGGAGTTGGACGCCAATGTCCGCGCCCCAACGCTGGCTGCTCAACGTCGCACCTTGGGGAAACGCAGTCACGAGGGCGGTGGCCGCGGCGATCTGCGCGGGCGTCCTGCCAGGGCCGACGCCGCCCACTTGCGCCGGGCAGTTGTTGAGGGTGCCCACACCGCTGGTCGTGTTTACTGTTACCCCTGACGAGCAGAACACGTCCGCGATGGACGCCTTGTTGATGATCTCCACGCGCTTCCCATTCATACCGCTGAAGTTGATCTGCGCCGGAGGCACCCCCCGGGCCTTGTCGAGCTGGAACTCGAGAACGACTCGGCCCTCGATTTGCGGGCGGCCGGAGTCGATGCCCTGACGCTCGCTGACGCCCAACTGCGCGCCAACGTCTGCCGGCAGGTCGGCGAAACCAGGCTGGGCAAACGCAGGCTCGATGCCGATCTTGAAGTGGCGTGATCCGCCAAAGTTATGCCAGAGACCAAGGCGGATCTGAGCTTCACGTTCGTACAGGGAGCCGAAGTAGGCCGCCCCGCCTTCAGTCTCCAGCAGGTTTGCGAAGTTCGAGGAACCGAAAGGCGACCAGTCCATACCGGCCAAGACAAAGCCGGTCGTGGAATCGGAGAACTTGTGGTCGATTCGCGCCCACGCCAGACGCAATACCATCATCCTGGTGCGTATCGAGGACACATTGCGATTCTGAGCGCGCGAGAAGTTCCCTTCGAAGTCCGTCTCCAGCCGGCCAGTGAGTGTGTTGCTGCTGCCAGCAATGTCCGGCCACTCAAAGTTCGCGCCCATACGCGTGGCGCTGGCCTTGAGGTAGAACGACGGAGAGCCGTTCGGGCCGGAGTCGGCGTTGCCCACCCCGGGAAGACCCAGAACGCTCGAAGTCAACCCCGTATTGACGTCAGTTGGGAACGCGCCGTTGGACGCTGAGCCCAAGCCCGGCAGTTCGAAACCAATGTTATAGGGGTTGGAAGTGTCGTATGCGGCTGTGGCCTTGAGGAACCCGTAGAACTTCAGCTTGGCGCCGGAGCCCAGCTTGAGGTCGGGCACCAATCCGCCAGCCTTTGGAGGTTCACCCGTCAGCAAGCGTACGGGCGCCACTGCCGGAATGACCGCTGGGGCAGCCGGGGCCTGGGGCGGCATGGCCATGGCCGGTTCAGGTTCACCGGCCGAGACATGCGCCGCAGTCTGTATCCACATCCCTTGCCCTTGGGTGGCCGTGGCCCTGCTTGCTTCCGCAGCCGCCGTGGTTTTGTATTCGTCTTGTGTGATGATGCCTTTGGAATAGAGCAACTGCGTCAGCCGACTTTGCTGCTCGGCGGGCGTAGCTGCCTGATTGATCGCTGCCGCCTCTTGCGTCGTAAGCACTCCCTTGCTCTGAAGCAGTTGAACAAGAGGGTTCGGCGAGGTTGTAGGTTGGTCCTGTTGCTGTGCGGCAGCCAGACTCACAAGTCCGAAAGCCAGTACCACGGTCAGCAAGAGGGACAGTCTTCTCGTCATCGGAGCAAACCTCCCGTGCGTAGTTTTGGGGCCCTGTAGAGCTTTCCAGACACGTCCGCCTATGAAGATGGAGGACAGCAGAGTGCAATCCTCTTTCCAGCCGCCCTGTTGGTGGTAAGTAGCAGAATCTAAATGAGTAGCAGCAAAATCCATACATGACACCTACACAATTCGGGAGATTGCGTCCGCGGCGATATGACAATTGGAATTTTTGCTAGTAGGCAAGCCTCAGGATCCCAAGGTATTTCGCCGGCCCTGCGATGTTCAGAAGAGCATCGCTAGGAGGGGCAGCCGAGAAGCAAGGGGTGCCCTTCGGCTCGGCTCGGCTCGGCTCGGCTCGGCTCGGTTATTCTTTCGCGGTTGCCGTTTTTGGTGTAAGGTGTCCCGTTCCACTTGGGCCGGCGAACCTCTTGTGGCGCGGTTCCGCACCGGGGCTACCGCCTCCCCACGCCCCACCGCACCCATCGCTTGCAGTGATAGGAGAACACCACATGGAAGCCCGCATCCTCGATGAATTCCGCGCTATTGTCGGCGCACCGGGCTTGATCACCGAGCCCGAGCAGCTCAGCACCTACGAATGCGACGGCCTCACCATGTTTCGCGTGCTGCCGCTCGCTGTGCTGCTGCCCACCTCCACCGAGCAGGTGCAGGCGATCGTGCGCGTGTGCCATCGCGAAAAGATTCCGTTTGTGGCCCGCGGTTCGGGTACGGGACTCAGTGGTGGTGCCTTGCCGGTGGCCAATGGCATCGTCATCAGCCTGGCGCGCATGAACCGTATTCTGGAAGTGGACCTTCCCAATCAGAGGGTCATCGCGGAACCCGGGGTGATGAATTTGAACGTGACCATGCGCGTGGCGCCCGACGGCTATTTCTATGCCCCCGATCCTTCCTCGCAGCAGGTCTGCTCCATCGGCGGCAATGTGGCGGAAAACTCCGGCGGCGCCCACTGCCTCAAGTACGGATTTACCACTACCCACGTTCTGGGGATGGAGGTCGTGCTGCCCGATGGTTCGCTCGTCCATCTTGGCGATCGGACCGCGGACCGTCCTGGTTACGATCTGCCGGGGGTTTTCGTGGGATCGGAAGGCACGCTCGGCATCGCCACCAAAGTCATCCTCCGAATTATCAAAAAGCCGGAAGTCATCCAGGTGCTGCTGGCGGCCTTCAATTCCACCAATGAAGCGGGCGCGGCGGTGAGCGGCATCATCGCCGCCGGCATGCTGCCGGCCGCCATTGAGATGATGGACAACCTGGCCATCCAGGCCGCGGAAGCCGCGGTGCAGGCCAACTATCCCAATTGCGGCGGCCTGCTGCTGGTCGAGCTGGATGGCCCCGCCCCCGAGGTCGAGACTTTGATGGAAGAAGTGGCTGACGTCTGCACCAAGTGCGGCGCCTGGGAAATCCGCGTGGCCCAGACCGACGCTGAGCGTGCCCGCATCTGGACGGGACGCAAGGCCGCCTTCGCCGCCGTCGGCCGCATCGCGCCTGCTTACATCGTCCAGGATGGCGTGATCCCGCGCACCGCGCTGCCCCACGTCATGAGTGAGATCGACCGGCTCAGTTCCGAGGTCGGGCTGAGAGTGGCCAACGTCTTCCATGCCGGCGACGGCAACCTCCATCCCCTGGTGCTCTATGACAGTGCGGTCCCGGGGCAGGACAAGCTGGCGGAGAAGCTGGCCAACGACATTCTGCTCCTCTGCGTCAAAGCGGGCGGCTCGATCACCGGCGAACATGGCGTTGGGGAAGAAAAGAAGATGTTCATGACGGAGATGTACTCCGAACCCGACCTCGCAACCATGCAACTGGTGCGCTGTGCCTTTGATCCCGAGAACCTTTCCAATCCCGACAAGGTATTCCCCCGGCCCCGGTTGTGCGGAGAAAAACCCGGGGTCTATGAACCGCACCCGCTGGAAGTCGCGGGCGTGGCGCAACGGTTTTGAGGGCAGTCAATGTGCTTTGACAATTTCGTGAGCGAGGAACGTGTCAGGGCACGAGTTTACTCGTGCCGTCACAGCTTGCTTTTGGGCCGGGCTTCAGCCCCTGTGCGGTTGAGAAAATCTGCGGGCCGCTCCCCTGAGAAGCAGTCTTGTTTCTCCTCAGGGGCTAAAGCCCGTCAATTTTCTCCGCGCCATTGGCACGACTAAAGTCGTGCCCTGACACGTGAGGTCTCACGATAGTGGCTGTTTGCTGACTACGACTGAAGTCGTGTCC
>Ga0335069_10017226_pt1 | contig 10072 bp, 9 predicted proteins | sample Lox_Sample_11_FD_206714 | JGI IMG/M metagenome (GOLD analysis project Ga0335069, IMG submission 206714) | Soil microbial communities from Loxahatchee National Wildlife Refuge, Florida, United States - Lox_Sample_1.1 | ecosystem: Environmental > Terrestrial > Soil > Wetlands | place: USA: Florida...
CTTTCTTCCTCAGGCTTCCCGTGTGGAAGCAGAGTTAAAGATGAGCTATCCCAAATCAACTATCATATTGATCCAGGGCGCAGGCGGCGTCTTCGATGTGAAATGCGACGGCAAGCTGATCTACTCCAAACAGCATATCGAAGGGCGAAGATTTCCCCAACAAGGGGAAATCACGAAATTGGTTGAATCAGAGATCGGCTAAGGCGCGGAGCCATTGAGACCGGCTGGTGTAGCAGGCTACCTTCCGTGGCCTGCCTTTGTCTAAACGATTTTGTCGTTGGATCTTACCGCGTCTACACGGTGAAACCACGGACAGACTCATCCAGTTTTACAGAAAGCACATTGAGTTCCACCGCGGCCTGGGTGACCTGCTCGGCAGAGTTAGATGATTCTTTCGTCACCGCGGCCACCTCTTCGATGGAGAAGAAGCAATTGTCTACTCCTTCTCATATTGTCGGTTCGTTTATGTAAGGAACTTGCACAAACGGTTCGTATCTTAATTGAAATATTTTTGTCAATACTGAGTGAGATCAATAACCGCTTGGGGGACCGTTAAAACACCACCACACGGGCCGTCCGTCACAGCCCGCGTAAGGATAACCCTTGTGATAGGATTGATTCGAGGGTTCGGAATTCTCATCCATGCTGGCGCACCCGCCTGCTGCTAAAAGCCAAAATGCGATCATCGTGAGCGCGAAAGCTCCTATGACTCCCCTGCCCATTTTTTTCATACGTGCCTCCCTGAAGAACTTCCTCAAGACCAATATAATGCCGCAACCATTTGAGTACAACAGGGGGGCGTAAAGAACGTTTTTGAGGTCTCTCAGTTAGAGGAGGCCGGCAATAATCGCGAGTCCATTGATGAAATAGGCGATACGGACATACTTTCCATACCTGTCGAGCAGTACCCATTCATCGGTCTTATGCGCGATGCCGATGAGTTTCACTGCGAGCGGTACGCTCAGGGAGAAGGCAAGACTATACCACGAGAGCAGTCCGAAAACCATGAGCATTACTATGCTGAGATAGATCAATACGAAAAACAGAACGAGCCCCTTGAACGCGCCCCTTTTGCCGAGCCTCACCGCAAGGGTGCGCTTTCCCGCCGCCTGATCGGTTTTCATGTCAGGCAGGCTCTGATAGTAGAGAATAAGCGCTACCATAAGTCCTACCGGGATCGAGACACAAAGGGGTATCACATCGGGGCCTCCCGTGATAACCCAGTATGTGCCCACGACCATGATGGGTCCCATATTGATTGCCACGAAGAGCTCGCCAAGTCCTGAGTAGCCGTATCGGACAGGTGGCGCCGTGTAGAAATAGCTGCTTGCGGCTGCGAAAAGGATGGGCACGGCGAGAAGATACAATTTGAAAGAGAAGACAATGAAGAATGCAATGGCAAAGGCGAGTATATAGAGGATTATGATCACCCGCAGCATAGTCCCGGGCGTGATTTTTCCCTGCTGGATCACCCGTGATCCGCCGATGGCCTCTCCCGAGTCGGTGCCCACAAGGTGGTCGAAATAGTCATTGGCCAGGTTTGTCAAAAGATGCACCATGAGGGAGCCGAGAAAAACGAGGAGAAATCGCCAGGGCCTCACCATGCCATGATATTTGATAGCGAGCGCCCATCCGATGAAAAGCGGGATAAAAGTGGCCACGTAGAAAGGCAAACGGCTCGCCTGAAGCCACGCCCTCAACTTTCCGCTCGCGAAAAACGTCTTCATCCGCTTACCCGTCCCGCCTCTAAGCCCGCTAATTTGCTCACTGCGACTGCGTTGTTTCCCGGTTGTAACACGACCGCACTTTCTTTCCGGTCGTTGGGTTCAGCCTTGCTCTGTACCTCGTTTGTTTCTTCCTTCTTCTGCCCCGCGTGGAGCCACGTGACGCCGCACGTGAGGGGATATTTCTTAACCATGGTCATGCCGGCTTCCTCCATCATCCCTGCGAAGGCGTCCGGCGCAGGAAAATGCATGATCGAGTCGGCGAGGTAATAATAAGCGCCCCGGTTGGTGGAAAATAATCCGGCAAGCACCGGAAGCAGGTAATTCAAATAGATATAATAGAGAAATTTGAAGAGCCGGTTTTCTATAAAAGTCATTTCCAGGATCATGATCTGTCCCCCCGGGGCGGTAACGCGGACCATTTCTTTTAGAGCCGTGAGCTTGTCGGGGATATTTCTTATACCGAAGGCCATTGTGGTCACGTCGAAGCAATCGTCTCGAAAAGGTAGCCTCAATGCATCGCCCTCAATGAATCTGATCCTGTGAGCGAAGCCTTTTCTTTGGGCTTTTTGCGCGCCCGTCGCAACCATCTCGTAAACGAAATCCACACCCGTCACGACGACCCCTGGATATTTGCGCGCGATGCCGATAGACAGATCACCGGTGCCGCATGCCACATCGAGCGCCCTTCCCGCTTGGGGAATGCTCATTTTTTTGATTAAGAAACGGCGCCAGGCCACATCCCGGCGAAGGCTGAGCAGGCGATTCAGAAAATCATACTTGCCGGTGATCGTGGAGAAGATTTCCTTGACCATACCGATGCGCTCGTCATCAGTGGCCTTGCTTACCGGAGGATACCTGTATCCTACTGGCTTTTCCATGTGCAGAACTTCCTTTCGAGAAGATCGAAGAACTCATAGAGCACGATACCCATGATGGAGAGGGAGATGATACCTACGAACATGGTCGCGTAGTCGGCCCTTCCCCAGGCGTCGATAATGTAGAAGCCGAGCCCTTTGTTCGTGGCGATCGATTCTACGAAGAAGAGTACTGCAACGGCAGTTCCCGTGCCGATGCGCAGTGACGTGATGACCCCGGGAAGACTCACGGGCCAAACCACATGAATGTAATAATCGAGGCGTGTGCCCCCGAGGGATCTAAAAGAATAGACGATTTCATCACTGATCTTGCGGGCGCTGTCCCGGGTGGTGATAAGAAGCTGAAAAAAGATGATCATGGTCAAAAGCACTATCTTGCCTGTGTCTCCGATGCCGAAAAGGACGAAGACGATAGGCATCAACACGATCTTGGGGATAGGATAACCAAGATAGATGAGCGGGGCGAAGAGTCTGTCGAGTTTCGGGTTACTGCCGAGGACAAGTCCCGCGGGGACGGCAAGGATGAAGGCGAAAAATAGGCCTGAAAGCATCCTCAAAACGCTCACCTCCACATGGACCCAGAAAGAGACCTTGGCGATTTCTTTAAATCCTCGAAGGAACACGAGAAAGGGGTCCGGGAGCACGTTGTTTCCCAGAATCACGGAAAGTACGTACCAGAGGGCGTAAATGAGTAGGATCGTAATAACGTAGATTCCAGCCTGTCGTCCTCTCACGCGGTCTCCTCGAGTGTCTTTCGTAGCGCCGTGGTGAGTTCGAAGAACGATCCTTGGTCGCGATAACCCACTTCCCCCATGGCAGGGTTGTCGATGATCATCTTTATGCTGGGGGCGTCGTTGGCGAGTACGATGATCCTCTTTCCCAAAAATACCGCCTCTTCGATGTTGTGGGTCACAATAATGAAGCTGAACTGCCATCTCTTGAATGCCTGAAGCAACTGGTTCTGCAGTCTCTCGCGGGTCACCGTATCGATAGCCGCGAAGGGCTCATCAAGCAGCAACAGGAGCGGATTGGTGAGTAGCGCCCTGGCAAGGGCCACTCGCTGACGTTGCCCTCCTGAGAGCTGCGTGGGATAGAGATGATCGAGACCCTCGATGTCGAGCTCTTTCTTGATATTCTCGAGGCGTTTAGGGGAGACCTCTATGTTTCTCAGCCTCGCGCCGAGCGTAATGTTTGCCCCTGCCGTCTTCCATGGGAAGAGACCGTATTCCTGAAGCACGAGTGCGATGTCACGGTGAGGTTCAGTGAGCGGTGCGTCACGGAAAACTACAGAACCGGTTGTTGATTCAAGGAGTCCGGCTATAGCGAGGATGAGCGTTGTCTTGCCGCAACCGGAAGGGCCGACGATAGCAAGCGAATCACGGACGGGCATCTCAAAATTCACCCCTTGCAGCACGGTCTTGTGCCCTTTTTCCGTGAGGTATGTCTTGCCCAGTTCCTCGACGTGGAGGAATTTACGGTAAGAACCCATCTGCAACCATGTCCTTGTATGTCATGTTTTTTGTGATGATCTGTTTTTCGCTAAGCCACCTGTAGACATCCATGACCTGATCGGCCGCGGGGATAGCGAGCTTGGGAAATCTGGGGATCGGGAAAGAACCCTGGAGGGGCTCGGGCATTTTGCAATCCCGGTTCATGATCGCACGCACTTCGTCGGGGTTCTTATTGATATACTCCGATGCCCTGTTCAACGCCTTGTGGAAGGCTTTCACCGCCTGGGGATTCCCGTTCAGGAATCTCTCGTTGAACGCGAGCACCGTGGCTGAAAGCCCCTGACCTCTGTCGTCGATCAAGGCTTTTGCCCCTTTGGTTTCGGCGAGCGTTGCGAGGGGTTCAGGCATGAGCGCAGCGGGTACCTGGCCGGATAAAAGCATCTGGAGGCGAATCGGGATGTTCTTTACGTCGACGAGATTGATCGCATCTTTGCTTATTTTGCGGCGCTCAAGGAGCCGTACGATAAGATAATCTGCAATGCTGTTAGAGGAAGTGGCAATACCGGCACGGGCGAGCTCTGCGAGGGTCTTGTCTTTTGCCTTCGGTGATGCGAGGATCGCAAACATCCGTCGGTCACCGGTCGTATTGAAGTTTACGGCCACCATTCGCACGCCGGCCCCGTTTGCCTGAAGCACCATAGGTGTCATGAGGTCCCCGAAATAGCCGATAATCTGGCCTGACGTGAGGGCGATATCTTTTTCCAAGGCCGAATTAAAGAGCACAATCTCTACGTTGAGCCCCTGTTCTTTGAAAAAACCTTTCTCGCTCGCCACGAACAGCGGGAGCGACTGCAGAACGGGAATGGTGCCGAACTTGATTGCCACAGGGAGAGCGGTCATTTTCGTGTCTTCTCGTGAGTTGCCGCCGACGGGGAGCGCAAGCACGCACACGATGACGAGTATGCCCAGGCGTTTTATTGAATTCATAAAAGACCACCCCGTTGTCGTATTATTTCCTGACGCACGCGTCCTTGCCTGCGATGTCAAAATCCGATCTGTGCAAGAAACTTAAGCACCTCTTCTCTCCATATCTGATTTCCCTCGGCGCTATGGAAGAGCAAGTGACCATCTTTTCTGAATGCGGCGAGTGGAATCAGTTTCGCCTGGCCCCCGTTCTTCTGATATGCCTCGTAAGCCCTCCGCGCCACATCAGGCGGGAAATAGCTGTCATTTTCCGTATAAAACCAGAGCGAGGGAACCTTCGTGGTCCTGGCAAAGTTGCCGAACGCATCTGCCATCTCAATATCCCAGCGCGTCCTTGAAGTAACTTTGAGACCGCCGGCAAAATTGATGATCCCCTTTACATTGGGATCGGCCAGGCTGCCATACGCTAAGGACGCCAGTCCGCCGCCGGATTGTCCGACGAGCACTATGCGCTTTGGGTCAACCGCTGGCTGCCGACTCATGAAATCCACAGTTGCCTTAATATCCTTTGCATCCTCCAGACCGAATGTATGGATCGTCGAACCGACAGAGTTGTTCATGCGGCCGCCGGATAGCCCGTAACCCCTTCTCATGGGGATAGCGACCACGAAACCCCGATTGACGAATTCCTGAGCCTGGGCGCTGAATCTCTGCCGGTATTTGACTTCGGCGGCTTCTGCCTTATCAAAAGGCACGCCGTGGCTTAAGACGATGAGCGGAAACGGTCCTGCGCCGTCCGGCTGAAAAACAGTAGTCTGAAGCTTGATTTCCTGGGAATCATTTTGCATGGGAACAAAGACCACGTGCTCATTGAGAAAGACTTTTGCGTCTTGAGCAGTTTGAACAGAGGCCTTCCTCCCCTCCATAAAGTCATCGATTGCCTGAGCGAGCTGCCCCTCAAGGCCCACAAAGCCGTGCTTTGTGAGCGAGCCGCAAGGGTCTTTGTCCGTGTCAGGCTTGCCTCCTGAGAAGGGCACAAGACCGAAGGAGTATTTTTCAGCGACCTCTTTTGCCTCTAAGAACGGCGAAGAGTCGCATCCGTCCTCCATATGATGTAGCGCAATAACGGGGATCTTGATTCCCGAATGGTCATAGGCATGCAATTGATTGTAATCGGCCCCGGCGAGGATAACGCCGCTTATGTTCGCAGCCGCGCCTTTGGCCGAGAAGAGCGCCGATATGCCGCCAGACCCGCTTGAGCCCATATAGATCTTCGTAGAAGGATACCGGTTCTTCAAGTCCTTCACCACCCCTTCAAGATCGGTGAGATGGGCCTTATCTTTGCGGAAGTTGGTATTGATGCCGTCAGCGTGGTCAGACGGGACATCGATGAAAGCGAGTCCGATTGACCGTTCCCGGAAGAATGGCGCGAGTCTCATGAAGGTATTGGCTCTTAACGCATGGGTTATGGTTCCGTCACTCTTCTTAGACAACTTCATGAGGCCGTTGCCTCCCGGGATAACAAAAAGTATGCAGCGCATCTCTTTCACGTCCGGGGTATCGATAAGATAGGTGAGGGTGATACCACGGCCATTCGCATCGTAACGGGTCGAAAGTGAGACGATCTCCTGCCTGGCGAGGGCGCATTCAATACAGGAGCAAAAAATGAAAATGAAGGTAAAAACGGTGATCCATCCCGCGAGTTTTGCGACACCTTTTCGCATGATAGCCCCCTCCATCCATGAGGTTAAGAATCGCATTTTTAACTCCCTGTCATATTGCAAACTTAGAAAGATGCATTAAATTTATCACAATCCGCATCCATAAAAAAGAGCTTTCCGGCTTGATCTTTTCGCCATATCGAGTACGAAAAAGTTTCTTCTTGTGCGACTCTTAAGGTTTTTTGTATGATAATACAAGCGGAGAAAAGGATGGAGGCGATGAAAAGAGGATCGAGAAAACGACCGGTTTGTGCGGATATGGGTACGATACGGCTCAAGGATAGAGTCGCCATATTGACGGCAGCAGCGGGGGCCGGGATCGGTCAGGCCACGGCGCGTGCCATGGCACGCGAGGGGGCGCGCCTTGTGGTCACGGACGGCCACGAGAAGCGGGCGAGCCGTGTGGCGCAGTCTATCCATGATGAGTACGGCGTTGAATCGATCGGCATTCGATGCGATGTCACGAACTTGAGAGAGGTGAAAAACGTGGTCGGGGCCACACTCGACAAGTTCGGACGTATCGATATACTCTTCAATAACGCAGGAACGAACCGTCCGGTGCAGATTGTCGATATGAGCGATGAGACCTGGGACCTCGTCATCAACACCTCGCTTAAAGGCACTTTCTATTTCACCCGCGAGGTTTTGCCGGTCATGATGAAGCAGAACGGCGGCCGTATCGTAAATATCACGTCTGTCGCCGGATATCGGGGCCTCAACGGAGGTCATGCCCATTATGCGGCGGCCAAAGCGGGGGTTATGGCGTTCACGAGGTGTCTCGCCATGGAAGGGGCCCCGTACCATATTACGGCGAATAGCATCGCTCCAAGCTTCATCTTCAACGAATACATACCGAGTATCTATCCCGAGGAAGAGATCCAAAGGATGTTTGCCGAGATACCATATCCGAGAAAAGGAACGCCCGAGGACATCGCGGGCACGGTCTTATTCCTTGTGTCCGATGAGGGGGAGTATATAACCGGTCAAACCATCTGTGTAACAGGCGGAAGTTGGATGAGGTGATGACCGATAAAGGACTCAGGAACAAGCATGGGATGAGGCAGGGAAAGAACGTCACGTTCACGGAAGAACAAAACCCCCGGTCGGAAAAGATCGATCTATCCTCCATTCAAGAAATCGTCGATGTGATGAGTGAGGAAGATATGCTGGCCGCACGCGCCGTGACCAAAGCGAGACCATCCATCTGTTCCGCCATAGAAGAGGCGATTCGTGTGATCCGCTCCGGCGGACGTCTCGTTTATCTCGGCGCGGGCACGAGCGGGAGACTCGGGGTGCTTGACGCCTCCGAGATACCCCCCACTTTCAGCGTGCCGGCCCGAACCGTGCAAGGCATTATTGCGGGCGGCAGAAGGGCTCTTACTCGGGCGGCAGAGGGCGCAGAGGATGACGAAGATGCCGGTATCAGAGCGGTATCAGGCCTTACAACAAACGACATGCTTCTCGGTATATCGGCGAGTGGCAAGACCCCCTTTGTCATCGCCGCACTCAAGGCCGCGAAACTCTCTCACGCCCGGTGCTGGCTTTTGACGTGCAACGATGTGGCCTATCCTTTTCTCAACGGCACCATCTTCGTTCCGGTGGGTCCGGAGATCATTGCAGGCTCCACCCGGCTCAAGGCGGGCACGGCAACAAAAATGGTCCTCAACATGATCTCGACAGTCACCATGATCAAGCTTGGACGGGTCTATGACGGATATATGATCGATGTGGCGGCGACGAACAAAAAATTAAAGGAGCGCTCCCTGACGATCGTCCGAAAGATAACCGGCTCAGGCGAGAAAGAAGCCGAGACCCTTCTTATGAATGCAGGTGGCCGCGTCAAGGTCGCGCTTCTCATGAAGCTCAAAGGTATTACGCGCAAAGAGGCGGTAGGGCGCCTGAAAAAAGCAGGGGGATCTTTCAGGGAAGCGTTACGGTTTTGAATATGAGTGGTTATATTTGAAAATGCGGTGCCGCATCTATGCGTTGAGGAGGTAGCAGTGATCACAAAACTAGGGTCTCAAGATCTGTATAAACGATGCGATCCCGAGACATTCTCATTCAACACCACAGAAGAAATCACCACGTTTCCCAGAACCATCGGCCAGGAAAAGGCGCTCAAATCCCTTGATTTTGGTCTTGGCATGGACAGTACCGGGTTCAACATCTTTGCTATCGGCGAGAATGGCACGGGTAAAATGACGACCATCATGTCCATGGTTAATGAGAAAGCGGCCGAGGAAGAGACGCCTCCGGACTGGTGTTACGTCAACAACTTTAAGGAACCCGATCTGTCCATTGCGCTTTCTTTTGCGCCCGGCCAGGGGGTTGTCTTCCAGCAGGAAATGAACGAGCTTATCAAGATGCTCAGGCTGGAGATACCCAAGGCCTTTGAATCCAAGGAATATGAAGTCCAGAAGAACAAGGTAATCGACGAGTTTCAGCAAAAACAGGCCGAATATCTTTCCCGACTCGACGAAGAAGCGAAAGAACGGGGTTTTACCGTGAAGAGAACCCCGACTGGCGTACTCATCGTGCCCATCAAAGAAACAGGCGAACTGCTCACCAAAGAAGAATTCGACGCCCTGGACGAGAAGACGCGCAAAAAGATGGAAGAGACGGGTCGATTCTTCCAGGAGAAGTTAAACGACGTGGTCAGAGTCTTGAGGGAAGCGGAAAAACTCGTCAGGGACATGCTCTCAAAGCTCGACAGGGTGGTAGCCCTGGATCTTGTCGGCCCGCTCATTGATGCCATGCAGGCCAAGTATAAAGATCGGGAGAAGGTCAACAGTTACCTTGAGAGCGCCAAAGAAGAGATCCTCACGCACCTCGATGAATTCAGGATGACCGAGGAACCTCCTTCTCCCCTGCCGTTCTTGAAGTTACCCAAGGCAGAGACCTCTTTTGCCAAGTATTCTGTAAATATCATTGTGAACAACGGAGATGGCCGGGGTGCCCCCGTGGTATACGAGAGTAACCCCACATATCTCAACCTTTTCGGTCGCATGGAATACAACGTACAATACGGCATGGCGACGACCGATTTTACCATGATAAAAGCGGGGGCGTTGCATAAGGCCAACGGCGGATATCTCATCGTTGACGCCATGGAGCTTCTGAAAAATACCTTTTCGTATGATGCATTGAAACGGTGCATGAAGAATAAAGAGATCAAGATAGAAGATGTTCTGGAACAATACCGGCTCATCAGCACCGCGGGGCTGAAACCGGAGCCCATACCGCTCAATGCGAAAATCGTCATTATCAGCAATCCCTATCTCTACTACCTCTTGCATAGCTACGATGAGGAATCAAGGGAGCTATTCAAAGTCAAAGCGGATTTTGACAGCAGGATGGATCGGACCGCCGAAAAT
>Ga0335069_10017227_pt1 | contig 10072 bp, 7 predicted proteins | sample Lox_Sample_11_FD_206714 | JGI IMG/M metagenome (GOLD analysis project Ga0335069, IMG submission 206714) | Soil microbial communities from Loxahatchee National Wildlife Refuge, Florida, United States - Lox_Sample_1.1 | ecosystem: Environmental > Terrestrial > Soil > Wetlands | place: USA: Florida...
CACCTTGGCCTTGTCCGCCAGCGTCTTCACGAACGCGTCCACGTCGAGCCGGCCCTCGCGCGCCACGCTCGGAAGAAGCACGATGCCCCGACCTCGAGCGTCCACCAGCGCGATTCCCTCGACGCCCACCTCCAGCTCGGGCTCGACCCGGTCGGCGTCCACCCGACGCACGTCGCGCAGGTACGCCACCTGGGCCATCGCGTCCCCCCGCTCCTCTCGCGTCGCTCCTCCGAAGCGCGCGTCCGCGGACGCGAGGACGAACGCGCGCGCCAGACGCTCGGACTCGGCCCCCTCGTCCGCGCCGTAGCACCCGCGCAGGACACCTCGCGCGTAGACCGACACGAAAGGCGTCGCGTCGGGCACGCCCCGGACCGGACGCGGCCACGACCGCAGCGTCGCCTGCCATCGGAGCAGCCCTCGAACGTACCGCCGCACCTCCCTCCGTTCGCGCGGCGTCAGCGTCCTCCGGAGCGGCCGGTACGGGAAGCGCATCGCGTCACGCCTTGCCGCGGCGCCGCACTCTCCACGCGTGGCTCGCTCCGAGGCCCACTGCGTCGAGCGCTGGGACGATCTCGTCCTCCATGATGCGCTTCACGACGACCCGCTGCGCGGGCGAATCGAGCACACCCAGGGCGCTCGCGGACTTGTGCGCCGAAGCCGGCGCGTCGCGACCTTTCCAGAAGCGTCGCTCGATCTCGACGACGTGCGCGCCCATGCGGTCGGCGACACGCTGGCGCTCCGCCTGCGTCCACTGCGGCGCGCGCCACGCCAGGTAGTACCAGCCGAAGCGCGCGTGATGCACCTCGTCGCGCACGATGTTGGCGTAGAGCGCCTTCACGGTCGGATCGGTCGCGCGGTCGGCGCACGCCTTGAGCAGGGCACACGCGAGGGTCTCGCCGATGGCCGGGACCTCGATCATGAAGTGGTCGAGCTCCTCCTGCGTCATGCGGCTGGTGGAGTAGCGCGACTGGAGGAGCTCCTTCTTCACCGGAACGACGACATCCTTGCCGGCGATGAGTGCGGACATGCGCAGGGTGAAGTCGGCGTGCCTCACCTCGTCGCCGGGGATTGCAGCGGCCGCCGCGACCAGGTCGATGGGGGCGCCGTGCAGGGCGACCGCCGATGCAACCCGCGCGAACAGGTCGACGGCGAGGTACTCGCCCATGGCGAGCTTTTGCTGCGCATCGAGGGCGAGCCGAAGCGCCGCGTCGGGCCAGCGCGATCGGTCGAAGGTCTGCCACGGAATCGGCGTGACCTTGCGCCTCGCCTGACCCCGCATCACCCGCTCGTGCTGGCGCGCGAGCGGCGTCTCGGTGAGCATTCTGCGAAGCTGCATTCAGTCGCCCCTGAAGCCTACATCGGCGACGCTCATGGTGGTGTCCTGGATCGTGTCGCCCGGCGCATCGCCCGGCGCATCGCCGGCCTCCGTCGCGTCCGTGGCGGCATCCGGTTGGGTGAACGACGGCGCATCGGCGTCGCCTCCATCTCCCGCGTCGAAGGCCACGTAGCCGACCGCGGCCACCGTCGCACAAGTGCCACTGCTGCCGAACGTGCAAGCGGCGACGCTCGGGGCACCGCTGCCGTTGCTGCTGCACCCGACGACGCACGCGGGAACCACGCCCGCGACCGCCGTGGTGAACACCACACTGGGCACGAATGCCGTTCTCTTCGTCGGCTTCTTCCGCTTGCGATCCATGTCAGCCACCTTCCTCGTCGCCTGCGTCGCAGAAGGCGCAGAAGCCCACCGCGGCCACGCCGAGCAGCACGTCCTGCTGCGTGGTATCGGCCGGCGAGTCCGTCGGCCCGTCGCTCGCGTCGAACCCCATGTACGCGACGGCTGCGACGCCGCAGCACGGAGGGCAGCTCGGGGAGTTGGGGCCGAAGCAGGTCGCCGCCACGCCATCGGCGCCGATCCCCTCGCTCGACGCGTCTGACGATGCGTCGGCCGGGGCCACGGTCGATCCTCCGCACGAGGACACCACGCACGCGGGGATCACTCCGACGACGACGGTTCCGAAGACCACACTCGGGACGAAAGCAGTCTTCTTGCGGGCCTTGGCCATCCTGCCCGCGAGTGCACAGGCTACGCCGTCGCGACGCTCGCGGAAATCCCGTGCGTTCTCGTGGGGCTCGCGCGAGTTGCCACGGTCTCCCGGCCAGGCCTTGGCACGAAGCGGCACGTCGCGGGGTACGCTCTGTTCCCCCGCGCTAGAGCGGCTTCTCGCCGCAGGACCACACGATCTCGTAGAAGCCCGGCAACCAGACGGCCACGAGGCCGGGCGAGGGCACGATCTCGCGCGCGGCCATCGTCTCGCTGACCCCACGCAGCGCTTCCGGGTCGCCCGCCAGGCATGCCTGCACCCAGCGGGCGCTTTGCTGGATGATCCACATCTCCTCGGCGCTGTCGTCGCGCGCGATCTCCTCGAGCATCGCGCGCGCCTCCTCGTGGCGCCCGCGCAGCCAAGCCGTGGAGACGCGATTCAGCCATCGGTTGGCGCGCATCAGCCCTCCCGGCGCCCGGCGCAGCGCGGCGGCCGCGCGCTCGGCCTCGCGCACGAGCACCTCCCGCCGCGCACCGGACGTCCTGGCCGCGCACGCCAGCGCGATGCGCGCGTGCAGCGCGGCGACCTCGATTCGATAGCACTCCACCGTCGCCATCGTCGACCGACGGAACCGCGGCAAGAGCTCGTGCAGTCGTGCGTACGCCCGCTCGGGCTCGCGCTCGTACAGGTCGATGTAGCCGGCGGCGACGACCATCCACGTTTCGGCCGTCAGGTAATGCTCGCTGCCGAGCGAGCGCTGCGCCGCCTCGAGCTCGCGGCGCCCGCGCTGCGGCTCGCCCGCGTAGAGCCAGAGGATGTTCGACTCACCGACCCGCAGCATGACCGTCGCATACTGATCGCCTCGCTCGGTGGCCTCGGCGATGGCGCGCTCGAGTCGCTGGCGCAGGCCTTGGAACCGGCACGCGTAGATGCGCGCCATGAAGACGAAGTAGTGCCCTGTCTGGATCTCGAAGATCGACCCGGGCACCTGGTCGCGGAACGTCGTCACGATGCTCTCCAGCGGCTCGACGGCGCTGGCGAAGTCGAGCGACAGCGAGCGCACGACTCCGTCGATGCCGAGGACGACCCCACGCGTGTAGGGGTCGCCGTCGGTTAGCTTGGCCGCCTCGTAGGCGAGCGCGAGAGCTCGCTCGGCGTGCGCCCGAGCGCCGGGACCGCCGGAGACGGAACGGTACGCCGCTTCGATGGCCAGCGCGCGGGCCGCCCGCTTCGGCTCGCCCGCGGAGAGGGCCGCGAGGACGTGCCGCGCGTGGAACAGCGCCGGCGTCAGTGGATCGGCGTACGAGCTCGTGAAGAAGACCGAGGCGCACACGTCGATGCGCGTCAGCACGTCGGGGGGGATGTCCTGCTCCGACCGGGGTGTGAAGCCGAGGCCCCGCAGCCACAGCAGGAGCCGGCACCAGAGGAGGACGATGATGGTGCCCAGCATCGACCGCGGGAAGCGCATGCCGAGGTAGGCGAGCACGCCGTGCGTCATCTCCAGGCCGCGCGCCAGGCGTCCGGAGCGAATGAGCTGCTCGGCGGCGCGGCGGCGCAGCTCGAAGGCCTCGCGCGCCCCGGCATTCTCTGCGGCGCGCTCGTACTCGGTCGCCGCGGCGAAGCCGTCGCCGGCGCTGGCGAGGGCGCCGGCGAGCTGCTCGCGCACGCCGCGGCGGCGCGGATCGCCTGTCGGCAGGAGCTCGAGCCCGCGGCGGTACAGCCGCGCGGCGCGATCGAAGGCGAGCGCCAGCGCGGCCTGCTCCGCGGCCACGAGCAGGTAGCGCGCGGCCTTCACGGGCTCGCGGGCGCCCTCCCAGTGGGTGGCGAGCACCTCCGGGTCCGCTCCCTTCGCGAGCTCCAGCGCCGCGCCGATCGCGGCGTGGCACTCGCGCCTGGCGCGGTCGTCGAGGCGGGCGACGATCGCCTCGCGGACCCGATCGTGGAACGGCTCGATGGCGTCGGTGACGCGCGCGCCGCGCGTGCGCACGAAGTTCGTGGCGCGCAGCAGCGCCACGGCGCGTGTCAGCTCGCCCATGTCGATCTCGGCGGCGTGCGCCACGACGTCCTGTGAGACCGGTGCGCCGAGGAGGCACGCCACTTCCAGGACGCGCCGGGCGGCCGGGTCGAGGCGCTGCTGCCGTCGCCAGAGGGCGTCGTCGAGCCGCAGCGGCCCGGTGCTCGCATCCCGGCGCGCGAGCGCCGCGTGGCGCACGAGCTCGTCGATGAAGAGCGGGTGCCCGCCGCCCTCCGAGGCGATCGCCGCCGCGTCGCTCGCGGTGAGGTTGGCCGCCTGGGCGAGCAGCAGCTCCGCGAGCCGTCGCGAGTCGTCGCCTGCCAGACGGCCGACGTGCACGGGCCGGACGTCGCCGGGGATCGACGCCACGACCGGCGGCGGACCGGCGTCAGGCTGCGCGCCGCCGCGCAAGGTCACGACCAGAAGGAGCGGGGGCGAGTCGGGAGGACGGAGCACCTCCTGCAGGAGCGCGAGGCTGTCGGCGTCCGTCCATTGCAGATCGTCGATGGTGATGACGACGCGCCGCCCGGCGCAGAGCCTCGAGAAGAGCTCACGGAGCGCCCGAAACGCGGCGCGCCGCTGCTCGAGCGGCTCGCGGTCGCTGATGCTCCCCCGGGTGCCGAGCGCAGACACGCGCCCCATCGCGGGGAAGAGCAGCGTCAAGGACCGCGCGTCGGGCGGCAAGAGCTCCTGCGCCTCGGCGCGCGTCATGCGTGCGAGCCGGCGGCTCAGCTGCTCGATGACCTCGTCGAGGGCCTTGTAGGGGACGGCCTCGCGCTCGTAGCAGCGTCCCGCCAGCACGACGAGGTCGTCGCGCCCCGCGAGCGCCACGTCGAGAAAGCGGCGCACGAGGCAGCTCTTGCCGACACCCGACTCGCCGTGGATCGCCACGGTCACCGCGCGCCCGGTGCCCACGTCGCCGAAGGCCCGCTCGAGAGCGGCCAGCTCCTCGTCGCGGCCCACGAAGGGCGCGCCGGTCGCCCCTGGCCGATCGCTCGAGTGCGCCTCGAGGCGCCGCAGCACGTCCTCGCCTGAAGGCCGTGCGCGCGGCTCGATGCGCAGCAGCTCCATGCAGAGCGCCTCCAGGTCGGGCGGCACGTCGGCCACGAACGCGCCCGGCGGCAGCGGGTCCTGGTAGTGCTTGGCCAGCAGCACCTGGGCCGACGCCCCTTCGAACGGCCGCCGCCCGGTCAGGCACTCGTAGAGCATCACGCCCGCCGCGTACCAGTCGGCCGGCGGGCCGACGCCGACGTTGCTCGCCTGCTCCGGCGCCATGTACATCGGCGTGCCCACGACGTTCCCCTCGGTCTGGTTTCGCTCGCCGAGCTCCGAGACGAGGCCGAAATCGAGCAGCACGACGTGCCCCTCCCGCTCGACGCGCACGTTGGAGGGCTTGATGTCACGGTGGATGCGTCCCGTGGCGTGCAGTGCCGACAGGCCCAGGGCGATCTGCCGGAACGCGTCGCGAAGGCGCGCCTCGTCGAACCCCGGCGGGTCCCGCTTCTCGCGGGGTCCCTTCGCCTGGACCTGCGAGGTCGGCGTCTGCACGCCCGAGCGCTCCGCGGAGGCCCCGATCGGGGCGATGTCCACCTCCGTATCCGTGCTGAGTGCCGGCCTCAGATCGACCGCAGTCGGCATGCTCGTGGGCGGCATCCGCTTCGCTTCGCCGCGCACCCAGGCGAGCAGATCGACGCCGTCGATCAGGTCCATCGTGAAGAAGACGTCGTCGGCGTCCGCGACGAGCTCGCGCAGCGTCACGAGGTTGGGGTGGTGGATGTCCTGCAGCGACCGGAACTCGTGCTTGATGCGCGCGATCGTGTCCGCGTCGTGGTGCACGATCGTCTTCAGCGCGACGCGCTCGTTGCGCTCGAGATCCATCGCCTCGTAGACGACGCCCATGCCGCCCTCCCCGATGCGGCGGACGATCTGGAAGCGCGCGGGCAGAGCAAGCTGCAGAAGCGTGAGGCCGACCCCCACCTCAATATCGCACGCCGTCGCGGGCTCCACGGCGAGCCGGCAGCATCGCTCGCCGACGCGCTGTCGCGGCATGGCTGCTCATGGACCTCGCGACGAATCGCGAGCCTCGCGAGGGGTCGCGAGCCCGCACACTGCTCTTTCCAGTGTGATTCGAGAATCGAGCTTCCTGGCGGCGGCACGAGCGCTGCTTGCGCACGCCTGCACACAGCGGAGCACACCGATGACCTCGGATCGCAAAGGCCCATGAAACACGTCACGTTGCGGAATCTTCTGCTGCGCACGTTCGTCGCGACGTGCGCTGTCGGGTGGGTGGCCGCCGGGTGCGGCGGGTCGAACGGCGGCGGGCTCGGGGCGTCATTGGGGACCGGCGCCGACGGCGGCTCCTCCGGAAGTTCCTCGGGAGGCTCCTCCGGAGGCTCCTCGGGCGGTCCCTCCGGAAGCTCCTCCTCTAGTAGCTCGTCGGGCGGCTCCTCCGGTGGCATGTCCTCCTCGGGTGGCCCGTTCGATGGCGGTTCGCCTGAAGGCTCATCGGGAACGGGCCACGACGCCGGCGGGCACCCTCCGCCCGCCGCCGCATGCAAGACCGGCGACCGAAAGGAGTGGTCCGGATCCCTCGAGAACACCGGAATCGACGTCGCCGTCTGCTCGGTGTGCGGCGCCAGCTACGTCGTGGCCTCGAACGGAAGTGGAGGCGCCGGGCAGGTGACGGTCGCCAACGGGAGCAAGACAATCACGGTGAACGTCCCCGCGGGCGGGACGGCCACCTCCGCCAACCTCGCGGACAGGCCGAGCGACGGCACTGTGACCGTCTGCGCCACCGGCACGTCCCAGGCGTGCATCCCGATGGACCCGCAGAACCAGCGTTACTGCAACCCGTATCGAGACCTCACCAACCTGGTGGCGGAGCAGATCAATCAGGGAGTCGACTACGGCGGCGCGGGTCCCATCTACGCGATGGGGCCAGGGATCATCGACGTCTACAAGAACCGCAACGATTCCGGCTGGCCCGGTGGGACGTTCGTGTCTTACAAGCTGAGCGCGGGTCCGGCCGCCGGACAGACAATCTATCTCGCCGAGAACATCGATCTCGATCCGAGCCTGCAATCGGGGTCGTTCGTGTACAGCGGCACCGCGCTCGGGACGCTGGTGGACGCTTCTCCCGACTCCGAATCGGGATGGGGCGTGGCCGGCCAGAGCTACACCGCGGAGTACGGCTGCTACACCGAGGGCTGCATGACGCCGCTGGGCGAGAACTTCAACTCGCTCCTCGTGTGCCTGAACGTTCCGTCCGGCACCATGGGGACTGGCGGCTGCTGCATGCAGCCAACCGGCTGGCCCACGGACTGGTGCTCGCTCCTGACCGCCTGGCAGTAGCTCAGTCGGCGATCACGAACCTCGCCGATGTTCACCGAGCCCTTCCTGCGCTGCGTCGGAATCGGGCCGTCCGCGGGCTGAGCGCTGGCGTCGGGCGCGTGGCCACTCGCGCGCCGCGTCGCGCGAGCCTTGCGCGTCGCCTGTCCGACGAAGGGCGACCGAGCTCACGTATGCTCCTCCATATGGCGCCGCCGAATGATCGACCCCTCGCGGATCCGGAACGGGAAGCGACCGCGGCCCGCTGGCGGAGCGAGGGACTGCCGCCCGAGGAATGGGCAGCACGCTACGGACACACTGTCGGCTCGTCCTCCTTCGCTGACTACCGGTACGCGGCTCGTGGTCTCGATGATTGGATCCAGCGTGTCCACGCCGTCCTCCGGTCCCCCGCTCTCCTGCAGCGATGCCGCGAGACGTTCCTCACTCAGGAAGAGCGCGACCAGATCGAGAAAGACGCGCGCAAAGGCAGCTTGTGATTCCGATACGCCACGCTCATCCAGCATGCGCGACGACCGGATCAAGGACAACGTCCTCATCCGGCTCACGATCAATGCCCCGCCGCGGAGCTAGCTAGACGGTCGAGAGGACGGTCGTGATTCAGCGCCATCCACGCGGCGAGCGAACCCTGTAGTCCCTCCAGTGCACGATCCGCTTGGCGACGACTTCGGCCACGCGTTCGGCCATCGTGAGCAGCAGATCGCTCGACGCGATGACGTGCGGCGCGACCAGGAAGTGACTCGGCCTGGTCGTTCTCTCTCCGCCGCGGGAGCTCGAGCTCGCGGGCTTCACGAACTCCCTCCTTTGGCACGAGCGTACGCGCGAGGATCCGGCGCGGCGGTGGATCCGGGACGTCATCGTCGGAGAGGAGACGCGACGCCGGCGGTCCGCTCAGAGCTCCGCCCTCACGAGGACGAACTTGTTGCACAGCGCGCGATCGGTGAGCTCGCGGTAGGCCTTCGCCGCCACCTCGCGCTTCAAGCCCGCCACGCGCCCGTGTTCGGTGAGGAAGTACATCACCCGTGCCCCGTGCTCACGTTGCGCCGCGAGCCAGCTCGTGAACGCATTGCCCGTCGACACGAAGATCGCGACGTGATCGCCCGTGTAGAAGTTCTCCCCCTTCCAGTTCATCTGGTAGGCCACCAGCATCTCCTGCGGCGATGCGCGGTTCGCGTAGTAGGCGGCGAGGACCTCGCGCTGTCCCCAGTGCGGCGCGAGCTTGGCCATGTACACGTCGGTGCACCACGCACCCCACGCGATGCCCACCAGACACGCTGCGCCCACCGCGACGCGCCGCAGGCGCTGCACCGCGATGAGCGCAAAGGCTACCGCCGCGGCGATGCCGAACAGCGCGATGGGCGTGACCAGGTCGAGGTCAGCGGGCCAGACGCGGTCGTAGTTGTACGTGAAGAGCTGCAGCAGGCGGATCGGCGCCGGGCGCTCCGTCGTCTCGTCGCCCACCGTCAAATCGCGCAGGATGAGCGCCACGAACAGCGCACCTGCGGTCGCGCCTGCAGCCATGACACGCGACGCGTTCGGCTCCGCGTCGCGTGTCGAGAGAAGCCGATCGAGCGCGGCGCCGACGAGCATGGCAGCCGCGGGGACCACGGGCAGGATGTAGTAGTAGTACTTGGTCCCCATGAACGCGAAGAGCGCGAAGCCGCAGAGAAACCACAGGAAGAGGAGCAAGAGCGTTCGTGCGTGCTCCCCGTCGTCATCTCTCCTCACGAGTGGCAGCGCGAGGCCGAGCGGCAACAGGCCGATCCACGGGAACATCCCGTAGCCGAGCTGGCAGACGTAGTAACGGAAGCTGAAGTCGTCGATGACGCCCTTGTCTTCGATGCGCTCCGAGACACGGCCGAGCATGTCGTGGAAGATGAGTCGGTCCGTGAACGGAGTCCCGTGGCGGACGTACATCGCGACGTACCAGGGGACCGCCACCGCGACGACTACGAGGATGCCGACGAGGAGCTTCGAGTGCGACAGCTCCCTGAGGACGTCTTCGATCCGCCCGACGAAGTCCCTACGCCCCGACGCGCACAGCGTGAGGAAGACGACGAGCATGGGAAGCGCGAAGCCGCCGGGCCCCTTGGCGAGCGTGGATAGGCCAGCAAAGGTCCAAGCCGCGAGGTAATAGAGCCGGCGAAGGCGGCGTTCTCGGCGCTGCGTCGCGAGGATCCAAACGAGGGCGCAGAGCCAAAGAATCCCCTGCAAGGCGGGCTCGAACGCACCGACGGCTCGCTTCTCCCGACAGTCCTCGCTGCCGGGAAGGCTGCAGTTGATCGCTCCGCCCGAGCCACTGCGAAATTCGTCCAAATGCACCCGGAAGCCGTGGGCTCCCGGTTGCCACACCAGCTCCGCGTTGCGCGAGAGAAGGTAGAGCGCAACCGGCAACACCGAGAGCGCGACGAAGCCGAGCACCAGGTGCTGCGCGCTGAGGCGCAGGCGCCTCGTCCCGAACGTGAGCTGCACCACCGAAGCCTCGCGATCCGGCGGCGTCGCGAAGCCGAGAAGCGTCATCGCCATGCACGCCGTCATCGTCCCGACGAAGGGCATGTCCGTCATCGTCTGATGGGCGACGAAGAGCCAGAGGGGGCATGTCGTCAGGACGAGCGCGCCGAGCATGGCGGCGCGGCGGCCGAGCGAGGCAGCGACTCCCTTGTAGAGCAAG
>Ga0335069_10017228_pt1 | contig 10072 bp, 7 predicted proteins | sample Lox_Sample_11_FD_206714 | JGI IMG/M metagenome (GOLD analysis project Ga0335069, IMG submission 206714) | Soil microbial communities from Loxahatchee National Wildlife Refuge, Florida, United States - Lox_Sample_1.1 | ecosystem: Environmental > Terrestrial > Soil > Wetlands | place: USA: Florida...
GGAATGATGCTGGACTTCGATATGTTGGCCTTCTATACGAATTTTGTGCGCGACATGCGCGATGTGCAGGGCGCCGACGGCACCCTTACCGACACGGTCCCGCACCGCTACGGCAGCCGCCCTGCCGACCCCGCCTGGGGCACGGCCTTCCCTCTGATTTGCTGGTATATGTACCAGCAGAACGGCGACCGCCGCATCCTGGAAGAGAATTACGACGCCTTGAAGAAATACGTAGAATTCCTGCGCTCCCGCGCGCCGGATAATGTTCTGCGCTACAGCTACTACGGCGACTGGGTGGCGCTGGAAAAGACTCCCGGCGCGGAGGTCTCTGACTTCTACTATTACTACGATACCCTGCTGCTCTCCAAAATGGCGGGCGTGCTGGGCAATTCCGCCGACGCGGCTACCTACGCGCAATTGGCCGGGACGATCAAAGACGCTTTCAATCGCGAGTTTTTCGACCCCAAGACAGGTCGCTACGCCAACGGAACGCAAACCGCCAACGCGCTGCCGCTGTTTCTGGACATGGTGCCCAAGGACCATCGCGGGGCAGTGGCAGGGAACCTTCGGGACAATATCCTCTACGGGCACGACACGCATGTGACCACGGGTTTCATCGGCGTCCGCTACCTGATGCCGCTCCTCACCGCGATGGGGGATTCCGACCTGGCTTATGACCTGGCGGTACAGACAACCTATCCGAGTTGGGGTTACATGGTGGCCAGCGGCGCCACCACGCTGTGGGAACTCTGGCAGAATAAGACGGGACGCTCGATGAATTCCCAGGACCACCACATGATGGGCAGCGTGGACGCCTGGTTTTATGAGGCTCTGGGCGGAATCAACGTGGACCCCGAAGAGCCCGGCTACCGCCACATCCGCATTGAGCCGCAGGTGACGCGTGACCTGACATCGGTGAGCGCCACGGTGGGCAGCCTGCGCGGCAACGTGACGTCGACATGGAGCCACGAACCCGGAGTCATCACGTTGCAGGTGGATGTGCCCGTCAACGCCACCGCCAGCGTTTCCCTTCCCAGGGAAGACGAGATGACCGGTGTGGTGATCCGGGAAGGCGACCGTACGGTCTGGGAGAAGGGTCATTTTGTGGCCGGGACCCCCGGCGTCACGGCGGGGAAGCTCGAAGGCCAGCGTGTGGTATTTGAAGTGGGCTCCGGCCGTTATGCTTTCCGGGTGACGGGCGATTGAGTGGATTGAAATTTCAGATTTGAGATTTCGGGTTTTGGATTGGGGGCATCTTCCGGCCGCCGGCAATGTACAATCGAATATGGCAAATCCAATATTCAAAATGACGGAGGGTCAGCGATCATGAAGCTCGTAACCTATGAGTCCGCAAGACAATCACGATTGGGAGTGGTGCAGGGCGATAAGGTGGTGGATGTCGCTGCCGCATACGCGTTGATTGCCAAAGGCAGGATCGCCGACGCCAAGGTGGCAGCGGCGGCGCAAGTCCTGCGCAAGCTGGGCAGGGCGCCGCAGGACATGATTGAACTCCTGGGCGGGGGCGAGCGCTATCGCAAGGCGCTGGGAGTGGTGGCGGCCTGCGCCGCCAGTATGGGCAAGAAGAGTCCCAAAGGCCTGCTGGTTCCATTATCGAAGGCCAGGTTCCGGGCGCCCATCGCGCACCCCAACAAGATCACCTGCATCGGGCTCAACTATGCCGACCACGCGCGTGAAGGAGGGCAGGAACCGCCCCCGGCGCCGATTTTCTTCCTGAAGTCACAAAACACCATCTGCGGGCCGGGAGACCCGATCAAGCTGCCGCCCAACTCCGCGCAGGTCGACTATGAAGCGGAATTCGCCGTGGTCATCGGCAAGCGCGGACGCAATATCCCCGAAAGCGAGGCACACAAGTACATTGCGGGCTATACGCTGCTGCACGACGTGAGCGCCCGCGACATGCAGTTCAGCGACAAGCAGTGGTACCGCGGCAAGAGCTGCGACACCTTTGCGCCCACGGGCCCGTGGATTGTCACTCCCGAGGAGGTTCCCGATCCCAGCAACCTGCGCATCTCGCTGACGCTCAACGGCGAGACGATGCAGGATTCCAATACCAGCAACCTGATCTTCAAAGTTCCGTTCCTGATCAGCTATCTTTCCCAGTCCGTCACCTGGGAGGTGGGAGACCTGATCTCCACCGGCACGCCGCCCGGTGTGGGGTTCGCGCGCAAGCCGCCGGTCTTCCTCAAAGCCGGCGATACCGTCAGCGTGACGGTGGAGGGAATCGGAACCCTTACCAATCCGGTTGTGGGAGCGTAGAATGACGTGGAGGTCCCCCTATGCCACTTCCAGAATTCAAGAACGAACCCTTAAGCGACTTCAAACACAACCCCGCCCATCGCCGCCGCATGGAGTACGCGATTGATGAAATCCGCGAAGAACTGGGCCGCGAGTACGATCTGGTGATCGGCGGCGAGCGGATCAAAACTCCGGCCAAGATTCATTCTTACAATCCCAGCCACCCGGACCAGGTGGTAGGAGTGTTCTCGCGGGCGGACGCTGCGCTGGCGGACCGCGCCGTGCTGAAGGCCGAAGAGGCATTCAAGACGTGGAGCCGCACGCCCGTGCAGAAACGAGTGGACCTGCTCCTGAAGGTTTCCAAGATTCTGCGCGACCGCAAGTACTACTATGAAGCGCGGCTGGTCTACGAAGTCGGAAAAACCTGGCCGGAAGCGGACGCCGATGTGGCCGAGGCCATCGATTTCATGGAGTTTTACGCCCGCGCCATGCTGCGCCTGGCGGAGCCGCAGCGGCTCACTCCCGTGGCGGAGGAAAGGAACCACCTGCGTTACATCCCCCTCGGCGTGGGCATCGTGATTCCGCCGTGGAATTTTCCCCTGGCCATCCTGGCGGGCATGACGACGGCGGCGATTGTGGCCGGCAACACCGTGGTGATGAAACCGTCCAGCGACGCTCCCGCCATCGCCGTCAAATTCTTTGAGGCGCTGGAAGAGGCTGGCATGCCTCCCGGCGTAGTGAATTTCCTGCCTTGTCCGGGCGCCGTGGTGGGCGATGTCCTGGTGGGACATCCCCGCACCCGCTTTGTGGCCTTCACGGGCTCCAAAGATGTGGGGCTGCACATCAATGAGCTGGCGGCCAAAACCGCCCCGGGGCAAATCTGGGTCAAGCGGGTCGTTGCGGAGATGGGCGGCAAGGATTCAATCGTGGTGGACAGTGACGCGGACCTGGACGAAGCGGTGGAGGGTGTGGTGGCCTCGGCCTTCGGGTATCAGGGGCAGAAATGCTCCGCCTGCTCGCGCGCCATTGTGGTGGAACCGGTCTACGACACCTTCCTCACCAAACTCCGCCAGCGCGTGGAGCAGCTCGCGGTTGGTCCCGCCGAACGGGCGGAAAACTACATGGGTCCGGTCATCAACGCCAAGGCCAAGAAATCGATTCTGCAATACATCGAGGTGGGAAAGGCGGAGGGCCGCCTCGTTACCGGAGGCGGCGAGGGCGCGGGGGCGGGGCATTTTATTCAGCCCACGGTAATCGCGGATGTTCCCCCCACGGGGCGCCTGGCTCAGGAAGAGATCTTCGGCCCGGTGTTAGCGGTTATACGGGCCCCCAGTTTCGAAGATGCCCTGGCCATCGCCAACAACACGGAGTACGGACTTACGGGCGCCGTTTATGCCCAAGACCGTCGCAAACTGGATCGGGCCGCGGATGAATTCTTTGTCGGGAACCTCTACCTGAACCGGAAATGTACCGGCGCCATGGTGGGCGCGCATCCCTTCGGGGGGTTCAATATGTCCGGGACCGATTCCAAAGCAGGCGGCAACGACTACTTGCTGCTCTTTACACAGGCCAAAGTCATCTCCGAAAAAATGACATTCTGACACTATCTGTCGGGTTTTCGGGATCTTCCGGCATCAGCGTCGCGTTCATATACTAATGAGATAATAATGATATGCATATCTATCCGCTTGCGTTATCCGGTTATTCTCATATAATCAAAGGGGCGCAAAGACGCGCATTCCGCTTCGGCACGAATTCAGCGGCTTGAGATGACAGCATGACGGATCCGCCGAAGGTCGAACAAGTCGGTCCGCAAGCCCGCATCCAGGCCGAACTCGTGCGGCTGGAGACGCAGAAGCGGGAATTCTGGGTCCTCATCGTCTTTGCGGGTGTGGTTCTCGTCCTGGGGATTCTCTCCTTCTTCTTTCCCAACCATTTCTGGCATAGCGACGGGCTGCACGTCAGTCTCTCCCCGCAGGTTCTCTTTGTCATCATGGTCGCGGTGGTCCTGGCTTCACTGGCCTACGTCCGCCGCGAATTCGAGGTGCGAGGGCTGCGGCTGGCCAACCTTCATCAGTTCATGGCCTCGCAGGAAGAGCAAGCCGCCAGCATGATCGACGCGGTCACCAACGTCTTCACCCGCGGCTTCCTGCGGGATTTACTGGCCATGGAGATCTCTCGCGCGGAGCGGACCGCCCGTTCGCTGGCTCTTATCATGTGCGACCTGAACAACTTCAAGCAGGTCAACGATCGCTATGGCCACCTGATGGGAGACTATGTGCTCTCGCAAATTGCGACCATCTTGAAATCCTGCGTGCGCGGCTCCGATTACGTCATCCGGTACGGGGGCGATGAATTCCTTCTACTACTGCCGGAAACCGACGAGGCTGGCGGATCTGTGGTGCGCGAGCGCATCCACGCCAAGGTGGCCGAATGGGACGCCAGCAACCGCGTGGGTGATTTGCCCATCTCGGTGAGTCTGGGTCTCTATCTCCACGTCACGGGCCAGACCCCGGAAAAGGACGTGGCGGAAGCCGACGCCCGTATGTACGCGGAAAAGTACGCCACCAAACGCGCCGCCAGTGATGCGAAAACGTGAAATCTCACGAACCTTAATCCTGACTTGCTTGGGGGTGTTGCATGTCGAGAGTCTCCCAACTTGTGATCAACGGGGTCAGCTATTCCGTCGACGTCGACGCCGGCGCCAGCCTGCTCAGTGTCCTGCGCGAAGACCTTGATCTTACCGGAAGCAAGTACGGGTGCGGCGAGGGGCAGTGCGGCGCCTGCACGGTCCTGGTGGCCGGGGCGCCCCGGCGCTCCTGCATTACGCCGGTAGGCGAGGTGGTGGGAAAGCCCATCACCACCATCGAGGGCCTGGAGAAGGATGGCCAATTGCACCCGGTGCAGCAGGCGTTTCTGGATGAGGATGTCATGCAGTGCGGGTATTGCACCTCCGGAATGATCATGACCGCCGTGGGCTTCTTGAACGCTCGTCCCCACCCGAAAGACGAAGAGATTTCCCACTACCTTGAAGGCCACATCTGCCGCTGCGGCACTTACCCGCGTATCGTGGCCGCCGTCCGGCGCGTGGCCAAGGCCATGCAGGAGGTGCGGTCGTGAGAATCTCCACCCAACCCCCGATGGCGCTCGAACCGGAGCGATATGAACTTATCGCCCCACCTACGTATCGCTTTGGCGTGGCGCGGCGCGACTTCTTCAAGCTTCTGGGTGGCGGGATTGCCGTCTTCTGCCTTCACGATTCTCCTCTCGCGGCCCAGGATGCCGGGCGCTCCGGCCGCCGGCCGGACGATGATTTGCCGCAGGACATCTCCGCCTGGCTGCACATCAATGACAAGGGTGAAGTCACTGTCTTCACCGGCAAAGTGGAAGTGGGGCAGAACATCCGCACTTCCCTGACGCAAGCCGTGGCGGAGGAACTGAGCGTCGCGCCCGGCTCGGTCCAACTCCTCATGGGCGATACCGAGCGCGTTCCCTTTGATATGGGAACCTTCGGCAGCCGGACCACTCCTACCATGAACCCCCAGCTTCGGCGCGCGGCATCGGCAGCGCGGGATGCCTTGATCGCCCTCGCGGCCGAGGCGTGGCAGTTGGATCCAAAGGGGCTGGTAACTGTCAGCGGCGTGGTGACCGATCCGGAGTCCCATCGAAGCGTTTCTTACGGAGAACTGGCCAAGGGGCGCGAACTCGCCAAGTCCATTCCCGCCGAAGACCCGCTTATCCCTGCCGCCCAGTGGAAGACCATGGGCAAGCCGCTCGCCAAGGTTGCCGGGCGCGACATCGTTACGGGCCGGCATCGCTATCCTTCCGACATCAAGCTCCCGGGAATGCTCTACGGCAAGGTTCTGCGGCCTCCGGCGTTCGCAGCTACGCTCACCTCCCTCGACGCGCAAAAGGCGGAGGCGATGCCGGGTGTGACCGTGGTGCATGACGGCAACTTTGTAGGAGTCACTGCCCCGAGTTCACATGATGCGCAGGCCGCGATTGCGGCGCTCAACGCAACGTGGAAGACCACCCCGCAACCCTCGGGCGACGAGCTCTACGACTATTTGAAGAAAAACGCGGTCCACGCGGAGGAGCGGGGCAGCCACACCGCCGGCTCAGTCGAGAAAGGCCTGGCGGAGGCGAGCGCGCGACTCCAGCAAACTTATACCGTCGCCTACATTGCCCACGCGCCGCTCGAGCCCCGCGCCGCCGTGGCCGAATGGAAAGACGGCAAGCTGACTGTGTGGACCGGGACGCAGCGGCCCTTCGGGGTGCGCGGTGAACTGGCCGAGGTCTTTCACCTGCCGGAAGATCACGTGCATGTCCTGATGCCGGATATGGGGTCGGGGTACGGCGGCAAGCACACCGGCGAGGCAGCCGTGGAGGCAGCGCGGCTGGCCAAGGCGGCCGGACGTCCCGTCAAGCTGGTATGGACGCGCGAGGAGGAATTCACCTGGGCCTACTTCCGCCCTGCGGGAGTCATTGAGATATCGGCGGGTCTCGCGAGCGACGGCGTCATCACCGCATGGGAGTTCCACAATTACAACTCCGGTGGGGCGGCGATCGGCACCCTTTACAACATCCCCAACCAGCGCATCGAGTTTCATCCCAGCCAGTCACCCTTGCGCCAGGGCTCCTATCGTTCGCTCGCCGCCGCGGCCAATCATTTCGCGCGCGAGTCTTTTATGGACGAACTCGCGCACCTGGCCAGGATGGACCCGCTCGATTTCCGGCTCAAGAATCTTACCGATCCGCGCTTGCGGGACGCGCTCCAAGCGGCCGCGAAGAGGTTTGGTTGGGGGGAGGACAAGCCGCAGCCGGGACACGGCTTTGGCATTGCCGGCGGCTTCGATAAGGGCGGTTACGTGGCCACTTGCGCGGAGGTGGCGGTGGACTCGGCCACCCGGCAGGTACGCGTGGTGCGCGTGGTCACGGCCTTTGATTGCGGCGCGGTGGTGAACCCTGACGGCCTGCGCAACCAGATTGAAGGCGCGAATATGATGGGAATCGGCGGGGCGTTGTTTGAGGCCATCCGGTTCGAGAACGGGCGGATCCTGAACCCGCACTTTGCCCAGTATCGCGTGCCGCGGTTCGGCGATGCTCCCGCCATCGAAGTCGTCCTGATCGATCGCAAGGATGTGCCATCGGCAGGAGCGGGAGAGACCCCCATCGTGGGCATCGCCCCCGCCACCGGCAACGCCATCTTCGCCGCGACCGGCCAACGCCGGCGCGCTCTGCCCATGGCGCCGGAGGGCGTGTAGCATCTTGGAGTGCGGGAGTAGCAGCTCCCGCTTTCTCCCCTCAGTTTATACGTCCGAGTATGATGCGGCGGCGGAAGGCGGTGGCTGTTGCCCCCGCACTCCAAGACGTTGCGTGTAGCCACAAATGAATAACTAGGGTCGGATTCTCCCGTCCCCCAGCACGATCACTACTTTTCCGCGAGCGTGTCCTTCCTCCAGGTAGCGTATGGCCTCCGGAACTTCGCCCAACGCGTAGCACCTGTCGATAACCGGGGTGACCTTCCCCGCTTGCATCAGGTCGCGCAGGGTAACCAGATCCTCCTGGCGCGACTTGGCGAGAATTCCGACCGGCTTGCGACTGGCAAAGCGCGACAACACCTGCGCGCTGAGCCCGCGCAGCATAGGAACGATCATCCACCGATCGGCCGATCCACCGACCGCGACGCATATCCCCCCGGGATTCAGAACATGCCTGCAATCCCGCCAGGAGCGGTTCCCAACACAGTCCAGAATCAGGTCGAATCGTTGCCCGCCCTGGGTGAAGTCTTCCCGGGTGTAATCAATCACTCGATCCGCTCCGATGGACTGAACCATGTCCACGTTTCTGGTACTGCAAACGCCGGTGACCTCTGCGCCGAACGACTTGGCGATCTGGACGGCAAATGTCCCCACCCCACCTGCTGCCCCATTGATCAGGACCTTGTGTCCCGGATGAAGGTGTCCCTTGTCGCGTAGACCCTGCAAGGCCGTGAACCCCGCAATGGGCACAGAAGCCGCCTGCGCGAATGTCAGATTCTCAGGCTTCACAACGAGTGCCGCCTCGGAAGCGCACACATACTCCGCCAAGGCTCCGCGGCAGGTGCCGAACACAGAGTCTCCCAGTCTGAACCGTGTAACCTTTGTGCCCGCTGCTTCCACCTTCCCCGCCACATCAACTCCGAGTCGCGGGATCTTGGGCCGACGAAGACCCGTCATCAGGCGGAGGAAGTACGGCGTGCCCCGCAAGAAGTGCCAGTCCAGCGGATTCACGGAAGCAGCCTGGACCTTGAGCAGAACCTCCGTTTCACCGGGAACGGGTTTATCGATTTCTTCACACGACAACACGCCCGGTGAACCATAATGGCGGTAGACAATGGCTTTCATCAGGTTCTCCTCCAATGTTCATGTATGATAGGCGCGGCGTGGCGCAATTCGCCTTACTGCTCCCGCCGAACGCGGACCGTGAGGATTCTACATGCTGTTTCCGAAGCTGCGGCGTCGGTGCGTCAGACCCCTCCTTGTGTCTTCCTTGTTGATCCTGCCCGGGTTGATCTCCGCAGACTCCCTCATCGCCCAGCCCGCCCGCCCCAGATTCAAAGCCATCGCTATTGCGGAAGCCGGCGGAATCCACAAGCCCTTTGTGGACGCCGCGAAACTGTGGTTGGGAAAGTTGGCGGCCGCGGAGAACTTCTCCGTGGATTACATCCAGGACACGAATCGGATTGACGACCGGTTTTTGTCGCAGTACCAGGTGTTCATCCAACTGAACTATCCTCCCTACGGCTGGACTCCCAGGGACGAGGCGGCGTTCGTCAAGTATATTGACGCGGGCGGGGAATGGGTCGGCCTCCACCATGCCACCTTGCTGGGCGAATTCGACGGATTCCCGATGTGGACGTGGTTTTCCCAGTTCATGGGCGGGATTCGATTCACCCAGTACGTTGCCAAATTCGCCACCGCGAAGGTGTATGTGGAGGATCCGCAACATCCGGCGATGAAAGGCGTGCCCGATTCGTTCGTGGTGGACGACGAGGAATGGTACACCTACGACAAGTCGCCGCGGCCCAACGTCCACGTACTGGCCCGCGTGGACGAATCCACCTACACGCCGGATACGCCCATTAAGATGGGTGATCATCCCGTCATTTGGACGAACCTCCAACATCAGGGTCGGAACATTTACATCTTCATGGGGCACCACCCGGAACTGTTTCAGAACCCCGCCTTCACTACGATCTTCCGCAATTCCATCCTTTGGGCGGCTCACCAATGAATAGCAAAACTATCGTCTTCCTCCTTATGCTGGCAGCCTTGTCACGCGGCGTTGCGTCATCGGCAGATCAGCCGGCCTTTCGCGCGCTCGCATTCTACTCAACGGCGGAAGAATTGGACCACGTGCAGTTCGCAGTTGGCGCGCTGAAGTTTTTCGCCGCCCTCGCCACGCGCGACAATTTCAGTTTTGACTCCACCAACGATTGGAGCAAACTGACGGACGCAAGCTTGCACGACTACCAATTGGTGATTTGGCTCAACGCCTCACCCACCGATCCCGCGCCGCGCCGGGCCTTCGAGCAATACATGGAAGCGGGCGGCGCTTGGATGGGTTTTCATGCCGCGGGCTACAACGACAAGGACACGGGCTGGCCCTGGTTCATCGATTTTCTGGGCGGCGCCGTCTTCTATAACAATAGCTGGCCACCACTACCGGCCAATTTGTTGGTGGACGAGCGCCGGCACCCCGTCACCGCCCATCTGCCGGACGCCTTCGAATCCCCCGCCAACGAGTGGTACGGGTGGAAGCCCAATCCCCGGTT
>Ga0335069_10017229_pt1 | contig 10071 bp, 7 predicted proteins | sample Lox_Sample_11_FD_206714 | JGI IMG/M metagenome (GOLD analysis project Ga0335069, IMG submission 206714) | Soil microbial communities from Loxahatchee National Wildlife Refuge, Florida, United States - Lox_Sample_1.1 | ecosystem: Environmental > Terrestrial > Soil > Wetlands | place: USA: Florida...
TGTCGGCCGCGCGCTTCGCTGCTGCCTCGTCCTCGGCCTCCTCCACCTCGAATCCTCGCTCGCGGAATGCCCGCGCGAGACGGCGGCGCAGCACGTCGTCGTCCTCCACGACCAGCATCCGGCGCGGGCTGCTCGTCATTGCCACCCCTCCGCGCCGCCTGGGGCGCCCGCGGGGATCTCGACACGGGCCGTCGTCCCCACTGCGAGCGTGGACTCCAGGGTCAGGCGGCCTCCCATCTGCTCGCACAGCGAACGCGCCAGGAAGACTCCGAGTCCCAGCCCCGCCCCCGGCCCCTTCGTCGTGAAGAAGGGCTCCCCGACGCGCGCCAGGGTCTCCGGTGGCATGCCCTTGCCGTCGTCGCACACGAGCACGGCCAGACCACCGACGCCCGCTTCCATGGTGATGCTCACGTGGCGAGCGCCGGCGTCGAGGGCATTGCGCAGGAGGTTCCGGATGACCTGGAGCACGGCGGCGCGTGGAGCGCAGACCTCCTCCTGGCCGGCGACCGAGGTGCTGACGAGCGGCTGCTTCTCTTCGGGGACGGCCGAGACGACCTCCGCGATCAAACCGTGAACAGGGAAGAGACTGGGCGCCTCGCCGGGCACCTGTCCGGCACTGCCCGCCATGCGGTCCAGGATCGCGCGACAGCGGTCGAGTTCGGAGCGGATGAGCGCCGCGTCCTCGGCAAGCGCGGGCGCTCGTGCGCCGGGTACGCCTGCAATGGAGCGTTCCAGTTCCTTGGCCACGACCGCGATCGTCGCCAGGGGCGTGCCCAGCTCGTGGGCTGCCCCGGCGGCGAGAGTCACGAGCGAGGCCAGTCGCTCGTACCGCGCCGCGCGGTCGCGCATCGCGGCCACCTCGGCGTCGCGGCGCTCGATGGCGGTCGACATCTGCACCACGAAGTACGCCGTCAACCCGGCCGCCACGCAGAAGGCGAGCCACATACCTTGCAGGTGCAGCTGCATTCCGCCTTGGCCGTAGCTGAGGTGCTCGATCGGCACCTGGGTCACGAAGAGCAGGCCGTAACAGGATACGCACAGCGCGGCCAGGAACCACGTCCAGCGTGCCCCGAGCACGACCGCCGCGAGCGTGATGTAGACCAGGTAGAGGACGCTGAAGGGGTTCGCGGCGCCCCCGGTCGCCCAGAGCAGCCCCGTGAGCTGCAGGGCGTCGAACGTCAACGCCGCGCCGCACAGCCGACCCGGCAGGCCCACACGGCGGCGGACCCAGACGAGCACCGCGTTGCTCGCGAGGAGCGCCCCCACGAGCACGGCGAGCCGCTGGAGTGGAAGCCGTGCATGGAAAGCGTAGAGCGCGAGGGCGATCGCCGCCGCCTGGCCCGCCACCGCTCCCCAGCGCAGGCGGCTCAGCCAGTCGAGGCTGACCTCCGCCTTGTGGTCGGCCGTCTCGGCTGGTGCCACGGCGACATTCTCGCCCGTACCCGCCGTGGCTTGGTTGGCGCTCAGCGACCGAGGAGGTAGGTCAGGCCCACGTTCGCGACCGCGTGCTCCTTCTGGAAGCCGTTCAGGTCCTTGACCAGCGGGATCTGCGCGCCCGCCCGCAGCACGACGCCGTGGCCGAGGCTGACCAGCAGGCGAGGCGTGACGTAGAGGAGCGCTCCGCCGGCGTCCTCGTCGAGCAGGCCGCTCGAGTCCACCCGGTCCTTCGCCGCGTGGCGGAAGTCGAGCTCGAGAACCCCGTCGAGCCGGCCGCCGAGCCTGTGCTCGTAGGCCACGTTGCCCGTGAGGCTGCTGCCGTAGCGGTAGCCGTAGGGGTTGCTGCCGGTCGCGCGGTAGCTGCTGGAGACGAACACGGCTGACTGTCGGTCGACCAGGTAGAGAAACGCGAGGCCGGCGAAGGCGTCGGTGGAGCCCGTGCCCGGCTGCGCGTGCTCGTCGACTCTCTCGCCATCCTGTTGGACGTCGTTCTCGCCCCAGGGGGCCTTGACTCCGGCGACGAGCGCGAGCGAGGCCCGTCGGCCGACGGCTCCCTTCAGGCGTGAGGCCCACAGGCGCAGCTGGCCATAGAGCTCCGGATCGGAGAGCCCGCTCGTGCGCGTCGTCTCGAGCTCCGTGCCGGGCGCGGTTGCCTCCAGGTGGCGCCAGCTCAGCGGGACGCGCGTCGTCAGGCTGAAGCGGTCGGAGAAGCGGTACGAGAGGAGGGCCGTGAAGCGGTTCTCCACCTGTGACTCGCTGCCGACCGCCGGATCGCCCTCGACCTTGTCGAAACGCTCCCAGTCGAGAGCGAGCCGCAGTCCTGAGCCGTTGAAGCTGTCTTTCCCGAGGGCGTTGAACGTGGGGTCCCCACAGCGGCAGATCGAGCAGGCGGAGGCGAGGGGTGTGCCCCAGACGAGGGCAGCCGCCACGACGCCACCGACGACCCACGAACCACGACGACGCCTCGACAGAAGACGGACCACGACACGCTCCTTTGCTTGTACCGGAGGTTGGGGTCAGCTTAGCCGAGGCGAAGCTCCGGCCGGGCTCTGCGAGGTGCGGCTCTTTGTCGCACCCCAGCGTGGGCGGCTCACCGGGTCGCTCGTGACCCCATCCGGGCGAGCTCCGCCTCGGCCGCCGCCCGGCCGAACGCCGGCCACTGCGGGCTGGCGGCGACCCTCTCCCAGGTGGCGCGCGCCTCGTCGGGCCGGCCGTTCCACAGGTACCAGCTGCCGACCGCGTACCCGTAGGTGGCCCGGGTCAGCTCGTCTCCCCCGGCCCGCAGCAGGTCCTCGGGCGTGTACACGCCCTTGTACAGGAGCAGCCGGTTCAGGTAGGAGCGGCCATGGGTGAGCTGGAGGTCCTCGCGGATCGGCTCCAGCAGCCGCGCCGCCCCGGCGTCGCGGCCCAGACGGCGGAGCGACGAGTAGAGCCAATCGGTCGCCGAGACCACGCCGTCGGCGCTGCCCTGCGACAGCTGCAGGCATCGCCGGAACGCCTTCTCGGCCGCGGCGAAATCCCCCCTGACGTACTGGGCCACGCCGAGGTGGTACTCGATCTCCCGCTGCAGCGTGGTCGTCGGCGGGCGACTCGGGTCGAGGTCCGGCTCGGGCTGGTCGGGACGCCCCGCCGCCAGGGAGGCGGCCCGCGTCAGGTCGGCGAGCGCCTTGTCCAGCTCGCGGACGGTGAGGTAGCGGTGGCCGCGGTGACGGAGGAGCCGCGGGTCGTTCGGGTGCAGGGCGATGGCGCGGCTGTACACCTCGATCGCTTCGCGGAAGCGGCCCAGGGCCGCCGTCCGCCGACCGAGGGTGATCGCCGCTTCCGCGCTCGTCGGGTTCTTCACGAACTCGGCCGTGGCCAACGCCAGCTTCTCTTCGAGACCCTGGCGCGTCTCCTCCGGCAGCTCGGGGGCATAGAGCGGCAGGCCGAGCAGCGACGTCGCCTCGGGCCTGCGCTCCTCGGCCACCGCCGGCGGACGCAGGTAGCGGTCGTACCAGGCGAGGTAGCGCTCCCAGCGGTCCTTGCGGTACGAGGGCTTCTCGATCGCGTGCCACTGGTCGGGGTAGACGACCAGCTCGGTGTCGACCCGGCCGACCCGCCGCAGGGCCTGGTAGAGCTGCTCCGAGTTGAGGAGCGGCACGTTCATGTCGAGCGCGCCGCAGAGGAAGAGCGTCGGCGTCGTCACCTTCTCCACGTTGAAGAAAGGCGAGGACAGGTCGAGCCACACCTGGCGTGCCTGCCAGGGCAGGCCCAGCTCCACCTCGTACTCGTACTGGTAATGGTCGGTGCCGTAGCCGGCCAGGAAGTTGGCGGCGCTCGCGCCGGAGACGGCCGCCTTGAAGCGGCCGGTCTTGGTGATCACGTAGTCGGTGAGGATCCCGCCGTAGCTCCAGCCGCCGACACCCAGGCGCTCGGGGTCGGCGACACCTTTGGCGACGGCGTGGTCGACGGCCGCCATCACGTCCTCGTAGTCCTTGTTCCCCCAGTCCGCCCAGATGGCGCGGCTGTACGCGGTCCCGCGCCCGGTGGAGCCCCGGGGGTTGGCCGCCACCACCGCGTAGCCGTGCGCGGCCAGCAGCTGCCACTCGAGCTCGAAGGCGGTCGAGAACTGGGACGCGGGCCCGCCGTGGATCCGCAGGATGGTGGGCAGGCGCCGGCCTTCGGTACGCCGACGCGGCAGCGTCAGGAAGCCGTCCACCACGGTGCCGTCCCGGCTCGTCGCCTGGAAGCGCTGGACGGGGGCGAGCTCGACCTTGGACAGGAAGGAGTCGTTCGTGTGCGTCAGCCGCCGCAACCCGGTGGCCTCGAGCAGCGACACCTCGGCCGGCTGCCCCGCCGAGCTCTCCAGCACCACCACGGCGCCCCCCGGCGCCACGTCGAACGCCTCGACCTCCCGCTCGCCGTCGACCACGCGCTCGACCTCGCCGCCCTCGACGCCGACACGGGCCAGGTGCTGGTTCCCGCGATCCTCGACCAGGAAGAGCAGGGAGCGGCCGTCCGCGGCGAAACGCGGGCTGGCGACGTTGCGGTCGAGCGACGGGGTGAGCGACCGCGACTCCCCGCCGGCGACCGGGGCGATGGCGAGATGGTTCGCCCCGTACCAGAGGTCCTTCGGGTCCCCGCCGGCGACGAAGGCGATCCACTTCCCGTCGGGGCTGAAGGTGGGGGAGGCGTCGGTGCCCGGGCTCGGCGCGATGGCCCGGGGCACGGCGCCGTCGCGGGCCTCCACCACGAACACGTCCTGGTCCTGCGAGCGGTCGGGGTCGGGCAGCGTGCGGTTGCTGACGAACGCGATCGCCCGGCTGTCCGGCGACCAGGCCGGGTCGGAGTCGTCGAACGGCCCCGAGGTGACCTGCAGCGAGGTCTTCGCGGCCACCTCGAAGACGTGGACGTGCCTGCGCGCCTCCTTGAGATACCCCTCGCCGTCACGCTTGAACTGCAGGCGTCGGAGCACGATCGGCTTCGTCGTCTTCTTCTTGTCCTTCTCCTTGACGGCCGCGGAGTCGTCCTGCTCGTCGTCCGAGGCGTCGGGGTCGAAGTCCGCCACGATCAACGCCAGTCGCTTCGAGTCCGGGGACCACGCCAGGTCCGCGACCCCGCCCTTGTAGTCGGTGAGCTTCACCGCCTCGCCGCCCCGTCGGCTCATCAGCCAGACCTGCGTCTTCTTGCCCTCGCGGTCGGAGAGGAACGCCAGCCACTCGCCGTCCGGGCTGAAGCGCGGGTGCGTCTCGTCCTTCTTGCTGGCGGTGAGCCGCAGCGGCTCGCCTCCGGCGACCGGCACCAGGTAGACGTCGCTGTCGGACTCATCCTCCTTGGCCTCGAGCGAGGCGACGGTGTAGGCGACGGCGCGCCCGTCGGGGCTGAGGCGCGGGTCGCCGACCTCCTTCAGCGCGAACAGGTCGTCGACCGCGAGCGGCCGGCGTTCGGCGGCCGGGACGTCGCCGGCGCGGAGCGAGGCGGCCGGGACCAGGGCGAGGGCGGAGGCGAGGGCGAGGGGGAGCGGGGTCATGCGCATGGGGCGGAATGCTACTGCCGTCCGCCCCACGCGACGAGCCGTGTCCCCCGCCGAGGACGCCTCAGTCCTGCCGCCGCACGCCCACGGCCGCGAGCGCCCAGGCGACGGTCAGCACGCCGAAGCCGAAGATCCCCGGCACCAGCGCCTCGGCCACTCCCGCCCAGCCCAGCTGCGCCAGCTCCGGCGTCATGGGCCGCCGCGCCAGGTTCACCGCGGTCTGCGCCAGCCCGCTGAAGACCCCGCTGAGGCTGCCGAAGGCCAGAGCCCAGGAGACCAGCCGCAGCAGGTCCAGCCGGCGCTGGGACGCTCGAACGGCCAGCGCGCCCCCCAGAACCAGCGCCACCACTCCGAGAGCGAGCAGAACGACCACCTCGACGATCGCGAGCGCACCCATGGTCGTGCCTCCCTTCCTGATCTCCAAAACGCGGGCGCCCGCCCTTGCGTGACCGGGGGGCGGCTGTCACGCTCGGCCACGCCGCTGCGTTGGAGAATGCGGGTGGACCGCGACACCGAGCTCGAGCTGGTGGCGGGGCTGAAGGGCGGAGACGAGCGCGCCTTCGACCGGGTGTACGAGGAGTACCGGCCGCGGCTGTTCTCCTTCGTGCTCCGGCTCGTCGGCCGGCGCGAGGTGGCCGAGGAGCTCTCGCAGGAGGCCTGGCTGCGGCTGGCGACCCGCGCCTGCGCGCTGCGGGACGACACGCGCCTCGCTCCCTGGCTGTTCACGGTGGCCCGCAACCTGTGCGCCAGCCTCCTCCGCGCCCGCGGCCTCGACCTCGCGCGCACGGTGGATCCTGCGGATCTGGGCCTGCCGGGCGGGGACACCACGCCGGCGGGCGAGCTCCGGTGGCGACTCGAGCGGGCCATGGCCCGCCTGCCGACACACTACCGGGAGGCGCTCCTGCTGGTGGGAGTCGAAGGGCTGACCCAGGTCGAGGCGGCTGCGGTGTGCGGGGTGAGGCCCGAGGCGCTCCGCAAACGCGTGGAGCGGGCGCGCAATCTGCTCGCCGCCGAGCTGGGCGAAGACCGCCCGCGCGCCACGCATCGATGAGGTCGAACATGGGCGAGCCGATGCCGGACCCCGAGGAGCTGATGGCCCTGCTGCGCTCCCTGCCGCGGGCCGACATGTCGCCGCCGGCCGCCCGGCGGCTGCGCGAAGCGGCCTGTCGTTCGCTGGCGCGTCGTGGCCAGGGGCACGCCCTCCGGGGCGTGCGCTCCCTGGGCGAGTCCTGCGGCCGCGCGCTGGAGGCCGCTCTGGTGGCGGCCCTGGCGCTGGGGTTCCTCGGTTGGACCATCGGGCGCGCGCTCGAGGTGCTGCGCTCCGTTCCGGGCGGGCCCTCGTAGCCGCGACCGACGGCGCGCACGATGGCCCTCCTCACCGCTCGGCCCGGGGGGCGGCATCGTGGGTAAGATGGCGCGCGTGATCAGGAAGGACCCGAGCGCAGCTCCCTCTCCGGCGGCGGCGGCGCGCGTCGCCCGCGACGTCTACGGGATCGAGGGCGAGGTCATGCCGCTCCCCGGCGAGCTGGACGACAACTTCCTCGTCCAGGGTCGCGAGGGGCGCAGCTTCGTGCTGAAGATCATGCACCACCAGCGCGACAGCGGCTTCGTGTCCCTGCAGGCGGCGGCGCTGCGTCACCTCGAGCAGCACGCGGCGGCGCTGGCGCTGCCCAGGGTGGTGCCCGCGCGCGACGGCGAGCCGTTCGTGCGCGTGGCGGACCTGGGCGGCGGCCCGCGGCTGGTCTTGTTGCTGACCTGGGTGGCGGGTGTTCCGCTGGCGCAGGCGCGCCCGCGCACGCCCGAGCTGCACGAGAGCCTGGGGCGGTTCCTCGGCGAGCTGGACCGTGGCCTCTCGGCCTTCGAGCACGAGGCGGCGAGGCGGGAGCTGAAGTGGGACCTCTCGCGCGCCGGCTGGACCCGGGAGGCGCTGCCCTGCATCGCCGAGCCGGGCCACCGCGAGCTCGCCCGGCGCTTCCTCGACCTCTACCAGCAGGCGGTCACTCCGGCGCTCCCTCGCCTGCGGCGTGGCGTCATCCACGGCGACGGCAACGACTGGAACGCGATCGTGGACGGGCCACGGGGCGAGCCGCACGCCGTGGTGAGCGTCGTGGACTTCGGCGACATGCACCACGGCCTGATCGCGGCGGAGCCGGCGGTGGCGGCCGCCTACGCCCTGCTCGCTCAGCCGGACCCGCTGGCAGCGGCGAGCGCCGTCGTCCGCGGATACCACCGGGCCTTCCCGCTCCGCGAGGACGAGATCGCGGCGCTGCTCCCGCTGATCGCGGCGCGGCTGGCGGTGAGCGTCGTCAACTCCGCCGTCGTCCGCTCGCAGGTGCCGGACGACCCGTACGTGACCATCAGCGAAGCCCCGGCCTGGGAGGCGCTGGAACGGCTGTCGCGGATCGAGCCCGCCGAGGTCCACGCCCGCTTCCGCTGGGCCTGCGGCCTGGCGCCTCTCGCCGCCGGCTCCAGGACGATCGCCTGGCTGCGGGATCGCACCGCTCTGTCGCGCCCGGGACTCGCGCCCGTGCTGGACGCGGACCTGCGCCGCGACGTCCACGTCTTCGACCTCGGCGTCGGGAGCCGGTTCCTGGGCGCCGACCCGCGCGCCGCCGAGACCGGCCCGATGACGGAAGCCATCTTCACGACCCTGCGCCGGCTCGGCCGCAGGGTGGGCCTCGGTCGCTACGGCGAGGCGCGGGCCTTCTACGCGTCGCCCGCGTTCGCCGCGGACCCGGAGCAGGAAGGCCGGACCGTTCACCTCGGGATCGACCTCTTCGTCGAGCCGGGCACGCCGGTGCGCGCGCCGCTCGAGGGCACGGTGCACCTGTTGGCGGACAACGCGTCGCCGCAGGACTACGGCCCGCTGGTGGTGCTCCGCCATCAGCCGCGTGAGGAGGTCGACTTCTTCACCCTCTACGGTCACCTGAGCACCGACACGCTGCCGGCGCTGCGCGTCGGCCAGCGCCTCGCCGCCGGCGAGGCCTTCGCCCGGGTGGGCGAGCCGCCGACGAACGGCGACTGGGCGCCACACGTGCACGTGCAGCTCATCCTGGACCTGCTGGGCCTCGGCCACGACTTCCCCGGAGTGGCCCGTGCCTCGGAGTGGGATCTGTGGAGCGCGCTCTGCCCCGATCCCAACCTCCTGCTCGGCATCCCCGACGCCTGCTTTCCGCCCCCGCAGCGCACCCGCGCGGAGACGCTCGAGACCAGGCGTCGCCTGCTCGGCCCCAACCTCAGCCTCTCCTACCGCCGGCCCCTGAAGATCGTCCGCGGCTTCATGCAGCACCTCTACGACGAGACCGGCCGCGCCTACCTCGACACGTTCAACAACGTCCCCCTGGTCGGCCACTCCCACCCGCGCGTGGTGCGCGCGGCGCAGGAGCAACTGGCGCTCCTCAACACCAACACCCGCTACCTCCACGACGACGCCCTGCGCTACGCGGAGCGCCTGGCGGCGCTGCTGCCTTCGCCGCTGCGCGTCTTCTACTTCGTCAGCTCGGGCAGCGAGGCCAACGAGCTGGCGCTGCGCCTGGCCCGGGCGCGCACCGGCACCGAGGACGTGATCGTGCTCGAGCACGCCTACCACGGGAACACCAGCACCCTGGTGGACGTGAGCCCGTACAAGTTCGCGGGACCGGGCGGCGGCGGACGCAAGCCCTTCGTCCACGTGGTGCCCATCCCCGACGACTACCGCGGCCTCCACCGGCGGGGCGACCCCGCGCGCGGGGTGAAGTACGCGCGGGCCGTGGCGGAGGTGGTGGACGGGCTGCGCGGACGCGGGACCGGCCCCTGCGTCTTCCTGGCCGAGACGCTGCCGAGCGTCGCCGGCCAGATCGTCCTGCCCCCGGGCTACCTGGCCGAGGCGTACCGCCAGGTGCGGGCTGCCGGCGGCGTCTGCATCGCGGACGAGGTGCAGGTCGGCTTCGGCCGGCTGGGGACGCACTTCTGGGGCTTCCAGACGCAGGGCGTCCTGCCCGACGTGGTGGTGATGGGCAAGCCCATCGGCAACGGCTTCCCGCTGGCGGCGGTGGCGACCACGCGGGAAGTCGCGGCGGCCTTCGACAACGGGATGGAGTACTTCGCCACCTTCGGCGGCAACCCGGTGGCCTGCGCCGTCGGCCTCGCCGTGCTCGACGTGCTGGAGGAGGAGCGCCTGCAGGAGCGGGCGCTCCGCGTCGGCGCCCATCTGCGCGCCGCGCTCGAGCGGCTGGCTGAGCGTCGCCCTCTGATCGGGGACGTCCGGGGCTCGGGCCTGTTCCTGGGCGTGGAGCTGGTGCGCGGGCGGCGGACGCTGGAGCCTGCGGCGACGGAGGCGCGCTACGTCGTCGAGCGGCTCCGCGAGCGCGGCGTCCTCTCCGGACTGGACGGCCCGCACGACAACGTCCTCAAGCTGCGGCCTCCCCTGGTTTTCGGCGAGGCGGACGCCGACCGCTTCGTCGCCACGCTCGAGGACGTGCTGGCGGAGGACCCGGTCGCGGGGCTAGAAGGTGAGGCCTGACCCCGGTCCGACGGCGAAGCGCCTGAAGAAGCTGTCGGCCTTCCACTCCGGCCGGCGCGGGTCGTCGGCCACCGCCACCATCAGGTCGCGCACGATCGCCTCGTAGCCGGTCGCCGCCTGG
>Ga0335069_10017230_pt1 | contig 10071 bp, 9 predicted proteins | sample Lox_Sample_11_FD_206714 | JGI IMG/M metagenome (GOLD analysis project Ga0335069, IMG submission 206714) | Soil microbial communities from Loxahatchee National Wildlife Refuge, Florida, United States - Lox_Sample_1.1 | ecosystem: Environmental > Terrestrial > Soil > Wetlands | place: USA: Florida...
CCGTTCTCCTGCCGCGCCGGTGTGTGCTCCACCTGCCGCACCAAGGTGCTCCGCGGCGAGGTGGCCATGACGCAGAATTACGCCCTCGAGGACTGGGAGCTCGAGCAGGGCTACGTGCTCGCCTGCCAGTCGCATGTGAAGAGCGCGCTGCTCGAGCTCGATTACGACGAGAAGTGAGCCGGGCACCCGCGGGCCCGGCTCTTTCACGGAGCCATCAGTGAGCTACGCCAACATACTGTTCGACATGGCCGGCGGCATCGCGCGGCTGACCTTCAATCGGCCCGAGCGGCTCAACAGCTTCAACGCCGCGATGCACGCCGAGGTGCGCGAGGCGCTCGAGGTGGTGAGGAAGGACGCGCAGGCGCGCGTGCTGGTGCTGAAAGGTGCCGGACGCGGCTTTTGCGCCGGGCAGGATCTGAGCGACCGTGCGGTGGCGCCGGGCGCGGCGGCCCCGGACCTTGCCGATTCGATCGAGCGCAATTACAAGCCCCTGATTCTGGCGCTGCGTGAGCTGCCGCTGCCCGTGATCGCCGCGGTGAACGGTGTTGCCGCCGGAGCCGGCGCCAACATCGCGCTCGCCTGCGACATCGTGGTGGCGGCGCGCTCGGCGAGCTTCGTGCAGGCCTTCGCCCGGCTCGGTCTCGTGCCGGACTCCGGCGGCACCTGGTTCCTGCCGCGGCTGCTCGGCACGGCGCGGGCGCTGGGCCTGGCGCTGCTCGGCGAGAAGCTCGAGGCGGAGCAGGCGCAGGCGTGGGGGATGATCTGGCGCTGTGTCGAGGATGCGGAGCTCGAGCCCGTGGTCGAGAGCCTGGCGCTGCATTTTGCCGCTGCACCGACGCGCGGGCTCGCGCGCACCAAGCAGGCGATCTACGGTGGCCTGAACCGCACGCTCCGCGAGCAGCTCGACATCGAGCGCGATTATCAGGGAGAGCTCGGCCGGACTTCCGACTACGCCGAGGGGGTCGCAGCCTTCACCGCTAAGCGCGCGCCGCGCTTCACCGGGCGTTGACGGGAGGTCGTATGAGCGGGCAGACACCGGGTGCGGCACAACAGCGGGCGGAACGCGCAGCGGCGGCGCTGTTCGAGCGTGATGGCGCGAGTCAGACGCTCGGCATGCGACTCGCGGCGGTGCGTCCGGGGTGGGCGAAGGTGGTGATGCGCGTGCGCGCGGACATGGTGAACGGGCATGGGCTCTGCCACGGCGGTATCGTATTCGCCCTGGCCGACAGCGCCTTCGCGTTCGCCTGCAACTCGTACAACGAGTCGACCGTCGCCGCGGCGGCCTCGATCGATTTCCTCGCCGCCGCACGCGAGGGCGATGAGCTCACCGCGGAGGCGAGCGAGCTGTGGCGCTCGCGGCGCAACGGCATTTACGAGATGAGCGTTTGCAACCAGCGCGGTGAGCGCATCGCGCTGGTGCGCGGACGCTCCTGGCGCGTCGAAGGCGTGGTGGTGAGCGAGGAGTGAGCGCCATGCAGCTGCAGAGCTTCATCGCCGGGGAGTGGCGTGCGGGCGGCGGCGCCGGGGTGGCGCTGCGCGATGCGACCACCGGAGAGGTCGTCGCTCACGCGAGCGCCGCCGGGCTCGACCTGGAGCTGATGCTGCGACACGCGCGCGAGACAGGCGGACCGAAGCTGCGGCGGCTCACCTTCCATGAGCGCGCGGCGCTGCTCAAGTCGCTCGCGCGGGACCTCACCGAGCACAAGGACGAGTTCTACCGGCTCTCCTATGCCACCGGCGCCACCAAGGCGGACTCCTGGATCGATATCGACGGCGGCATCAGTACGCTGTTCGTGTACGCGAGCAAAGGCACGCGCGAGCTGCCCAACAGCCGCGTGTACGTTGACGGAGCTCTCGAGATGCTGTCGAAGAGCGGCAGCTTCGTCGGCCAGCACCTGTGCGTACCGCTCGAGGGGGCGGCGGTGCACATCAACGCGTTCAATTTTCCGGTCTGGGGCATGCTGGAGAAGCTCGCGCCGGCGTTGCTCGCGGGAGTGCCCGCGATCGTCAAGCCCGCCACGCAGACGAGCTACCTCACCGAATGCGTGTTCCGCCGCATCATCGCCTCCGGCATCCTGCCGGAGGGCGCGGTACAGCTCCTGTGCGGCGCCGCGGGCGACCTCCTCGACCATCTCACCTGTCAGGACATCGTCTGCTTCACCGGCTCGGCCTCGACCGCACTCAAGCTGCGCGAGCACCCGCGCGTCACGGCCGACGCGGTGCGCTTCACGGCCGAGACCGACTCGCTGAACTCGTCCATTCTCGGACCGGATGCGGGTGCGGGGAGTCCCGAGCTCGAGCTGTTCGTGCGTGAGGTCGTGCGCGAGATGACGGTCAAGGCCGGGCAGAAGTGCACCGCGATCCGCCGCGCGCTGGTGCCCGCGGCGCTCGCCGGCGATGTGGTCGAGGCGCTGCGCGCGGCACTGTCACAGGTGGTGGTGGGCGATCCACGCCTCGAGAAGGTGCGCATGGGACCCCTGGCGTCACTTGCGCAGCGTCGGGAAGTGCTCGAGCAGCTCACACGGCTCGAGCGGGAAGCGCAGCTCATCTGCGGCGGCGCGCGCGAGGCGCAGCCGCTCGGGGCGGACGCAGAGCGTGGCGCCTTCATCGCACCGACGCTCCTCTACTGCCGCGAGCCGCAGTCCGCGGGCGCGATCCATTCCGTAGAGGCTTTCGGGCCGGTGTGCACACTGATTCCCTACGGCAGCCGCGAGGAAGCGATCACGCTGGCACGCCGAGGCGGTGGCAGCCTCGTGAGCTCCATCTTCAGCGCGGATGACGCGCTCGCCGCGCAGCTCGTCCTCGGGCTGGCGCCGTACCACGGACGCATCCTGGTGGCGAATCGCCACTGTGCACGCGACTCCACGGGCCACGGGTCACCCCTGCCGCATCTGGTGCACGGCGGTCCGGGGCGAGCCGGGGGCGGAGAGGAGATGGGCGGGATACGCGGCGTGCTGCATTACCTCCAACGCACTGCGGTGCAGGGCACACCGGATCTGATCGCCGCGGCGAGCGGCCGCTGGGTGAAGGGGGCGCGCGAGCGCGATCCCGGCGTGCACCCGTTTCGCAAGCCTTTCGGCGCACTCGTGATCGGCGACACGTTCCATTCGGCCGAGCGGGCGGTGACGGTGGAGGACATCGAGCGGTTTGCGGCGCTCTCGGGGGATCGTTTCTATGCTCACATGGACGAGACGCAGGCGGCTCGCAATCCACTCTTCGGCGGCCGCGTCGCGCACGGCTACTTCCTCATCGCGGCCGCGGCCGGGCTGTTCGTCGACCCGGACTTCGGACCGGTGCTCGCGAACTACGGCATCGACAACCTGCGGTTCGTGAAGCCGGTGAAGCCCGGCGACCGCATTCGCGTGCGCCTCACGTGCAAGGAGAAATCGTTGCGCGCCGGAGCCGGTTACGGCGAGGTGCGCTGGGATACCGCCATCACCAACCAGGATGGCGAAGCAGTGGCGAATTACGACGTGCTCACCATGGTGAGCGAGAGCGCGACTCCGCAGGCCCCCGCTGCCTCCTGAAGGGCGCCGGCGCCTCAGACGCCGCGCGCCAGGGTGAAAGCATGGCCGCGGGTCGATACCGCCTTGACGAGCGTCCACACGGCATCGCCCGGCTGCAGGTTGAGGGCGCGCCGCGCATCCTGGGTGATGCGCGCGAGGACGATCGCGCCCCCCACATCGACGCGCACCAGCGCCGCCCCGGACTCGTCATCGGAGATCGCGATGACGGTGCTCGCGAGCGCATTGCGCACCGACAGTCCCTGCACCGGCTGCGTTGCGAGGATGACATCGCGGGCGAGCAGCTGCAGCCGCACGCGCATGCCGGGCTGCACGTCGCGCAGGCTCACCTGCAGCGTCCCGCTGCCGACCGCGAGCTCGGCGCTGCCGGCCGCTTCGTTCACCCGCGTCACCAGTCCCTCGACCACCGCACCGGCAAGGTCGTGGCCGACGATGCTCTGCAGCTGCGGGTACAGGCTCATCTCCTCCACCGCACCTTCGGCGAGCACCTGTCCACCGTCGAGCAGCACCAGGTGCGTCGCCAGACGCAACACCTCATCGAATTGATGGCTGACGAGCACCATGGGAACCGACAGCCGCTCACGTACGGCCACCAGGTAGGGCAGTATCTCCTCGCGCCGCGAGACATCGAGCGATGCCAGCGGCTCATCGAGCAGCAGCAGCCGCGGCCGCGACAGCAGCGCACGGCCGAGCGACACGCGCTGCCGCTCCCCGCCCGAGAGCTCCCATGGACGGCGTTGCAGGAGCGACGCGAGGCCGAGGAGATCCACCACCTCGTCGAAGGCGAGCAGCGGCGGTGCGCGCCGCCGGCGGCGCTCGCCGTAGCGGAGATTGCTCACCACAGAAAGGTGCGGGAACAGCCGCGCATCCTGGAACACGCAGCCGATCCGGCGCCGCTCCGCCGGCACTGCAATGCCGCGGCGCGCGTCGGTGAGTATCTCGCCATCGAGGCTCACGGCACCCGCATCGGGCGCGAGCAGCCCCGCGATCAGATTGATGAGCGTGCTCTTGCCGCTGCCCGAGCGCCCAAAGAGCGCGATGACGCCCGGTGTCGGGGCGCTGAAGGTCGCATCGAGGCGGAACGCCCCGAGCTGCTTGAGGACGGAGACCTCCAGCATCTCAGCCGCCCAGACGCCGGCGCACGCGCCGCACGATCAGCTCCGCGGTGAGCAGCCCGAGGATGCCGAGCGCGAAGGAGAGCATGGCGAGACGGAGGGCAAGCGCGTCGCCGCCGGGGGACTGCATCGCGGTGTAGAGCGCCAGCGGCAGCGTGCGCGTCACCCCCGGCACGTTGGCGGCGAAGGTGATGACGGCGCCGAATTCGCCAAGTCCCGCGGCAAAAGCCGTCACCGCACCTGCCAGGATCCCCGGCAGCATCAGCGGCAGCGTGATCGAGAGGAAGCGGTCGAGCGGCGCCGCCCCGAGCGTGCGCGCCGCGTCCTCGAGTCCGCGGTCCACGTTCTCGAGCGCGATGCGGATCGCGCGAACCATGAGGGGGAAGGTCATGACGGCGGTGGCGAGTGCCGCTCCGGCGGTGGTGAAGGGCAGGTGGATGCCGAATCGCCTGCCCAGCCAGGCGCCGAGCGGGGCGTGGGCACCCAGAAGCAGCAGCAGCACGTAACCTACGGCCACCGGCGGCAGCACCAGCGGCAGATGCACGAGTGCATCGAGCAGGAGGCGTCCCCGGAAGCGGGCGCGCGTCAACACCCACGCCGCGAGCACCGCGAGCGGCAGGCTGAAGGCAACGCTGCGCAAGGCGACCTCGAGGCTGAGGCGCAGCGCCTCCAGCTCGGCTGAGTCTGGCGGACCGGTCACGGGCGAGCGAGACCGCGGAGTTGTTATTGCTGTGGCGACTCTCTCACACGCGCCCGCCACAGGGCCAGCGCCGCGTGGCGCGCAGGCTCAGGCGACGAGCGCGCTGCGGATGGCGATCGGGGTGCGCCCGGGGGGCGCGAGCGCATAGGCCGCGAGACCCTTCTGCTCGAGCCACTCGCGATTGAACAGACGTGATTGATACTTTGCGCCGCCATCGCACAGCACGGTCACGACGACGTGACCCGGGCCGAGCTCGCGCGCGATGCGCAGCGCCGCAGCCACGTTGATGCCGGACGTCGAGCCGAGGAACAGCCCCTCCTCGTAGAGGAGCCGGTAGACGCAGCGGACGGTGTCGGGGTCCTCGATCGAGAGCGCGTCATCGATCGGTGCGCCCTGGAGATTGGCGGTCACGCGGGCAATGCCGATGCCCTCGGTGATCGAGCCGCTGCCGGTCGCCGCGAGCGTGCCGCGCGTGATGTAGGCGTAAAGACTGCTGCCCGGGGGGTCCGCAAGCACGCAGCGGATCGTGCGACGGCGCGACTTGAGGAACTCCGCGACCCCGGCCAGCGTGCCGCCGGTACCGGTCGCGGCGACGAATGCATCGATGCGACCGTTCGTCTGCGCCCAGATCTCGGGTCCGGTCGTCTGCAGATGGACCTCGCGATTCGCAATGTTGTCGAACTGGTTCGACCAGATGGCGCCAGGGAGCGAGGCCGCGAGGCGCTGGGCGACGCGCTGGTATTGATTGGGGTTGCTGTACGGAACCACCGGCACCTTGTGCACCTCGGCTCCGAGCATCTCGAGCAGCCGGTACTTCTCGGGTGACTGGTTGTCCGGCATGACGATGATGCAGCGGTAGCCGCGGGCGTTGCAGACGTGCGCGAGGCCGATGCCGGTGTTGCCGGCGGTGCCTTCCACCACCGTACCGCCGGGGCGCAGCTCACCGCGCCGCTCGGCAGCGGCGATGATCGACGCCGCGGCGCGATCCTTCACCGAGCCGCCCGGATTCATGAACTCGGCTTTGCCGAGAATGTCGCAGCCGGTCTCCTCGCTCAGCCGGTTCAAACGAATGAGCGGCGTGTTGCCGATGGCGCCGATGAAGCCTGCCACTGCGCTCATGCCGGTGCCTGCGCCGCGACTGCAGCGACGCGTCCCGCAGGGATGCCTGCGGGAGTATCTTCGGCATCGAAGGCGGCGACGTTTCCGGTGATGAGAAGCGCGGGCGGTGCGACATCGAGCGCACGGACGCGCGCGACGATGTCGGCGAGCGTGCCGCGCACGGTGCGCTGATCCGCGAGCGTGGCCCGGGTGATGAGCACTGCGGGATGGTCCGGGGCGGCGCCGGCCGCGCGCAGCCGGGCCACGATCTCCTGGAGGTGCGCGAGCCCCATGTAGAAGACGGCCGTATGACGCGGCTCCGCGAGAAACTTCCAGTCGTGGCTCGTGTCCGCCTCGCCCTGATGGCCGTTCACGAAGGTCACGCTGTGTGCGAGCCGGCGGTGCGTGAGCGGCACGGCGGCACTCGCGGCGGCCCCGAGCGCCGCAGTGACGCCCGGCACGACCGTGCAGGGGATGTCGCGAGCGGCGAGCGCCTCGAGCTCCTCACCGCCGCGGCCGAAGATGAATGGATCGCCGCCCTTGAGCCGTGCGACACGCTTGCCCTCGAGCGCGTAGCGCACCAACAGCTCGTTGATCCGCTCCTGCTGCGCGGGATCGCCCGGACTCTTGCCGACGAATATCCGCTCGGCATCGCGCCGGGCGCGCTCGAGCACTGCGGGGCTCACCAGGCGGTCGTAAAGGATGACGTCGGCCTGTTGCAGGAGCTGCAGCGCGCGTAGTGTGAGGAGGTCCGGATCCCCCGGTCCCGCGCCGATGAGGTACACCTCACCGAGCGGACAGGCCCCGGTGCTCAGCTGCGAGGTGAGAAGCTCCCGCGCCAGGGCGCGCGCGGCGCCCGGCTCATCACCCGCCAACACCCGGCTCGCGACTTCCCCGCCTGCGATGCGCTCCCACAGCCGGCGGCGGGCGGGTGCCGCAAGAGCCCGGCGCAGCGCGGCGCGGCGCTCACCCATGAAGCGTGCCAGCGCCCCGAGCCGGGCGGGCAGCAGCGCCTCGAGCTGGGCGCGGATGCGGCGGGCCAGCACCGGCGCGTGCCCGGCGGAGCTCACCGCGACCAGCACCGGCGAGCGGTCGATGATGGCCGGAAAGATGAAGCTCGAGAGCGCGGCGTCATCGACGACGTTGACCGGGATACCGCGCTCGCGCGCGGCCTGCGACACGGCTCGGTTTACCACGACATCGTCGGTGGCGGCGATGGCAACCACTGCCCCATCGAGGTGGGCGGGCGTGAAGGCGGCGGCGATGTGGCGCAGCTCACCGCGGGCCGCCTGGGCGGCGAGTTGCGACTCGAGCGACGGTGCGATCACCGTCACCTCGGCGCCGGCCTCGCGCAGTGCCCCGGCCTTGCGCCGCGCCACCACGCCGCCACCGACCACCGCGACGTGCTGTCGCTCGAGTCTCAGGAATATCGGCAGATAGTCCATGCTGACGGCCGCTCTCACACCGGCGCCGTCACCGGCACCGCGGAGGTGCCGAACAGCGGGTGCAGGCCGCACTCGCGCGTGCCCGCTCGCTCCCACCACCAGCGACCGGCACGGCGGCTCTCGCCGGGCTGGATGGCGCGCGTGCACGGTGCGCAGCCTATGCTCGGGAACTCACGGTCGTGCAGTGCGTTGTAGGGCAGCCGATGGTGGCGGATGTACCGCCAGATATCCTCCTCGCTCCACTCGAGCAGCGGGCTGATCTTGTAGAGGCCATGCTCGTCGTCCCACTCGAGGTCGCGTCTGCCGGCGCGCCCCGCGGTCTGCTCGCGCCGCACCCCGGTCACCCACGCCCCAAAGCCGGCGATCGCCCGGCGGAAGGGCTCGAGCTTGCGCACGCGGCAGCACTCGAGGCGTGCCTCGAGGCTGCGGTAGAAGCCGTTCATGCCCTGGGCTGCGACCAGGCGCTCGAGCGCCGCGGCGTCCGGGTAGAGGACGCGCACGGTGCGCCGGTAGCGGCGCTGGAGCCGCTCGAGCAACTCGTAGGTCTCCTCGTGCAGCCGTCCGGTATCGATGGTGAACACATCGATCTGGGGCAGGTGTGTCCAGATGATGTCGGTCAGGACCATCGCCTCGGCGCCGAGGCTGCTGGCGTAAGCGATCCGGCCACGCCCGGAGCACGCCTGCGCGAGAAGCTCGCGGACCGCGGCGGCCTTGCATTCCAGATCCGGCATCGGCGGCTCAGCCATGATGGGCCACTATAGCCACGCTCGCCGGCGGACCAGAACGAACGATTGCTTCTGACGGGTTGCGCGACGGTTATGGAGCGGTTACAGACCGCTCACGGCGAGGGTTTCGGTTGAGTTAGGCTTCCGCCCCATGGATGGTTCCCGATGAAGCTGCATCAGTTGCGCTACCTCGCCGCGGTTGCGCAGAGTGGCCTCAATATCACCGCGGCGGCACACAAGCTGCACACCTCCCAGCCCGGAGTCAGCAAGCAGATCAAGCTGCTCGAGGATGAGCTCGGTTTCCAGATCTTCGTGCGCGAAGGCAGGAATCTCACCCGCATCACGCCGGCCGGCCAGCAGGTGATCGAGCGCGCGCTGCGCATCCTGCAGGAGGCGAGCGCCATCCGCAGCCTCTCGACCGAGCTGCGCGATGAGGGCAAGGGAAGCCTGTCGATCGGCACGACGCACACCCAGGCCCGCTACGTGCTGCCGGACGTGATACGCCAGTTCCGCGGCCGCTATCCGCAGGTGCGCCTGAACCTCCACCAGGGAACCTCGGAGCAGATCGCGGAGATGGTGGCGAGCGATCGCATCGATTGCGCGATCGCCACCGGATCCGAGCAGCTCTTTCCGGAGCTGACCCTGATGCCCTGCTACCGCTGGCATCGCATCGTCATCGTCCCGAAGGGACACCCGCTCGCAGATGGCACCCGCCTCAGCTTCAAGGCGCTCGCGGCCTATCCACTCATCAGCTACACATTCAGCTTCACCGGTCCCTCATCGCTCCACGACGCCTTTGCCCGTGCCTCGCTCAGCCCCAACGTCGCCATCACCGCGCGCGATGCGGATGTGATCCAGACCTACGTTCGGCTCGGCCTCGGTGTCGGAATCGTCGCGCACATGGCGGTCGATGAGCACGATCCGGACCTCGTGGCGCTCGATGCCTCGCATCTGTTCCCCGCCCACACGACCTGGATCGGCTTTCGCCGCGGCACGCTGCTGCGCAAGTACATGTACGAGTTCGCGCAGCTGCTCGCGCCGCACCTCGATCGGCGCCTGATCGATCGCGCACACCGCGCGGCTTCGGCGCAGGAAGTGGCGGCGCTGTTCACCGATACGGTGCTGCCGGAGCGTTGAGCTTGCGTTGAGCGCCGGATCAGGGTGCGGGAAACCGCTGCCGGCGCAGCTCCACCTGCGGGGCGCCCGGCTGGTAGGCGACGTCATACCGTCCGAGCGCGAGGCGCAGCGCCTCCGGATCGACCCCGGCGGGAGGCTCGAGACTGTCGAAGCCACAGCGCGCCAGCAGAAACGCCTGGTCCGGACGCACCCCGGGGCCGACCGCGCGCAGCTCGCCGCGAAACCCCAGGCGCCCGCGCAGCACGCGGGCCTGCGAATAGCCGCGGCCATCCCCCACGCTCGGGAGCTCGAGCGCGATGAGGCTGAGTCGAGCGAGGAAGGGAGTGA
>Ga0335069_10017231_pt1 | contig 10071 bp, 10 predicted proteins | sample Lox_Sample_11_FD_206714 | JGI IMG/M metagenome (GOLD analysis project Ga0335069, IMG submission 206714) | Soil microbial communities from Loxahatchee National Wildlife Refuge, Florida, United States - Lox_Sample_1.1 | ecosystem: Environmental > Terrestrial > Soil > Wetlands | place: USA...
GTGACCGCGTCGGCGTCCCAGACGACCGTGCAAGCCGGATCGAGTATCTCGTTCTCGGCAACGGTCGTGCCGGCGAGCGCGTCGGGCCTGTCGTACAGCTGGGATTTCGGCGGCGGGGCGACGAACTCGACACAGTCGAGTCCGTCCGTTCCGTTCGACAGCGCCGGCAAATACAACGTGACGCTCGAGGTCAGTGACGCCGCCGGCGGGGGCGGTGGCGACACCATCCAGGTCACCATCACGGCGACGGCTAACACCCCGCCGCCACCGCCGACGACGACGCAGAACCCCCCGCCGACCGGGCCGACCTCGAGCTCGGGCACCAACGTCGGCGGACCACCGGGAAAACAGTCCGGGGCGCCTCGCGGCATTCCGGGCAGCACCTTCAACAGCCGTCCCACGCGCAGGAGCGACACACACACGAAGAAGCCGTCACATGGAAGTCGTCGCACGCCGGCCGCCCATCGCACGCCGAGGCACTCCGTAGTCTCGGCGAGTGCGAGCTCAGGCGGTCAATCAGCACGCTCCGGATCGACCCCCGCGGGCGCCCGCACCGGCTCGAGTCACACCCCCGCAGCCGCGCGCTCGGCTGCTCCCCGCAGGCCACACCCGACCGCGGCGGCGCATGCCGGTGCTGACGGCACGCTCGTCACCGGAGAGCTGATCAGCGACGTGACGCCGCTCCCGGCCGACGCGAGCCCGCTCGTGAGCGCTCTGCCCGCGCCGGTCGCGGCCGCTCCGTCGCGCGGCGATTCCGGCACATCGGCACTCGCGGTCGTCGGATTAGGGCTGGCCGTCGTCCTGCTGCTGTGCCTCGGAGCCGGGCGGGAGCTGCGCGGCCGGCGGAGCTGGTTCACGCCGCATTTCGGCCAGTAGCCGGGCCTCGATGCACTATCTGTGGGAGCAGTTGCGCCAGGCGATCCCGCTGATCACGCACGGGAATCAGTACGTCCTCGCCGTCACGTGGGTCACGATCAAGGTCGCGGTCGTCTCCACCGTCGCAGCGACGCTCATCGGCCTGCCGATCGGCCTGGCACTCGCGCTCGGACGGTTCCGCGGCCGGCGGACGTTGCAGATTCTCGCCAATGCGAGTCTCGCCCTCCCGCCGGTGATCGTCGGCGTCGGCCTGCTGTTGCTGCTCGTCCCGCGAGGCGTGCTCGGCTCCCTGCACAGCGCCTTCACGCTGCGGGCGGTGTATATCGCCCAGACGATTCTCGCCCTGCCGTACATCGTCGCGCTGACGCCGGCCGCGATCCAGGGACTTCCGCCGGGATTGATCGCGCAGGCGCGTGCGCTCGGCGCCGGTCGGATCCAGCTGTCGATACTGTCGCTGCGCGAGGCGAAGATCGGCGTCATCGCGGCGATCATCGCCGCGCTCGGATCCGCGCTTGCCGAGGTCGGCGCGGTCATCATCGTCGGCGGCAACATCCAAAACCACGACCAGACGCTCGCGAGCGCCGCACTCGCGCAGGTCAACGACTACGCCAACTACCCGTACGCGCTCGCGCTCGGGATCGTGCTGCTCGGGCTCATCCTCCTGCTGACGGGCCTCCTCACGCTGCTGCAGCAGCGCACCAGCGGCATCCATCTCCGATTTCGGATGGGTACCTAGCCGATGCACCTGCTCTGGCAATCGCTGCGTCAGTCGATCCCGCTGATCCTTCACGGCAACCCGACGCTCCTGTCGGTGATCTGGTTCACGGTCCAGGTCGCGGCGATCGCGACCGCATGTGCCGCCGTGATCGGCCTGCCGATCGCGCTCGCGATCGGCCTCGGGCGCTTTCACGGCCGGCGCACGCTGCAGATGTTCGCCAACGCCAGCATGGGTCTGCCCCCGGTGATCGTTGGACTCGTGCTGTTCCTGATGTTCGTCCCGCAAGGCCCGCTCGGAGCGATGCATCTCAACGTGACGCGGCGGGGAGTGTTCCTCGCCCAGACGGTCCTCGCCCTCCCGTATGTGGTCGCGCTGACGGCTGCCGCGATTCAGGGGCTCCCTCCCGGGCTCATCTCCCAAGCGCGTCTGCTCGGCGCCGGACGTGTGCAGCTCAGCACGCTTGCGCTGCGAGAGGCGAGAATTGGGGTGATGGCCGCGATCATCGCTGCGCTCGGCACGACCCTGTCCGAAGTCGGAGCGATCATCATCGTCGGCGGCAACGTCTATGGCTATGACCAAACGCTCGCCAGCGCGGCGCTGTTCGAGGCAAACGCCGCCCACTACGCCAATGCCGTCGCGATCGGGATCGTGCTCAGCGGTCTGATCCTCATCCTGATGGGCGGCGTCGGCCTGCTCCAACATCAAGGCGACGGCCTGCGCCTGCGCTTTCGACCGGCCGAGTGACCGCCGTCGATCCCGACCCCGAGACCCTCGTCGGCTGCGATCAGCTCACCGTGCGACGCGGTGATCGCGAGGTCGTGCGCGACGTGACGTTCGAGCTCCGGGCCGGCGAGATTCTCGCGGTGCTTGGCCCCAACGGCGCGGGCAAGAGCACGTTGCTCGACGCGGTCGCAGGCGCGCTCCCCGTTGCGGCGGGACGCGTCAGCCGCAGGGGCCGCGTCGCGGTCGCTCTGCAATCGCCCGACCTTGCCCGCCGCAGCGTCCTTGCGAACGTCGTGCTCGCGCTCAGCTGGTGGGGCGTCCCGCGATCTGAACGCCGGAATCGAGCGCTCGAGGCGCTGCGCCTGATCAGCGCCGAGCACCTGGCGACCCGGGCCGCCGGAACGTTGTCCGGCGGCGAGCGCCGGCGCGTTCACCTCGCCCGGACGATCGCGCTGCGGCCCGACGTCCTGATGCTCGACGAACCGTTCGCCGGTCTCGACGCGGAGGTCCGCGCGACGCTCCTGGAAGATGCCGTCTCCGCGATCCGCTCCGCCGCCAGAGCGACGCTCATCGTCGTCCACGACCGCGCCGAGGCGTGGGCCCTCGCCGACCGCTTGCTGATCCTGATCGACGGAGAACTCGTCGCCGCCGGCGCTCCTCGCGAGTTGCTCGAGCAGCCACCGAGTCCCACGGTCGCGCGATTCCTGGGCTACGACGGTGCGCTCGACGACCCCGGCGAGACGTTGCTCACGCGCCCCGCACACGTGGCGCTCGATCGTGCCGGCCCACTCACCGCCCGCGTCACGCGAGCCGTCCCGCTCGAGGACGGGATGCGCCTCGAGTTGCAGCTCGAACGCGGCAAGCTCTATACCGTCGCGCCGATCCCAAGCCCCGTGGTCGGCGATCAGGTGCGCGTGCGGCTGCTGGGGGGCGTGCGCTTCCCTCATCCGACGCCCGAGGCTGAGCACGACCAGAGCGGATGGACAGCGACGACGCCATGACCGACAGGGTCGATCCCGCCCGCGTGATCGCCGATCTGCGCGAGCTTGCCGCGCTGAGCACCGATCGTCGCGGCGCACAGCGCGTCGCCTTCACGGAGGTCTGGGAGAAGGCACGCGCGTGGCTGCGGGCGAAGCTGGCGGAGCTGCCGGTCGAGGTCGCCGAGGATGGAGCTCGCAACCTGTGGGTGACGCTTGCGGGCGGCGCCGAACCTGCCGTGGCGATCGGCTCGCACCTCGATTCGGTCCCCGACGGAGGCTGGCTCGACGGCGCGCTCGGCGTCCTCGCCGGGCTCGAGATCCTCCGTGCGGCCGGCCCGCGCCCGGCCCGCTCACTCGTCTTGGTGGACTGGGCCGACGAAGAAGGGCGGTTCGGTCATTCGCTGCTCGGATCCTCGGCAAGCACCGGCACGCTCGATGTCGAGGCGCTCGATGTCAAGGTTGGCGCGGTCCTCGACCTCGATGGGCTGCGACGCGCCGGTCAGCAACGGCCGCGCCTGCACGCGTATCTGGAGCTGCACATCGAACAGGGGCCGATCCTCGAGTCCGAGGGCACGGCGCTCGCCGTCGTCGCCGGAACGTACGGCGTGCGGCGAGCCAGGTTGCGCTTCGGCGGTCAGGCGGCCCACGCCGGCGCGACGCCGCTGGCGGCGCGCCGGGACCCGGTGCTCGCGGCCGCACGGTTCATCGTCGACGCCCGTCGGCTCGCCGGCGAACGCGGCGGGCTGGCGACCGTCGGGGTGATCGAGGCCGAGCCGGCCACGCCGACCGCGGTCGCCCGCGAGTGCGGGCTCGTCGTCGACACCCGGCACGCGCGGCGCGACGCGCTCGTGTCGCTGCACTCCGACCTGCTTGACGCCGCCGCAGCGATCGCGCACGAGGAGCGGGTGACGGTCGAGCACGAGGTGGTGTGGAGCATCGATCCGATCGCGTTCGACCGCGAGCTCGTGGCGCTGGCGGGGGCGCTCCTCGCGCCGGCGGCTCGGCGCGATCCGCTGACGAGCGGTCCGCTCCACGACGCCGCGGCGATGGCGCGTGCCGGCGTTCCGAGTGTGATGCTGTTCGTGCGCAGCCTCGGCGGGATCTCGCACAGCCCGGCCGAGGATTCCGATCCGGAGGATCTCGCGGCGGCCGTGCGAGCCCTCGCCGAGCTGACAGCCGCAGCGTCCACGCGATTCACCCCGCGTTCAGCGCCAACGTGAGCCTACGGCGCGAGCCACTCGAGCCACGCCGCACCCGGATGCGCGATCCCGAGCAGCGCCTCGCTGCGCACGCCGCCGCGGTAGCTCAGCCGGCCGATCACGCCGACCACGCCGCCGCGATCATTGCGGCCTGCTGCGAGACGAGCTCCTGGTCCGCCACGGTGGAGCTCGAGCCTACCCGACCCGCGATGCCTCGCTCGTCTCGAGCCGGCGCGCGACGAGCTCCGGAGCGGCTCGGTGGACGCTGCGCGAGCCGGTCACCGCCTCCAGCGACGGGTCGCGATCCAGGGCGGACAGCGTCCGCATCGCCGCGAGCGCCACGAGCACAAGCAGCAGGCCGATGCCGACCCATGCCGCCTCGGCGCCCGCGAGCGCCACGAGCGCCGGAACCGACAGCGATCCAATCGCAAGACCGAGCATCGTGAGGCTCTCGAGCACGCCGAATACCCGTCCGTGCAGCGCGGCCGGCACGACGCGATGGAGCATCGTCCGGGCCGCGACATCGAGCACCGCCCGGCTCATGCCGCACGCGCCGAGCAACGCGAACGCGGCAGCGGCGGCCGGCCACGCGCCGATCGCGACAAACGCCGCCCCCCACGCGAGCGCGGCGCCGAGCAGCGCCCCCGATACACGTTGGCGTCCCACGAGGGCGAGCGCGAGCATGGCTCCGAGCACCCCTCCCGCTCCGAACGCCGCGCCCAGATATCCGGCGGCGCCGGCACCGAGCCCGAGCACGTTGATCGCGAGCACCACCGCGAGAACGTCGAGCGCGCCGATCGCCACGAACTCGACGATCACGATTGCGAGCGCGCTCGTGATCCGCGGATCGCGGGCGATGATGCGCATCACCGCGAGCGGTGTCGCGGGGCGCTCGATCCCCGCGGCGGATCGCACGGCGGCAGGTGACCGCGCGAGCGGCGTGACGAGCACGGCGCCGAGCGCCGTCACGCCGGCGTACAGCGCCAGTGCCGCTCCCGGACCGGCGAGCGCCATCATCAGACCCGCGGCCGCCGGACCGACAAGCATGCTGACTGATTCGACCCAGCCGCTGACGACGTTCGCCGCGGTGAGCTCGACAGGCGTATCGACGAGCGCCGGCAGCAACGCCAGCTGCGCCGGCCGCGTCAGCGTGACCGCGCTCGCGGCGACGATCGCGCCGGCGCACACCGCCGCCGGCGGCGCCGCGAGCAGCATCGCCACGGCACTCCCGCCGATCGAGAGCGCCTGTGCGAGATAGCCGATCCGCAGCGCGACGGCGCCGCCTCGGCGGTCGGCGATCACCGCGGCGAATGGCGCGACGAGCGCCGCGGGCAGAAGCTGGAGCGCGGCCATGACGGCCGACGCCGTCGTCCCGCCGCGCTCGTACGCGTACACCAGGACCGCCACCCACACGCCGTACTCGGCGGCGCCGAAGCCGAAGAACGCGAGCTCGACTCTGCGCAGTCGCGCGTCTGCGAGCACTCGCCGCAGCACCCCCATGCGTTCGGCCATTGCGTCATGATCGTGCGGCCGGTTGCACGCGACGTGTCAGATACGTCACGGGTTTCGCGGTCTGTGACGAGTGTCTCGGTCGGGGTGCAGTCCGACAGAGTCCGACACCGGCCCGAGACGACGGCTCGTTCTTTCTGGCCGGGCCCCGCGCTAAGCGGCGCTCGCTGAACCACCGTTCACCCATCAGTCCTCCATTCTCGCCAGTGACGCTGATCCTAAGGAGTAATCGCCCATGAGCTACGAGACGCTGCTGTACGCCACCGACGGTCCGGTGGCGACGATCACGCTCAACCGCCCGGAACGGCTCAACACGATCGTGCCGCCGATGCCCGACGAGTTCGAAGCGGCGGTGCGGCGGGCGACCGCGGATGCTCAGGTCAAGGTCATCGTGCTCCGCGGCGCCGGCCGGTCATTCTGCGCCGGCTACGACTTCGGCGGTGGCTTTCACCACTGGGACGAGATGCTCACCACCGACGGGAGCTGGGATCCCGGCAAGGACTTCATCGGCGCCGGCGCGTTCGGCCCGACGCAGAAGTTCATGAGCATCTGGCGCACGCCGAAGCCCGTGATCGCCCAGGTGCACGGCTGGTGCGTCGGCGGTGGCAGCGACCTGGCGCTGTGCGCTGACCTGATCATCGCCTCCGAGGACGCTCAGATCGGGACGCCGTACTCGCGGATCTGGGGCTGCTACCTGTCGGGGATGTGGCTGTACCGGCTCGGGCTCACGAAGGCCAAGGAGCATGCGCTCACCGGTCGCCCGCTGTCCGGCGTCCAGGCCGCCGAGATCGAGCTGATCAACCGCGCGGTCCCGTTCGAGCGGCTCGAGGACGAGGTCGCGGCGCAGGCACGCGAACTCGCGGGCCTGCCGACCTCCCAGCTCGCGGCGATGAAGCTGATCGTCAATCAGGCGTACGAGAACATGGGCCTGCACTCAACCCAGCTGCTCGGGCCGATCCTCGATGGGTTGATGCGCAATACGCCGGACGCTCACGCTTTCATCACGCGCGCACACGAACAGGGCGTGAGGACGGCGACGAACGCGCGCGACGCTCCGTTCGGCGACTACAGCACCGCCACGGCCGAGCGGCGCCCCGACCCCCGGCACGAGGTCGTGCCGTAACGTGACATCGATCAAGCGGACAACACGCCATGCCGATTCCCATCCCCAGCGACGTTCGTGAGCTGCTCGACGCTCCGAACTATGTCCACCTCTCCACGCTTCGCGCCGACGGCTCGCCCCGCAACTGGGTCGTGTGGGTCGGGCTCGAAGGCGATCACATCCTCGTCTGCACATCCGACGCGATCTGGAAGGGCAAGGACATGCGCCGCGACCCGCGCGTCGCCCTGTCAGTCACCGATCTCGCCAACCCCTACCGGATGGCGGCGATCCAGGGGCGCGTCGTCGAGGTCCGTCCTGACCCCGACTGTCGCTACATGGATCAGCTCTCGCACAAGTACACGGGCGCGCCGTTCCCGCATCGAGGGCCAGACCGTGTGTGCTTCGTGATCGCGGTCGAGAAGGCGGCGCAGCGAACGCTCAGCTTCGTGCACAACCCGCAGTGACCTCGCGCCGGCGGCGGCGAGCCGGGTCACCGATCGATGCGCCAGCCGAGCGCACGGCGCTGCGCCCGCGACAACGCGCTGACGACGAGATCGTATGAGTCCTCGAGCATGTCGCCGATCATCGCGTCCGGCAGCGAGCCGTCGATCGTCACCGTGTTCCAGTGGCGCTTGTTGAGGTGGTAGCCGGGCATCACGGCGGCATGCGCCTCGCGCAACTGCTCGGCGAGCCCCGGCTCGCACTTGACACTTACCCGGAGTGGACGTTGCCCCAGCCGCGACAGCGCGAAGATCTTCCCCGCGACCTTGTAGACGGACGTCTCCGGACCGAACGGAAACGTCTCCTGGGCTCCGCGGAACGAGAGGCAGTGGTCGCGAAGCTCGTCAGGCCCCATCGCCTGAGTGCGCTGGCGAGCCGCCGACCCGGAGCTCGTGCACGACGTACGGACTGTGGACGAGGAACGCGTCGGGGTCTTCGTTGGCCTCGCGCAGCACGCCGACCATCGCCGCCCGCGCTTCCTCGGCCGCCTCGGCTTGTTCCAGGACACGCCGGTTCGTGAGCGACATCGGGTGCTCCTGCCCGGCCGCGACGTACGCCTCGGGCGAGCTGTCGGTGATCGCCAGTTCCGCTTCGGTCGTGCGCTCGAGCGAGAGCCCTGCCCGCTCTGCCACCGGGCCGAGAGCGGCCGGGTCAAACCAGGCGAAGCGGGCCGGCGCCGACGCGTTCGTCACGCGCGCGAGCACTGTGCCCATCGCCGTCAGCATCGCGTCGATGGGGCCTGCGGGAACCCACGCGCTCAACAGCACACGCCCGCCCGGACGCACGACGCGCGCAATCTCGCCGAGCGCGCCGCCGGGGTCCGGAGCGAAGATCACCCCGAACACGGACAGCAGCAGATCGGCCGCATCATCGGCGACCGGGAGGTCGAGCAGGTCGCCTTCGCGAAAGTGAACCGAGAGGCCGCGTGCCCGGGCGCGATCGCGCGCGACCTCGAGCAGCCTCGGCGCGGAGTCGATCCCGATCACCCAGGCCCCCGCCGCCGCCGCATGCAGCGCGGCGTTCCCGGTGCCGCAGGCGAGGTCGATCACGCGCACGCCGGGCTCCAGCCCGGCGAGCGCGACCATCGCCCGCGCGACGGGGTCGAGCTCAGTCGCGGTCCGCTCGTAGTGTCCGGCTCCCCAATCGACCATTTGCGGCGACCATCATGCCGCACTGGCGCAGTCGCGGCTCAGCGCGTGAGCGTGAACCACGCCACGAGGCGGTTCAGCCCCTCGGTGCCGCTCGTGAGCTCCTGCGCGAGTGCTGGGTCCGGTCGACGACGTAGAGCGTCTCGGAGAAGTGCATGCCGGCCGCTGCGCCCGGGTCTCGGGTCAGTAGTAGTCCTCAAGATCGTCCGTTGTTGCTACGGCTTTGGCCGCAACCTTTCGCCCCGCGAACCCGTGTGCGTATATGTTGCGTCAGAGCTGATCATCCGCCACACAAAGGAGGCCGCCATGGCAGACAGCGTGTACCGCGTAACGGAAGTGATTGGTGTCAGCAGCGACTCATGGGAGGCAGCTGCGCGCAACGCGGTGGAGACGGCGGCGAAGACCGTGCGCGACCTCAGAGTGGCCGAGGTGCTTCGCCAGGATGTGACGATCGAGAACGGCGGGCTCGTCAACTACCGCGTGCGCCTGGGCATCTCGTTCAAGTACGACAGCGGCGACTGACGCCGCACGAGGCGCAAGCCGGCGTGCCGGCGACGGACGGCCTTCCGCCGTCCGCCGCCGGCGCCACGGCCGCGTCATGCGCGGACGGCGCATGCGATCCTTGGCGCATGACAAGTTCGATCGTTGACGTACAAACCCCCGAAGGGACCGCCGACGCCTACCTCACCCGCCCCGACGACGATGATGCGCATCCCGGCGTGCTGTTCATCATGGACGCCTTCGGACTGCGCCGACGGATCGAGGAGATGGCCGACCAGATCGCTGCACACGGCTACGTCGTGCTGGCGCCGAACGTCTTCTACCGGGCGGGCCGAGCCCCGGTCCTGCCGCTGCCGGACTTCACCGATCCCGACAACCGGGCGGGCTTCATGCAGAAGGTCCGGCCGCTGATGGCGGAGCTGACGCCCGAGCGAACCGTCGCCGATGGCCACGCGTATCTCGCCTACCTGAACGAGCTGGCACCGGGGCCGGTCGGCATCACCGGGTACTGCATGGGGGCGCGACTCGGTTGGCGGATCGCGGCGGCCGAAGGCGGCCGCGTCGCGGCGCTCGCGGGCTTTCACGGAGGCGGTCTCGTCACGGATGCTCCGGACAGCCCGCACCTGTCGGCCGATGAGCTGAAAGCGGAGCTGTACTTCGGCCACGCTGACCAGGATCAGAGCATGACGCCCGAGCAGGTCGCGACGCTCGACCGCGCCCTCGAGCGGGCAGGCGTCACGCACCGCACGGAGGTGTATGAGGGCGCCCTGCACGGCTACACGATGTCCGACACCGCGGTGTGGAACGAGGCCGC
>Ga0335069_10017233_pt1 | contig 10070 bp, 8 predicted proteins | sample Lox_Sample_11_FD_206714 | JGI IMG/M metagenome (GOLD analysis project Ga0335069, IMG submission 206714) | Soil microbial communities from Loxahatchee National Wildlife Refuge, Florida, United States - Lox_Sample_1.1 | ecosystem: Environmental > Terrestrial > Soil > Wetlands | place: USA: Florida...
TACGACGTGATGATCGTCGCCGACGAGAGCGAGGTGTTCGGCGAGTACCTGCCCTATCGGCTCTGGGATCCGCGGCCGGTGGTCGGCACCCAGGGGCTGGTGCCGACCGCCTGGCATCGCAGCCAGGAGCAATGGGGCGGCACCCAGTTGCAGCGCCGCTTCATCAAGGAGACCAACCGCTGGATGCTGGAGCGCGATTACACCGGATGGATGGCGGCGCGCGCCTTTGGCGAGGCGGTGACCCGGGTCGGCAGCGCCGACCCCAAGGCGCTGAAGGACTACATGCTCTCGGACAAGTTCGAGCTCGCCGCCTTCAAGGGCCAGGGCCTGACCTTCCGGCGGTGGAACCAGCAGCTGCGCCAGCCGATCCTGCTCGCTTCCCCGCTGATGCTGGTCTCGGTGTCGCCCCAGGAGGGCTTCCTGCACCAGCGTACGCCGCTCGATACGCTGGGCTATGACGAGCCCGACTCCCAATGCCGGCTGAACCCGTGACGGATACCGTCGCTCTCTCGGTCGAGGCACTCTCGCACAAGATCGGGGGCAAGCAGATCCTGGACTCGGTCAGCATCGGCATACCCGCCAGCCGATTCGTCGTGCTGCTCGGCCAGAACGGCGCCGGCAAGACCACGCTCTTCTCTCTCATTACCCGGCTCTACACCGCGCAGACCGGCACCATCCGCATCTTCGGCCACGATCTCCGGCGCGAGAGCTCCGCAGCCCTGTCGCTGCTCGGCGTCGTGTTCCAGCAGCGGGCGCTCGATCCCGATCTCAGCGCGCGGCAGAATCTCTGGTATCACGCGGCACTGCACGGCATGCCGTGGTCGCGGGCGCGGCGGCGGATCGCCGACGAGCTCGCCAGGGTCGGGCTCGCCGACAAGGCCGACCGCAAAGTCCGCGGCTTCTCGGGCGGCGAGGCAAGGCGGGTCGAGATCGCCCGTGCCCTGCTGCACGAGCCTCGGCTCCTGCTCTGCGACGAGGCGACGGTCGGCCTCGACATCCGCAGCCGCGCCGAGATCATCGGCGACGTGCGCACCCTGGTCCGCGACCGCGCTTTGACCGTGCTCTGGGCCACGCATCTCATCGACGAGGTGCAGGCCGACGACCACACCATCATCCTCCACCAGGGCCGGGTGCTGAGCCAGGGACCCGCGCGAGACATCGTCGCCGATATCGGCGCCGCCAGTCTCAACGAGGCGTTCCGGCAGATCACCGAAGGCAGGGCGGCATGAACGCTGCAGGCTGGATCCGGTGCTTCCTCGGGATCTTGTGGCGCGAGGGCTTGCGCTTCGTGCAGCAGCGCAGCCGGTTCGTGGCGGCGCTGGTGCGGCCCTTGATCTGGCTGTTCGTGTTCGCCGCCGGCTTCCGCTCCGTGCTCGGCGTCTCGATCGTTCCGCCTTACGAGACCTATATCCTCTACGACGAGTACATCATCCCGGGGCTGATCGCGATGATCCAGCTCTTCAACGGCATGCAGAGCTCGCTCTCCATGGTCTATGACCGCGAAATGGGCAGCATGCGGGTGCTCCTCACCAGTCCCTACCCGCGCTGGTTCCTGCTCTCGTCGAAGCTCCTCGCCGGCACCTTGCTCTCCCTCCCGCAGGTCTATGTCTTCCTGCTGATCGCGCGGCTCTACGGGATCGAGCTTCCGCCGCTCGGCTACGCGACCGTGATCCCCGCCTTGCTGCTCTCGGGGCTCATGCTCGGCGCCCTCGGCCTGCTGCTTTCCTCGGCGATCCGCCAGCTCGAGAATTTTGCCGGGGTGATGAACTTCGTGATCTTTCCGATGTTCTTCGCGTCCTCGGCGCTCTATCCACTCTGGAAGGTCGAGGAGGCGAGCCCGCTGCTCAGCGACGTCTGCCGCTACAATCCCTTCACCTATGCGGTCGAGCTCATCCGCTTCATGCTCTACGGCAAGTTCGACCCGCTCTCCTGCGGACTGGTGGTCGGATTCCTGGTCTGCTTCCTCGGCGGCGCGATCGTGGCCTATGACCCGGCCAAGGGCGTCATCGCCCGGGTCCGGGTCGGCGGCGCCGGTGCTTGAATGGAGATGCGCATGCGAACATTTCTCTCCTTGCTCGGGCCGATGACGCTTCTGATCGCGACAGTCGGGATCCCGGCTTGGGCGCAGGAAACCGCCCCGGGCGCCGCCGCTCCGGCCGCGGAGACGCCGCCGGCCCAGACGGCGTCTTCCGGCGCAAGCGCCTGGCCCTGCGAGCAGCCGGAACGCGCCGAAATCTCGGTCGGCTCCTTCTGGTCGGGGCCGGATCCAAGCGGTGCCGAGGAGACCTGGCACAATGTGCCGGCGGTCACCGCGCTGGTCGAACAGATCGCGCCGCGTCGGATGCCGCAGGAGGATGCGGTCGCCGCCGTTCACCGCTTCTCCGCCGGCTACAGCGACCCCAAGGAGCGCGCGACCGTCCTCACCCAGGTCTTCGCCGGGTTGTTCGACACGATGGACAAGGAGCGGCGCCAGATCCTGACCGGCATCCGTCATTTCAACCGGCGCCAGGACGCTCTTTCTAAGCGGATCGAGGCCGGCTGGAAGTCGGTCGATGCCTTGGATCCGAACTCGACCGATCCCGCAATCAACGATCAGCGCGCTACCCTGCAGGGGGCGATCGATTGGGATTCGAGAATATTCGACGACAGGCAGCGGCTCCTGCCTGCCATCTGCCAGCAACCATCGGTTATCGAGCAACGCCTTTTCGCCCTTTCCCGTGCCCTCCAGCAGGACCTCGGCGGACCGACCCAGTGACGCCGGACCAATTGGTTTGCCAACGATCGCCGTGGATTGAAGCGCGCCGTGTGACTCTCATCCTTTGGACTAAGGTGTGATGCCAACCACTCGACGCTGGAAAATCATCTGGCGTATAACTCTTGGCACCGCAGGATGAATGCGACGATCCGGGGCCGGACGAGAAACGTCGTCCGCCCCGATGACGACTGAAACGTGAACTTGGGAGGATACCGAATATGGCCATTTCAATTCACCCCGCCGTCGACAACGGCGTCAAGCAAGGCTCGAGCAGCTTCACCGGCGGAACCCTGACCTGCAAGTGCGCCACGGATCCGGTGGTCGTCACCGTGAAGTCGCAGAGCGCGCATAACCACGTATGCGGCTGCACCAAGTGCTGGAAGCCGAAGGGCTCCCTGTTCTCCCAGGTCGCCGTGGTGCCGCGGGATTCCGTCTCGGTCACCAAGAACGGCCAGAAGCTGAAGGTGGTCGACCCCAGCGCGACGATCCAGCGCTACGCCTGCACCGGCTGCGGCGTCCACATGTACGGCCGTATCGAGAACACCAAGCATCCGTTCTACGGCCTCGACTTCATCCACACCGAGCTCTCGAAGGACGACGGCTGGTCGGCCCCGGAGTTCGCCGCCTTCGTCTCCTCGATCATCGAATCCGGCGCCAAGCCGGACCAGATGCCCCAGGTGCGCGCGCGCCTGAAGGAGCTGAAGCTCGAGCCGTATGACTGCCTCTCGCCGGCGCTGATGGACGCGATCGCGACCCACATCGCCAAGCAGTCGGGCGCGCTCGCCGCCTGATCCGGCGCGGGCGCGTTCAGCCCGAGCCGTTGTGCACCGCTTCCGGGAGCGCCAGTGATCCAAGCTTGGATCGCTGGCGCTCCCGATGCATTTCATCCGATCCTCCGGCCTCGGCGGCACGGAGCTGCAGCGCCGGCGTGACGCAGCGCGCGAGCACCCCGGCGAGCTCCGCCGACTGCAGCGGCAGATAGACGATCTCGCTCACCCCGGCATCGGCGAGCGCCCGGACGCCATAATCCTCGGCCGAGGCGGTCGCAAGAACGAGCGGCAATTCCGGCGCCCGCCGGTGCATCGCGGTCGCGAGATCCAGCAGCGGCTCCCGGCCCTGGCAGAGCAGCGCCGCATCGAATCCCGTCGGCGATGCCGCGACGGCCGCGATCGCCTCGCTCCGCACCGTAAGGCCGAGCGGCTCGTAGCCGAGAGCGGCCAGGATCTCCTCGTGGCGCAGCAAGCGCCCGCGATCCGGCTCGTACACCAGAATGATCTGGCCGTCGCCATGCGCGTCGGTCTCGGGTCTCGGCGGGTCGGTCATCCCGGCGGCGACGTAGCAGGGCAACCAGATCTCGAACCTGGTGCCGGCGCCGGGCCGGCTCTCCACCCTGACGCCGCCGAGATGCTCCCGGACGATCTCCAGCACCGTCGCAAGCCCGAGGCCGTTGCCGTCGGTCCGGGTCGTGAAGAACGGCTCAAAGATGCGGTTGAGGGTCGCCTCGTCCATTCCGGGGCCATCGTCGGTCACCGAGAGCAGCGCATAGCGGCCGGCCGCGAGCCGTCCGTGATCGAGCTGCATGGATACGGCAGTCTCCACCAGCCCGGTTCCGATCTCGATCTTGCCGTCGCCGTCGCCGATCGCCTGGGCCGCGTTGTTGCAGAGGTTGAGCAGCACTTGCTGGAGCTGCGCCATCTGCCCGGTGATCTCCATCCGGCCGGTCGATGCCGGATGCACGGTCAGCTGGATGCGCCCCGGCAGCGTGGCATCGAGCAGCGACCGGGTCTCGGCGATCAGGGCATCGAGGTCGACGCGCTCGCGCCGAAGGTCGCTGCGGCGGCCGAAGGTGAGGATGTGCTCGACCAGGTCCCGCGCCCGCTCGCCCGCGCGCCTGATCTCTCCGATACTCTCCTCCGCGCGGCTCCCGTCCGCCGTGACACCCTGCGCCATCTCCGCATAGCCCAGGATGGCGGCGACGATGTTGTTGAAATTGTGCGCGATCCCGCTGGCGAGGGCGCCGATCGTCTCCATCCGCCGCGCCTGCTGCAGCTTGACTTCGAGATTGCCCCGTTCCCGCTCCAGCGCCTCGCGGCTGACGGCGTTGGCGATGGCATCGAAGGCCATCCCGAACAGCCCGAGATCGCCCTGGCGGGCCCGGAGACGGCCCGACACCGCCTCGAAGCCGAGCCAGCCCGAGAGGCCGTCGCCGGCTTCGCTGCCGGCAATGCAGAGCTTTTTCGGCGAGGAGCCGCACGACGAACCGCATCTGCCAGGCCGCTTGTCCGACGATGTCGACTGACCGGTCGCAGGCAGTGGCGCATCGTGATACGGCGGCAGTGCCTCCGCCAACATCTCCTGCCGCGGCCAGTCGGCCGGGAGCTCGGCCCCGGGACGAGACCAGCGATAGCGGGCCGCCGCCGGACCGGCGGCGACGAAGAAGGCACGGTCGGCTGTCACGCATTCCGCCAGACTCTCGAGCGCATGCTCGATGCGGCCGGCCAGTTCCCCTGGCTGCGCGCCGATCAGGCTGGTCGAGACGCCGGCAATGACATGCTCGATATCGGCGCGCCGACGCAGCGCCCGCGCGCGGGATTCGAGCTGGACGCCGAAGACGCCGATGAGAGCCACCAACAGGACCGATACGCCGTAGAGCACATAGCGATAGCGCGAGGCCTTGCGATCCGAGGCGGCGATGCGGGTCATGACCGCCGTCCGGATCGCCTCCCGCTGTTGCCGGCTGGTGAGCGAAAACAGATTCTTCAGGTTGCGATCGGTCGCCGGCAGCAGATTGCGCAGCAGGCGGCCATGCGCGACGAGAGCGTGGACGGCATCCGTCTGGTCCAGGGAAAGCCCATCCGTCGACATCGCATCGAGCGCGCCGTCGACCTCGGCAGCCACCGGCGGCGAAGTGTCGAGCGTCAGATGCTGGATGGCCGCCGAGATGCGGCTCACCTGCTGCGCCGCGCCGGACTGCAACCCGTCCTCGCTCAACGCCGTCGTGAACCGGCTGAAATAGGCGAGTGAGTTGCGCAGGAGCGCGTTGCTGCTCTTGAATTGCTCGGTCCACGCCTCCTGTCGTTCGGTCGTCCAGGCGAGCCGGTCGATCGCGAAGGTGATCGCGGGATCCGCCCGCATGGACCGCCGGAGGGTGACGATCGTCTGGCGGATCGTGTCGATCTCGAGGACCAAGGGATCGTAGTTGCCGAGCAGGCCGGCGCGCGCGCGGAGCAGGTCGCGGTCGAGCGCGCTCTCGGACGCCTCCATGGTGTCCAGTGCGTTGAGCGCGGCCTGCGCGCCCTGCAACTGCGTGCTGCTGCTCCGGAGCGCGAGCCAGGTGAGCAGCAGCAAGAGCGCGACGACGCCGACCGCAAGTCGCGTGCCCCTCACGGCCCCTCCCCCACGGGACGCCCGCGATAGTCTCCCGTGAGCGTGCGCAGGAAGGCGACGATCTCGCCAACCTGCTGGTCGGTCAGCGACGAATCGAGCTGCGCATAGGCCATGCGCCGTACCGCAGTCTCCAATGTGGGTGCACTGCCGTCGTGGAAATAGGGCGCCGTGGTCGCCACATTGCGCAAGCTGGGCACGCGCAGGATCGGCGGATCGGGCGAGGCCAGCGGATGGAAGATGCCGTGGCGCTGGAACAGATTGCCGCCGACATTGGCGCCTTGATGGCAAGAGATGCAGCCGACCGACTTGAAGAGCTGATAGCCCGCGAGTTCCTCGGCACCGAGTGCGCCGGTGTCGCCCATCAACCAGCGATCGAACCGGCTTCCCGGCGTCACCAGCGACCGCTCGAACGTCGCCAGCGCGTCGATGAGATCATCCGGGTCGGGATCGCGGCCGTAGATCGCGTGAAACTGCCGCGCCAGCTCCGGATCAGCGGCGAGTTTCGCCGCCGCCTCCTGTGGACTCGACCTCATGACTCGTGGCGAGTCGATCGAGGCGACGGCCTGCGCTTGCAGCGTGCGAAAGCCGCCCTGCCAGCCCAGGCGGAAGTTGCCGGCCGCGTTGAACACCGTCGGCGTATTGAAGGGAAAGCCCGCTCCGCCGATCGGGCCATCGTGAATATTCCGGCTGGCGCCGTTGCGGCGTACATCGTGGCAGGAATTGCAGCTCGTGCCGCCGTCATGGGACAAGCGCGGATCGAAGAACAGCTTCTCGCCGAGGGCGACCTTGCGGGGATCAGCGGAGGGCGCCTCCTGGATCGGCGTGATCGGCTCCTCCGCAACGATCGCAGCGATGGAGGCCGCCGGCTGCGAAGTCGACCCGACAGCCGGCGGCGGATCCGCCGTCGCGGACAGCAGCAGATAGGCGCGCGACATCCCGAGGCAACCTGCGACGAGCAAGGCTCCACCCAGAAACCACCGGGGCAGCCACCGGGGCAGCCATCGGGATGTCGCGCGACCGATCATAGTCCAAGATGCAGGTCGCGGCCGTAACGCACGGCATGCGGAATCTGGCCGCGGTCGATGCCGATATCGCGCAATGCACGGTCGTCGAGCTGCGACAGGATCGCCTGCGACCGCGCGATCTCCCGCTGACGCCGCAGATAATCGCGGCACGCCACGAACCAGCTCCACGCCACCGCGATCCAGCTGCGGCGGCGAGGGCCCTTGGGCGGAGCGACATGCGGCCGCTCCTCGAACGGGTGCATCCCTCGGCCGGAGAAGTGCACGGCGTCGAACGGCATCGCATAGAGACCGGCCACTCCCAGGGCAAGGCTCTCGATCAGGAACGCCGCGAGCGTGTCCGATCGCGGGGCTCGATCTTCGGCGGCCTTCGCCTCGCTTGCGGCGACAGCAGGTTCGGTCCATGCGACGGAGACCGACAAGGCCTCAGAGGAGATGCCGAACGACTTCCGGTCGGCAATCTCGCGATCGACGTGGGCTACACCGGGATCGTTCGCCGGTGCGCTCGGGATCGAGGTGCTCCAGAAAACCGAAGCGGGCTTGGTCAAGGACATGCGTCTCTCCCATAGGTCGTTGTAGGAGAGAGCTTCGCGGTTGCCTGTTACGCGCCGATCACCGGCCCCGGTGAAGCGGTTACCGTCGTAATGCGGGATTCCGGCCGTAGCGAGGCCGGACCGGACCTTGACCAAACCCATGATCGGACTTTCAGAACGGCTCGACCGCGAGGGTGAAGACGTAGCCGAGGCCGCGCTCGGTCTTGATCACGCGCGGCGCGCTCGGATTGGCCTCCAGCTTGCGCCGGAGGCGCAGCACCTGGACGTCGATGCTGCGGTCGAAGATGTCCTCGTGGATCCTGGTCGCCTGCAGCAGCTGCTCGCGCGACAGCGTCCGCTGCGGCGCCTCGACGAAGGCGAGAAGCAGGCCGTATTCGCCTTTGGTGAGCGGAACCACGTCGCCCGCGGGATCGATCAGACGACGATTGCGGCGCTCCAGTTGCCAGCCGCCGAAGCGATAGCCGCCGCGCTCCGGGTTGCGGGTCCGGGCGGCGCGCCCCAGCTCCTGGCGCCGCAGCACGGCGCGCACGCGGGCCAGCAGCTCACGGAGGCCGAACGGCTTCGCGATATAGTCGTCGGCGCCGAGCTCCAGGCCGACGACGCGGTCGACCTCGTCGCGGCGGTGCCCGGTCATGATGATGATTGGCACGTCGGAATGGGCGCGGATCTCCCGCAGCAGATCGAGACCGTCCTCCTGGCCGAGCCGGAGATCGAGCAGGATCAGGCTTGGGTCGCTGTGCGCGAGATGCCGGTGCAACTCCTGTCGGCCGGCGACGGCGCCGACCGGCACGTCCTGTTCCTGGAAATATCCGGTCACCATGCGACGGATCGTAGGATCATCGTCCACGACCAGCACATGTCCCGCCTTGCGCGGCTCACCGATGATGCGATCGCCTTCGTCGGAGTCCGAGGCATTGGCCAAGCGTCCGCTCGCCTCGGCGCCGAACCTGTCGAAGCGTTCCGATCCCATGAAACCTCCAGCCGTGACTACGGCAATGTTGTCCGTATCGATTGGTCGCGGCGTCACGAAGCTGGACGCTTGTCGTTCTCCCCGCTGGCACCTAGCGACAGAGCGCCACCCACTTCAACACCAGTCGGTCGCACTCGCGCGGTTGTGAACGGATAAATGGCCATTCAGCCGCTTTTGCCGAGCATTCCCGACGCACGAGTGACCCGCGTCACAGTCAAGCATCCGCAGGGTTGCCCCGCGCGCAGAGCACGGCGCGCCAGATTGCGCACGCGCATCTGTGGAACCGGAGCCGCCCGCCCGCCGTTCCCGCCCGCCGCGTAACGAACCACGCGGCCTTCGATCACGAGAAATCATCACCCAGGGGTCCAACATGGAAGTATTCGTGAGCAGCCTGAGCGGCAACGATGCCAATCCCGGCACGTTCCAGCAGCCGAAACGGACGCTCGCCTCGATCGTCACGCTGGCCTCGACCGCAGGCTCCATCATCCACATGGAAGGGACATTCTACGAGGAGCCCACCGCCTTTGCCGGCGGGCAAGTCTGGAGCGGCTACGGCGCCGGCGCCAGAATCGACGGATCGCGCGACCTCATCCGCGAAAAAGCGGTCTTCGCGTCGGCCGGCGCCAATCTCTGGACCCTCGCCTACCAACCGAAATACGGCGTCGTGCGCGTGGTCTCGATCAACGGCGGAGCCCGCGCCGTCGTGAAATCGGATCCGACGCAATGCGTGGCACAAAACGATGTCGCCTATGCCGCGGGCATCCTGACCGTCTACTCGACCACCGATCCCAGCCGGTTCTCCTCGATCAGGCTCGACGATCGCAATGGCCCGCGCGCCACCAATGCGCCGGACTTCAGCATCACCGACATCATCTCGACCTGGACGCGGCAGGGCATCCTGATCACCAGCGCGCCGCGCTGCCATATGACGCGCTTCTCCTCGATCTCCACCGGCGGCGGCGGCATCGTGGTCGCCGCCGGCTCGCATGACGGCCAGGCGGACAATTGCGTCTCGGACGGCGCCGGTCTCCCCGGCATCAACGGCGCCCATGGGGTGATGCTCGGCCAGGGCTCGGTCGGCGCCGACGTCACCGGCTGGATCTTCAACGGGGGCTCGTTCCGGAACAGCGGCCAGGACAACATCCAGGAATACAGCATTGCCACGACCGGCGACGCGCTCACGCTCAACAACGTCCAGACGCAGAACGCCACCGTGAACGAGCTCGACTGCAAGGGCAAGCGGCCGGTCAAGGTGAACGGCGGCAGCTTCAAGTCCGGCCCAGCCTCCACCGACGCCGCGATCACGCTGCACATCAACGCCAAGGACTTCACCATCTCCGACGCCACGGTGAGCGCGCGGACGGCGAGCAGCGGCCGGACCG
>Ga0335069_10017234_pt1 | contig 10070 bp, 9 predicted proteins | sample Lox_Sample_11_FD_206714 | JGI IMG/M metagenome (GOLD analysis project Ga0335069, IMG submission 206714) | Soil microbial communities from Loxahatchee National Wildlife Refuge, Florida, United States - Lox_Sample_1.1 | ecosystem: Environmental > Terrestrial > Soil > Wetlands | place: USA: Florida...
TGTACACGAAGCTTCCGTTCCTGACGCGGCGAAGACAAGTTGTACCGCGAAACGCCGCCCCCCTCCCCCCCCCACCCAGCCAAATACTCCTCCAACCGCCACCACCCGCCGCGTTTCATCGGCGGGCGGTGGGGTGAGGCTCTCTCTGCAACCCCCAGGCTACAGTAAACCACAGGCGATGCGGCAGGGTCGCGCATCAAATGCACGCGAACGCAGCATCGCTTTCAACTGCCTTTCAGCACAGTAAGGGAGATCACGCCACTTTCCCGCATGTTTGCCACGCGGCCACCACGCAACGGGGCCGGGGAAGGGCGGGGGGGGTAAGGGGAAAGGCGTCACCACTCACTGCTTCAAAATGTCTGGAAAACGCTCCGCCAGCCAGAAATGAAACGTCTTCCTCGTCTGCTCTCACTCGCCTGACGCCACGATATCTATCAATATCCTGGCGCTCTACGTAATAATTACCCCCAGTTTGCGACGAAGCAAGGCGGAAAACCACAAACTTGTTCATTTTGTATTATCGGCCCGTTTGTAACGCATAAGCGACGCCCGTACAGTGAGCGAATCCCCTATTCAGGAAATCGCCCACTTCCCTAAAAATGCATCTCCGCACGTCGTCTCTTCATTGTGACCTCTGGCAGGTGTCATGGCCGCTATCTCGCCGACACAACTCGCGGACTGGTTCGATGCGCACGCCGCCCACCTGGTGCTATACGCTCGGCAATGGGTCGCCGCGCCAACGGCGGAAGACCTCGTGCAGGAAGTGTTCCTCAAGCTCGCCGCCCAGCCCGCCGCGCCGCAGAACGTGAAGGCCTGGCTCCTGGTCAGTCTGCGCCACGCCGCCCTCGATGCGCTCAAAACGGCGCGACGCCGGCATCAGCGCGATCAACGTGCCGGTGAACAGCGTTCGCACCTGTTCGTCGACAGCAATCCCTCCGCAAGCCTCGATGCGGCGGAGGTGCAAAAGGCTCTGGAGGGTCTGCCCGCCGCGGAGCGTGAAGTCATCACGCTCCGCATCTGGGCGGAGGCAACATTCGAGGAGATCGCCCGCGTCACCGGCACACCGCTCTCCACGGTCTACCAGCAATACCGCTCCGGCCTCGAAGCAATCCGGAGCAGATGGGAGTCGCCATGTCCGAAGAAATGAATCCCCCCCCACTCACCCCGCGGGAGCGGGAAGTCGAAAATGCGCTGATCGCATTTCGCCCCGCCCCGACGCAGATGAACCGCGACACGCTGATGTACGCCGCGGGCATGGCCGCCGGGAATCGCGCCGTAAGCCGTGCGCTCCTGCCGTGGAAGATCGCCGCCGCATTTCTCGTCTGCACCAGCACCGCACTGGCGCTCTGGCGTCCGGAGCGCATCGCGCCGGAGGATCACCCCACCGTCGCGCGGCATGTCGCCCCCAGCACGCCGATTGCCGTCGCGCAGCCCTCAATCCCCGCCGTCCCCATCTTTCTCCCCGAGGGCGATTCGTACCTGCAGATGCGCCAGCGCGTCCTCGTCCTCGGCCTCAACGCCCTCCCCTCGCTCCCCGATTCCGCCCCAAGTTCCCCCCCCTCCTCCCCCTCGCCCCCCCAACATCTACGCTACGACATCCTCGATGCCGCCCCCGCCTGGCAACGCCGCGCCGCCTCCACAGGAGACCACTCATGAAGACCACCGTTCGCTTCCGCCGACTCCTCCTCGCCGCCGCCATTCTCCCGGGCCTTTCGGCGCTGGCGCAGAATCCCGAGCCGGACAAGCCGCAGATCACGAAGATCACGATCTCTCCGACGCCGATCGAAAAACCCGCCCTCGCCTGCTTTCTCCTCCCCGAGCCGCAGGACACGCAACCGGGCAACGCCGCCATTAAATACGAGATGGCGGCCGACCTCTACCTCTCGTATCGCCTCAACGGTAATACCGATCCCAAGGAAGACGAAACGCTCGACAAGCTCAACACCCTGCCGCTCGCCGAACTCAATCTCGACGCCGCCAGAAAAATCCTCGACCCCATGCGAATGCCTTTCAACCTCCTCCGGGAAGGCGCACGCCGCGAGTCCTGCAACTGGGAACTCAACCTCCGCCAGGAAGGCTTCGCCACGCTCCTGCCGTACCTCAGCCCCATCCGCGCCCAGGCCCGGCGGCTCCAACTCGCGATCCGCGTCGACATCAAGAACCATCACTGGAATCTTGCTCACGACAAACTCCAGACCGGTTACGCCATCGCACGCCACCTCGCGCACGGGCAGACGCTCATCGAAACCCTCGTCGCCGCCGCCATCGCCGGCCAGATGAACGCCTGCCTCAAAGACTGGATCTCCGAGCCCGGCTCCCCCAATCTCTTCTGGCCCCTCGCCGACCTGCCGCAACCTATCGCGCCGCTCAACCCCGGTATCAGCTTCGAACGCGCCCTGATCTACTTCGATCTGCCCGAATGGAAAAACATGATGAAAGGCGAAGGCACCCCGGAGCAGCTCGCCGGTTTCCTCCAACACTTCCTCCGATTGGCGAATGCGACCACCGCCGGTTTCGCCGATCACGAGGGAGACATCTTCCACAACCCGCAACTCATGGCCACAGGTTTGGCCATCATCGAATACCCGCAGGCCAAGGAGTTTCTTATCCAGCGCGGCGCTAAACCCGAGGAAGTCGAAAAACGCCCCGTCGCCTCCGTCGTCGGCGAATTCATCTCTCGCGATTTCCGGGAAACGTCCGACGAAGTCTTCAAATGGATGTTCCTCCCGCCGAATCAGGCAATCCCCGGCCTGCTCGATACGGAAAAAGATCTGGCGGCAATTCCCAGCAACAGCATGCCGAACATCCTCGCCCGCACGCTTTTGCCCGCCCTCAGCCGCGCCATCGTGAACACCGCCCGGCCCGACCGCCAGCTCGCCGCCCTCCGCATCGTCGAAGCCCTCCGCGATTACGCCGCACAACACCACGCACTCCCCGATTCCCTCAACCAGCTCGCGCTCCCGCTCTCCAACGACCCCACCCTCGGCAAACCGTTCTCATACGAGCACCACGCCGACACCGCCGTTCTCACATCTCCCGCGCCGCCGGGCGGCAGCGTCGCACGCGACGAACTCCATTACGAAATCACCCTCCAGCCCCAATGATGAAGAGCCCATTTCAAAAACCCAACTTTCGTGTCTTTCGTGTTTTTCGTGGCCATTTATACGTCTTTGAACCAACGCCCAAAACGAAATGAGGTTCCCGTGACCACCCGCACTCCTTGCAAGCGACTGAGCACCATTGCCCTTCTCCTTTGCGCCGGCACCCTCCGCGCCCAGGCCCCCGCATTCTCCCCCGATCCCTACATCGACGACCACACGCTGCTCGTCGCCCGCGCCGACCTCACCCGCATCGACACCGCCGCCCTCCAGAAATTCATCACCGACGCCCTCCCCGCGCCCGCCGACAAAGACGTCACCACCGGCCTCGCCATGGCAAGGATGGCCGCCGACACCTTCCTCAACAACGTCAAGCAGCGCGGCGCTCACGACGCCTGCCTGCTCATCTCGCAGCCCGACGCCTGGCCCGGCCGCCAGCCGCTCGCCGTGCTCTTCCCGCTCGCCCCAGGTCAGGATGCGAAGCCGCTCGTCGATTTCCTCGCCAATTACGAGGGAGGGGGGGGGGGGGGCCTCACCACGGCGACACTCCCCAACAACGTCGTCTACTTCGGCCAGGAAGTCCCCCTCCATCGGCTCCAATCGCTGAAGCCCTCGCCGCGCCCCGAACTCCAACTCCCCGCCACCCCCCCCACCGACGCCCCCATCGCACTCGTCTACGCCGAGACGCCCGACGTCCGCCGCGTCATCCAGGAAATGCTTCCGCGCTTCCCCAACGACATCCCCGCCATCGGCGGCGCCTCCACCGATTTCGCCACCACCGGCTTCCGCAACGCCACCCTCACCATCGACCTTTCCCCCGCCCCCGCGATCACCCTCAACGGCAACTTCAACACCCCCGCCGACGCCGCCCAATGCGCCGCGCTCCTCAAATCCGCGATAAACGCCTGGCTCGCCTCGCCCGATCACAAGCAGGCCATCGACTCGCCCGCCGGTCCGCAGATCCAAAAACTCGAAATGGATCTGCTCCCGCAACTCAACGCCCAACCGACCGCGCCCACGCAAATCTCCTTCCACTTCGGCGCGGAGCAGATTCAGCGTTACATCCGAGCCGCCGCGCCAGCCGCCGACAAGGCCCGCGAACATGCTCAGCGCATCGCCTCGGCGAACAACCTGCGGCAGATCGCCATGGCCGCCATCATCTACAACAACGACCACAAAGACGCCTGGCCTAAATCCTTCGACGATCTCGCCGCCTACATTCCCAACAAGGTGATTCTCACCAACCCGGCCGACCCGCAACACCGCACGTACATTCTTCACCCATGGTCGTCAGATCAAATCACTGTCCTGATGAAATCGCACGCCGCCACGACTCCGATTGCCTATGAAAACGTGGATGACGAAAAATCGCTGGTCAACGTCGCCTTTCTCGACGGACACGTGGAACTCCTCCATCACAAAAAGGACTTGAACGACCAGATCGCCGCCGCCGAAGCCGCTCTGAAAAAATGACCGACAATTGCCCAGTGCCCATTGCCCATTGCCGATTAAAACAATTGGCAATCGGCAATCCTCAATGAGCAATTCCCCTGCCCTGCGCGTATCATGCCCCCATGACCACCCTCCCCACCATCCTCCGCCTCGGCACCCGCGGCTCTCTCCTCGCACGCACACAATCCCAACTCGTCGCCGACACCCTCAAACCCTTCCTCCCACCGGGCCACTCCATCGAACTCGTCACCATCACCACCTCCGGCGACAAGCAGCAGGACAAACCCCTCCAGGACTCCGGCGGCAAAGGCCTCTTCGTCAAGGAACTCGATGAATCGATTCTCGCCGGCCACGTGGATTTCACCGTCCACTCCGCCAAGGATGTGCCGGCCGAGCGGCACGAATCGCTGATCATCGCCGCGACGCCGAAGCGCGAAGATCCGCGCGATCTCTGGATCGGCAAAGACGGCATTACCATCGAGAACCTGCCGCAGGGCGCCCCCGTCGGCACCGCCTCCCTCCGCCGCCAGGCACAACTCCTCGCCCGCCGCCCCGATCTGCACATCCTTCCCCTCCGCGGCAACATCGACACGCGCCTGCGCAAGGTGGCCGAGGGGCGCGACGGAATCTTCGGCACCTTCCTCGCCGCCGCTGGCCTGAAACGCACCGGCCTCGTTCCGGCTCATGCGGTCTTTCTCGAGACCGACAAGTTCATTCCCGCCGCAGGGCAGGGGACGCTCGCGATCGAGGCTCGCCGACTCGATCCGGCACTCATCGCCCTGCTGCAGAACATTCACGATCCGGTAACCGCCGCCTGCCTGCATTTCGAGCGCCAAATCGTGGCCGCGCTGGCTGGAAATTGCCTCGCACCCATCGGTGTTTGTGCTCAGCCACGCGCCACCGACCCCGGCTGGATTGTCCGCGCCATCGTCGCTTCACCCGACGGCACAAAAGTTGCAAGAGCCACCCTGATGTCACAAAAGCCGGGCACAGCTACGCTCGAAGAACTCCAACCAATTCTCCTCCAAACGCTGCTGAACCGCGGAGCGAAAGAAATCCTCTCGCAGCTCCCTCCCGGCAATTCACACCCCTGATCCTCCCATAACTCCGCTCATCCTGAGTAATGGCGTAAGATTTGCACTTACGCTTGGAAGTCTCACGCAAAGCGGCATATGGTCCGAACGGAACGGGTGCGGCAAGGTTCCGCACTCTTGTGAAATTGTCGCGCCAACAGCCGCGATGAGCTAGTACGTGCCGCGCAACATGCGGTGGATACCGGCGATTCCGTGCCCTGTCGCTTTCAGGAAATTCGGGGAAACAACTCATGGATACGCGTGATATTCGAAAGTATCTCCACGACTTGAACAACTCGCTTAATGCCGCCAAAATCAATGCTTATCTGCTTCGCCGAATGCACGGCGACCTCCTCGATCGCGAGACCGTCGACGGCTTGGATTCCGCGCTCCTCGATGCGGAGAGGCTGGTGGCCGAACTTCATCGTCGTGTCCATGAAGAAATGGCAGAATTGGAAAAAAGTCCGTCGCGGTAGGCAATTTGTCGTCGCCCCCCTGGCTCGAAATAGGCCATTGTGACGCCCTCAGCTCAGTTCTGCGACGCATGAGTTGAACTGCACCCCTTGCTCGGAATTGCCTCTGAAAAATTGTGTTTCGGGATGGTACACGTCTTGCAATTAGTTAACGGCAGGTCGGTGGGAGAATTGCGCATGAGCTTCTCCCCTCCGGCGCGGTCCATTCCGCAACGACTTACATTCTGAAAATCGTCGGCAGCCAGCACGCGCCTGCAGTGTAGCCGATAGCTCACGGAAGGTGATTATGACCGTCTCGCAAGGATCCAGGGCGTACAAAATCCTCGTCGTGGAAGACGACAACAACGAACGATCCGGTCTGCAGCGCCTCCTTGCCGATGCGGGATATCAGGTCTGCTCCGTCGACTCCGCCGACAAAGCCATCAGCTACTTCGATGATGCGATCGACTTCGTCCTCACAGATCTGCGCATGGGCGACGTCTCCGGAATGGACCTCCTTAAGCACTGGAAGCTCAAACAACCTGAAACAATGTTCCTCGTGATCACCGGCAACGGCAGCACGCAGACCGCCATCGACGCCATCCGCGCCGGTGCCTACGACTACATGACCAAGCCGCTCGACATCAACAAGCTCCTCGTCACCCTCCAGAACATGGTCCGCCAACGCGAGGAATCGCGCAAAGTCCTCGAGTTGCAGAACCGGCTCGATGAGAAGTTCTCCCTCTCCAGTATCATTGGCCGTTCGCCGCAGATGCAACGCGTATTCGAGCTCATCCGCCGGTCCGCTCAGGCGTTTTCCACCGTGCTCATCCTCGGCGAATCGGGGACCGGCAAGGAACTCGTGGCCCAGGCCATTCACCAGAACTCCCCCCGCCGCGATGGGCCCTTCGTCGCCGTCAACTGCGCCGCCATGCCCGCCACCCTCGTCGAGTCCGAACTCTTCGGTCATGAACGTGGTGCCTTCACCGGCGCCGACCAGCGCCGCATGGGTCGCTTCGAGCAGGCCATTGGCGGAACACTCTTCATCGATGAAATCGGCGAGTTTGAAGTGGCGCTCCAGGTCAAACTCCTGCGCGTCATGGAGAACCGCGTCATCACTCCCGTCGGCGGTAACAAGGACATCAAGGTCGACACCCGCGTCCTCGCCGCCACCAGCCGCGATATCCGCGAGATGATGGCCAAGGGCCAGTTCCGAGAGGATCTCTACTACCGCCTCAACGTCATCACCATCGAACTCCCACCGCTCCGCCAGCGACTCGACGATATCCCCCTCCTCGTCAAACGCTTCATGGACCGCGTCAACGATCAGAACGGCACCAGAATCACCAGCATCGCCCCCAACGTCATCGACGCACTCCAGCAATACCACTGGCCTGGTAATGTCCGCGAACTCCTCAACATCATCGAACGCATGATGGTCCTCGCCGACAAGCCCGCCCTCGAAATGGATGAACTCCCCGCCTACATTCGGAATCCCGCCAACCGCACCGTCGTCGCCGCCGCCGCGCCTTCGACCGCCGCCTCATCGACTTCTTCAGGCCCAGGCGCCACCCCTCAGCCCGCCACTGCCCCCGACCCTTCCCTCGACCTCGCCCTCGCCACCATGACCCTCGCCGATCTCGAAGATCGCGCCATCGCCGCCGCTCTCGTCCGCTTCAACAACAACCGCACCCGCGCCGCTCGCGCACTGGGAATCAGCGTCCGAACCCTCCAGCGAAAACTCGGCGCCAAAAACGCCCCCGAGATCCCAGAACCCGACGCCACCGCTCCCAACGCCGGCGAACCCGTCGAAGAACCCGCCAACACGCACCATTCAAACTCCGCCGCTCCCATCCACCTCGTCGGCAGCAGCATCGCGTGACCCCATTCTGAATTCTGAACTCTGAATTCCGAATTCCCCCTATAATCCCTCCATGCCCACCTACCTCTCCGACGACGCCATCTGCCTCCGCGTCACCGACTTCTCCGAAACCTCCCAGATCGTCGCCCTCCTCACGCGCTCCCACGGACTCCTCCCACTCATCGCCAAAGGCTCAAAACGCCAGACCCAAAAAAACACCATGTCCGGCCCCCTCGACCTCCTCACCTCCGGCGAAGTCGTCTTCATCCCCGCAAAGGGCGCCGCCGAATTGGGAACCCTCGCCGCCTGGGAACTCGTCAATCACCGCACACAACTCCGCGCCGATTTCCCCGCCCTCAACGCCGCCATGCTCGCCGCCGAAATCACACTCCACCTGCTCCAACCCCACGACCCGCATCCGCCCCTCTTCGCCGAACTCGACGCCGCACTCGAACTCTTCACCTCCTCGCAGCGCACCCGCGCCATCGTCGCCTACGCCAAATCCGCTCTCGATGACGCCGGCTACGCCCCCCAGTTCCACGCCTGCCTCGCCTGCCGCAAACCCATCACCGCCGACATCCCCCTCCGCTTCAACCCCACCGCCGGCGGCATCACCTGCCAAACCTGCCCAACGCAGGGAAGCGCGGGGCAGGGCCTCGCCACCACCGGCAAAATCGCCATCGCCCTCACCCGCCTCCCCAAACCCACCACCCTTCTCACCCAATCACCCGACCGCCCCGCCGACCCCACCGCCCTCCACTCCGCCCTCCAACTCCTCCTCGCCCACATCGAATCCATCACCCACAAACCCCTCAAAACCCGCTACCTCCTCCCCTCCATCTTCAACCTGCGTCCCACGCCCCCAACTCCCGACTGACGCCCGCCGCCTCGGGCGGCGCGGGGCTAATGTGCGCGCAATATCGAATTGGCTACTTCCCAAACAATAGGATATTAATTGGATAATTTACCCGACTAATAGGATAATAATAGGATAATGAAAGACCACCCTCCCATTCTCTCGTTGCGGCCCGATACGTTTGCCTCGATCACCCTCCCCCTCGGCACCAGCTGGCTCCTGAGTGACTGCATGGAATATCGCGGCAAGCAGGACCTCTGGATTCGCCAGAAACCCGAAGCCCTGGCCGCCCTTCGTGAACAGGCAACCATTCAATCCGTCGAATCCTCCAATCGCATTGAAGGCATCACCGTGGCCCCCGGCCGCCTCCGATCCGTCGTTCTCGGCGAGTCGCGGCCAAAAGATCGTTCCGAAGAAGAACTCGCCGGCTATCGCAGAGCTCTCGATTGGATCTACGGCCGAAAATCCCGGGTGCCGATCGATATGCGCACCATGCTCCATCTTCATGCTCTATGTCAGGCAGGCGCCGGCGACGCCGGCAAACTGAAGGCTCGCGACAACGAGATCATCGAAGTCACGCAGCGCGGCGAGCACCTGGTACGATATCGCCCCACTCCCGCGAAACATACTCGCGCTGCCATGAAAGCACTCGCGGCCGCCCATGTCGCCATCATCTCATCACAGGAAGCTCCTTCACTCCTCATCACGGCGACCACAATTCTCGATTTTCTTTGTATCCACCCCTTTCGCGACGGCAATGGCCGCGTCTCCCGCCTCCTCACTACCCTTCTCTTGCAGCAGCATGGCTTTGTCGTCGGCCGCTTCATCAGCCTCGAGCGGGTCGTCGAAGACTCCAAAGAAGACTACTACCGCATCCTGCGCGAATGCTCGCAAGGCTGGTCCGAAGGGAAAAATCCCGTACTCCCGTGGTGGAACTATTTTCTCACCGTGCTTCGCCGTGCCTACGCCGAATTCGCCGAACGGGTCGAACGCGCAGAAACACGCACCGGAAAATCAGACCTCATCCGCCAAGCCGCAATGTGTCAAGTCGGCCCATTCACTCTCGCTGATCTCCAATCGGCACTCCCCTCCGTTAGCGCTCCCCTCATCAAAAAAGTCCTCGCGGACCTCAAAGCAGAACGAAAGCTCACGCTCACCGGCCGCGGTCGCAGTGCTCGCTGGTTGGTCCGCTCCGTGGACTGACACCGTCCCATTGGGTCTAAAGAAGAAACAGGCCCGTATGCTTTTGTGGTCTCCCCCCCCGCCCAAACGGAAAAA
>Ga0335069_10017235_pt1 | contig 10070 bp, 9 predicted proteins | sample Lox_Sample_11_FD_206714 | JGI IMG/M metagenome (GOLD analysis project Ga0335069, IMG submission 206714) | Soil microbial communities from Loxahatchee National Wildlife Refuge, Florida, United States - Lox_Sample_1.1 | ecosystem: Environmental > Terrestrial > Soil > Wetlands | place: USA: Florida...
ATTGCGATGCCGAACCCGGACCGAGGCCTCCGTCCAGCAGCGGCTTTGACCAGTCCGTGATGACCTTGGCCGGGTCGAGATCGTAAAGCGAACCGAGTCCATGGCATTCCGGGCACGCGCCAAAGGTCGAGTTGAAGCTGAAGCTGCGTGGCTCGAGTTTGGGCACGTCGAGTCCGCAGTCGGGGCACGCCATTGACGACGAGAATATTTGCTCTTCGCCATTTGCGAGCGCCACAAGCACGAGGCCATTCGCGAGCTGCAGGGCTTTTGCAACCGCAGCTTCAAGGCGTTTTTCGATAGAGGGCTTCGCGGAAGGCTGGGCTTCGCTGGATCCCACCCTTGCCGGCGATGGAACCATCGTCAGGGATGGGGCACCCACAGCCGAAGCGGTCTTGAGCAGGATGCGATCGACGACGGCTTCGATGGAGTGGTTCTTGCGCTTCTCGAGCGCCGGCGGATCGGAGAGGTCAACCATCTGCCCGTTGATTCGCGCACGAAACCCCTGCTGATCCAGTTGATCGAGCAGGTCCTTGAACTCGCCCTTGCGGCCGCGCACGATCGGCGCCATGACCGTGACGCGTTCGCCCTCTCCGAGCTGAAGGATGCGCTGGACGATCTGGTCCGATGTCTGGCGAGCGATCGGGCGTCCGCAATTGGGGCAGTGGGGAGTGCCCACAGAGGCGTACAGGAGCCGCAGATAGTCGTAGATCTCGGTGATCGTGCCGACGGTCGAACGAGGACTGCGGCTGGTCGTCTTCTGCTCGATGGAAATTGCCGGGCTCAGGCCCTCGATAGAGTCCACATCGGGCCGCTCGATCTGGTCGAGAAACTGGCGGGCGTATGCCGAAAGAGTCTCGACGTATCGGCGCTGTCCCTCGGCATAGATGGTGTCGAAGGCCAGTGAGCTTTTGCCCGAGCCGGAAAGTCCCGTAACGACGGTGAGTGTATTGCGGGGAATGCGGACATGGATGTCGCGCAGATTGTGCTGGCGCGCCCCGCGCACCGTGATGTGAGTGATGGACATGGGTGGAAGATGATCGGTACGCGTAGAGCGTTGGGGCCTGCCTGTTACGGATGTACCTGGGGGTATTCTATTTGCCAACAGAAACAAGGGTCAACGCAACGAATTTTCTGCGACAATCGCTGCAACAAAGTGACCGCACGGAGGTTCGTAGCGCGGATGTGCTCGGTCCTCCGAGGGTTCAGAGCTTCGATGCGGACATTTAGAATGGATCTATAGCAATGGGTGACTTATTAAACTTGACGATGTTGGTTTGCGCGGCGCTGGGATCGATGGCGTTTGGCGTTCTTACCGCTTATGGGATCTTTCGGATGGGGTTCGCGCTGATGCGTCCGAAGCCTCAACCGGCCCCGGTTAAAGTTCGTGCACAACTGGCGCCCGAATAGCGGATTACATTGTGGCGCTTATCCGATCTTTCCCCAAGACCCTGACCATCTTTGACTTATGACTTCTTGCGGCGAGCCATGACCGGTTGCGCGAGCGACAGGCATCTTTGCTGACGCGGGAGCTCTGAGAACCCTCACAGCCCTACTCGGGCGGGTTCGCGGGCTGGTTGTCTTGCTGCTGTTGTTGTTGCTGCTGCAGCAGTTGCTGGCGCTGCATCTCCTCCATCACCTGTTGTGGAGTGCGGATCGGTCCATTCGGGCCGAAGCCGGGTCTGCCCAGATTGGGATTCGGCTGCATGGGGATCGGCTGTTGCGGCGGAGGCTGCGGTTGTTCCTCTACCTCGCTGTTGTCGGGAATTTCGTCGTCGGGATTGTTGTCTTGAGAGGGGGCTTCGGCCGTGCCGGGTGCAGGGGCTCCCGCACGGCGCTGACTGAGGACAATCTGCCGCGGCGCTCCCGATCCCAGATCGCCGGCGAGAAGCACGTTGTAGCCTGAACCCTGCAGCAGTTGCGAGATAACGTCGCGAGCCTGTCCCGGTCCGTATGATCCGTAAACGCGCTGGTCGGGCACGACGCCTTCGACCTTGGCTCCCGTCTCAACAGAAACATCTTTGAGGATCTGCTGGAGGCTCGAATTCGAAGCTTCAATGCGCAGGCCCTGACTGTCCCAGATGACCGAGGCGCGACCTGGACTTTCGTTGACCGGCCAATTGGGAGCGGGTGGGGGCGGGGGCGGTTCAGGAGCCGGCGCCGGTTTTATGGATTTGGCGGCTTTATGGGCGTGTGCCGGTGAAGCGGCCTGAACCGGACGCTGTGTTGTTTGCGACGACGCTGGCTGGGCAAATGCCGGGGCGGGGAAGTTTCCGTAGATCACTCCTGAGGCAAGCAGAGCGGCGGCGAACAGCGCGCCTTTGCGCTGCGCGCGCGAGGAGGGGTATGCCCAGAGCACTCTTATCCGGGGCGGAATCACGAAGCGCATGAGAACCGGCTCCCTGGCGACCGAAGAAACTGCGCGACGGCGGCTCGTCGCTCGCTACTGCATTAGACTATCAGTGGCCCTCGATCGCTCAAAACGGTTTCAGAGGGTGGAAAGGAAACGGATGCGCCTCTGGCGGAAGGGATGCATTGTCGCTCTTTTTTTGACCGCTCCAATTCTGGGCTTTTCTGCAAGTTGCACCACGCAAGGCGAAATGACGCCTCAGGATCGCAGCACGCTGGCGTCTCAAGGCGAAAGGCTCTCGATAGCGATATTGCAGCAGGACATGGGGACCCTTCAGTCAGCCCTGCTTCCGTCCCTGTCGTCGGAGTGGGAGAACATTCGCAGTGCTGTTGAGCAGGCAGCGCCGCTCGTGAAGGGCGGCAGCGTCCAGCTGCGCAACCTGTATCTGCTTGATGCCAGCACCCTCTCGGCCCAGGCTGATACGCAGTTCTTCTGTTCAAGTGCCAACGGGTCGTTAACCGTGACGATCAACATGCGATCTCTGCCCCCAGGGCGTTATGCGCTGATTCTCGCGGATGCCCCGGGCGCGACGCTCGCAGGACAGATCGGAATCATCCTGGCGTGGGACACCACCTCAGGCCCGGTTGCCGGGTGGAGGCTGGGAGGAGTCTCGGTTAGGCAAGGGAATTTCGACGGGCACGACGGCGTCTGGTACTGGACGCGTGCGCGCGAACTGGCGCAGGAGAACATGCCGTGGGCGGCCTATTTCTGTTATGAGGCTGCTCGCTACCTGCAGATCCCTGTAGACTTTCTCTCCTCGCCTAACCTTGAAAAGCTCAGTCAGGAACAGACACAGATCAAGGGTGCGCCGATTAATGCCTTTCCCTATACGCTGGCGAGCGGAGACCGGAATTGGAAGATTGATTCGGTGCGGCTTGACGCCACATTAAGGCAGCCGGACCTGGCGGTGACATACGAGTCCGTCGGCGCGTCTGACCCAGCCGTTGCCCGTACGGAGGCGATGGCTGTGTTAAGCGCGTTGCTGAAGGCGCAACCTGGGCTCAGACAGAACTTTCATGGAATGTGGGCTTATGCATCGATTAACGGCAAGGTCACTCCGGTGATCGAGCTGCCAATGGCGCAAATTCCATAGAGACTGCAAAAAAGCAGGGAAGGAAGATTGCGGTGGAAGACCTGATTGATCTGCGTTCGGACACAGTGACTCGCCCTACCCCGGAGATGCGCATGGCCATGTCAGCCGCCGAGGTCGGAGACGATGTGTATGGCGAAGACCCCACGGTCAACCTGCTGGAAAAGAGAGCGGCAGAGATCTTCGGACGCGAAGCGGCTCTTTTTGTGCCCACCGGCACGATGGGGAACCAGATCGCCATTCGCCTGCTGACGGAACCGGGACAGGAAGTGATTTGCGAGTCTCGATCCCACATCCTCGACTGGGAGATGGCGACAGCGGCGGTCTTCTCAGGATGCCTGGTGCGTGCGGTTCCAACGGACAGGGGCACGCTCACATGGAAAGACATCGAACCGGTGATTTTCAAACGCGGATCGTTCCGCGCCGCAACCGGGCTTATCGAGATCGAAAATACCGCAAACATCGCGGGTGGACGCGTAACGACGCTGCCGGTGCTTGAGGAGATCTGGAGCCAAGCCAAGGACCGTGGGCTTCCGCTGCATCTCGACGGTGCTCGCATTTTCAACGCATCTACAGCGCTTGGCGTCGATGTGAAAACTCTGACGCGCGGCTTCGATACGGTGATGTTCTGCCTGTCGAAGGGACTCTGCGCACCGGTGGGTTCCATGCTGGTTGGATCGGCGGAACTAATGGAAAGCGCACGCATCTACCGCAAGGCGCTGGGTGGCGGGATGCGCCAGGCAGGGGTGCTGGCCGCCGCCGGTCTGATTGCGATCGAGAAGATGACCGGGCGACTGCATGAGGACCACGCCAATGCGCGCCTGCTCGCTGAAGCGCTGGCGAACGTCGAGGGCGTCTCCATCGACCTTGATGCTGTCGAAACCAACATCGTGGTTTTCAGGATGACCGGCGAAGTGACCGGCGACGAACTGGTTTCGCGGATGAAAGCGCGGGGCGTGCTGGTGAGCACCGTAGGGCCGAATGTTGTTCGCCTCGTTACGCACAACGATGTGAGTCGTGGGGCGTGCATACGGGCCGCTGAGATTCTTAGTGAAGAGATGGAAGTAACGGCCGCAAGGCATTGATTGTAAATATCAATGCGCTTTAGCGCCTGCTTTTGCGGCAAGGAATAAGCGGAATCAGCGACTCGACCTAGGCCGTATCGACTATAGATGGCTGAAATTGGGGGCTGTAGATAGAGCAGGAGCGGAAGGCAACAGCAGATCCCCTTCGACTACGCTCAGGGCAGGCTTTCGACTCACCACCCCCAAGCTGAAGAAAAGCGCTTGGGGCCCCGTTCTGAGCGGATGACAAGTCTCTATTCTCAACTTGCCTATATGTCTCCCATACAGCCTAGGTGATTTCGATGACGTCTGAGGCGGCTGCCGCGGCGGTTTCGGCGCGTTCCATGAGTTTTTGGGCGACGGCATAGAACTCAGACGCTGCTGGACTCCTGGGACCGGCAAGAGCCACGGGCAGTCCGCGGTCGCCGCCCTCGCGAATGGCAGGAACAAGCTCGATCGATCCGAGGAATGGAACGTTGAACTGCGCGGCAGTGCGCTCGGCGCCGCCCTTCGAGAAGATGTCGATCTGCTTATGGCAGTGCGGGCAGGTGAAGTGGCTCATGTTCTCAACGATGCCCAACACCTCCACGTTTACCTGGCCGAACATCTCCAGCGCCTTGCGCGCGTCCTGCAGGCTCACATCACTCGGAGTGGAGACGACTACGGCGCCCGTAAGCGGCACGGTCTGCACCAGCGAGATGACAACGTCCCCGGTTCCGGGCGGAAGATCGACGATGAGGTAGTCGAGCTCACCCCATTCGACCTCCTGCAGAAACTGGCGGATGATCTGATGCAGCATGGGCCCGCGCATGACCAGCGGCTTGTCGCCGGGCGAGATGAAGCCGACGGAGATGGTCTTGATTCCGTGCGTGATGTTCGGCTGGATCTGCCGGTTGGCATTGATGGCAGGTGACTGGGTCGAGCCGACCATCAGCGGGACGTTGGGCCCGTAGATATCCGCGTCGAGCAGCCCGACGCGCTGCCCGAGCTTTGACAACGCGATGGCGAGATTGACTGCCACGGTGGTTTTGCCCACCCCGCCTTTGCCGGAACCGACAGCGACGATTTTTGAGACGCCCGGCAGAGCCACGGGTGCAGGCATGGCATGAGAATGAGCCATTTGTTCTGATTTCTCCTTCACAGTGGCGCTGATTGAGGCTGCCACGGAGTCGATATCCCGTGCGAGATTCGATGTGCAGGGAACGCGCAAGCCGCATCAGCGGCGCAGCGCCTGCAAGTCAATTTTACAGGAGTCTCGCCGATTCAACTCGCGCTGGCTGCATGCGCGGCTGCGCGAGCTTCTTTACGCCGAGCAACTTCGGCTTCGCGGTGTTCGCGCCTCCGCAAGGCGTCGTGGTAGCGGCGGATCTCGTTGGGCGTCTCCGGCAGCAATTGGGGCACCTTGATCCTGTGGCCCTGCTGGTCGATCGCGACAAACACGAGGTAAGCGCTGGCCACGTGCATGAGTTTGCCCGAATGCGGCTCCTCGACCCAGACCTTCACGCCGACCTCAACCGAAGTGTTGAAAGCGCGGTTTACGCTAGCCTTCAGAATCAGCAGGTCACCCACGTGTACTGGCTGAATGAAATCGATGTGATCCATGGCGGCTGTGACGACGTGGGTGCGGGTGTGGCGAAAGGCTGCGATCGCGCCAGTCAGATCGATGAAGTGCATCAGCCTGCCGCCGAGGAGGTTTCCCAGCGTGTTGGCGTCGTTGGGAAGGATGATCTCAGTCATTTCAGACTGCGTGCCGGACACAGTGCGGACAGCCGGATTGTCGCTTGTCGTACTCATCGCGCTTGCTCCATTCCTCGAGTGCCGAGCCATTGCTCATCGACAACCAGTTACAATCAGGACAGCGGCAAAGCTGCCGAGGCACCGGAACCAGTTTCGGCAATCCAGGCAATTTAATCAAATCACACACGCCGCGCCCCAAGGACTATGAGTTCAACTGACAAAATTGCAGGCTTGAAAGAGATTCTCGCCCTGGACCCGAAGAACAGCTTCGCGCGCTACGGCATCGCCATGGAACTTTCCAAGGGCGGTTCCATCGATGAGGCCCTGGCGGAGTTCAATGCGATTCTCGCGAACGATCCCGACTACACAGCCGCCTATTTCATGGCAGCCCAGACCCTGACCAACGCAGGCCGGACCACAGAGGCTATCGAGCGCCTTAAGGCAGGCATCGCCTGCGCAGCACGCACCGGCAATCGGCACGCGTTAAGCGAGATGCAGGCGATGCTCGACGAACTGGACCGCTAAGACACTCCACTCAGGAATTGCCGTAAGCCCTTTGAATCGCGAAGCGCGGGGTTCTCGAGCAGGTTCTAAGCCTTCCAATTCATGAAAGTTGCGCATCCTTAGCAACTTAGCCACGTCTATACTAGGTATATGCCGAAGTATTCGATTGTCGTTCCCTTTCACAATGAAGAGGAGAACGTCACTGTCCTCTACGCACGCCTGAAGCAGGTGATGGAGCATGTTGGCGAGTCGTTTGAACTCGTCTTCATCGATGACGGCTCCAACGACCGCACTTACAAGCTGCTGGAAGAGATCGCAGCGGTCGACAGCCGCGTGCTTGTCGTCAAACTGCGCCGCAACTTTGGGCAGACCTCGGCGCTCGCGGCCGGGTTCGACCACGCCTCCGGAGAGTTCATCCTCGCCATGGACGGCGATCTGCAGCACGATCCCAACGAGATTCCGGGCTTTCTCGAAAAGCTCGAAGAGGGCTATGACGTCGTTTCGGGCTGGCGCAAGGAGCGCATCGACAACTTCGTCATGCGCCGTATTCCCTCGCGTTGCGCGAACTGGCTGATGGCGAAGCTCTCGGGTGTCGATATCCACGACTTCGGCACGACATTCAAGGCCTACCGGCACGAAGTGATCCAGAACATTCCGCTGTACGGCGAGATGCATCGTTTCATCCCGGCACTTGCCAGCTGGTACGGAGCGTCGATCTGCGAGATCCCGATCAAGAACGTGAATCGCGAGCGCGGCAAGAGCCACTATGGGATCGGCCGCACATTCCGCGTGTTTTTTGATCTGCTGACGATTCGCTTCCTGCTGAAGTATATGAGCCGCCCGCTCCACTTCTTCGGCATCTTCGGAGCGCTGGGAATTCTTTCGGGTGGATTTATCTCGACGATTCTTCTCGGCATGAAGATCGTTCATCCGCACCAGAACGTGATGGATGACCATGCACCGCTGTTTGTGATTGCCGGCGTTCTGATTCTCGCGGGAATCCAATTGCTGGCTCTTGGCCTGCTCGGCGAGTTGCAGGTGCGCCATTTCCATACAAGCCAGCAGCGTGCGCCATACGCGATCGATCGCATCGTCAGGCTGCGCGCGCCGGAGGAGCCAGGCATCCTCTCCGATGGACGGGACAACCGGTTCTAGGAACAGGGAGTAGGCGGTAGGGAATCGGCAGTAGAAAACTTCGAGCCCCGTTCGGCATTTGCCGGGCGGGGTTTTTGTTGTGCTTCGTTCGCGACCGACCTCACTATGGGAACGTTTCTCTTGCAGCAGCGGGGCCTGCAGGTGATATCTTGCGCATGTATGAACGCTATACAGATTCAAGCCACTGGAGGGCCGGAGGTCCTGCATCTGGCCGAGTTGCCGATTCCTGCGCCGGGACCCGGACAGGTATTGATCCGCGTTGAAGCGATCGGGGTCAACTTCATTGAGATCTATTTCCGCAAGGGAACGTACAAGGCGACGCTGCCGCTTGTTCCCGGCAGTGAAGCGGCGGGCACAATCGAAGAACTTGGTCCCGGCGTCACGGGATTTGCGCCCGGCGACCTGGTCGCGTCTGTTGGAGTGCTTGGCAGCTATGCGGAATACGCGCTGGTTCCGGCTTCGCAACTTGTCAAGGTGCCTGCGGGCCTCTCGCCGGAGCAGGCAGCTGCCGTGATGTTGCAGGGGATGACCGCACACTATCTGGCGACCTCCACCTTCCCGCTCAAGGCCGGCGACACGGCGCTGGTGCACGCCGGTGCCGGCGGCGTGGGCCTGCTGCTTACGCAGATTGCGTCGCGCATTGGAGCGCGCGTGATCACAACCGTTTCGACAAAGGAAAAGGCTGAGCTGTCGCGCGAAGCAGGCGCCTCAGATGTGATTCTCTACACCGAGCAGGATTTTGCGGCAGAGGCCAAGCGACTCACAGGTGGTAAGGGCGTCGATGTCGTGTACGACTCGGTCGGCAAGACGACCTTCGATGGCAGTCTGAACTGTCTTCGCCCTCGTGGCTTGCTAGCGCTGTTTGGCGGATCGAGCGGTCCGGTTCCACCTTTCGACCTGATTCAACTGAGCAGCAAAGGATCACTCTTCATTACCCGCCCGACGTTGTGGCACTACGTCGCCACACGACCGGAGCTTGAGTGGCGCGCCGGCGATGTGCTGGGCTGGGTGGCATCCGGCGAGCTCAAACTTCGCATGGAGCACGTGTATGCGCTCGCGGAGGCCGCGAAGGCCCAGAACGCGATGGAGAGCCGGATGACCACGGGCAAGATTCTGCTGGAGCCGTGAAAGCAGCTATTAGCTCCCAGCTCCTAGCTCTTAGCTACCAGCTTTGACTTCTGCCTGTTTGCCTTTTGGCCTCCAGCTTGCCGGATGCTGAGAGCGAGATTTCGAACGTCACAATGACTGCTATCCCCATTTCGCCGGTCGATCGCGTTTTTGTCCTTACGGGCGCGGGGATCAGCGCAGAGAGCGGGCTGCCGACCTTTCGTGCGTCAGACGGTCTCTGGGCTGGGCATCGGATTGAGGACGTCTGCACACCTGAAGCTCTGGAATTGAATCCGGAACTTGTCTGGCAGTTCTACTCCGAGCGTCGCGCACAGGGATCAAAGGCATTGCCGAACCCGGCTCACATTGCGCTGGCTGAGCTTGAGGCCAGACTCGGTGATCGTTTCTTTTTGTGCACGCAAAACGTGGACGACCTCCACGAGCGCGCCGGATCAGTGCGCCTCGTACACATGCACGGTGAACTGGCCAAGTCCCGTTGCGAACACGAGTGCGGGCGCCCGCCCGTTGAGGATCACAGGGTCTATAAGGTCCTGTCTGAGGTCGGGCATTGCGCGTGCGGCGCACGGCTGCGGCCGCACATTGTTTTCTTTGGGGAAATTCCGCTGGAGATGGATCGCATCCAGCGCGAGATCGAAAAGGCCACACTGATGCTCGTCGTCGGGACATCGGGCTCGGTATACCCGGCGGCGAATTTCGTGCACTGGGCGCGACTGAACAAGGCACGCACTGTCTATGTGGGCCCCGAGGCGCCGCTCAATGCTCACGCCTTCACAAGCGTTGTGGAGGGGAAGGCCGGGGAAGTGCTGCCGGGGCTGTTCGAAGTGAGGTAGCGCTCGAAGACTGAACGAATTCCCTATTTCGGGCGCGCTTTGACGAATTCGCTGCGGCGAAAGCGCAGCGCACTCCAGTCCTCATCAATTGCTACGGCGCGAACGGTTTCGAATCCAGCCTTGTTCAGAAGCGCCCAGCCGGTGTCGCGATTGAA
>Ga0335069_10017236_pt1 | contig 10069 bp, 6 predicted proteins | sample Lox_Sample_11_FD_206714 | JGI IMG/M metagenome (GOLD analysis project Ga0335069, IMG submission 206714) | Soil microbial communities from Loxahatchee National Wildlife Refuge, Florida, United States - Lox_Sample_1.1 | ecosystem: Environmental > Terrestrial > Soil > Wetlands | place: USA: Florida...
TATGAAGTACCAGGAGTAACTAAAACTGGATAAGAAATAGTTGGAGTTGATCCACCAGTACCTCCAGCACCGCCACCTCTAGCTGCAGTCGTAGTAGAACCTCCGCCTCCGCCGCCGCCTCCACCGCCGCCGCCACTTCCTCCTCGTCCCCAAATTATAGCACGAGTAATGCCGGCAGGAGCTGTCCATGTACCAGAAACTGTAAAGACTTGACGAGTTATTTTAGCCATTTATCCTACAAACCAGTCAGTACCGTTACTGACTACACTGAAAAAACCCCAAGCAGTTTGAAGAACTTTACTAGCAGACAAGCCTTCAATTTTCTCTGAACTGAATCTAGCTAAAGTAAGATTGTTAGTGCTGAAACTTCCAGTAGAATCTATAATTCTTAATATTTTACCGGATACTGAGGAAGGATTTGGCAATGTAACAGTAAAAGCTCCGCCAGAAGTATCGCAAAATACTGTAGTATCTGCAGAAGTCATGGAATAGTTAGTCGTTTTAGTAGTTTGAGCAGGAAGCGGAAGATCTGCATTAACTAGACTTCTAAAAGTAGGAGTCGTAGCGCCACCAGAACTTGGACCAGCAAATACTGTATTAGCAGACTGGTTATTTAAATTAAGAACAAGTGTTCCAGAAGTAGTAACTGGACTTCCTGATACGGTATATAAAACTCCTGGAGTTGACAATCCAATACTAGTAACAGTGCCGTTTGTTCCGTTAGATGCTGCAGTTATTCTTCCTTTAGCATCTACAGTTATATTAGTATTAGTATAACTACCTGCAGATACTGTTGTATTAGAAAGCGTAAAAACAACAGAACCGGGTCCAGTAGCAGTTCCGTCACCAGTCAATGCCGTAATATAATTACCGGCAGGCTGCTTAGCATTAAATGTATTCCAATCCGTACCGCTTAATAAGCCCTGAACACCAGAACTAGCTGTTTGGATATTTAAAGTGACATTAGGTCCTACTGTAGAGTTAGCGCCAGAACCTACTGTAACGCCTGTTGTGGTTGTAGAAATAGATCCGAAAGTTAAAGCGTTTTGTTTACCGTTGAATGTCGACCAATCACTTGAACTTAATAACCCTCTAGCAGAAGCAGACGCGGTAGGAATGTTGAAAGTATGAATACCCGGAGAAGAATCTACGATAGTAAAATCTGTCCCTGCTGATCCAGTAACTAAAGTTTGGTTAGCAAATGTACTGCCATTAATAGATATAATAGCTGTAGGTAAGGCAGATGAAGATATCTCTATATTACTGCCGATAGGAGTAATAGTTATACTGGGGCCCGCTATAAGAGCTAATGCGCCAGTCAATGAGTTTAGACTAGTTACTCCTCCGCCGCCACCTCCGCCTTCTTCTGGTAAGTCTACATAATTGTCAGCCATTTAAATGCCTTTACCATTAAAAATAATATTCATTGTCGCAGTTGATGTTCCGCCAGAAGCATCAATATATTGAACACGAACATAATTATATCCTACGAAATTCACATTCCACATAGTTTCTCCAGATGAAGAAACAGGAAAAGAAGAATTCGCTATTGTAACCCAATTCACTGGGGCAGTGGATGGCGGATTAGTAGGGTTTTGTCCTGCGCTATAGTTTGTATTTACCTGCGTATCATTAGTTTCAGGATCATTGCTTGCTTGTATTTGAACAGTACCTGTAGGAGTTCCTGTAATTATAGCGGCCATTGTATAAGTGTAGATGTTCTTAAGTTGTACATATGGCGAATTATAATTCGCATTTAATGGTACGTTTGTTGCTACAGTTTTATTAAAAGTTCTCATAATTTACATCCCTTTAGACCCAAGAATTTGTTGTACCATTATATTTTAAAACTACGCCAGCAGCACCAGACGTGCCCGCTGTTCCATCAGTACCAGTTCCGCTGAGATTTCCCTTAGCTCCGCCCGCACCACCTACTGCACTATAAGTTCCGCCACCAGAAAATGCGTTGGCAAGTAAATAAATCATGCCAGCATCACCGCCAGCACCACCACCGCCGCCGCCGCAATTACCCGCGCCAGGAGATTCTCCATTACCACCAGCTCCGCCATTAACTGTTATAGTTCCAGAATTAATAATTGAGTTAAAGAAGGCAGCGAACACTCCGCCGCCGCCGCCGCCAGCACCGCCGCCGCCGCCATTATTAACACCATCTCCAGCACCGCCAGCGCCACTCGCTCCACCGTTTCCACAACCAATAGTATATACCGAACCAGCACTTACTTGACTGGTGCCTTGGCCTATAAAATGTGATGTTACTCTTTTAAAATAATACTGATTACTAGAAAGAATAGGTGTACCACCAGTGCCGCCTGATCCCGCCGTGCCAGTGCCGCCATTTCCTCCAGTTCCAGAAGTACCTCCATAAGGAGGATAAAATGTTGTATCTTGTTGTGAATCTCCATTACCGCCAGTGCCAGTACCTTGAGGTTCACCATTTTGACCGGTACCTGCATCTAATAAATCTGTGGCAGAAATACCATTAACATTAACCCCGGCGGGAAGTCCACCTGATGCACCAGAGACAGCATTGCCATTAGCTCCAGCTTTGCCAGACTGATCTATAGTTCCAGCGTTAGATAAAGTGCCAGTTCCAATTAAAATATAGCCATTTGGAATGACGGTAATGCCAGAATTAATTGTTAGATTAATTAAATTCTGTTGGCGAATAATAGTATAAGTAGATCCGGAAAGTGATGCCCATGGAAAAGTATTAATACCATCAAGAACAGCTGAGCCATCAGAACCATCTCCAAAAAATATAGGAGATAATGTAGAAGCTGCAGCTGGAGCGGGCATCCAAGAGCCAGTACCTGCGGCATCGATACTAGTCCATACATATCCAGACGTGCCTTGCGTACCGTCAGCGAAGACGAGTTTGTTTGCAGCAGTAGCAGTTAAAACATCTACATTATTAACACGTACAGTTATGTAGCCGTTTGCTCTATTGCATAATTGGAAGTTAGGAGAAGTACCGCTTCCTCCATCATTGCCGATATATAGTCCGGAGCTTAATCCTAAACCATGATTCGTGATTACCATACCTGTGTTAGAATTGGAATCTAATACAAGATTGTCGACCTCAGTGCCGCTACCTGTATAATTAATATATGCTAGTGGATTACCTTGTCCGGCACTAGTAGATTCTATATCTAGTTTATAGCTTGGAGAGCTCGTGCCTATGCCAATTTTATTAGACGGCACTACTAGATTCCATCCGCTATTCACTGACATGTTAGTGCCAGATTGGCCTATACGAACAGCTTCTTTAGCTAAAGTTCTACCGCCTACATTTAACGCCAAATAACCTGATGTAGTTTCCGCTCCTATATTAAGTTGTGATAAATTCGGACTAGCGAATATTGCACCGCCACCAGCTAAATAACCTGAAGTAGAATAACTAGCATTTTCTATTGTTATAGGATTTCCTCCTCCAGGACCGTTTCCTATATAAAACACAGTTTTAGATACTGAAGAAGCACTTAAATTAGCATACGCAAAATTCGCCGTTCCTGCATAAGTTATAGCGGCATTAAGAGGATTAGCTCCAGTAGCTCCTGCAGATTGTCCGAATCCAAAAGTATAATTTCCAGAACCTATATTATTAGCTATTAAAGCGTCATTACCATTAAGCGATAAAGTTAAGGAATCTAAACCTAAAGAACTAGTCCTATAAATTCCTGTATTTGTTCCGCTTGAAAATGAATATCCAGGAGCAGAATTGCTTCCGTTTATTCCTAACATCTGAACACCACTGTTCAGTGTTAAAGAAGATGACTTGAGTCGCATTCTTTCAGTAGTTAAAGTTCGACCGCCAACAGTAAATCCTATGAAATTATTAGTTAGATTAGTATTTTCAGATCCTATGATTAATTGTGTTTGATTTGGACTAGCAAATACTGCACTTCCTCCGCCTAAATATGTATTTGCAGTGTTGTTAGCCCAATTTTCGACAGTAGTAAAATTAGGACCCGTACCATTACCAGCAAGAAGCGTAGTAACACTAGTGCTGGACGTAGATCCATTAGTGTACACAAAGGATGCATTGCCATTATATGTAGTAAAAAACACAGACGGTGTATTAGGATCGTTGCTTATATTGCCAGACGGACCAAAAGCCCAATTTACGTTAGTATTGCCGTGTATGTCGCTAACATATTTAGCTTCATAGAATTGAGATCCTGACATTGAAAGAGCAATATCCTTTGTCCCAATTCGGAACAATCCAGTCCCAGTTTCGTTAGAAAATGCTAATCCAGGAGCACTTACGCTTCCGTCTGATATTAATACAGGAGAAGAAAATGTTTTACTGCCTGACAATGTTTGCGCGGTATTGTTTACCAGGCCAGGAACAGTCGCGCTAGCAGATTGCATTATAAGCGCATTAGAGAGGATTACAGCCCCGTTAGCTGATGGGGTAGTACTATCTATAGGGCCTATAGTATTAACCGTACCACCAGAGCCTGTAATCGTTATAGTAGTGCCCGACGGAGTGATCGTAATACCGCCAGCACCGACGAGCGTAAGTGCACCTGTAAGCCCATTAAGGCTCGTAACACCACCGCCAACTACTGGATAATCCGCAAAGAAGGTTGACATTACGATACCTTACCACAGATAGTCGCTTGCAGCGTTCCTGTACCGCTAGAAGGCGTATAAACGAGACGGATCGCAAAAGCGCTAATAGCGTCAATGTCGATATAACCGTTGCCTGAACTGCCAGTAGCCATAGTAGGAGAACTAAGAGTTAGCGTAGTCCAGGTGCCAGGATTGTTTACCGTGCCGTCCATGTTTTGGCTGTAAGTATTCGATACTTGTACAGTAAATGTGCCGCTGGGGCTGCCAGTCCAAGAGATATCATAACCGACTTGAGAGAGATTCTGGATTATTGTTACAGCTGAGGTTACTGTTGAGGCCATATTACCGTTAGTAATGACCTGATACGGACTGAATATAGGCCTAGAAGCCATGGCGCCCTCGTGGGTTCGGTGTGATTAACCTGCTATGTTTGTATAAATGTCGCTTGTAAAGCAATTAAACTATGCTAGAATAAGAATTAGAGATTTCTATGCTATGTAGATGCGGGAATTTAAAGAAACCAGGACACTTATATTGCACTCCTTGTAATAGTGCGCGCAAAGCTATATATCGCGCTGCTAACAGAGACAAAGAGAGAAAAGCTCAAGCATTATATTATAAAAACAATAAAGAAAGGATTAACAAGCAATCATCGGAATGGATGCGAAAAAACAAAATACGTTTCAATAAACGGCGGAATGAATGGTGTAAAGAAAATCGTGAAAAAGTAGAAAACTGGCAGCGAAGAAGAAATAGTTTATTAAATCAGCCTATAAGTAAGCATTATAAAGCAGAAATCGCTTCTTTTTATAGTTCTCGTCCAAAAAACATGACTGTTGATCATATTATACCGTTAGGACACGAAAACGTGTCAGGCCTTCACGTTCCCTGGAATTTACAATATTTGACTAGATCTGAGAACAGTAAAAAATACAGATCTTTTGATGGCACGAGGGATAATAATACGTGGAGATCTCGTTAATCCCTATTACCTCTATCGCTCTCGGCTGCCTGGTTAGGCGTTTTATAGCTGGCATTAGACTTGCCGAGCGTTGAAGTGCCTCGTTTACCTATTTTCGCACCTTGTGGAGCTGGAGGCACTTTAGGCTGCGGCTGAGCTGCTAGGATAGAAGCAGGCTGCATGGAAGTATCAAGCGATTGTCCTAGGAAGAGACTAAGACCAACGCGTGTTTTATATGGTATTATAACGCCATTATCTTTAGCTGTCATCATATCGTTTGTAAGCTTTTGACCTAATTGCTGATACAATGCAGGATACATGCCATTTAAGTCTTGGAGATCTGTAGTTTGGATTGTACCGTCTTTTATGTGCTGAAGCACTATGGCGGGTTGTTGGGCTATCTCGAGTGCGCGCTGATACCGGGCTTCCTGGGCCGGAGTCGGCGGTAGTGGACGATCCAGCGGTGCGATTTGCTGCGGAGCCTGTTTAATACCTTTGAGATACTGTAATGCTTGTAAAGAGCTTTGCGTTAAAGCGGTTTGATGCTCAGGCATGTAATGGCCGACATGACCACTTTCAGCTGAAGCCATGACTTTATTCGTGGTCTTGGGATCGTTTGAAGACACGAGCTTATCTAGAGCTTTAATCTCTTCGTGCGTCGGCATCTGTGTTGTAGCTAATACGCGAAATCCTGGTCTGAATACATTTTCACTGGCTGTGCTTAAAAGTTTAGCTCCTTTTTGAGCGGCTCCTAAATATTCTGCGGCTGCCTTAAAACCTGCGGCGTCTACGGGAGCCGAGCTGCCGAGCATTTTAAGCAGTCCTAGCTTCATTGCAGGCCTAGCCTCGTTTAATCCTAGGCTACCTAGGAAGCTCATTATACCAGCTTCTCCGTGCCCCATAGCCATAGCAATAAGAGATATAGGCGATACCGCGCCGGCCATGTGCTTTCTAAGCGTTCTAGCGGTATTGCTAAAGTTGTGTGTAGGATCTTTCAACGCATCTTTGATCGCGTGTGCTGCTTCGATCGCTTGATGCTGTTCAGGAGTTGCGATGAGAGCTTTTTGCTGTGGGCTTAAATTCTCAATCTCTCTTAGTAGTTTGCTCGTCTTAATTAATTCACCGGGGGCGACATTCTTCGTAGAAGAACGCAGAAGCTCGTTTTTGTAATGCTCAGTGACGGCTTGCAATGTATTAGGATGATTCTCGAGCAAACTTAAAAGATTAGCGTTATTTTTACTAGTCAGATTTGATAAGAGCTGTTCGCCTTTAGTGTTCGCTTTATCTTTAAGCGCATCTAGAAACGTTTTAGGGCCGATCCACTTGCCGACATGTAGATGTGCATCCAGATCTTCTAAGTGGCTAGAAAGTTGAGCGTAGCGTTGTTTCAGCTGATTATAAGCTGTTAACTCCTCTGGACCCATATGTTCAGATACTGCTGTCTCTAATCCGCGAGATAATATTTTTTTAGCTTCTACTGCAGCTCTGAAGTCTGCTGCATCGAACGGACGATATAGATTCGTTATAGCATTTTTAAGATCAGCTATAGTTGTTTGTTCAGGTAGCTTTTCTAGGATTTTACCAACAAGCTTATTATTCTCGTCATCGAATGACTTAGCCCAGCCTTCCTGGATAGACTTCTGAGATAGCTCATCAGCCATTGTACGCATCGCGCCTTCGCTTACTGGCGACGCTTTGAACTTTTCAATTGTCGTGTCATAAGCTTCGTTTATGGGCTTAACGACTTTCTCTAATTCGTCGTGTAGAACATTGCCCATATTCTGGCCAGATTCATATGCATTCTTCTCAGCGACATTCATGATATCGTCTGGAGTGCGTCCTAATGACTCTGCAATCTTAGTGCCAATATTAGCGTCTAGCTCTTGAAGTTTTTTCTGATAAGCTCGTCCGGCTATGGATGAGTCGTCTTGAGACAAAATTGAATGCGCTTCGCGAGCGCCAGGTAAATCGTTGATAGTAGCCTTAATCTCGTCAGGAATCAGGACGCCAGCTTTTTGCTCTAAGTCGAAAGCTTTAGTTCCGACTTCTTCGCCTTCGATGCCGCCGATGCGGCTTACCATAGCTTTAAGACCTGCACCGAGCTTAGAACCTACTGTAGCATTCCACAGCGGACTAGCAACACCAGTGATTAGTCCGCCGCCTACGCCGCCTAAGGCAGCAGCGAGACCTATATTAGATATAGCAGATTGCGCACCAGCGTTTGGATCTTGGAGTATCATCTTGCCAACCTCATCTTGAGACTGGTAAGCAGCCATTTCAGCGGCGTTTTTAACTACACTGGAGCCAACTTTAGCTGTGTATGTTTTAGCAGCTCCGAGACCTGCGGCTTCTGCTGCACTCTTACCTACGGCTTCTAACGCTGCTGCTTCGCCTGTTCCTGTAAGTGCTCCGCCTATAAGACCTGCAGCTTCGCCGGCTCCAGAAGCTATAGGATGCTGCTCTTGTCGTCCGCGAATCTCTTCAGGATTGACGTGAAGCCAACCTTTTTCTATGGCATTTGCAAGTGGTGCAGTCATAACGCCACGAGCTGCGCCTTCTAAGCCGGCTAATGCTGTTTGTTTTGCTCCACCGAACCGCTGTTTGTCTAATATGACATCTGAATCTGAAATCTCAGGACTGGGAGCCTGAGGCTGCGCTGCGGGAGTCGCTGGGGCGTCTAGCTGAACATCTGCGTCTGAGATTTCTGCCATTTAAATTTTCGTCCATTTACCATTAATCTTTTTAACTCTTATTGTACTGTCTTTAAGTGTACCAGTTTCACCTTCATCTGACGCTTCTGGGGCGACTTGAGGAAGTTGTTTACCATGAAGTCCATAAGGCGCTAAGGCATTGTTGTATTCGTTTTGTATGTTCTGTTGCATAGTTCGTATTTTAGGCTCAGATGAGATTTTAGATAAGAAAGAGATTGGACTGCCGCCTATTTGACTAGTCAAAAATTCGGCTTCTGAAGGCTTATAAACTCCATCATGCTGGGCTTGTTTAATAGACGCGATTAGTTGCATTTGAATAGTCTTAGCTTTAGATATTTCAGCGGGTGATAGCTTGTCAAACGCACCGCGATGAGCCTGAGAGAATGCAAGCGATTGATTCATAAGATCATTTACGCTCTTATAAGAAGAGATACTGGTCTTGAGTGCGTCTGGTACAGGGGCCGTAGCAAAGCCATAGCCAGGAACGTATCTAGCTCTGTAGCTTTTAGCCATTTCTGGATTAAGCATATCCATGTAATTTAAAGTCTGTTCTGTGGCATTTGGATCTGAACCATTTTTAGTTACGTTCATCATGGCTCTTTGCATAGAAAGCTGTCGCATCACAGGTGCAGCTTCCATCTGTAGCTGCCCTATAGCTCTTTGGGCATTAGCCTGCGCCATAGGGCCGCCATATTTAGAGGCGGCTTCATTGATTTTAGCGGCCAACATGTCTGTTTGATTAAGCCTAGAAAAAGCCTTGGCTTGTTCCATGTTATGAAACTGCTCTAGATTGGCTCTGAGAAGATTCTGCTTAGAGTTTAAGTTCTTTGCTTGAGCGTCTAAGTTTTTATCCATTTGGAATTTAAGAAAGTCGATAGCAGCGTTTGGACGATTCGTCGGGTTAAATCCCGCAAGAATCATGCCAATTCCCGTCATGATCTTACTATGTCCGCCGTGGCCTTCAGCATCACCAGTCCAGTATTTATCAGGATCTATGTGGCCGTTATTAATATCTTGCATAATATTATTACGCTCAGCCATAAGATCATCATATTCGCGTTGATGGTTTATTTCCAGTTCGCGGAGTGTATTCTGCTGCTGAGCATACTGTTTTTGGGCCTCTCCGAATTGTCCGGCTTGCGCTGCAGCTGCTCCACGAATACCGCCTATTTGACCTTGTAAGCCTTTCGTGTACATCTGCTCGTAATCGCTATTAATGTTGCCTGCGGGCTTCGCTTCTTGAGGCTGTCCTTGAGACTGAGACATATCTCCAGAGCCCGCTTGTGGAACGGTTCCTTGACTAGCATCGGCATTAGTTACTTCTTGTTGGAGTTGGCCTGGGACTGGAAGAGGAAGCGCTCCCATTTCTTGGCGAATAGCGTTTTCAGCTTGTATCTGTGCAGCCTTGTTAGCGCTATAACCTGCAGCTTGAGCGTATTGCTGCTGAACTAGATTCTTAGCAGCAGTGTAATTGTTAGTATCTATAGACTTTGGAGGTTCACCATTAGGACCGAACATGAGATTTTTATTCGCCTCATATTCTGCGGTACCGGGTTGAGCATTAGCCGCATTGCCAGCGATAAGCATGTTGTACATTTTCTGCGCGTCTGCTTTTTCTTTAGGTATCTCAAGTTTAGGTTCTTCTTGTGGAGTTGATATTTTGTCGGACATCAGCTTATGCGCATAATTCTCATTGTCTGTTACTTCGGGGCCTACATCTTCTGTATCAAGTTTAGACACTGGATGATCAGTTGTGCCGCTTTCATATTTGGCGCGATGTATTGGACCGCCACAAGCATGG
>Ga0335069_10017237_pt1 | contig 10069 bp, 9 predicted proteins | sample Lox_Sample_11_FD_206714 | JGI IMG/M metagenome (GOLD analysis project Ga0335069, IMG submission 206714) | Soil microbial communities from Loxahatchee National Wildlife Refuge, Florida, United States - Lox_Sample_1.1 | ecosystem: Environmental > Terrestrial > Soil > Wetlands | place: USA: Florida...
GATTACGGCGCGGATCGGCCGTGACGGCCAGATCTCGTCCGCGGCCGCAAATTTTGTCAGTGCCGGCGTGGAAAGCGCGGCAACAGCGGTTTGCATAAATCCGCGGCGCGTCGTCATGGACGTTTCCCCTCTAGGCTTCTGTGGCGGGCGGAGCATCGGGGAAGCACTGCGGGAAGGCAAGAGATCACGGCCGCATGTCGCGTGCGACATTATGAAAGACGAAAGCCGCAGGACCAGAGGCAAATGGTCCCGCGGCTTCGCTTCTGGCGCCCGCTGCAGGGAGGGGCAAGGTCAGCGGACGCCGGTAGTCTGGTTCGAGCTTAGAGCTGCGAGCCGTCATCGCCGGGCTGTTGCATCCGATCGCCATTGTTTGGATCAAACATGCGATGGCGGAAACCGGGCTCGCCGCGACCGTAATCCGGATCGCGAAAACCGCGGCCATAGCCCTCGCCGAAGCGCCGCCAGTGCTCGAAGCCCGGACGATGCGGACGCAGCATGTGCGCGAGCCTCACGAAACGGCTCTTCTGCGCATCATCGAGGCTCTGGTACAACGGCGCACCGGCCTCCGCGACCTTTTTCAGCGCGGCGCTCCGCTTCGCCATATTGTCGGCGCGGCGCGACAGCCGGTCGAACGGCGACATTTGCTGCTGCGATTGCTGCTGATCGCCGGCCTCACGTGCCTTGATGCGGTCGATGCGTATTTGCGCCATGTCGCGCACAGCCTGTTCGAAAGGCGGCCAGTTCTTGGCCTGATCGGGGGTGAGCTCGAGTCCCGCTTTCATCGCCGCGATGCGCGCGTCGGTGAAAGCGGCGACATCGGCCGCGCTCGGACCGTGGTGAAACTCGGAGCGCTGCACATCGGCCAGGAACCCGCGGGCATCGGCATCGCCAGCGCGATCGCCATAGCTTTGTGCATAGACAAAACCCGAGCCGGCGATGGCAATAAGCGCCGTCGCGGCAATGACCGGCTTCAACATGTGATCCTCCAAATTCCGAAGACGTTCGGACTTGCACCAATCAAACGACCGGCGCAGCAACTTCACAAGTTAAACATTCTTCAGGTTCGAGCGTTGCCAGATTACCGCTTTGTAATCTTGGTATTTTCGTTTGAGCGTGATCTTTTCCGGAAACCGGCATCCACTTTTCGGGATCACGCTCTAGCGCAGCACCTGCTGCAGGAACAACTTGGCGCGTTCGTGCTGCGGATGATCGAAGAAATTCTTCGGCGTGTCGATTTCAACGATTTGGCCGTCATCCATGAAGATAATGCGGTCGGCGACCTGCCGGGCAAAGCCCATTTCGTGCGACACGACCAGCATGGTGATACCGTCGCTGGCGAGCCCGACCATGGTGTCCAACACTTCCTTCACCATTTCCGGATCGAGCGCCGAGGTCGGCTCGTCGAACAGCATGATCTTCGGGTTCATGCACAGCGCCCGCGCGATGGCGACGCGCTGCTGCTGACCGCCGGACAGGCGCCCCGGATATTTGTTGGCCTGTTCGGGGATCTTGACGCGCGTCAAAAAGCGCATCGCCAGTTCCTCGGCGTCCTTTTTCGCCATATGGCGCACCCGGATCGGGGCCAGGGTGCAGTTCTCGAGCACGGTCAGATGCGGAAACAGATTGAACTGCTGGAACACCATGCCGACATCGCGGCGCACGGCGAGGATCTGCTTGGGATCGTCGGTGAGCTCGATGCCGTCGACCACGACGCGGCCGAGCTGCCAGTCCTCGAGCCGGTTGATACAACGCAGCAGGGTCGACTTTCCTCCCCCCGACGGGCCGCAGATGACGATGCGCTCACCGCGCGCGACCGTGACATTGATGTCGCGCAGCGCATGGAACTCGCCGTACCATTTATGCAGGCCGATGACCTCGACGGCGAGTGAGGTCTCGGCCTGGCTTTTCTGCGGCTCGCTGGCGCGGTCGGTCATCAAACTCCCCTCACCGCCTCATCGCCGGTGCGCGCGGGAAAGCCGCGCCTCGACATTACGGGCGTAACGCGACATGCCGTAACAGCAGACGAAATAGAATGCCGCGGCGAAGGCATAGCCGGTGACGCTGGTATTGGGCGTCGCCCAGTTCGGATCGACGCGCGCGGCCTCGATCGTGCGCAGGAAGTCGAAAATGCCGACGATGAAGACGAGCGACGTATCCTTGAACAGCGCAATGAATGTATTGACGATATTGGGCAAGGTCACCCGCAGCGCCTGCGGCAGAATGACAAGCGCCATCATGCGCCAGAAGCCGAGGCCGAGCGCTTCCGCCGCCTCGTATTGGCCGCGCGGCACCGAGGCAAGCCCGCCGCGCACGACCTCCGCCATGTAGGCCGACGCGAACATGGCGACGCCGATCAAGGCCCGCAAAAGCTTTTCCGGCGCGAAGCGCTCCGGCACGAACAGCGGCAGCATGACGCTCGCCATGAAAAGAACGGTGATCAGCGGCACGCCGCGGACGAATTCAATGAAGCCGATCGAGAACATCTTGATCACAGGCCGTTCCGAGCGCCGCCCGAAGGCGAGCAGGATGCCAAGCGGCAACGACACCACGATGCCGACGGTCGCCACCACGATGGTGACGAGAATGCCGCCCCAGAGCGTGGTCGGCACGCTGACCAAGCCGATCAGCGGCACGCCGCTCAACAGGACATACGACAAGATCGGGAGCACAACGAAGAAATAGATGGCGCCGAGGTCGCGGCGCGGCGCCGACAGCCAGGCGAGCCAGGTCACGCCGAAGGCGAGCGCGGCAAAAAACAGATCGACGCGCCAGCGCTCGGGCCGCGGATAGAAGCCGTAGACGAAGTAGGAGAACCAGACGCGGATATAGGCCCAGCACGCGCCCGGATGCGGATTGTCCTGCGACGCGAGGCAGGCCTCGCGGCTGTCCGCCGACCACACCGCATCGAACAGGAAGAAGCGCAACAGCGGCGGAATCACCCAGACCAGGAAAGCGACGCAGATCACCGTCAGGGCGATATTGAATGGCGAGGAAAACAGGTTCTCGCGGAGCCAGCCGATCACGCCGCGGCGCAGCACCGGCGGCGGCAGGCGCTCTGCGGGCGCGGCACGCAGAAACGTCTTCGTGGCGGGAGCTGTGGTGAGCGCTGTCATCACTTAGCGCTCCGCAATGCGCACCGCGTGCGCATACCAGTTCATCAGCAGCGACGTGCAAAGACTGATGACGAGATAGACAGCCATTGTGAGCGCGACGATCTCGACGGCCTGACCGGTGATGAACAACACGCTGCCGGTGAACACCTGGACCAGGTCAGGATAGCCGATCGCCACGGCCAGCGAGGAATTCTTGATCAGGTTGAGATACTGGCTGGTCAGCGGCGGCACGATGACACGCATCGCCTGCGGAATGACGATGCGGCGCAAGGTCGTGCCCGGCGCAAGCCCGAGCGCCTGCGCTGCTTCGGTCTGGCCTTGCGGCACCGAGAGCAGACCGGCACGCACCACTTCAGCGATAAAGGCCGCGGTGTAAAGGCTCAGCGCCAGCAACAGAGCCGCGAATTCAGGTAGAATCTCAAGGCCGCCCTGCACATTGAAGCGGCCCATCACCGGGAAGCTGAACGTCAGCGGCGAGCCGACGCCGAGAAAAACCAGATACGGCACAACGACGACGAGACCGGCCACGGTCCAGCGGATCTGAAAGCGCTGACCGGTCAGATCCAAGCGGCGCCGCACCCAAAGGTTCAACACGACCGAACCGATGATGCCGGCGATCAGCGCCAACACCACATAGCGGAAGTTCTCGGCAAATTGCGGCCGCGGCAGGAACAGTCCGCGATTGTTGAAAAAGCCGCCGCCGGGCAGCGCCATGCTGCCGCGCAGTTCCGGCAGCGCCTTCAGCACCGCGTTGTACCAGAACAGAAGCTGCAGCAGCAGCGGAACGTTGCGAATCAATTCGACATAGCCGCCGGCCAGATGCGACACCAGCCAATTGCGCGACAGCCGCGCAATGCCGATGGTGAAGCCGATGATCGTCGCCAGCACGATGCCGAGCGCGCCGACCAGAAGCGTGTTGAGCAGCCCGACCCAGAAGGCGCGGCCGAAGGTCGAGGTGCTTGGCGAATAGGGGATCAGCGTTTGGCTGATGTCGAAGCCGGCGACATTGTCCCAAAACCGGAAGCCGGAGGCGATGTGGGCTGCGGCCAGATTGCGCGCCGCATTGACGCCGGCGGCATAAAACAGGCCGACGACGACAACGACGAGCGTAACCTGAAGCGCCAAGCTGCCAAGACTCCACGCCTGGCGCGGCCGCGGACGCATCTTTGCGCCAAATCCTGCGGAGGGTCGTAGGGCCTCAGCCATGTATCTCAGCCAGAGTGGTCAACATGGCGGTCAACCACGCATGCAACAGCCCGGCCGACCGGCCCCGCGGCTCAGCACATAGCGAAGCGTAACCACAGCCGCCAGCGGACGGCAGCGCCTAGCGAATCGGAATGCCGTATTGCAGGCCGCCCTTGGTCCACAGCGCGTTCAAGCCGCGCGCGACCTTCAGCGGCGAGCCTTGGCCGACATTGGCCTCAAAGCTCTCGCCGTAATTGCCGACCGCCTTGATGATGCGGGCGGCCCAATCGTCCGAAAGGCCCATGCCGGAGCCGAATTTGCCCTCGACGCCGAGAAGGCGGCGCACATCGGGATTGTCCGACTTCTTCATGTCCTCGACGTTCTTCTGGTTCACGCCGAGCTCTTCGGCATTGACCATGGCGTAGTGCGTCCAGCGCACGATGTCTTCCCAATTATCGTCGCCCTGGCGCACGGCGGGGCTGAGCGGCTCTTTGGAAATGATCTCCGGCAGGATGATGTGGTCGGCCGGATTGGTCAGCCGCAGCCGCTCGCCGTAGAGGCCTGAGGAATCCGTCGTGTAGGAATCGCAGCGGCCGGAATCGTAGGCCTTCACCGCCTCGTCGGCGGTGGCAAAGGTGACGGTCTTGAGCGTCATATTGTTGGCGCGGAAATAGTCGGCGAGATTGAGCTCGGTCGTGGTGCCCTGCTGCACGCAGACCGAGGCGTCGTTGAGCTCTAGCGCCGAGTTCACCTTCAGCGATTTGCGCACCATGAAGCCCTGGCCGTCATAATAATTGACCGCGGCGAAATCGATGCCGAGCGTGGTGTCGCGCGACATGGTCCAGGTGGTATTGCGCGACAGCACGTCGATCTCACCGGTCTGCAGCGCGGTGATACGGTCGGACGCGGTCAGCGGGACGAACTTGACCTTGGTCGGGTCGTTGAAAATCGCCGCCGCGATGGCGCGGCAGAAGTCGACGTCGAAGCCGGTCCAATTGCCTTGCGGGTCGGGCCGGCCGAAGCCGGCGAGCGTGCCGTTGGCGCCGCAGACCAATTGGCCGCGGTCTTGCACCTGCTTCAGCGTCGCCTGAGCAAAGGCGCTTTGGGCACCGAAGACGAGAATCAGAGCGAAGGCGAGCGCCGCCGCACCACGTTTCATGACATGACTCATAACGTTAGCCCTTCTGCTGAGGCACGCGCTAAAAGCCCCGTCCGCGGGGCGCGCATAAGGCGAGTGATCCGTCCCGAACGAAAAAGTGCCGATACACCAGTGGAATGACAGTGCCGCATCTGAGAACGATCGCGTTGCAAGGTCAAGGGGTTGACGAAAAGGCCGGGTGTCGGGGTAATGACGCGAACGAAAGGCGCACAACGGTTCACCCTCGACCTGCCGGCCGACGGCAGGTCCCTTCACCGAGAAATTTCGGCATGAAAAAGAAGAGCAACGGCGGCCAAAACACCCATCGCGCGGCGACCAAGGTGGTGACGGCGGGGCGTGACCCCGCCTCCTACCACGGCTTCGTCAATCCGCCGGTCTATCACGCCTCGACGGTGCTCTATCCGAGCGCCGAGGATTTCGTCGCCCATCGCGCCCGCTACCAATATGGCCGGCGCGGCACCCCGACCACCGAAGCGCTGGAAGGGGCCCTGCAGGAACTGGAAGGGCCGCAATGCGCCGGCGTGTCGCTATTGCCGTCAGGTCTTGCTGCGATCTCGGCGGCGCTGCTTGCGGTGGTGCATTCCGGCGACCACATCCTTGTCACCGACAGCGCCTATCAGCCTACGCGGAATTTCTGCGAGCAGGTGCTCAAGCGGCTCGGCGTGAGCACCACCTATTTCGATCCGCTGATCGGAGCCGGCATTTCCGGCCTGCTTCAATCCAACACCAAGCTCGTCTACCTCGAGTCACCAGGCTCGCTGACCTTCGAAATGCAGGATACGGCCGCGATCGCGAAAGCTGCGCATGACAAAGGCGCGCTGGTGCTGATGGACAATACCTGGGCGACGCCGCTCTATTTCCGGCCGCTCGACCACGGCGTCGATCTGGTGATCCAGGCCGGTACCAAATATATCGGCGGCCATTCCGACGTCATGCTCGGCACGGTCTCGGCCAATGCGGCGACCGTCGCGGCGCTCAAGACCAGCGTGCGATTGAACGGCCTGTGCGAAGGGCCGGACGATGTCTATCTCGGCCTGCGCGGCCTACGCACGCTCGCGGTGCGGCTCGACCGCCATTTCGAGAACGGTGTCGCGGTCGGCAAATGGCTCGAAGCACGGCCGGAAGTGCTGCGGATGCTGCACCCTGCTCTGCCGAGCCATCCGCAGCACGCGATCTGGAAGCGCGACTTCACCGGCGCCTGCGGACTGTTCAGCATGGTGCTCAAGCCGGTGCCGCAGAAGGCTGTCTATGCCTTTCTCGACGAGCTCGAGCTGTTCGGCATCGGCGCCTCGTGGGGCGGCTATGAAAGCCTCGCCATTCCGTTCGACTGCGCCGCCATCCGTACCGCAACGAAGTGGGCACCGGGCGGACCGACGGTGCGTTTCCATATCGGGCTCGAGGCGGTGGAGGATCTCTGCGCCGATCTCGAGCGCGGATTCAAGGCGATGGCGGCGGCTCTGTAGAGCGGAGATATCGCTTGCTTATGTCCCTGGGATTACGAATTGGACGACTTTCGAATTGGAAATTCTCGCGCTTGAAGTGGCATGTTCCGTTGTGTCTTCTTTCAGCGATCTATTTCACCGGCTCATGTTATCCGCAAAGCGCTTCAAATGCCGGTCCATGCGCTACACGGTTCACTAAGGTCGGGGATTTGCTCGATCGAGGACAATGCCAGCAAGCGTGGAACGAGATTTGGCGACATGCAGCCGATGGTAATTACTGCGCCGTATATGAAGTTGCGATGTCGCTGGCTGCGCATCCCTTTAAGATGTCAGGAGCTAGCCCTGACGAGATAAGAAAGGTTTTCCTACCGTCAGTTTTCTATGCAGCCCTTGCCTCAGGAACTGAGGAGGAGCGCCAGTTTATTAGAGGAACAGTAGCCCCGGGTGTCCTCGAGGTGCTTGCTGCCGATATTCAGCAGGACAAAAGCAAGGAATTGGACTGCCTTAAGTCAAAGGCCTCCCCTGACGTCTGCGTGAAAATGGCAGTCGATGATCACCTTATACCGACTTACGATGAATATATCCGAACAGTCCAAGAGATAAATCGAAGTCACCTGCGTGTAAGTTGTCAGCCGACAACAGAGGGGCTTCCGAGAAAATGACGGCTCTAGCTTCGCTCAATCCATCTTAGACGGCCCTCGCCGCCTCTTTCCGATCCCGCATCACGAAATACAAATTGCGCGCGTAAACAAAGAACGAGAACGCCTGCCCGCCGATGAACACCGCGTCCCTGCGATAGAGCGCGTAGGCCAGAATCAGCGCGCCGCCCAAAATCGAGAATATCCAGAACGCGATCGGGATGACGCTGTGGCCGGCGCGTTCGCTCGCAATCCACTGCACGACAAAGCGCATGGTGAACATCAGCTGGGCGACGACGCCGAGCAGCGTCCACCAATCGAGCCGGTTGATGAAGACATCGGACAGATAGGCGCCGATCGCGTGCGACAGATCAACCAGCAAGATTTATCTCCTTGGATTGCGGAACGCGCTTCTTGCGCCGGACCAGCCACCAGACGCCGGCGAGGTCGAGAATGCCGACCCAGAGCCGATCGAAGAAGCCGTAATTCGAGACGCCGGAATGGCGCGGCCGGTCGACCACGTCGACATAGCCGATGTCAAAACCGTCGCGGCGCACCAGCGCCGGCAGAAAACGGTGCAGCCCGTCAAAATACGGCAGGCCCAGAAACATGTCGCGGCGGAAGGCTTTCAGACCGCAGCCGGTGTCACGCGTGCCGTCTTTAAGCACCGCGCTGCGCACGGCATTGGCGATGCGCGATTGCAATTTCTTGAAGCCCGTAGCCTTGCGGCCGACGCGCTGGCCGGCAACGAGACCGACATGGGGCGCGCCGTCTTCGAGCACCGCGATCAGTTTCGGGATGAAGGCCGGATCGTTCTGGCCGTCGCCGTCGATGGTGGCGACGATGTCGCCGTGCGCGGCGGCCACACCGGTACGCACCGCGGATGACTGGCCGCAAGACTGCGCATGCTTGATCTGGCGCAGCCAGGGATGGAGCGCCATCAGGCGCAGCAGCTCCTGCTCGGTGCCGTCGCTCGAGCCGTCGTTGACATAGACGATCTCGAAGTCGCGCGGTGCCAAGGCGGCAGCGATCTCGGCGACCAGCGGCGCGATATTGCCGGCTTCGTTGCGGACCGGCACGACGACCGAGACGGTGGGACGCAATGTGGCGGGCGGACTTTGCCCGCTGGCTGGCAGCGAAACGATTTCGGACATGGTTCTCTTCGGATTTGCCGCAAGCTTCTAAAGGGCAATGCCCGCGGGTTCAATCCGCAGAAAGTTTCAGCGAATTCATATAGTTGGGATGCCGGCCGGAGAACGCCTCGTGCAAAGCGGCCTTGGTCCGGCGCAACGACGGCCCCGGATAGGGGCGCAGATCGCGGGTGCAGAAGACCAGGCGCCGGGCGGCGAACCAGCGGCGGAGGAGAAACGCTCCGGCCGCGCCGACCAGCGCGCCGGCAATCACGTCGCTGGGATGATGCGCCATGACGAAGACACGGCTCGCCATGATGGCGAAGGCGTAGACCCACATTAAAGGGCGGCTGCGCGGCCACACCGCGCCGATGGCGACCGCTGCCGCCACCGCCGTAGTCGAATGGCCTGACGGCAAGCTCGCATATTCCGGCCGCCAGACGAACGGGTGATACAGGAACGGATTGTCGAAGCCGCCGACGAAGGGCCGCGCCCGGCCGATCAGGCGCTTGATAATGGTGCCGAACAGGCCAGGCAGGCCGATCGCCAGAAACAGAAAGCCGAAGCGTGCCGCGAGCGCCAGCAGCACGCCGCGCGACATGACCGAGAGCTTCGGCGTAATGAGCGCGGCCAGGCCGGCGACGCCGAACCCCAAGGGATAGAGGAACCAGCCGGACAGGCCGAAATCGGTGATCTTCTCAAAGATGTCCCGGAGCCATTGCGGTTCCTGGTGCGCGACCCAGGCGCTTGCCGGAACATCAAAGGCGAACATCGAGATCACGATGATCGCCACAGTTGCGACGGAGCCGGCGATGGCGGGTATATGTGGCCGCAGCAATTTCGCCGGCGGCGGCGTGGCCACGGCGCGCAGCCAGCGCGCGAGATTGGCCAGCGCATTCTCGAGGATGGCCTGCCCGTTTTTTGCCGCGGCCGCGTCCGGAGCGCCAGCGGTCACGGCCCGCCTGCCGAGGCAAAGACCGCGATATTGACCGGCCTGCCGACCGATATGTTGTAGCCCTCAACGCGCGGACCGCGGTCGTAATGCAGCCCGATGGCCTCGGCGCGCAGCGCGAAGGCGCGCTCCTGTCTCGTCTCGATAAAGGCGAAGCGGCAGCTGCCTTGGCGGAGAAAGTCGGCGGCGCCTTCGGCATCGGTGAAGCGGATCGCGGTGCTGGTGAGGAAAACGAGGCTCGGCTCCTCATAGCCGGCGCTCGCCGCGAGCGGATGCTGGCAGGGGGCGTCCTTGAGCACCTGCGCAAGCGCCACTGCCGGAAATCCGGCCGGGCTCAGCGACGGCACGACGACGCCATAGACCCCGAATGCCATCAACACGGCGGCGGCGGTAGCGCGCAGATAGGCGCGTTCGGCACCGTCGTCGTCATAGAGCCGCCAGGCGAACAGG
>Ga0335069_10017238_pt1 | contig 10068 bp, 7 predicted proteins | sample Lox_Sample_11_FD_206714 | JGI IMG/M metagenome (GOLD analysis project Ga0335069, IMG submission 206714) | Soil microbial communities from Loxahatchee National Wildlife Refuge, Florida, United States - Lox_Sample_1.1 | ecosystem: Environmental > Terrestrial > Soil > Wetlands | place: USA: Florida...
CGCGAATCCGACTCCATCGAGGCCGCCGCGCGCTGCGCGTCGGCTGAACATAAGCTACCTGCGCGCCGCCGCCGGTAGGTGACATCCGGGTTAAGGGGCCGTGACACCTGCGCGCCCTCCCGATGAAGAGCGCGCACCGGGATCAGCCGCTTGCGGTGCCCTCGCCCGAGGGCTCGCCCGGTGGCGGGCGCCTGGAGGGGTGCGGGGTCGGGATGATCCGCCGGATCCGCACCCTCTCAAGGCGCGTCGATGGGGCCGCGCGTGGTGCGCGGCCCCGGTTCGCTCAGCGCGCGGCCGGGAGTGCGGCCGTATGCTCGAGCTGCACGCCCTTGAGCTCCGACGCAGGCAACCCGAGCGCCTCGAGAACCGTCGGCGCGATCTGCGTGGTCTCGACGTGCGCATCGACGCGCACGTGGTGCACGCCCGCACCCCAGACGATGATCGGCACGTGGCGGTCCTGCCTCGCATCGCCACCGTGCTCGGCGATCTTCTTGATCTTGGTCGGGTTCGAGTACACGGTCCCGATTTGCGCGATCCCGATGACATCCGGCACACGATCGTCGCTCACCGGCACGCCGATGAAGTCGGCGGCCTCCTCGCCGGCGAGGATCTCGCGCAGCCCCGAGTGCGCCACGGTGCCGCCCAAATCAACGAAGTTGCCGTTCGCATCCGATCCACCGGTCTGCTTCGGCACGTAGTTCCACAGGAACGACTTCACGAACGACGTCGCCTCGTGACTGCGGTTCGCGAGCCACAGCAGCATGCCGTCGTCGTCGATGCCGAACGCGACGAGCGGCTGCGTTGCCGACGGGTGCGCCGATGCCCAGGCATCGTTGACGGCGCCGATTACCTCGCCATCGTCGATGAGCCTCAGCTGCGCGCGCTCGAGCGGCGACTGTCCGTGCTTCGCCGAGATCACGACCACGGTGTCTTTGCGATCGACCGCGGCGACGATGCGTCCGAGCTCATGGTCGATGAAATCGAGCGCGCCCGAGAGCACGGGACCTGCGACCGTGCCGCCCGCCCCGTAGCCGCCGAGGCCCTTGACGCCGCCGTCGCCCGGGAAGTGCGAGAAGTTGAGCTTCTCGCCGGTCGAGACGGTCTGGAAGTTCATGCCGAAGATCGCCGGTATCCCCGCCTTGCTCGGCGAGCCGTCGTGGTTCCTGCCGCGCGCCCAGTTGAGGACCGCCTGGACCTTCAAGTCGTCGTAGAACTGCGTGTAGAGGTTGTCGCCGGTCCAGTCGAGCCCGCCGCCGCCCGGCACGAGCGAGTTGATCTCGGGCGCGAAGAGATCGTCGACGCCGCCGCCCGAGGGTCCGTTCACGAGGTCGTAAGCCAGGTGCTTGTCGGACCAGGCGGTGTGCAGGCCGTGTGCCTTCGCGACCTCGAACATCGTGTTCACGCGCAGGTACGCGTGCGGGTAGATGCCCCGGCAGGTCTTCGGGTCCACCGGCAGCTGCGTCGGGTCGATGCCGTCGCGCGCCTGCCCCGACATCTTGAGGATGTTCGCCTCGATCGCGGCCAAGCTCGACAGGTCGCCGACCCCTTCGCCCGCGTCGATCGAGTTGAGGTTCTTGTCGAGCTGCTCGAAGTAGGTCACCTCGACGCCCGGTGCCACGCCCGCGCAGTTCGTCGTGCCGGCGGGCAGCAGCGCCCGGTTCCACGTGTCGTCGTAGTAGACGCCTGCGGACTTCGGGTTCGCGCCGGTCACGATCGCCGTGAGGCCGGGGAACGAGTCCGACGGAAAGGGCGTACGGGCGTTCGTGTACGAGGCCCCCTCGTTGACGAGGCGCGCGAGCGTCGAGTGCGCGTGCGTTGCAACGTAGGCGTCAAGATCGGTCTGGTGCAACCCGTCGACCGAAATCACGACCACGTGCCGGGCGTGGTGGTCGGCGCGCGCGATCGGCGCCGCGAGGGCGACGACGACGGCAACGGCGGCCGCGAGCGGCCGGGAGAGGGAAACGAAGTTCATGGAGTGGCCCCTTGCTCTTGTGTGGTGAGCATCCAGCGCGCCGGCAGCTTGCCGAGCGAAGGTGACGGGAGCGCGACCTCAAGGCGTCAGAGCGACGACGAGTGAGGGCTCCCTGATCGATGTGCGCCGCCGCGCGCGCCCGAAGGCGACCGGGTTCGGGGGCAAGAAAGCGCCGCTACTAGATGTGGATCGCGTGGCGTGAATGAGACGGCGCCTTCGGGTGTGAGCCGGATCCCAAACCGCCCTCGCCGCCCGGGAAAAAGCGCGAGGGGCTCGGCAGATCCACCCCAAACTTGAGCCCGCTCCTCGAAAGTTGCGAACCGCGTCACGACGGCAAATTGTCAAATTCCGACAATGCCGACCGCCCCCCGGTGGTCCCCTCGGCCGGCGGTGGGGTCCGCGGCGCAGTTGAAGCGTCGATCCTCACTAAGGAGTAGTCATGCGCAGAGTTCTCATCGCCACCGCGGCCGGCGCCGCCCTGCTCGGCGGGGCTACGGCCAACGCGGCGACCACCACGACGACCTTCCAGGTCTCGGCCACCGTCCTCAAGACCTGCTCGGTCAACGCGACCGCGCTCGCCTTCGGCAACTACACGCCGGCGGCCGGCGCCGTGACGGGTTCCTCGACCGTCAATGTGCTGTGCACGAAGACGACCCCGTTCACGGTCGCGCTCAACGGCGGCACGACGGCCGGCGGCACGATCGCGCAGCGCCTGATGGCGAACGGCGCCAACACGCTGCAGTACAACCTCTTCACGACCAACGCCTACGCGACGGTGTGGGGCGACGGCACGGGCACCTCGGTGACCCAGGCCGGTGCCGGCAACGGTTTGGCCTCGGCGGTTGCGTACACGGTGTACGGCCAGCTGCCCGACAGCGCGACCAACCAGGCCGCAGTGCCGGGGGCCTACACCGACACGATCACCGTCACGGTCACGTACTGACGGCGACGGACGACGTCAACATGGGCACGGCGGCATTCGGGTGGCGAGGCCGTTCGACCCTTGCGCTCGCGGCGTGGCTTGCGGCGGCGGGCAACGCCGCCGCAGGCTCGTTCAGCCTCGCGCCGATCCGGCTCGAGATGGACAAGGCCCATTCGACCGGCGTCCTGACGCTGCACAACGATGCCGACGCCCCGGTCACGATCCAGATCGAGTCGGTCGCCTGGTCCCAGCCCGAGGACGCGGACCACTACGCCCCGAGCCGCGACCTGATCGTCACGCCGCCGGTCTTCGTCGTGCCGGCGAAGGGCGAGCAGATCGTGCGCGTCGCGCGCCGCGTGAAGGGCGAGACGACGAGCGAGGTCCCCTACCGCCTCTTCTTCCAGGAGGTGCCGGACTCGACCCCGCAGGCCGGCACGGGCCTCAAGATCGCGCTCAGGGTCGGGATCCCGGTGTTCGTCACCGCGCCCGGCGCGAACGCGGAGCTCTCCTTCGCCGCGCAGAGCGACGGCAAGGGCGGCGTCGAGATCCTCGCGACCAACAAGGGTCGCGCGCACGTCCAGATCACCGACTTCGAGGTCACGAGCGAGGCCGGCCCCGTCGGCAGCATCAGCGGCTCGCGCTACCTCCTGCCCGGCGCCTCGTCGCACTGGACCCTGAACCCGAGCGGCGCGACGCCCACCGGGCTCCTCAAGATCCGCGGCCACAGCGATCGCGGCGCGATCACGGCCGACGTCGACCTGGCCGCGCACTGACGGCGAGGTTGCGCGAGTGAACGCGACCCCCCGACTACGCGCGCCGACATACCATATTCTGCTGGCCGGCGCGCTCGCGCTCGCCTCTTCACTCGCGCGCGCCGACGGGCCGCTCGGCCTCAACGAGGCCGTCATCGAGGTCTCGGTGAACGCGCGCGAGGGCGGGCAGATGCTCGTCGTGCTGCGCGACCCCGAGGGCCGGCTCTACCTCGAGGCCGGCGACTACGCGCGCCTGAACCTCGTGACGCCGACGCAAGGCGGTCGCGACAGCGACGGCAAGCGCTTCTACCCGCTGAGCTCGCTGCCGCGCGTCGCGCTCGAGTTCGACGAGGCGAGCCAGCACCTCGACATCAAGGCGCCGCCCGAGGACTTCCTGACGACGCGCCTGTCCGCGCCGGAGCGCGCGGGGCCGCGCCTGACGAGCGCGGAGCCGGGCGCGTTCCTCAACTACCAGCTCTCGGACCAGCAGATCGCCGGCAGCCGAAGCGCCGGCGCGCTCGCCGAGCTTGGCGCGTTCGCGGGCGCCGGGGTGCTGACCTCGACGACGGTCGGGCGCTCGCTCGATGGCACGACCCAGACGCTTCGGCTCGACACGACCTTCACGCACGACTTCGTCTCGAGGCTCGAGACGCTCAACGTCGGCGACTCGATCTCCGATCCCGGCAGCTGGGGGAACGCCGTTCGCTTCGGCGGCCTGCGCTGGAGCAAGAACTTCGGCATCCGTCCCGATCTGCTGACGACGCCGCTCTTGACGACCGGCGGCACCGCGGTCGTGCCCTCGACGGTCGACGTGTTCGTCAACAACCAGCGCGTCTCGAGCACCAGCGTCCCGCCGGGCCCGTTCCTGATCGACAACGTGCCGACGGTCTCCGGCGCCGGCGACGTGCGCGTCGTCGTGCGCGACGCGCTCGGCCGCGAACAGGTGATGACGCAGTCCTTTTACACGGGCGTCACGCTGCTCGCCCCGGGGCTCGCACAGTACTCGGTCGACCTCGGCAAGATCCGCGACGACTACGCGCTCGCGAGCAACCACTACGGCGACCTGATGGGCGCCGCGACCTACCGCCGCGGCATCACCGACGAGCTCACGATCGAGGGCCATGCGGAGTTCCAGGCACACGATGCGCGCGCCGTCGGCGTGCAAGTCGCCTCGCGAGCCGATACGCTCGGCATCGTCACCGTCACGGTGGCGGGAGGGGGCGATGCGAACGGCACCGGCGCGCTGGCGGGCATCGGGTTCGAGCGGCGCGAGCGACGCATCAGCGCGGTGCTGAGCGCGAGCTACGCCAGCGACGGCTACCGCCAGCTCGGTGATGAACTGATCCCGGGACTTCGCTTCCGCACGCGCTCGGTCGCTCAGCTTGGCTTCGATGTCGGCCGCGCGGGCACGCTCGCCGCGGCCGCGGTCGTCGAGACCTACAGGAGCGGCCCCAACCTCGAGACGTTCAGCCTGACCGAGTCGGCGCCGATCGGGCCGCAGGGGTCCCTGAGCCTCACGGTCTCGCGCACCAGCGGCGCCGCGAACGGCACCAGCGCCTACCTCACCTACACGATGGCGCTCGGCGGCCGCCGCGCGCTCACCGCGACCGCGGTCGCAGGGTCGGGCAGCGGCGTCGCGCAGAACGAGGTCTACGCGACCTACCTCGAGAACCCCCCGATCGGGCCCGGTGCCGGCTACCGCTTCAGCGCCGCGAGCTCCGGCAACTACGACGCCGACGTGCGCGGCCAGTGGGAGCCGATCGACCTCGAGGCCGAGGCGGCGCGCAACCAGGGCGTCAGTGGCACGAGTGTCTACGTGCGCGGCGCGGCGACGCTGCTCGATGGCCAGCTGCGCGCGACCCGCTCGGTGACGAGCAGCTTCGCGCTCGTCGACGTCGGCGGCCTCGCCGGGATCCCGGTCTACCTCGACAACCAGCTGGTCGCGCACAGCGACGCGAGCGGGCATGCGCTCCTGCCGAACCTGCGGGCCTTCGAGGCCAACCGCGTCAGCATCGACCCCGAGGAGCTGCCGCTCGCGACCGAGATCGACGCGCGCAGCGTCGTGCTCGCCCCGGGCTATCGCAGCGGCGTCGTCGCCCGCTTCCCGGTCCAGAAGATCCACGGCGGCACGTTCAGGCTCGTGCTCGCCGACGGCAAGGCGGTGCCGGCGGGCGCGAGCGCGAGCTTCGGCGGGACCGACTTCCCGGTCGCGATGGACGGCACGACCTACATCACGACCTACGCGGGCGAAGGCGACGGGCGCGCGCACTGGGACGGGGTCGCGTGCCGCTTCCACCTGCCGCCGCCGCCCGAAGCCGACCCGCAGCCCGACCTCGGCACGATCGAGTGCGCGTCGGAGGCGCCGTGAAGCGCGTCCTCGCGGCGATCCTCGCGCTCGCGGGACTCGGCGCGGCGCCCGCGGCGCTCGCGGTCGTCAACTGCTCGGTCAGCGCGAGCGGCGTCGCCTTCGGCATCTATACGGCGCTCTCGGCGACGCCGCTCGACTCGACCGGGACCATCACGGTCACCTGTACGCTGCTGAGCGGCGGCTCGACCACGGTGAACCTGACGGCCAAGCTCTCGGCCGGCTCGAGCAACAACTTCACGACGCGCACGATGGTCTCGGGCGTGAACAAGCTCAACTACAACCTCTACTGGAGCACCGCCTACAACCAGGTGTGGGGCGACGGGACCGGCGGCTCGTTCTATGGCGTCGCGTCGTTCACGCTCACGAACGGCGCCCCCACCCAGTCGGTCAGCGGCACGATGTACGGGCAGGTGGGCGCCGGCCAGGACGTGGCGCCCGGGAGCTACCTCGACACGATCGTCGTGACGATCAACTATTAGCAAGCGGCAGGCGCAAATCCACGAACCCGGCCCCGACCGGCGCGTCACGACCCGAGGCACGCGCACCCGGTCGCCGGGCATCGCTGTCACATTCCGGACGCCGAGCGATTGCTATGCTTTGCGACCCAGCATCTAGACGGGCCTCCGCCATGTGCCGCGAGCATTCGGGCCTCGGTGCCGCGCCGACCGGCACGGCCGCACGGCCTCGAGTTATCCAGCCTTGAACGCGAGCGCTTCCCAGAGCCCCGCGCTCGTCGCACCGGGCGAGCGCACCGTCATTGCGCGGCTGCTTCCGCGCACCGAGCGCGTCGTGCACGTCGGAAGCGTCGATTCAGCATGGACGCTTGCGGCGCGGGGTGCGTTGCCCCGGCTCGTCGTCGACGAGATCGACGCCGCGCTGCCGATCGACCGGCTGCGCGCCGAACGGCCGCTGCAACACATCCAGCATCTGCGCATTGAGTCGGCGCGCGAGCTCGGTCGAGTACTCGACGGCGCCGCCGAGACGCTGGGCTACGCACGGCTCGACTGCATCGAATTTACGACGCATGCCGATGGCGCGGGCCGGGACGTCGCCCGGGCGTTGGCGGCGGGATATCGGCTGTTGATCGTGGAGCACGACGGCCTGCACGGGGTGCCGGACGGCCGCACCCGGCAGCCCGCGACCTACCTGCTCGTGCACGAGCGGCTGCTCGCCCCTCGCCCGGTCGACGGCGCACCGATCATTGACATCGGCCGCGAGGCGGCGCGGCACGGCGTTCGCCTCAGCGGGCGCGGGGTATTGCATGTCGGCGCGCATGAGGGACAGGAAGCGCCCCACTACCAGCGGCTCGCGCTCGACCCGATCCTGATGATCGAGGCCAATCCGGTCGTGTTCTCGCGCCTCGTCGCCTCGCTGGCGGCGATTCCCGCAGCGCGCGCCGTCGAGCGCGCCGTCAGCGATCGCGAGGGCGCGGCGACCTTGCATCTGGCGAGTTTCGACCAGAGCAGCTCGCTGCTGCCGATGGCCGGGCACCTCGACGTCTACCCCGGCATCCGGGCGGCCGGCGAGGTCAGCGTGCGCACCAGCCCGCTCGATTCGATCGTGACGGAGCTGGGATTGCCGCCCGCGCAGTTCGCCGTGCTGCACATCGACGTCCAGGGCGCCGAGCTGCTGGTGCTGCGCGGTGCCGAGGCCGTGCTCGCGGCAGTCGACCTGGTCTCGGTCGAGGTCAGCTTCAGCGAGCTCTACCGCGGCGGGGCGCAGATCGAGGACATCGAGCGATGGCTCGCGGCGCGAGGCTTCCGCCGCGCGGCACTGTGCTCGCCCTATCACCCAAGCTGGGGCGACGCACTTTACGTGCGCGCCGCGTCCCGCCCGCCCTGAGCCGCGGGCGGTTCGTCACGGGGTCGGCAGCGGCCGCACCTGAAAGCGCAGCGGCCACGGGTAGAGGCCGGGCTGAAGCCCCGGCGCGAGCGCAAAGCGATAGTCGAGCACGAGCGGAAGTGCCGGCCCGCGGACGTTGCGGGTCACGATCTCCCCGCCCTCGTCGCCCAGGCGCACCTGCGCGCCGAGGCCCTCGATGCGGACCTCGCGAAACACCGGCGCCGTCGGCCAGACGTCGAGCGCGTACCCGTAGGGACTCGTGTTCGCGATCGTCAGGCGCGTCGCGCGCTTAAGCTCGACGTAGCCGCGCGCGACGTCGGCCGGCGTCACCTCGAGCACCGGCGGGTTCGCCTCGTCGGCGATGAACGCGCGCGCGAGCACGGTCGCGCCGACCAGCATCTCGGCGCGCGAGGCCGAGGCGTTCGGCGCGGAACCGAGCGGGGCCGAGAGCGCGGCGACGAGCGCGAGCAGGACGCGCGGGCGGAGCGTGGGCATGGCCGCGGAGCCTCCGAAAGACAGCGGCGCGCGCGCTCCAGCCGGCGGACCCTGCATCCGGTCCCCGCCTGGGCGGCGTGCGCCAGTCGATCCCGGGCTCCTCGCGCCTCGATCGGTGATCGCTCGCCGCCCGGATACGGCGTCGATCCCGCCGCAGCCGCGGCAGTCAATCCGAAGGAGTCGCGACCTTGTGAACGGCCATTGCCGGGGGATCTTGAGGCACAGCGGACGGCCGCGCGCCCGATTCAAACCTGGCTCACGGAACGGCCAAATACCCCTTGCGTCCTGCATCGGAGACCCCCTGGCCGGAGGGTGTTCAACTTTGCGCCGCTCGCGGGCGGCGCGCCAGCACCGGCCGAGCCCCGCGCCGCCCCGCAGCGCCTCGGGACCCGGCCCAGGGGTCATCCGGCCATCTGCGACCCGCCCTGAGGATGTGCGCCTAAGGCGCCGTCCCGACAGCGCTTTAGGACGGCTCTCCGGCGCCTCGTGGCGCGGTCGGGGCGGCGGGTGGGTCCGAGGGTTGCCAGGGCCTCTGGCGCCCGCCCTGGAGGCTACTGGGCGCCCGGCGGGCGCCGACCGAGGGGTCGCTTTGCTGCCGCACCGCCGCAGGCGGCGGCCGGCTCGTATAATCGCGGGCCCCGGGATCGACCGGCGAGACGAGTACAAGAAATGGGCAAGACCTCCCTGCATCACGCCGCCTCCCCCAGCCGCGCGCCCGAGGCGCTCGATCGCTGGGTCCACGAGGTCCGGACGCTCACCGAGCCTGCACGCGTGCACTGGTGCACGGGGTCGGACGCCGAGGCCGCCGAGCTGACCGGCGAGCTCGTCAAGAACGGCGAGCTCGTGCGCCTCAACGAGGAGCGCTTCCCGGGCTGCTACCTCTACCGCTCGAACCCGAACGACGTCGCGCGCGTCGAGCACCTGACGTTCGTCTGCACGAAGAGCGAGGCCGACGCCGGCCCCAACAACATCTGGATGGCGCCCGACGCCGCGCACCAGAAGATGGATGCACTCTTTCGCGGCGCGATGCGCGGCCGCACGCTCTACGTCGTGCCCTACTGCATGGGGCCGATCGACTCGCCGTACGCGCGCCTCGGCGTCGAGATCACCGACAGCCCCTACGTGGTCCTCAACATGCGGATGATGACGCGCATGGGGACGCCCGCGCTCGAGCGCATCGCGCGCGAGGGCCGCTTCGTGAAGGGCCTGCACTCGATCGGCGAGCTCGACCCCGAGCGGCGCTTCATCATGCACTTCCCGGAGGAGCTCCTGATCAAGAGCTACGGCTCGGGCTACGGCGGCAACGCACTCCTCGGCAAGAAGTGCCATGCGCTTCGGATCGCGAGCTGGCAGGCACGCGACGAGGGCTGGCTCGCCGAGCACATGCTGCTCCTGAAGCTCGAGTCGCCGCAGGGCGAGACACACTACGTCGCGGCCGCCTTCCCCTCCGCCTGCGGCAAGACGAACCTCGCGATGCTCGTGCCGCCAGTCTCGATGCACGGCTGGAAGGTGCACACGCTCGGCGATGACATCGCCTGGCTGCACCCCGGACCCGACGGCCGGCTGTGGGCGATCAACCCGGAGGCCGGCTACTTCGGCGTCGCCCCGGGCACGAACGCCAGGAGCAACAAGAACGCCTACGACATGGTCCGGCACGACACGATCTTCACGAACGTCGCGATGACCAAGGACCGCGAGCCCTGGTGGGAAGGCCTCA
>Ga0335069_10017239_pt1 | contig 10068 bp, 10 predicted proteins | sample Lox_Sample_11_FD_206714 | JGI IMG/M metagenome (GOLD analysis project Ga0335069, IMG submission 206714) | Soil microbial communities from Loxahatchee National Wildlife Refuge, Florida, United States - Lox_Sample_1.1 | ecosystem: Environmental > Terrestrial > Soil > Wetlands | place: USA...
GACGCCGGCGTAGCGGCCCGTGCCGCCGACGATCGCGAAGACCGCGTCGCCGAAGACGGCCGTGCCCATGCCGACGATCGTCCCGTGCGGGAGGACGAACGTGTGCACCTCGACGCTCCCGTCGGCGCGGGCGTGTCCGCCCGGGGCCGACTGGATGGCGAGGCGCGAGCCGAAGAACTGTCCGAACGGCGAGCTCTGCGGGCTCTCGAACAGGTCACCGTAGACGGCGCCGACGTCGCCCAGCCGGAGCGCTTCTCCCGGCTTGCGGTCGGGAACGGACAGCCGCCAGTTCCGTCCGAGCAGCCTGAGCTGGCTCGGGACGGTCGCGGCGGCGGCCCGGGACTCCCTTCCGGCCGCTGCGACGCCGATGGCGCCGGCTGCGAGCACGAGCCCCCGCTTCAGGATCCCGCGGCGGCTGTGCCCGTTGCTGGTCGTGGCGAGCTCGGTCATGGCGTCGCCACCCCTCCGATGGTGTTCATCTGCGCCCCGTACCCGTTGATCGTGACGGAGCCCCTCGGACCCTTGAGCAGGATGCCCTGGTTCGAGAGCGTGACGGTGTAGAGCCCGTTCGGGCTCCGCGCGTCGTTGAGCGAGCCGGCTGGGCCGGATTGTCCTGCTGGCCCGCGTGCGCCGTCGGCCCCTGCCGGACCCTGTGGTCCGGTGACCGCCCACTCGATCGTCGAGTCGCCACGCAGGCATGGTTGCTTGCCGCTGATCGTGTTCTGCATGTAGAGGCTTCCAAGCAGACGATTGACGCATGCCTGAACGCTTCCCCCTGTTGCGGCATGACCCGCCCATGCCGCCCCGACCGCGAAGCCCGCGGTCGCGGTCAGCAGGCCGAGGGCGTAGGCCATTGCCTGTCGCCAAGTTAGCCGCCGCATCAGCACCTCCCCTCTGTGACCCCTACCCCGTGGATCCCTACCCCTGATACCGCCCGCGAGGGGCAACTCTCCCACCACGAGGCGATCGTTGCAAGGAGGCGATCCGGTGACCATTTGGCAACACGGGGCCTCGCTACGATCGGCCGGTGCAGAAGTACGTCCTCTCGGAGCTCGACTCCGGCGAGCGCGTCATCTCGGAGCGCGTCCCGAGCGTGCGCTCGGTCGCGCTCGGGTTCTGGATCGGCGCCGGCTCCCGCGACGAGCGCGACGACCGCGCCGGCGTCTCGCACTTCATCGAGCACCTGCTGTTCAAGGGCTCGCGGTCGTACGACGCCCAGGAGATCGCGGAGACGTTCGACGCGATGGGGGCGGAGCTGAACGCGGCCACGTCGCGCGAGCACACCGTCGTCTACTCGCGCGTGCCGGACCGGCACGTCGAGACGGCGATCCAGGTGATGACGGACATGGTGTTCGCGCCGAGCTTCGCCGAGCTCGACCAGGAGCGGGAGGTGGTCCTCGAGGAGATCGCGATGTACGAGGACACACCGCCGGAGCTCGTCCACGACCTGTTCTCCGAGGCCGTGTTCGGGCCGCACGCGCTCGGGCGGCCCGTGATCGGGACGGCCGAGGTCATCTCCGGCGTCAGCCGCCGCGCGGTCGCCGCGTACCACCGGTCGATGTACACCGGCGGCAACATCGTCGTCTCCGCGGCGGGGAACATCGTGCACGAGCGACTCGTCTCGCTCCTCGAGCAGGCGGAGCGGCGGAGCGACGGCGGAGGGCGAGGGCCGCGCGTCCGGCGCCCGCTCGTCCAGGAGCCGCCGCCGGGCCTCCGCTTCCAGCGCAAGGACACGGAGCAGTACCACGTCTGCCTCGGCGCGACGGGGATCTCCCGGTCGGACCGGCGCCGCTTCGCGGCGTCGCTCCTCGACGGGATCCTCGGCGGCTCCGCGTCGTCGCGGCTGTTCCAGGAGATCCGGGAGAAGCGGGGGATGGCGTACGCCGTCTACACGTTTGCGTCCCAGTACACCGACACGGGGCTGATCGGGATCTACGTCGGGACGCGCGAGGAGAACCTCGACGCGTGCGTGGAGATCGCCGTCGAGCAGGTCGCCGAGATCGCGCAGGGCAGATTGCGCAAGGGCGAGCTCGAGCGCGCGCAGGAGAGCATGAAGGGGCGGATCATGCTGTCGATGGAGTCGACGTCGAACCGGATGAGCCGGCTCGGCAAGTCGCTCATCTCCGACACGGAGCTGCTGAGCCTCGACCGGATCATGGCGGAGATCGACGCGGTCGACGGGGACGCGATCGCGGAGCTCGCGTCGCTCCTGCTCACGCCCGAGCGGCTGTCGGCGGCGGGTGTCGGCCCGGACGAGGACCGGTTCCGACGCGCGGTCGAGCGGGCGAACCCGCGCATCGTCACGCTCGCCGCGGCGTAGTCTCTCTCCCGTGAAGGTCGCCCTCTTCGGCGCGGACGGGAAGGTCGGGCGCGTGCTCGGGCCCGCGCTCGAGCGCGCGGGGCACGAGGTGCGCGGGCTCGAGATCGGCGACGCGGTCGACGTGGCGGGCCTCGACGCGGCTGTCGACTTCACGACGCCGGAGGCGGCGCCGGAGAACGTCCGCGCCGCGCTCGAGCAGGGCGTCTCGTGCGTCGTCGGCACGACCGGCTGGGATCCGGCGCCGCTCGGGGCGCTCGCGGCCGAGCGCGGGCTGCGGCTGTTCGTCGCGCCGAACTTCTCCGTCGGCGCGGTGCTGATGATGCGGTTCGCACGCGAGGCGGCGGCGTTCTTCCCGCGGGCGGAGATCGTCGAGCTGCACAACGAGGCGAAGAAGGACGCGCCGTCGGGCACCGCGAAGGCGACCGCGGAGCTGATCGGGGGCGACCCGGTCATCCATTCGGTGCGGCTGCCGGGGCTCGTCGCGCACCAGGAGGTGATCTTCGGCGGCGAGGGGCAGCTGCTGACGATCCGCCACGACACGACGGGTCGCGAGTCGTTCGCTCCCGGCGTGCTGCTCGCGCTCGACCGGCTCGAGTCGCTGCCGCCCGGGCTCACGCTCGGCCTCGAGGCGCTCCTGTTCTCCTAGCCCTGCGGTGCCTGGTACCTCGGGCGGCACAGGTGCCCGGCACCTGGAGGGCGTTTGGTGCCAGTCCCCTCGTCGCGGGAGCGTCCCGGCGGTCGGCGCGGCCACGCGGAACGCGTCTCTTCGAGCGGGATCGCGGTACGAGGGCCCTCGTGACGGAACGCACGCGGGACGCGCGCGGTAGCGTCAAACGGCACGACGCACGCCCGCGCATCCGTCGGATCCCCACGCCGGTCAGGGATGATTCGCGCATGGCGACGCAAGCCGCCGAGCTCGTCTTCGACGAGGCGACGAAGCTCTACGAGGGACGCGGAGAGGCGGCCGTCGACCGGCTCTCGCTCACCGTCCCGGCCGGGGAGATCTGCGTCCTCGTCGGCCCGTCCGGCGGCGGCAAGACGACCGCGCTGAAGCTCGTCAACCGGCTGATCGCGCTCACGAGCGGCGACATCCGGATCGACGGGACGAGCATCATGGAGCACGACCTCACGGAGCTGCGCCGCGGCATCGGCTACGTCATCCAGCAGGTCGGCCTCTTCCCGCACATGACCGTCGGCGCCAACATCGGCACCGTCCCGCGGCTCCTCGGCTGGCCGAAGCAGCGGATCGCGCTGCGCACGGAGGAGCTGCTCGAGCTCGTCGGCCTCGAGCCGGACGACGCGAAGCGCTACCCGGCCGAGCTCTCCGGCGGGCAGCGCCAGCGCGTGGGCCTCGCGCGCGCGCTCGCGGCGAACCCGCCGCTGATGCTGATGGACGAGCCGTTCGGCGCGATCGACCCGATCGTGCGCATGCGCCTGCAGGACGAGTTCATGCGGCTCCAGCGGGAACTGCGAAAGACCGTCGTCTTCGTCACCCACGACATCGACGAGGCCATCAAGATCGGCGACCGGATCGCGATCCTCCGCGAGGGCGGCCGGCTCGCGCAGTACGACACGCCCGCGGCGATCCTCGAGCGCCCGGCGGACGACTTCGTCGCGCAGTTCGTCGGCGAGGACCGCGCGCTGAAGGCGCTCGCGCTGCGGCGTCTGTCCGAGCTCGACCTGCGCCCGGTCGCGGAGGCCGACGGCGCGCCGCGGATCCGCGACGACTCGACGCTGCGCGACGCGCTCGCGCGGCTCGTGGCGGAGAAGAGCGACTACCTCCTCGTCGTGCGCGCGGACGGAACGCCGGCGGGCGCGGTCGCGCGGGAGGACCTCCTGCGATGATCGCCGCCTCCGGGCCCGTCATCCCGAACTTCGGCCGGGGCAGCGCGTGCGAGGTGAACAACGGGACGTTCTGCTGGGACTGGGTCCAGCAGCACTGGCACGACACGCTCTGGCCTGCGCTCGTCCAGCACATCGAGCTCGCGCTGATCGCCGTCGTGATCGGGTTCGCGATCGCGTTCCTGCTCACGCTGCTCGGCCTGCGGTTCCGCCTGCTCGACGCGCCGATCGGCTACTGGGCCGACTTCCTCTACACGATCCCGAGCCTCGCGCTCTTCCAGCTGCTCGTTCCGATCACCGGTATCACGGTGCTCACCGTCGAGATCGCCCTCGTCTCGTACACGCTGCTCGTCCTGTACCGCAACATGGTCGAGGGGCTGCGCGCGGTCCCCGCAGAGGTGGTCGAGTCGGCGCGCGGCGCGGGGTTCACGCGCACGCAGACCTTCCTCCGCGTCGAGCTGCCGCTCGCGACCCCGACGATCATGGCCGGCGTGCGGATCGCGACCGTCTCGACGATCTCGATCGCCACCGTCGCCGCGTTCGTCCTCCCGCAGGGCCTCGGCTACCCGCTCTTCATCGCGCTGCGGCAGGACGTCTTCAAGACGGAGATCTTCGCCGCGGGCGCGCTCGCGGTCTCGCTCGCGCTGACCGCGGACGGGCTGTTGCACCTGCTCGAGCGCGCGCTCACCCCGTGGACGCGGCGGGCGAGGCACGCATGACGACCCTCGCCGACCAGTTCCAGCCCGGAACCTTCGTCGACGCGCTTCGGTTCGTCGTCGACAACGTCGGCTTCCTGCTCCACCTTGCCGGCCAGCAGCTCGTGCTCTCGCTCGCGGCGATCGGAATCGCGCTCGTGCTCGCGCTTCCGCTCGGCCTCTGGCTCGGGCACAAGCACCGCGGGCTGTTCTTCGCCGCGAGCGTCTCGAACGTCGGCCGCGCGCTGCCGAGCCTCGTGCTCATCGCCTTCGGCCTGGTCGTCTTCGGGCTCGGCTTCTGGAACAACGCCGCGGCGCTCGTCGTGCTCGCCGTGCCGCCGATCCTCACGAATGCGTACTTCGCGATCGACGGCGTCGATCCCGACGTCGTGGAGGCCGCGCGCGGGATGGGGCTGAGCGAGCGGCAGGTGCTGACGCAGGTGGAACTTCCGCTCGGGCTGCCGCTCGTCGTCGCCGGCATTCGCATCGCGACCATCTTCGTGATCGCGACCGCGACGATCGCCTCGATCGCGGGCGGACACGGGCTCGGGGACGTGATCGTCAATCAGGCCACCTACGGGCTCGACGGCGTCGTCGGAGCATCGCTGTGCGTTTCTTTGCTCGCTTTCGCGGCCGCGCTCCTGCTGGGCCTGCTGCACCGTGCCGTGTCGCCCAGACACGGCGCGGGCACGTAAGGTCAAGGCTCAGCCCGCAGGAGAGGAGGAGGGATGTTCCGCAAGCACACGCGGCGGGCGGCGAAGGCCGCGTACGCCGTCTCACTCGGAGTCGCGCTTCTCATCGGCCTTACCACCGCGGCCGCGTCCACGGCCGCCACGGCGAAGCCCGCTGCGACGCCGACGATCGTCATCGGCACGAAGAACTTCACCGAGGAGTACGTCCTCGGACAGCTCTACAAGCAGGCGCTCGAGGGTGCCGGCTTCAAGGTCTCGTACAAGGAGAACATCGGCAGCTCGGAGCTGATCGACACGGCGATCACGAGCGGCAAGATCAACTTCTACCCGGAGTACACCGGCGTCATCGTCCTCGACCTCGCGAAGCAGGCCTCGCCGAAGACCGCCGCGGCGACCTATGCGGCGGCGAAGAAGTTCGAGCAGACGCGCGGCCTGACGCTGCTCAACGCGACGCCGTTCTACGACACCGACTCGTTCGGGATGCTGACGTCGACCGCGAAGAAGCTCGGCGTCAAGACGATCGGCGACATGAAGAAGGTGAAGTCGTTCACGTTCGCCGGCTATCCCGAATGCGACAAGCGGATCACGTGCCTGCTCGGCCTGAAGCAGATCTACGGGCTGACGCAGGCGAAGTTCGTCCAGCTCGCGTCGATCAGCGTCTACACGCTCCTCGACCAGGGGAAGATCACGGCGGGCGACGTGTTCTCGACCGACCCGCAGCTCGCCGGGACGAAGTACACGGTGCTCCAGGACACGAAGCACATCTTCGGGTTCCAGAACGTCGCGCCGGTCGTCTCGCAGAAGCTGGTGGCCGCAGCCGGCCCGAACTTCGCGAAGGTCGTGAACGCCGTCTCGGCGAAGCTGACGCTGCAGGCGATGATCGCGATGAACAAGGCGGTCGCGATCGACAAGAACTCGCCCGCGGCGGTCGCGGCCGGGTTCCTGAAGGCGAACAACCTGAAGTAGCAACGGCGAGGGCCCGGCCCCGGCCCCGGCCGTGGGCCGGGGCCGGCCCTGGGCGTAGACTGTCGGAGCATGCTGGGCCACGTCTTGACGGCGATCGTGACGCCGTTCCGCGCGGACGGGTCCGTCGACCTGGACGCGTTCCGCGAGCTGGCCGGCTTCCTCGTCGACCACGGCTCCGACGGGCTCGTCGTCGCCGGCACCACCGGCGAGTCCCCGACGCTCTCCGACGACGAGAAGCTCGAGCTGTTCGCGGCCGCGGTGGACGCCGTCGGCGACCGCGCCACCGTCGTCGCGGGCACCGGCACGTATGACACGCTCCATTCCGCGCACCTCACCGCGCACGCGCACGACCTCGGCGTCGACGGCTTCCTCGCGGTCACCCCGTACTACAACAAGCCGCCCCAGCGTGCGATCGTCCGCCACTTCCAGGAGATCGCGGCGGTGACCGACAAGCCGGTCGTCGTCTACAACATCCCGAGCCGCGTCGTCGTCAAGATCGAGACCGCGACGATCGCGCAGCTCGCGGACGAGATCGAGAACGTCGAGGCCGTGAAGCAGGCGCACGACGACCTCGACGACGCGCGCTTCATCGCGCAGGAGACCCGGCTCGACCTCTACGCCGGCGACGACGCGCTCATCTTCCCGTTCCTCCAGCTCGGCGGCCTCGGCGGGATCTGCGTGCACACGCACGTCTGGGGCCCGCAGACGAAGGAGATGGTGCGCCGCTTCATGGACGGCGACGTCGAGGGCGCCCGCGCGCTGAACGACGAGATGCAGCCCGCGTACGACCTGCTGAGGATCCAGACGAATCCGATCCCGATCAAGGCCGCGCTCGCGCTGCTCGGCCATTACGTCGGCGGCTACCGCCTGCCGATGGTCGAGCCGACGGACGAGGAGCTCGACCAGATCCGCGCGTGCCTCGTCCGCGGCGGCATCCTCGAGCCGGCGTCGGCGTAGACCCGGACTAGACTCACTCCTGTATGGGCATCTGCCGCATCATCCCGCTCGGGGGGCTGGGCGAGGTCGGGAAGAACATGACCGTCTACGAGGCGGACGGGGCGATCGTCGTCGTCGACGCCGGCCTCGCGTTTCCGCGCGACGAGCACCTCGGCGTCGACCTCGTCCTCTGCGACGTCTCCTACCTGAAGGACCGCGAGGAGATGGTGCGCGGCGTCGTGCTCACGCACGGGCACGAGGACCACGTCGGCGGGCTGCCGTACCTGATGCGGGAGGTGCGCGTCCCGGTCGTCGTCGCGACGCGGCTGACGCTCGGGCTCGTGAAGTCGAAGCTCGACGAGCACGGGCTCCTGCGCGAGGCGGAGCTGCGGGAGATGGCGCCCGACGACGAGCCGATGCAGCTCGGCCCGTTCCGGATCGAGCTGGTCCGGATGGCGCACTCGATCCCGGACGCCGCCGCCGTCGTGCTGGAGACCCCCGGCGGGCGCGTCGTCCACACGGGCGACTACAAGCTCGACCACACGCCGGTCGACGGGCAGCGCACCGACGTCGGCAAGCTCGCCGAGGTCGGCAACCGCGGCGTCGACCTGCTCCTCGGCGACTCGACGAACGCGGAGCGGCCGGGCTTCACCCAGTCGGAGCGCGTCGTCGGCGAGGCTTTCCGGCAGATCATCCCGCACCGCACGGGCCGTGTCCTCGTCACCTCGTTCGCGTCGAACGTGCACCGCATGCAGCAGGCCGCCGACGTCGCGATCGAGTGCGGCCGCAAGGTCGCGTTCGTCGGCCGCTCGATGCGGAAGAACGCGAACATCGCGCGCAACCTCGGCTACATGGACGTGCCCGAGGAGATGATCATGCGCCCGCAAGAGCTGGCCGAGCTGCCGCCGCACGAGCAGCTGATCATGTGCACGGGCAGCCAGGGCGAGCCGATGTCGGCGATGACGCGGATCGCGTACGACGACCATCCGTCGGTGCGGATCGAGCGCGGCGACACGGTGATCATCTCGGCGAAGCCGATCCCCGGGAACGAGCTGCGCGTCCACGACGCGATCAACCGGCTCGCGAAGTCCGGAGCGGAGGTCCTCCACGAGGACAACGCGCCGGTGCACGTCTCCGGCCACGGCCGCGCCGAGGAGCTGCGCACGATCCTCGGGCTGCTCCGGCCGCGCGCGGTGATGCCGGTGCACGGCGAGTTCCGGATGCTCGCCGCGCACGCGCAGCTCGCGCGCGAGGGCGGGATCTCCGAGGAGAACATCGTGCTCGCCGAGAACGGGAGCGTCGTCGAGCTGTCGCAGGAGTACGGCGCGCGGATCGTCGACCACGTCGAGTCCGGCGTGACGTTCGTCGACGGGCTCGGCGTCGGCGACGTGCACGACGTCGCGCTCCGCGACCGCCGGCGGCTCGCCGAGGACGGCGTGCTCATCGTCGTGGCGACGCTGGCGGCGTCGAACGGCGGCGCGCTGACGGCGCCGCCGGAGCTGATCGCGCGCGGGTTCGGCGAGGCGGCGGAGCCGCTGCTCGACGAGCTGCGCGAGGAGGCGCGCGTGGTGCTGGAAGAGCTGCTCGGCGACGGCGTCAACGAGGTGAAGCTGATCCAGGAGCACGTCCACGACGCGCTCGGCGGCATCGTCTACGACCGCACGCGGCGCCGGCCGATGATCCTGCCCGTGATCGTGGAGATCTGATGCCGCGGCTCTCGCGCGCGCCGACGTGGGCCGACGTGATCGAGGACCAGGCGGTCGACGACCGGACCGCGTCGCCGCTCGTCCGGCAGCTGCGGGCGTGCGAGACGGCGGCGCTCGCGTTCTGCCGGCTGCTGGAGCGGTGGCGCCGCGGCGACGCGCAGCCGCCGACCGCCGGCGGGCGCCAGGCCGCGCTGCGCCGCGCGGCCGATCGGGTCGAGACGGCGCTGACCGGGCTCGAGGAGCCGCTGAAGCGGTATCTGCTCGAGCTCGAGGCGGACGCGGCCGAGGGCCGCGCGTGGTACGGCGGCCCGGGCGCCGCCGAGCTGCTCGACTGGGGGCCGGTGCTCACGCGCGCCGGCGTGCGCGTGCCCGCCGAGCGCGTGGCGCAGGCGTACCTCGAGCTCGCGGTGCTCGTGCGCGCGCTCGAGGGACTGACGGCGGCGGTGCGCATCGAGGCGTCGCCCGATCCGGGCTCGCTCTGGGCCGGGCTCTTCGACCTCCGCGAGAACCTGCTCGGCCGCGCGCTCGACGACCTCCGCGCCCTCGCGGTCGCCTGATTGGCGCGGCCGCGGCTCACCGTCGTCGGATCGGTCAACCTCGACCTCGTCGCGCGCGTCGAGCGGCTGCCGCGGCCGGGCGAGACGGTCACGGGCGCGACGTTCACGCGCATCCCCGGCGGCAAGGGCGCGAACCAGGCGGTCGCCGCGGCGCGGCTCGGCGCCGAGGTGACGCTGATCGCGTGCGTCGGCAATGACGAGTTCGCACGAGAGGCGCTCGTCGAGCTGGAGCGCGCGGCCGTCGCACTCCAGCTGGCGCTGCGCGGAGTCACCGGCGTCGCGCTCATCGCGGTCGACGCAGCCGGTGAGAACACGATCGTCGTCGCGCCCGGCGCGAACGTCGAGCTGGTCCCA
>Ga0335069_10017240_pt1 | contig 10067 bp, 6 predicted proteins | sample Lox_Sample_11_FD_206714 | JGI IMG/M metagenome (GOLD analysis project Ga0335069, IMG submission 206714) | Soil microbial communities from Loxahatchee National Wildlife Refuge, Florida, United States - Lox_Sample_1.1 | ecosystem: Environmental > Terrestrial > Soil > Wetlands | place: USA: Florida...
GATCGCCGCGTCAGTCTGAATGAATTCGCCGGGCTTGCGGCGGTCGCTCACGTCGGGATTCGGACGGTTGAGCGCGCTGATGATGCCGCGTGTCACCGTGAACTGGAAGCCGTAGGGATTGCCGAAGGCGAGTACGGTCTGTCCGGGATGAAGACTGGTGGAGTTGCCCCAGGGAACGCTGGGGAAATTCTTGCCTTCGATCTTGACGACGGCGAGATCGGTGAGCGGATCGGCGCCGACAAGCTTCGCGGGATAGACCTCTTTGTTGCTCATCGTGACCTTGATGTCGACCGCGCCATCGATGACGTGGTTGTTGGTGACGATATAGCCGTCGGGCGAGATGATGACGCCCGAGCCGAGCCCGTGCTCAACGCGGTTTTGCGGGCCGAAGCGATACTGCCGGAACTGGCGTTGGCCTTGACCCTGGCCAGGGCCGCCGAACGGATTACCGAATTGGCCAAAGGGACCGTTGGGTCCAAAGAACTGTTCGATGTCCGGACCGTTACCGTCATCGTCTTGTCCACCCGCTTGAGCGGCCTTGTTTTTTGCCGCCACCGTGACATTCACGACCGCGGGAGTTACGCGCGCCGCGAGTGTCTCCATGGCGCGGTCAAGCGTGAGGAGCGCGGAGACGGAGTTGTCGTCGAGCGCAGCAGCGGCTGGAGTTGGTTTGGCCGCGGCGTGTGCGGAGTCGGCGAATTTGAACGTTGCCATTGTGCCTACGAGCGCAATCGCCAGCACTGCGGCGGCGATGCGGCGAGTGGTTGCTGATTTGAGTTGTTCTGCCCACATCTTCTTCATTTCCTTCTCCTTCGTGCAACTAAGCAATTAGTTGATAACTGCAAATTTTTTAGGTGGAATGCGCAGGTGGAATCAGCGCATGTCTCCACATTGGGTTCGTTAGCGTCAGCCGCCAGACCTGGATGCGCCAGACGACAGCGCCGGATTCGGGATCGACTTCTTGCGTCGCGTTGACGAAAACGAGCGTCGGTTGCGTGTCGTCGATCAAGTTGACCAATGTCGGCGCGGGCGTTTGTGGCGTCCCTACGGGAGTTGAGGCATCTTGGTTTGCGTTCTGGGCTAAGGCTGCGGACCCCGCGATTGGACCTCTGGACTGACCGTCGCTGGGAACCACCGGGGCTAAAGCCCCTTTCGATGATGTCTCGCTTACGCGGCCCTGAAGGGCCGCTCTTCCACGGTTGGGCAACGTTTCGGTATGACTTGTTTCGGTATGACTTAAAGAGCGTGGCTTCGATCTAGTAAGCGAAGTATTCAGAGGTGACGGCGTTGTTAGCGCAACATAGTTGCGGGCAGCTATGTTCGGTTGCGGGGTTTGCTCAAAGGCTACTACCTGCGGCGACTGCGGAAGGATGACGAGACACAGAAGCGCAAACGATCCGATGAGCCCGAGGGCCGGTTTTGCGGTGCGCGTGGAGTTCGGACGATCGGTATCAAGAATCTGCTTGAGGCGCTCGGACGCCTCACGCGCGCGGTGCACGAGGGCTTGCGCCATGGTCCATCCGCGCTGCGTGAGACTCCGTTCCAGGAGGGATACCAAACAAGATGCGTATCCCGTCGGGTTGGCGGTTTGCGCCAAAACGACATCGTCACAGGCCATCTCGCGTTCGAGCGAAAGACGGCGCTCCATCCACCAGACCGCGGGATGGAAAAAGAACAGAGCACGGACGAGCTTTTGAAAGAGATTGGTCCAGTCATCCCAGCGCGTGAGATGAGCAAACTCGTGACGGAGAACGATCGCTAAATCGTCCGGCGGCAACTCGCGGAGTGCCCAGGCCGGAAGGACGACCATAGGGGTCCAGAGACCGAGGGCCGTGGGAACCCGGACTTCATCTGAAGTTGCAAGTGTAATTGTGCGCGAGGCAAGACCCTGGTCGGTGCGCAGTTCGCTGAGCAAAAGAGCGAATGATGGATCGAGGCTCGCTGGATTCACCTCGACGCAAGTTTTCCGCAACGCTCGCAAATTCCAGATCCCGACGATGATGCGCGCGAGAAGGACGAGTGCGATCGTTGCCCAAACAATCAAAACCGCAAAGGCCCACTCCGCGGGAAGCGTCAGAGCGGCTCTGTGTGCCGCCGGTTCGCCGAGATAGGAGAGGACGCCCGTGGATCCGTTGGACAGTTCGGAGACCGCAGATTGAAAGCTGAAAGTCTTCGTGAGGCCTTCAAACACCGGGAGGAGTGCTACCGTTGCCAAGGCGGAAAACCAGACGGCGAACCTCGCGCGCGAATTCTGGCGGGGAAGCAGACGCAGGGTCGCCCACGCAAAAAGGGCGATCAGCAATCCTTCGGGAACGGTATTGAGCAGTCTTTCGACGGCAAACTGGACTGAGGGTTCAAGCGGAACGAAAATCATTGCGCGCCGCCTCCGTCTTCCTTATTGCGTTCCCGCAGGATGGAGCGAAGGCGGTTTAGCTCGTCAGGATCGATCCCCTCGTCTTCGAGGAGGTTGAGAACCAGATCCTGGTGGGAGTTCTTGAAAAAGCGGCCGACCAGGTGGCGGATCTCGGACCGCGTCGCCTCCTCCTGCCTTACAAGTGGGATAAAGACATGAGCGCGGCCGTCCTTGGAGTGTTCCAGGTAACCCTTGCGCTCCAGGATGCGAATGGTCGTCAGGACCGAGTTATAGGCAAGTACAGGCTTTTCATCAATGGAATCAAGCACTTGCTGGACCGTTCCGGAGCCCTTTTGCCACAGGACGCGCATTACCCGGAGTTCGGCGTCGGTCAGGGTTTCGGACGGCTTGGGCGGCACTGATAACCCTCCTTTGGCTTTGGACGAGGCAGCGGCCAAAAGGTAACTAATTGTTTAGTTGCAAGTGGAGGTGTGCCGAGTTGCCTAGCAGTTGGGGGTACTATCCGGGCCTTTAGAAAACGGCCACTGGGGCTGAAGCCCCTTTCGTATATTGCGCCCAACGCGGCGCTGAAGCGCCGCTCTTCCACGGTGGCGCTCACGTTGTCGCACGGCAGATAACATTTCGGAACTCTTCCAAAGGTGGCTTAGGCCTTGTCGCACGGCAGATCACATTTCGGAACTCTTCCGCAGGTGGCTAAGCCTTTGCGCCGGCGGCGCTCATGGCCTTGGCTTCGCTGCCGGCTTCGGCGGTCAGGTCCTTCATGCCGAAGCCGACGCCGATCTTCTTCAGGAAATCGTACGGCGGTACGCCGCCGGCGAAGATCCAGACGAAATCGTTGGAAATCTCCTGGGTTTTGCCGCTCACTTCAAGGACGACAGATTCCGCCTTGAATTCGACCGGATTCGAGTTGAACAGGACCTTCACCTTTCCGGAACGCATGAAGTCCTCAATGCGCTTGGAATTGCGTTCTTTGATGCGGCTGAACTGCTCGCCGCGATACGACAAAGTGACCGTATTGCCGACCTGGCTGGCGAGGCCCATGGCGGCTTCAACGGCGCTGTCGCCGCCTCCGATGACGAGGACTTTCTTGTTGACGTAGTGGTCGGCTTCGATCAGGCGGTACATTACTTTGGGAAGCTCTTCTCCCTTCACTCCGAGTCTGCGCGGCGTTCCGGTGCGTCCCAGCGCGAGGATCACGGCCCGAGCGTAGTACTGATTGGTCGCGGTGGTAACAGTGAAGATGCCGTCGATGGCGCGGGCGATGTTGTCGACTTTCTCCCCGGTGCGGACGTTGAAGTCGGCGCGGTTGAGCACCATATCCCAGAAGGCGAGAAGATTTTCTTTAGAGAGTTCGGTCTTCTTGAATTTGCCGTACATGGGAAATTCGACGGGGCTTGTCATGACGAGCTTCTGGCGCGGGTATTTGGCAACCGTGCCGCCGACTTCTTCCTGCTCGAGCGTGACGTAAGAGAGTTTTTTCTCGATGGCGCGCAGCGAAGCGCTGATTCCGGCGGGGCCAGCACCGACGACTAGAACATCAACAATGTCTTTGCCGTTGGAAACCTGCGGCAGTTGGCGCGAGGTAATCGTATCCACGCAGCTTCGGCCTTGATTGACTGCATTCTTGATGAGCGCCAGGCCGCCGAGTTCGCCGACGATGAACAAGTTCGGAATGCTGGTTTCGAACTCCGGAGTCAGGTAGGGCATGTTGGCACCCATGCTGGGGCTGGCCATGACCATGGTGATGGCGCCAACCGGGCAGGCTTCAGCGCAGATGCCGTGCCCGATGCACTTGTAGCCGTTCACAATGGCGGCTTTGGCTCCGACCATGGCGAGGACGTCGCCTTCGGGGCAGACGGTGGTGCAGGTGGCGCAGCCGATGCACTGCGTCGTGTCAATGTGGGGGTGTTGCGACTTTGGGCCCTCGGAAAACAGCTTGCCTTTTTCGATCGCCTCTTTGGCACGCTTGTCGCGTTCTTTCAGGTTCTTCAGGTACGAGCGAAGAAATACAAGACTGATGATTCCCGCGACAACGACTGTAATCAGCGTGTCCATGGCTTAGAAGTACCCCATGGCGATAACCACGCCAATGTGAATCAGCGCCAGGACGGCAAAAGAGTAACTGAACGGCTTGTGGACGACGTGCCAGAGGTTGAAAACCTGTTCGGCGCGGTCGAGGAAGAGGATCTTCTTGGCGCTGGAAGCATCGTCCTGTGCCAGGGCAATGCCGCTTTCCAGCTCGCGATGCCTTGTGCGCAGGAAGCCGCCTAAGGTTGTCAGCTTTTCGCCAAATCCAAGAGCGTGGCGGCGCACCTTGGCGATGCGAAAGGCGCGCGTGACGTCCAAGGACATCATCCAGGCCAGAGCGACGAGCATAGGCAGTTTGGCCACGGTCTCTTCGCTAGGCAGATGCAGAAGTGCTCGGAGATCGGCTTCCGGCAAGAGCTTCTGCTGGTGGAGTTGGGTGGCAAGCCGCTCTTGGCGTTCTTTCAATTCCTTGCGCGAGATTTCCGCGGCGTTCAGGCTGCGAGGGATCTGCGAGTAGAGATACCGCCCGATCACGCCGCTGAGCGAAACCGAAAGCATGATCCAGAACGCCATGCCGGCGAATCCATGAAATTTGAAAGAGGAATGAAAGGCGATGACGAAGGGCGCCCAGATCCCGAGAATGACGTGGTAGTCGAGCCAGTGGCGTGAACTCCCGATGCGGCCGAGCCATGTCCAATGCTTGCGCAACGGGTAGAGAAAGATGGTGAAGAACATCGCCAAGCCGAGAAACCCGAGCTTGAGCCCTATGCTGCCACTTGGACGCAGGATGGCGTGCTTTGGAGAAAACGGGCGATCCGCCGTGGAAAGCGTGTAGTAGTCAAAGCCATAGATAGCTAAGGCTAGCGTGACACACACGACGACGATGTAGCCTGCCATGACCCGGAGGCGATGGCCTCGGTTCTCGGTGTTGGCTGCGGTTGCGACGATGGCTGGGGCGACTGCGGCGTTGGCGCTCATTTGCTTGCGACTTGCTCCTCGGTTGAGACGGTGAATCTCTTGTAGTCCGTGAAGGTGTGCGTGTTGCGCCAGTGCTGGCGCTGCGTCTCAACCTCTACGGTGGCCTGCGATGGAAACCAGTATGTAGCCGCAGGGTCGTGGAACGGAACAGGGGAATAGACAATCTCGGATTGCAGCGTCTTTAAACCGACGTCTTCCATCGTGCTGCCGACGGTGGTGGAAATTTTCGCGATCACCGCGGTCGCCGGATCGACCCAGGCGGTACCGGAAAGCTCGAGCGGATATTCGCGGTTCTTCAACGAGAGCGCGGCCGGCGAGCGCGTGCCTTTCAGATGCTGGAAGGAGATCTTCTGCAGCGTCTGGCCATTGACCACTTCCGAGCCTGCGGCGGTGAACTGAAAGCTCTCTTCGTAGTAGGGATGGAAGATCAGGAAAAGAGTGGCGAAACCGTTGGTGACGAGCAGCGGCCGGTTCTTCTTGTCAGCTTTCGCTTCGCCGATGGCCAGCCGCGATTCGTCGAGACTCAGTTCGCCTCCGGAATTGGTGAGTATGACGAGGTAGTCATAGCTGGTTGCGCGCTCCAGTTCGACCTTGCCGCCCGGGTTCAGCCTCTCCTGCTTCACTTTCTCGCTGCACTTTACTTCCGAAAACTGATCGAGGTAGGTGGTGACCTGGGCCTGCACGCGCGCGAGAAGATCGCTCTGCGGCTGGTTCTGGCCAAGGGCGAGCGGCTGCCAACAACAGAATGCCGCCCCCAGGGCAATCGTCAACAAACGGCGAAATTTAAGCTTCCGCATCATTGTTGTTTCTTATCCCTCGAATCAAAACGGTAGCCGAGCGTGAAAAGCCACTGGTTGTATTCCATGGTGCCGCGGCTAATCGTGAAGCCGCTCTGCAGGAAATAATGCTTTCCAAATGCTGTCGAGAAATTGCTGGTGACGAACTTCGAATGATCGCTTGTAGTGGCCGACGAATTGAACGACTGATCGCCGAAGAGAACGGAGAAGTCGTAGGTTTCGCCGATGTGCCGGGAGATAGAAAAGGCGCGATAGGAACCCGTGCCAAAAGAACTGCTGAACTGCGAGTAGTGCAGGTCGGCGTGCAAGCCGAGCCGGGGAATCCGGTTGAACGTGATTCCGTAGGACTGATTCAGAGAGGTCTTGGCGTCACCGGTCCGGTTGCTTTGACCGAGGTCGGTGTAGAGCCAGATTCCCTTAACCGCTTCGAAACGGACGCCCGCGCTGAAACCCTGGAACAAGTATTTGTCGAGCAGTCCGGTGCCCAACAGATTGGGATCGTACGTCGGAATATCGCGGAAATACGTGTGATTGATATCAAATTCAATTCGCGGCACAGGCTGAATGCGCACGGTCAGGAAGTTGCGGCTCAAGCCGGCCCCCGGTGCAGGCGTCGCGGGATTGCCGCGCGGGCTGTCGGCTTGCAGTGCATCGTAGATCGACAGGATTCGCTTATAAGACAGATTGTTTTCCAGGAATACGAAGGGCCGGTCGATCTCCCATTTGACTGTCTTCACACCGAAACCGGACGTACTCAGGAAGTGAGTGTCTTCGTAGGAGCCGCCCTCGAAGTTGATGAAGGCTCCGCCAATCTTTCCGTCGGGGTTGTAGCTGTAGGAAGTAGGATCGGGAGTGGAGCCGGCAAAAATACCCGCGGTGCCGATTTTCGAAAAGCGAAAACCGGCGTAGCCACCGTCAATCGTGTCGAGGCTCGTGGCGTAGGGGAGATACAGCCGCCCGAAGCCGGCCACGAAGCGCGACTGCGGGTTCTCGTACGTCATGTTCAGGTGGTAGGTGCGGTTGATCAGATCCTGCAACGTCTGCTGTCCAGCGGATTCCTTATTGATGCGGCCGCGCCAGTAGCCACGGGCGTTCCAATAGGTTCCGCCGATGCGGGTGATGTCGACGCGCGTGACGAATCCAAGATTGCTGCTCATCATGGACGAACTGCCTAACGATTGGGTGCCCATGTAATCGAAGCCAAACATGCCGCGCGCCCGGTTGACCGAAGGCAGGGGCGGGCGCGGAACTTCGTCGCGCCCTTCTTCATCCATGGCATCGGGTTCGGTGAAGGTGACAACGGCCGGGTATTTACGCGTGGCGCTGAGCGTGCGTTGCTGGATCAAAGCCTGTGCATCGCCGGCCGAGAGGTAGGCCAGATCTCCGACTTTGACGGGCCGCTTCGCGTTGTGGATATCGGCGACGGCGGAGGTATCGGCGACGGCAGTGATTTCCAGTTCGGCAACCGCGTTTGGGTCGTCGGAGGTCGCAGTCTCACCCTGGCGAACCGGCAGGTTGGTATCGCGGACTTCGAGCTTCATCTGCTCACCGAGTCCGGAAGTGCTGCCGCCATCGAGATAGGCGACACCGTCAGCAACATATTTCACGCGGAAGACAGTGCGCAGGTTGGGATCGGCAGCTTGCAGAGCGAGCAGCGTTTGATCTGTGGTCAGTCCGCTAGTCCCGCTGGCGCTCGCCACGGTTTCCGTCGCCTTGGCCGGTGCCGGAGTTTCTTCGCTGGCCACTACAGAAGCGGGCGCGGCACTCGCCGGTTCCGGAGTTGCGGCGGGTTCCGGTTTCGGGCTTATGGATGGTGCTGGGGCAACCGGCGCAGGCGTAGCGGAGGCGGCGGGCTGTGCGCTGGCAATGCCAGGAAAACTCTCACCCGCTGCGGCGGTGTGTTTCGCTTCCGGCTGCGGTGCCGCTGCGACAGTAGAAGTGGAGCTACTCGTCGAGCTGCCTGGGAACGGGATCGAAGCGTTCTCGGCATCGCTCGAAGGCGGGGGAGCGACGGGCTTCGAACCCGAGCGAAAGATTCCTGCAAGCCCGCCGGAAACGGGTCGAGCGGGCGCCTGATGCCGGGAAGCGGTGGCCGCGGCCGGCGGCGAAAGAACCAGCGTGATCCGGTTGTGGTCGGTTTCGAGGCGATAGGGCGTGCCCTGCTCAAGGTCGACCACAAGGTGGGTCACGGGTGGGTCCGCTTGATGCAACCCCAGGCGGACGCCGCGGACACCGGGGACCGAGCTGCTCACACGTTTCTGCTTCCCATCGCTGAGGGTGTTGGGCAGTTCCAGAACGAGGCGATCCGGGTTCGTCGCGACAACGACCGAGGGGCTGACCGACGAACTCAGGGTCAGTTCGACACGAACTTCATTGCCGTCGCTGCGAACATTCACTTTCTGAACGTTGGCGGGCGCCGGGGTCTGAGCCGCGACAAGAGACACGGTGAGCCACAGAAATCCGAATTGTATGCGCGCTGCTTTCATCAATCCCAGTCAATCTCAGGCGCTCACCTCGCTGCCCAACCTTACCGTGCTACGACCTGGCCCCTGTACATGCCATTCTTAGTGCAATTGACTAGCCACCCTTGCCCGTGGGATGGCACTGGTAGCAGTTGATGCTGTTATAGACGTACTTGCTGTTTCCCTGGTGTTGCTGATCGGTCTTGCTCTTGGTATGGCAGTTGGTGCAAGTGAAGACCGAGTAGTCGTTCGGATTGGTATGACACGTCGCGCAAACGCCGCCGGCGCCGCCATGGTTCATCGGGAAGTACTTGTGGTCGAACTTGGCGTTCATCCAGTCGCTGGTGTCGTGGCAAGTCTCGCACGTGGTGGGGAAGTGCGCGGCCGCGTGGTTCGGATTGGTCGTACTGTCGTAGTCCTTCTTATGGCACGTGTAGCACTTCGTGTCCGTGAGGTTGTAGTTGTTGTTGACATGGCAATCGGTGCAGGCGCGCGGCGGCACCTGGTGGTTGCCGGTCAGCGTCCATCCAGTTGAAGCGTGGTCGAACTTGCCGTTCATCCAGTTCACGGTGTCGTGGCACATTTCGCACGTCGTCGGGAACTTCGCCGCGACGTGATCTACGGGCGACTTCGCCTGGTTGTAGTCGTTCTGGTGACAGCTCACGCAAGCCGTGTTGGTGATGTTGTAGTTGTTGTTGACGTGGCAGTCGGTGCAGGCGCGCGGCGGCACGGTATGGCTTCCCGTCAGCGTCCACCCGGTCTTGGAGTGGTCGAACTTACCGTTCATCCAGTCGACCGTGTCGTGGCAGAGTTCACAGGTGGTCGGCAATTTTGCCGCGATGTGGTCCACCGGCGACTTGGCGTTGTTGTAGTCGTTAAGGTGACACGAGACGCAACTCGTGTCCTTAAGGTTGTAGTTGTTGTTGACGTGGCAGTCAGTGCAGGCGCGCGGCGGGACCGTGTGCTTGCCCGTTAGAGTCCAGCCGGTCGAGGAGTGGTCGAACTTGCCGTTCATCCAGTCGACCGTGTCGTGGCAGCTTTCGCACGTCGTCGGGAAGTGCGCGCCGGGGTGATCGACCGGCGACTTCGCGTTGTTGTAATCGTTGAGGTGACACGAGACGCAGGTCGTGTCCGTGATGTTGTAGTTATTGTTGACGTGGCAGTCGGTGCACTGCCGCGGCGGCACGGTGTGCTTGCCCGTCAAGGTCCACCCGGTGGAGGAGTGGTCGAACTTGCCATTCATCCAGTCGACGGTGTCGTGGCATGGAGCGCAATTGGTCGGGAAATGGGCGCCGACGTGATCCACGGGCGACTTCGCGTTGTTGTAGTCATTCAAGTGGCACGACACGCAGCTGGTGTCGGTGATGTTGTAGTTATTGTTGACGTGGCAATCCGTGCAGGCGCGCGGCGGGACCGTGTGCTTGCCCG
>Ga0335069_10017243_pt1 | contig 10066 bp, 9 predicted proteins | sample Lox_Sample_11_FD_206714 | JGI IMG/M metagenome (GOLD analysis project Ga0335069, IMG submission 206714) | Soil microbial communities from Loxahatchee National Wildlife Refuge, Florida, United States - Lox_Sample_1.1 | ecosystem: Environmental > Terrestrial > Soil > Wetlands | place: USA: Florida...
CACTTGGAGTGCCGCTCAGCGTAAGCCCACATCCGTAACAATTGCCCATTCGTGACGCCTTTCTTACCTCCAAATGTCCTTTGCGCGGAAACAATGACCGTGTGATAAGGTTCTGGCCGACATTCCCGGCGCATAGAAAGGAACAATATGGCATCGCTGGCCGATCCTCTGGTTCAGGAATTGCTCAAGGGAAGATACATAGCATCCATCGCCACCCAGAACCCAAACGGGCAGATTCACATGGTCGCGGTTTGGTATTGGTTCGACGAAAAACATATCTTCGTCGCCACATCCTCCCGTTCGCGCAAGGCGCGAAATCTCCAGTCCACACCCCGGGCTACCCTGATGATCGACTCGCGCGACCCCGCGGCTTCATGCGGTGTCACCATCTCCGGAACCGCCCGACTCATCAGCGGCGAGGAATCCCAGAAAAAGAACAGCGAAATTCACTGCAGATACTTGAGTTCCACCGCTCTATCGGACGCTAGAGTAGGATCGGTATTTGCTGCCTGGGACGACGTAACCATTCAAATTACGCCCGAATCCGTAATCTCCTGGGACATGCGGGAGGCCGACCGCGCGGTCTTTGGCGGAGCCTTCGCGGAAAATCCGGGATATCTGCTGCCTCTGCAGCGCTAAAAGGATCGAACCAGAACCATGACGAACTCCTGCCGCCTCCACCTCGCACGATATGTCTCTGCATTAGCGTTAGCTCTTCTCCTTTCCAGAGAACGTTCTGTTGTCGCCCAAGCTCCCTACCAGCCCGCGCCCGAAAATCTTCAGGCCCGCCGCGAATTCCAGGACATGAAATTCGGCATGTTCATCCATTGGGGCATCTACAGTGTGCTCGGCGACGGCGAATGGGTCTTCCACAACCGCAAGCTCAAGGTCGACGAATACAACCGCCTCCCCGCATTTTTCGATCCCGAAAAATTCGATGCCAAGGCCTGGGTCTCGCTCGCCAAGGCTGCCGGCATGAAGTACATCACGATCACCTCGCGACATCACGACGGTTTTGCGATGTTCGATTCGAAAGTTTCCGACTGGAACATCGTCGCCCGTACGCCCTATAAAAAAGATCCACTGAAGATGTTGGCCGACGAATGCCACCGCCAGGGGATCAAGCTCTTCTTCTATTATTCGCAGCTCGACTGGCACAATCCGGATTACTACCCGCGCGGCCGCACCGAGTGGGATAACGGTCGCCCCGACCACGGCGACTGGAACGCCTACCTCGACACCTACATGGACGGGCAACTCACCGAACTTCTGACGAACTACGGCCCTATCGGCGGAATCTGGTTCGACGGCATGTGGGACAAGCCCAACGCCGACTGGCATCTCGACAAGACCTATGCCTTGATCCACAAACTCCAGCCCGCGGCGCTGATCATTCCAAACCATCACCAGACCCCGCGTCCCGGCGAAGATGTCCAGACTTTCGAACGCGATCTCCCCGGAGAGAACACCGCCGGATTCAACACCACGTATGTCAGCACACATCTTCCGCTCGAAATGTGCGATACCCTCAACGAAAACTGGGGATTCAATATCGGCGACAGCCGCTATAAGAGTGCCGAAGAGCTGGAACGGCGGCTGATCCGTGCGGCCGGAAACAATTCCAACCTTCTACTGAATATCGGCCCTTACCCAAACGGAGATATCGACCCGCAATTCGTGACCCGATTGCAAGCAGTCGGCAGTTGGCTCTCGAAGTATGGAGATTTGATCTATGGAACTCGCGGCGGCCCGATCCCTCCCGGCGATTGGGGCGTAACTACACAGAAGGACGACAAGATTTATGTCCACGTGCTCAACTGGGGATCACCGTTGCTCGCGCTGGCCCCAATTCAGGACAAAATCCTAGCGGCGCACCTGCTCACCGACGGTGCGAGTATCAATTTCACGCAAACTGCCGATGGAGTAGTTCTCAACGTTCCCGCTCAGCAGAAAGAGAATCCCGACCGGATCATCGTTTTAAAAGTCTCCACGACGAAGTAGTCCGTAACGCTGGTCCTCTTTGGTGCACTATCGGTTAGAATTCTGGCCTTTTCCGGAGGGCAGCATGAAGGTCTATATCTCCTCCACTTACCTGGATCTTCTTGAGTACCGCGCCGCGGTGGACCGCACGCTCCGCCGTATGGGTCACGACGTCATCGGAATGGAGCAATATGTTGCGGAAGGCAGCAAGCCCATCGAGCGCTGCAGGGCAGACGTGACCGCCTGCGATGTCTACGTGATCATTATCGCCTGGCGATTTGGTTACCAACCTTTGCTCACGGGTACACCGCCGGATCCCCGCTCCATCACCGAGATCGAGAGGGACCAAGCCAAGACAGATGGCAAACCAGTACTGGCGTTCCTGCTTGACCCGCAGGCGCCCTGGCCGCCCAACTTTGTCGACGCCATGGGAACCGGGGGCGGCTCGAACATATCCCGCCTCCGATCCGAAGTTGGCACAGAGTACCTTGCAGGCATCTTCCGCACTCCCGATGACCTCGCCAGCCAGGTCGCTGCCGCCGTTTCGGCCCAGGGCCTCACCCGGCATATGGTTGATCGTGTACTCGGGGAGACATCAGTCGCGAGCCCGGACATGGACGCATTCGCCAACGGGACCGACAATATCAATCCTTCAAGCGTGGGTAGCATTAAGACGATGATCCGTCAGTCGGGAACTGCACGCGCGCTAGTGTTGCGACTGGACGACGGAGAGCGCTGGTGGTCAACGCGGCTGTTTCTGCTCGCGAGCCTCCTTCAGCAACTGACCGCTGTCCGGCAAATTGTCTTTTGCGATGCCTCCGGAGCCTTTGATGGGATGGCCAGCCCGGATGCCATCTTCGACGGACTGAGCGCTTCTTTCGTCGAACTGAACCAATTCGTACAGACCCTGAACAGCCCGCCGTCCGTGCCGTCTTTGGATATCGAACGCGAAACCGATCGCCAGATTGACGCCTGGAAAAGCTTCACCAGCGCCCCGCCGCAGATGCCCGGACAATCGTCCCTCCCCGGTCCCGCCGAACTTCAGTGGAAAGTCGGAGTGCGAGTCCCCCTGCTGCGGCAGTGGCTTGGAGAACGCTGGGTTGACCGCTGCATTCGGGTGGACAGCGCCGACCTCAACATGAGTCAGGTGCAGCAGATCGTCGATTCCCTGCTGTCGGATGTACCCGTCCAACGCCGTAAGAAAGCGCCGGATAACGGCTATCAACTGCTGGTCGTCGATCGCGACGCTTTCGCACTGCAACTAGCCCGGGAATGGGTGCGCTCCGGCCTGCCCCGTTCGCCGGTACGCTGACTGACCTTCGTCTGAAGAACCATCCAGGTGCTATCGATCGTTTTTCGCCGTCTTGGCCTGCTCGATACCGCTAAGCCGGATCACGGCAGCCGCCGCGTTATAGCGAACCTTCTCATTCTTGTCGTAGAACTTCTGTGCCACCGGCCGCAGCAGCGCCGGGTCTGCGCGATTTGCAATGGCCTCCACTGCAGCCGCGCGCACAATCCAATTCTTATCATTCGTCGCCTTGACCAAAGCGCGCCCCGTCGCCGGGTCCGGGTCATGCGCCAGCAGACTGGCCGCAACCGCTCGTACGGGATTCGGATCTTTCTTATGCATTGTCCGCCAGGCATCCCACCCAATCCCCGCAAACGGCACGAATCCGATCCCCTCTGAAAAACCGATTTCCGCCAATGCCTTGGGATTTCTCAACGTCTCTAACTGTTGCGCAATGATTCCGTCATTTGCCTTGCGTTCGCCGGTCAGCAAGTCGTAATAGATCGCATATGCCTGCTTGTCGGCTTTCAGTTCGCGTAATGACTGCGCCGCCGCCATAACTACCGGAATCTTCTTATCTGCCAGCGCCGCTTCAAGCTTTGGGATGGACTCCGTCGCATGCATCTGCCCCAGTGCCGTGGCGGCCGCGCGGCGGACCTCGAAATTGCGATCTCTGAGTCCGTATTCCGCAAATTCTCTTGCTTCCGAGTTCCCCCGCAGCAATCCCAGTGCGCGGATTCCATTCGCCTTTACGCTGGCGTGCTGGGACAGGCAGGCAGTAACCAGCATGTCCCACGCTCTGTGCCGGGGAGAGGCGATGTCCTCCGCCGGCTCCGCCAGCGAGAAAGCTGCGCAAAAACAGACTATGAAGATCGACCGCACCAATTGCTGCACGCCCATAGAAGAGGCCAATGACGACACCACAAGGCCAGCTCTAAGATGCCAATTCCTGCCAGTGCGTTCGATGGGTAGGATACAGCCGACAACCTAGGTAGGCGTAACAAAGAATGTAGGGTGATCGTGCGCTTCTCGCACACTACTCGAATCGAAGCAGATCGTCGTGGCCGTTCAGACAAGAACCGGGTACAGCAAAAACCGGCTGCGCCCCCGCAGCCGGTTCCTCTGGCCACTCGAATGTACTGAATTCGAGTCTGTAAACACCGCCCATGCCTAATACGACTGCACAATCTTTTCCAGCGCAAACCGGCTTCGTATCACCAGTGTCGCGCCCTTGGAGTGCACCAGCTGCTTCTTTTTGAATTCCGAGAATAGCCGGCTCACCGTCTCGCGCGTCGTGCCAATAATCTCGGCAATCTCTTCGTGCGTAAGCGTCAGTTTCACCTGTGACGAGCCGTCGCTTTGGGTGGACTTCGTGGACCAGGTCAGAAGCAGCTTGGCAAACTTTTCCGAAGGCGACGCCGCCAGACCAAGCGTCCGAATCTCCTCATAAGCCGTGTAGTAATTCCGGCTTAACTGCTGCGCCACTCGCATTGAGACCTCTGGAAATTCTTTGAAGAACGGTTGCAGCGAATCGCGAGGAATGAAGTTTGCCTGTCCCGGTTCCATCATCTCCGCCGTAACCTCGTAGGGCACATTGGAAATGACCGCATTGAGCCCCAGAACATCTCCAGCGTCCGAGATCTTCGTAATGATCGTTTTGCCTTCCCTGGAAGTCGTGGAGAGCTTTACTTTCCCGCTGCACAGCACGAACACGCCCCGCGCGATCTGCCCTTCGATGAACAGCATCGCACCCTTCGGATAGACCGCCGTCGACTTGATCTCGTTCAATCTCTGGCCCGCTTGCAGCGACAGATTGCAGAACAAATGCTCGCCTCTGGCAGGGCAGGTCATGCAGTTATCGAGAATATTCAGTCCGTATGGAGCACGCATCGGAGCCTCCCGGGGTCCCTAGGCCCCCGACCGCCTAGCCTCGACCCACATGTGGCTTAGGCACGCAGCCAACCATTTGAGCGACGAGCGTCCGAACGAAGCGGTGTTCTGCCCTAAGTCTATGATTTTGTGCTATTTGAATCCGGCAGGGAGAGGTGGCTTCGATTCTCTGTGGATGCGGCAATGTCCGCAGCTTGGGTCATTTCCCTCACAAGGCTGTGTGATCCACATCACTCCTCTATGTGATTGATAATTACCCTGGTGTACGTGAGCAGAACTCGCAAGCCATTTGTCGGTTAGACGTGGTTTCGAGGAGTCGCAACGACCCGGGCTCTTCTAGATCTTCCGGTCCTATGGTCCAACCGCAACTTGCAGCATCGAAGGGGTTTGCAGCCTTTCTCGGTAGATCACATTCCTGGACGCCACTTCGCCAACGGCATCCACATGCACCACATATCCTCCCCGCGGCAGGGTCTCTCCAAATGGCAGTTCCTGTGTCAGCGTTCCCTGGCGCAGCACGAAATGCTGGTATCCGATTGCAACTGCCCGGCCGTTGCCAGGCACTGCCAGCACAATGAATGTGAGATCAACGTCATCCTTGGTGGTATTCATAACTTCCACGCTTCCTTCGATCCGGTTGCCGTTCACATGTGCCGGAGTCTTCCAGTTCAGCGTCATGGCAGCGAGCACACGAAGTACGAATTCTTTCTGCACCAGTGTCTGCGGCTGACCACTATCCTGCACGGAAATGGTGAACTGGAATTCACCGGTCCGGTCCGGCGACCCATGCAGGAACCCGTCATCCTCCAGCCTCAATCCGGGAGGGAGGCTTCCCTTTTCTACGCGCCAATGCAACGGAGACACGCCTCCACGCGCGACAAATCGAAATTCGTAAGAAGCATGAGGATAAGTATTCGGCAACTGCGAATCGCTTTCGATCGTGATCCCAGATTCCGGCGCTGGGCCTCGGCCATCACTCTGCGCTTGAGCCATCGTGACTAGAGCGCCTTGAGACACCATCGCCGGCCAGGAGCCCGCAACAACTCCCAGAATGAGCGTTCGACGAATCAGATCGTAGACCTTCACTTGACTCCGTTCGCGCCTGCCTCGCCGCTGAACCGGCAAAACTGACGGATTCGAATCGTGCGCTTTACAAACCTATTATAGGAATGCGCCTTGCGTTGCTATTTGCAGGTTCTTTGCAGAACACGAACGTCATGTTGACGCAGATTCGCAGTTTCTGAAAAACTTGATCTCAGGTCATTCCAGGCCTGACGCTTTTCACCAAATGGAACTTCTGCTGAACCTCCTCTGGCTGCTGTTGGCCATGCCTGCGTTCTGGCTGTGGCATTACTCCAGAACTGCGCCTGAGAGGAGAAAATCAGGTCCTTTCCACGCTTTCTTGGCGCTCGGCTGCCTTCTGATCATTCTTTTTCCGGTGATCTCGGCGACCGACGATCTGCACGCCATGAGGGCTGAGATGGAGGAGTCGCCGACCAGTAAGCGTCATGTGGCTCCTTCCGGCGGCGACAAGTCGTCTCATGCGAAATCGCTGTCGCAGCCGGCACTGAATATCGGCGTGCAGTGCTCAATTGTGCCGGATCGCTCGTGGTATCAGCCGGTACCCGCTTTCACCTCGACTGCTATCCCCTCCATCGTCGTTCGCGCTTCTCGCGCCCCGCCCAGTTTGCAGCCGGCGTAGTTCTCTCAGGGCTCACCCGCTCAGCAAGGTAACGATTCCTGCGCTTTCTGCACTTTTCGGGCTGAAGGAAGATCGTGATTTGCAACCGAGCCGAAGCCATACCACTCGTAATCATTCAGGGCTCTGTGATTCGTATTCACAGTCGTGGAGTGTCGGATGCGATTGAATCCGTGCATCGCAATCACCGCGGCGGCCGTCAGTCTGTTCGCGCTCGGCGGCCGGTCGCATGCTCAAGCGGCGGCGCCGCCCACCCAAATCTGGAGTTGGGACCAGGTAAAGGACGCATTCCGCATCCGCAACACCACCCTGCTTGCCAGCAAGCTGAACATCGACGAACTCAAGGCGCAGGAGATCACCGCTCACCTTCGCCCCAATCCCGATTTCACCATCAGCGCCGACGGCACTCAGATCGCGCCCAGCCACGGCGTGTGGCAGCCCTTTGCGGGAACCTTCGTCTCTCCCGGAGTGAGCTATCTTTTCGAACGCCGCAATAAGCGCGGGCTCCGCTATCAAGCCGCCAAAGAAGGCACCAGCATTGGAGCCGCACAATCCCAAGACACCGAACGCACACTGCTTTTCAGCTTGCGCAGCGCATTCGTCGGCATTCTCCAGGCCAAGGCTGTCGTCAAAGTTTCACAAGATAACCTGGCCTACTACGACCACATTCTGAAAATCAGCCGCGACCGCTACGATGCCGGAGACATCGCCCAAATCGATCTCGACCGTCTGGAGTTGCAGCGCCTGCAGTACGAGTCTGACCTGCAGAGTGCGCTCGTTAACCTGCGCGCCACAAAGATCAATCTCCTGGCACTGCTCGACGATCGCCGCCCCGTCGACAGCTTCGATGCCGAAGGCCCCTTCGACTTCAGCGAAGAGCTGCTTTCGCTGGACGACTACCGCAAAGACGCGCTCAGCAACCGTCCGGATCTCCGGGCCGCGGTGCTGACTGTAACTCAGGCGCAGACGAACTATGAACTGGCCGAGGCGAATGGCTCAGTGGATCCCACGATTTCGCTCTGGTTTACTCACAACGGATCATTCAATAACCCCGATGCCCTGAATACAGTGGGCGCCAGCGTCAGCGTTCCCCTGCGGATCTTCGACCGCAACCAGGGCGAGAAACTCCGCACAAAAATCGATATCGACCGCAGCGAGAAGCTCCGCCGGAGTACCGAGACCCAGGTCTATAGCGACGTCGATACCGCCTACGCCAACGTCGCGGCAAATATCGCACTGCTCAAACCCTATAAGCAGAAATACCTTGCGCAGGCGGTGCGCGTCCGCGACACCATTCAGTTCTCATACCAGCACGGTGGCGCAGCTTTGATTGATTTTCTGAATGCCGAGAACGAGTATCGCGCCGTGCAGTTGAGCTACGTAAACCTGATCGGCGCCTATCTCAACGCGGCCGCTCAATTAAATCAGGCCGTAGGACGTGAGGTGCTCCAATGAAAGAGATCCTCTTTGAGTCTCCGCTACGTTGCGCTCCAGGAGCGTGCCCTCTGACAGCGCAACAATGCCAGCGTCACCTGTTGGCCGGAACGACGCGCCACATATCGGAACCTCAGGGTTCAACAAGAACTCGTGACCGGATCGCCCGCGTTCTCTTGGCCGCTGCTTTGCTGGGTGCACTCGCGACTTTCTCCGCCTGCTCTTCGGAAACGCCCGCCGCTGCCTCCAAGCCCCCGGTCACCATGGATCCCGACGTGTTTACCGCCGATCATCCGGAACTGTTCAAGACGGCCAGCGCCGAAGTTCGCCGGCTTCCTACCGAGCTCACCGCCAATGGCGTCATCGCGCCCGACGTGAACCGGACGATCCACGTGACCTCTCTGGGCTCGGGACGCGTGGTCGACTTGCGGGTAAAGCTTGGTGACGCGGTTAAGAAGGGGCAAACGCTCCTGGTAATTTCCAGCCCTGACCTCGCCGCCGCAGTGGCAGACTACGAGAAGGCAAAAGCCGACGAAGCCCTCTCACGCAAAGCGCTTGACCGCGCCCAGATGCTCTTCGATCGAGGAGCCATCGCCGCCAAGGACCTCGAGGTGGCGCAAGATGCCGAGGACAAAGCGAAAGTCGATCTTCAGACCGCCGACCATCGCGTGAGAATTCTAGGGGCCGATCCAAATAAGCCAAGCCCTCTGCTCGAACTGAAGGCTCCCGTCGACGGCACGATTGTGGAACAGAATGTCGCCGGCGCGGAAGGAGTCAAGAGCCTCGATAATTCTCCAAATCTGTTCACCATCGCGGATCTCAGTCAGATCTGGGTCGTGTGTGACATTTTCGAAAACGATCTGGGCGAAGTGCACTTCGGCGATTCGGCGGATATCCGCCTGAATGCCTTTCCGGACCGTGTCCTCAAGGGCCAGGTCACCGAGATATCCCGGGTGCTTGACCCCAACACGCGGTCGGCAAAAGTCCGCATCGTTCTCCCAAACCCGGATGGCGCCCTGCGGCCCAACATGTTCGCAGTTGCAACGTTCCGCTCGCGCAAGCTGAGCGATCGGGTTGTCGTTCCGGCTACCGCGATCATACGGCTTCACGACAAGGACTGGGTTTTCCGTAAAGAGGGCGCGAATCAGTTCCGCAAAATTGCGGTCAGTGCGGATGGCCTCGCTCCTGATGGTCTGCAGGAAATTCGTGAAGGCGTGAAACCCGGCGACCAACTGGTGACCAATGCACTGGAATTCTCGACCGACGTCGCCGAGAAACGGGCGGGACAATAGGCATGATCCGTAAGGCCATCGATTTCGCTCTGGCGAATCCTCTTCTCGTGCTCGGTGGTGCCCTCGTTCTCTTCGTGTGGGGCTTGATCTCGTTCCACCAGCTGCCCATCGAAGCCTATCCCGACGTAGCCGACACTTATGCCCAAGTCATCACGCAATGGCCGGGCCACGCCGCTGAAGAGGTTGAGCAGCAGATCACGGTTCCGCTCGAAGTCGAACTGAACGGCGTTGCCCATCTGACGCATTTGCGCTCCATGTCGCTGATGGGGCTATCGGTGATCACCATCATCTACGACGACGACATCACGACCTTCAACGCCCGACAGGAGGTCCTCGATCGTCTTCAGAACGTGACTCTTCCTCCGGGCGTCAGCACTGGCATTGGGCCCGACTATAGCCCGATCGGCCAGATCATGTTTTACACACTGACCAGCACGAATCCGAAGTATGACGTCATGGAACTGAAGGCGCTTAACGATTGGT
>Ga0335069_10017244_pt1 | contig 10066 bp, 6 predicted proteins | sample Lox_Sample_11_FD_206714 | JGI IMG/M metagenome (GOLD analysis project Ga0335069, IMG submission 206714) | Soil microbial communities from Loxahatchee National Wildlife Refuge, Florida, United States - Lox_Sample_1.1 | ecosystem: Environmental > Terrestrial > Soil > Wetlands | place: USA: Florida...
GGTGGGATCCAAAACGCGCATTTGGCGGGCGGCGTCGCGCGCCTTGCTGCCGTATTCGGTGGCGGGAATATGCCCGATCTGCCACGGCCCGTCCATTTCATTCCCCAGGCACCAGTACTTGATTTGGTGGGGATTCTCATAACCTTGGGCGCGCCGCAATTCGCTCCATTTCGTTCCTTTGTCCACATTGCAATACTCGAGCAAGGCGGCGGTCATGTCCGGCTGCTCGGTTCCGAAGTTAGTCCCCATCAGCGGTTCGGCCCCCACCGCCCGGCACCATGTGATGAATTCGTTGACCCCGAATTGATTGCTTTCCAGGCTGTTCCAGGCAAGGTCCAGCACGCGTGGGCGTTTCTCTTTCGGCCCTACCGCGTCGAGCCAATGATATCCCGATACGAAATTGCCGCCCGGATAGCGGATGATGGGAACGCCCAGCGCCTTGATCTCCTTCAGTGCATCCGTGCGAAAGCCATTGGCGTCGGCAAGTCGTGAGCCCGGCTGGTAGATTCCCTCGTACACGGCTCGTCCGAGATGCTCGATGAATGATCCGAAGAGATTCCGGTCGAGGGTGGAAATGGAGCGGTCCAAGTCAATCTGGACGCGCGCGGCGTTCGTTTCGGAAGGGCGGGCGGCGAAACTCCTCTGGGCCATGGACAACGCGCTGACCGACGCTCCTGCTGCCAGCGTCCTGCGCAGGAATCGACGTCGGGATAGGGATTGCATATGACCTCCGGAGCCGAGCAGATGTTGTCGGACAGGAGCAAGCTATATTAGGGGGGTCAGGTGCAGTTTCCTGAACTGCACCCTGCCATGATCCCCCTGGAGCATGATCGGGCCAGGCCCGGCTTCATCGGCGTCCAGAGCCCCGCCCGTAATTCCCGGTACCTCGGCATTGTCGATGATCTTCGTCCCGTTCATGATCACCGTAACGTGGTTGGCGATCAAGGTGATGTCAAAGGTCTGCCACTGGCCCGCCGGTTTGTCGGCTTTGACGGGGGGGACGATAAACCCATAGAGAGCGCCCTGGCTGTGGACATCCAACGGGCGGTTGTAGCCGTCAAGAATCTGAATTTCATACCGGCCGCGGAGGTATACGCCGCTGTTGCTCTGCGGATCGACATTGAACTCCACTTCGAGATGGAAATCGTTGAACTTCTGCTTGGAGTAGATGTTGCAGGCATTCTTACCCTCGTTCATCAGAATGCCGTCTTTCACAAACCACCCCATGGGGTGATGAGGGTCCTGGCAAAGCCATCCGGAGACATCCTTGCCGTTGAAAAGGTCAACGGGTTTGCCGGGGGTTCTCTGGGGTGGAGTGGCAGGCCAGACCGGCGCGCGCACCCCGGTCCAGGTGAGAGTCTCGCCGTCCGTGAGCCCCGTCCCCACCAGGCGCGAGTCCTTCAAGGTGGCTTGCCAGACCTGCGGAGTTTGATGGGGCGGTTTTCCATGCGGGTATTGGAAGCCCAATTCGCCCTTTTGAATCATGACCTGGGGCAGGTCGAAAACCGCGCCGCCGCCCTCATTGAAGCGGCCCTTGAGGGTGCCCTGGTCGCGCGTCAGTTCCAGCCAGCAGATTCTAGGCAGGCCGGACTTGGCGCCCGTGGCGGTAATATCCCATCTGCCCAGAAGGGCATCGTCTTCTACCGGAGCGGCGTATGCGCCGGCCGGCCAGGCCAGCGCGATGGCCACCATGATGAAAAATGCCGTAAATGCACGTGAAAGCATGATTGTCCTTCTCCTCTCCCAATGTGCAATCGAGCCAAAAAGAGGGGTTAGATTACACCACAAGGCGCTCTAGTTCCATAGGCGGACGATCCATGAGGGAGAAGGTCCGTTCGGAAGGCGAGATTAGCGACTTGAATCAACTGAGCGCGAGCAAGCCTGTAAGCCGAATTCTGTTCCCCGACGAGTCGGGGTGGCGATCATTCCTCTAGTCCCGCGATTGCTCGCGGGATCCAGCGACCTACCCGAGGGTTGATAGCGGGACGGGCCGCCCCTCCCCTCCTATTTGGTCTTGCTCCGTGTGGGGTTTACCCTGCCCTCCATGTCACCACGGAGGCGGTGCGCTCTTACCTTGGTTCCCGGCAAACCGGGACCGCACCTTTTCACCCTTACTCGTCCGCCGGCGGACCGACGGCCCGCCGGTGGACGGGCGGTATATTTTCTGTGGCACTTTCCGTACCGGAGGCGTACGGCCCTTGCGAGCATCCCCCTCCGGCCCTCGCCGTTAGCGAGCACACTGCCCTGCGGAGTTCGGACTTTCCTCTCCCCCGCCCCTGCAGGCCCCGACAAAACACATCGGGACGCTAAGGCGGGGCAGCGATCACCCGACTTGCTCGCGCAGTTTTTATGATAGCCCGGTGGAGCGCGAGGGTCAAACCTCGCTTGCAAATTGGCACCACGCGGGAAAGTGCGGTTTTACTTGCCTGCCTGTATTGTTTGGCCCGCGTTCCCCACTTCCAAATCCACATCGAAGTAGAGCGCGGACATGGGAAGCCCCGATACTGGCTCAGCATTGTCGGCCCGGACCAGGGCGTGATAGAGACCCTTGTGAAGAACTGCTGCGGAGACGGTGCACGTGAACATCTGGCTTTTGCGATTTTTCTTCACCGTGACCGATAACCATGACGGCAGCCCGGATTGCACCTTCCAGAGCGGCAATTCATGGCTGCCGGTGGTCTTCACCGTGATCGTCCCCGTGAGCTTTTGTTGCCCTTCGCCCGGGGCGTGGAATGACAGCCAGTAAGAATCAGCCACGATCACCGGAGGTAAAGGGAAATTCGCGGTCCTGGAAACATGCAAGAAAGCGACATCGTTAGGGGGCACGGTGACGGAGATTCCGCCCTGGTGCGGCCCCGTAGTTTGATGAGTCCAAAGATCGCGCACATAAAGTGTCGTCGAATCCGTGCTGCCAAAATCCCCCCATCCTACGTGAGCGCTCGCGGTGGCGGTTCCCGGATTGAAAATGAGCACGGCCTGGCTGCCGTCAAACAGACGCTTGCCGGCCCAAATTTCCAGCTCGCCTTCATGGCGAACCATGTGCCCCTGAATGCCCAGGGGATCCTGATCAATCCCAATGGCTTCCCGATTGGTCAGGATCTGGATCGTAGACGGAGTCATTGTCCGCAAATCATTCCCGGCCATGAGCGGTGCTGCCATCATGCACCAGAGGCTGAAGAAGCTGCGATTCTGCGCCTCGCTCAGTCCTACCATTCCATTGATCAACATGTCGGGGTCGTTCCAATGGCCGGGACCGGCGGCAGCGTAAAGCTTTTGGTTGGCGGCTGTGTTCTTCACGGCCGTGTCCCAATCTGCCTTCCCGGGAGAACAGATGTCGCCCGTGGTTCGCCAGAGGTGCCCCACGGAAGCGGCCCACTTCCACGGCTCTCCCATACCCCAGGAGCATAGGCTGAAAACGATGGGGCGTCCGGCGGCCAGTTGCGCGTCGCGCAGCTTGGAGTAAGCCGCGGCCACATCCCGCGGGTCGGAGGCTGCTTCACCGGCGGCGGGATTATGCTGCGCCCATCCCTGAGTGTTGCACCAATCAACCTTGACGTAGTCCGCGCGCCATGCGGCGAAGGCCGCCATGTCGTCAAACTCATGGCCCTCGGTCCCGGGCATGGCTTTGCTGCACGTGCGGGATCCCGCGTCCGTATAAAGCGCGTACTTCAACCCGCATTGATGAATGTAATCGCCGAGTCCGCGCAGCCCACTGGGATAACGCTCCAAGTTGGTGGTGAGCTTTCCGTCCGCCCCGCGCGAGAAGCAGATGCCTTCATCGGGACCTACATAAACGTAGCCCGCATCCTTCATTCCACTACCGATCAGCGCGTCGACGATTTCCTTGATCAGCTTTTCGTTCTGGGGTTCCTGCCCGAATTCATTCCAGGGATACCAACCCATGGGCGGTGTGAGTGCGAGGCCGTCCAGGGCCGCCCGGCTTTTCGGGGGCTGATTCTGCGCCCCTGCCATCGCGGCTAGAAAAAAGAAGGCGACGAAGGTTCTCGCAAAGAGAAACGATCTTCTTCTCATCGAAGTTGTCCTTGGCCAGATATGTTTACGGCTCACGGCGGGAAATGACCTTGGCGCTGTAGCGGTCGCCCCGGAATAGCGAGTGGGTAAACTCAACAGGGGCGTCGTCTTTGGCGTAAGCGATGCGGCGCATGGAGAATAAGGGGTCCCCAATGCTGACTTGGAGAAGCTTTGCCTCGTCCTTGCCGGCCGGGACCGCTTCCAGTTCTTCCTCCGACCACTCCACGCCCAACCCATAACGGCTATTCATGAGAGCGTACAGGGATTGGTTTTCCATGTCTTGCCTCTCGAGGTCGGGGCACAAGCGGGCCGGGAGGATGGCCGTTTCCAACCCCACAACCTCTTTGTTGGCAAAGCGCAAGCGCCGGATGTGATAAACCTCTTCATGATGCAGGAGGCGGAGAAGATTGGCGGTGGGTGCGTCCGGGACTACCTTTTCAATCTGGAGAAGTTTGGAGGATGCCTTGAGCCCCCGCCTTGACATCTCCTCGGTGAAACCGCGAAGGCGGTGAAAATCCTTTTGTAAGCGGCCGGTGCTCACGATGGGGCGTTTGCCTTTCTCGATAATCAGCAAGCCCTCAGCCCGGAGTGCCTGGAAGGCCTGTCGCACCGTCATCTTACTGATTCCAAGCTGCGTCGCGCAGGTCCCCTCCGAACTGATCGTCTGTCCCGGGCGTAGCCTGCCGGACTTGATCATAGACTCGATCTGGTCGCGGATCTGGCGGTAGTAGGGCACATAGCTGCCGCGTTCGAGGCTAAGATCCAGCGTTTCAATATCTTCGGTATTGGACGGGGTGCCGTGCGTAGGCATCTGGAATCCTCTCTAGTCAGCTAGCATTTAATATCACTAATACTGCGGGAGAATGTAATTGTCAAGGTTCGGTAAAATGAAGATAACGTGGAGCACGATTAGTTATTCCACCAGCATGGCGGCACCGGTGATCTCATATTCCGCCGACAGAACCTCGATGCTTGTGGCATCCGCAGCCCCCCGAAATCCCGGTTGCTTGCCTCCCACTTCAATTCTAAACCTCCCCGGCAGAGTCACGCGCCTTCCATCGTTGTCGATAACTGACGCCATCCGAGGGGTAATCTCAAATCGCAGAACCTTGACCTCCCCCGGGCGGAGGTGAACCCTGCTGAAGCCTACCAACGAACGAATGGGAACCGGCACGGGAGAATTTAAGCGTCTCAGATAGAGCTCAGCGACTTCGTCGCCGCTTACCGCGCCTGAGTTTTTCACTTCGACACTAACCGGAAGACTCTCGCCAGGGTGTATCTGCCGCGCGCCTACTTCCAACTGATCATACTTGAATTTGGCGAAGCTCAACCCGTAGCCAAAAGGATAAAGCGGTTCGCCGGAGAAGTACCGATAGGTTCTCCCCGCCATCTTGTAATCACCGAAGGGCGGTAATTGTTCGACCGACTTGTAAATCGTTACAGGCAGCCTGCCGCCCGGGTTGTAATCACCGAACAAGACGTCGGCAACTGCCGTGCCACCCTCTTCCCCCGGATACCAAGCCTCGATGATTGCCCCCACGTGAGCGCTGGCCCATGCGGTCGAGATCGGACCTCCATTCAAAAGGAGCAGAATCGTGGGCTTGCCAGCCGCCACGACCGCTTCCAGCAGACGCTCCTGCGCGGACGGAAGGTCGAGGCGGGTGCGATCTCCCCAGTAGAATCCGTCGGTGTCGATCTCAAACTGCTCGTTTTCCAGGTCGCCCGTCAACCCCAGCGCCACCACCACTACATCGGCAGCCCGGGCGGCGCGCACCGCTTCTTCCAACGCTGTCGCAACGGTGGGGGGCTCAACGAGTTCACACCCTTTGGCGTAAATAACCCTCGTCGGAGATGAGACCTTCTGCCGAATTCCCACCAGGGGAGTGACCGCCAAAGACGGGGTACCATAATAATTTCCCAGCAGCGCCTTGACCTCATCTGCATTCGGGCCTACTACAGCGATTGATTTCGGTGTCTTGCTCAGAGGCAACAGATGGTTCGCGTTCTTGAGCAGAACAATGGATTCCCGCGCCGCCTTCAAACTCAATTCGCGGTGCTCGCGGCTGTCCACGACGGAGTAGGAGATCCGCGCATATGGAACTGCTTCTGGCGAGTCAAACATCCCCAGGCGGAACCGCGCTTCCAAGACGCGCTTCAAGGCCCTGTCAATGTCGGCCTCGTTTACCAAACCGTCTTTCACAGCCGCCGGAAGCGAGAGGTATTCATTACCGCAATTGAGGTCCGTTCCGGCTCGGAGCGCCATGGCGGAAGCCTGTTCCACACTGCTCGCGAGGTGCTGATTCTCAAAGATGTCCTTGATTCCATAACAATCGGACACCACGTAGCCGCGAAAACCCCACTCGCGCCGCAGGATCTCGTCCAGCAGCTTGTGGCTGGCGGAACAGGCTTCTCCATTCAGCCGCGAATATGCGCCCATCACGGCGAAGCCCTTCCCCTTGCGAAGGCAGGCTTCGAAGGCGGGCAGGTAGGTTTCTCGCAGGTCACGTTCGTCCACCTGGGCGTCGAAGCGGTGGCGTTCCGGCTCAGGTCCGCTGTGGGCGGCGAAATGCTTGGGCGTGGCTATCACCTTTAGATAACGAGGATTGTCACCCTGCAACCCCTGCACGTAGGCAACCCCTAAGCGAGACGTCAGAAAGGGATCCTCTCCGTAGGTTTCCTGCCCGCGTCCCCAGCGGGGATCGCGGAAGATGTTGACGTTGGGACTGAAGAAAGTCAGGCCGTAGTACTTGCGCGGCCGGTTCTGCCGCAAGGTCTCGTGATACTTGGCTCGCGCCTCGTCGGAGATCGCACTGGCAACTTCATGGACCAGGCCGACATCCCAAGTCGCACCCAAGCCTATGGACTGGGGGAAAACCGTCGCTACACCTGCTTGCGCCACGCCGTGCAGGCACTCGTTTGCCCACTCATAGGCGGGTATTCCAAGGCGATCGATGGCCGGGGAGGAATAAACAAGTTGCCCCATCTTCTCTTCCAGGGTCATGCGGGAAACCAGGTCGTCTACGCGAACCGCGACAGGCAAGGAGGGGTCGCGAAAGGGAACAACTGCCTCGCTGGGCCTTTGTTGCGTAGGGAAAAGAGCAATTGGTCCCGTGTAGATAATGAGAACTATTGCGCTGTGACGTATAAGCGCCCAGGCTCTGGTGCGATGGGCGGCCAGCTGAAACATGGTTGTCCTCTCAGTTGACGGTGGGTCCAATTCCGACAAGGCGTACGATGCGGTGGCTCGCGCGGTCATCGAATCCGCCAATTGCTTTCCCATAGGTCTATCGAATATACTCCGGCAGTCAACTAGGTGGCTAGACATCTCTAGATCTTCTCAAGCCGGATTGCCGATGAATGAACCTGCCGGTCCACAAGCTACTGCCCAATCAAAATCAACAGTGTCCGCTTCCAACCGCGTCGCCTCAATTGACGCGCTGCGGGGCTTCGACATGTTTTGGATAACCGGTGGCGACGCCCTGATCTATCACTTGTCCAAGGCAGCTCCCATTCCCCTTATGGTTGCTCTAGCCAGGCAATTCGAGCACGTGGAGTGGGAAGGCTTTCACTTTTACGACCTGATCTTCCCGCTCTTCGTTTTCATCGTCGGACTGGTCCTGCCCTTTTCACTCACTCGCCGGCTGGAGGCGGGGGCCAATCGACGCGAACTCTACCAGCATGCCCTGCGCCGCCTGTTTATGTTGTTCTTTTTTGGGCTGCTGGCCAATGGACTGTTGGACCTCAATTTCCCCGAGCTCCGCATCCTGGGGGTTCTCCAGCGCATCGCCATTGCTTATTTCTTCGCCACTCTGCTGGTGATGAACTTCAAGGTGCGTGGCCAGGCCGTGGCAACCGGACTGATCTTGCTGGGTTACTGGGCGGTCATGGCGTGGGTTCCGGTCCCGGGATTCGGGCGAGGAAACTATACCTTGCAGGGGAATCTTGCGGCGTACATCGACCAGCGTTTCCTGCCGCGCCCCTTCTGCTGTTACGACTATGGTGACAACGAGGGGATCATTTCGAATATCCCCGCGATTGCCACCTGCATGCTGGGAGCTTTGGCCGGACATTGGTTGGGCACGGCCTATTCCCAAAGGCGGAAACTCCTGGGACTGGTCCTCGCCGGCATCGCCAGCCTTGGCATAGGCTTGCTCTGGAACCTGGCGTTCCCCATCGTGAAGAACATCTGGTCCAGCTCATTCGTTCTGTTCGCCGCTGGATGGAGCTTGCTACTGCTGGCGCTCTTCTACTGGATCATCGACATCTTGGGTTACCGGAAGTGGGCCTTCATCTTTACCGTCATCGGAGCCAACTCCATCACCATTTATCTGGCCCGCCATTTCTTCGATTTCAAAGCCGTCGGCCTCATTTTCACTCACGGGTTCATCAACTACCTGGGTGTATGGAAGCCCTTTGCCATCGAACTTGGATCCGTGATCGCCGGCTGGATGTTCCTTTATTATCTCTACCGGCAGAAGATCTTCCTGCGAGTTTAGTGGAAGTCCTCGAACAGAAGGCCACCCCCGGGGTATCGAGCCTCCCCACAAGAATGACATGGCTATGCGAGCATCTAGGCGCGAGATGGCGCGTCTGCGTTCGTTTTGGCAGAACTCATGCTGTCCGTCAAAGAGTCTTTCGTAGTGTGTCAAATAGCGCCATGCGATTATGCAGCCAAGATTGCTGCGACGGTCATTTGACAGGAGCAGCCCAGTAAGTCAAATACGACAATATGTCGCTTATGATGCGGGCGAGTACAGTTTATAATATATAGAAAACTATATATGTTCTGAATTTCATAACTTTTTGTGCGTTGAATATTGAAACTTGTCTAATTTTTTCATGTATTTAGCAGAAGAAAATCGTAACGACAACTTGGATACATAATTGCTTATCTAGCTATGATTGCAGCACGCCTTGTTTCACGGGTGCAGGGACTGGCTGCGAGAGAACATCCACCATTCTTTACCCAAGTCGGAACGATGCAGATCTGTCATGAGGAGGAACTATGAGAAGTAACCCTTCAATTCGATTCCGCAGAGACTTTATAGGCGCCTGGCTCGGGGCGGCGCTCCTATTATCTGTTTTTGCTCCGGCCACCCTGCGGGGTCAAACCGGTTACGGTACGATCCTGGGCAGGGTGACGGACAACTCTGGCGCGGTTGTGCCCGGCGCGTCAGTCACGTTGCGCCACGAAGGCACGAACATCACCAATGTGACGGAAGCCAACGGGGCCGGAGAATATGTGTTCGCTAACTTGATCCCTGGCGCATATGAACTTACGGTATCCCAGAAAGGCTTCGAACTGTTTATCGTTAGTCATATCGAGCTGTCGGTTAGCCAGACCGTTCGTGAGGACGCCCTGCTCGCGGTGGGCGCCACGACCACTAAGGTCAATGTCACGGCGAGCGTGCCGCTTGTGCAAACGGACACTTCCTCGGTAGAAAGCGTCATCAACTCGAAACAGATTGAAATGATGCCGCTGGACGGCCGGACGAACATCTTTCCTTTGATTGCCCTTGCCCCCGGCGTACAGGGTGGGGCCTGGGGCATGTACACCCCCAAATTCGGCGGCAACACGGTTGAGGGCAGCTACAACATAAGAATTGACGGCTCGGACGCGTCGGAAAGCGAGAACGAATACATCGGGATCGGGGACCCGTCCCTGGACGCGATTGCCGAATTCAAAGTCATCGATAGCATGGGTTCCGCGAAATACGGGACCGGTGCCGCCTCCGTGATTATGGTCACCAAGGCCGGCACCAACCAGTTCCACGGCTCCGCGTTCGAGTACAATCGGATCAAGGAACTCGCGGCCCAGAATTACTTCGCCACGAGCTTACCCAAGTCCCCCTACATTCGTAATGAATTTGGTGGGTCGTTCGGTGGGCCCATCAAGAAAGACAAACTCTTTTTCTTTGGCAGTTATGAGGGCCTCACGTTCCGATCCTCCAACACCAACCAGTCCTCGATGCCGACCCAAGCGCTTCTTCAGGGGGATTTCTCGGCACTGCTGCCAGGGCAGATCATAGATCCC
>Ga0335069_10017245_pt1 | contig 10065 bp, 7 predicted proteins | sample Lox_Sample_11_FD_206714 | JGI IMG/M metagenome (GOLD analysis project Ga0335069, IMG submission 206714) | Soil microbial communities from Loxahatchee National Wildlife Refuge, Florida, United States - Lox_Sample_1.1 | ecosystem: Environmental > Terrestrial > Soil > Wetlands | place: USA: Florida...
CGCAGCTACATGACTCCGTATGCGGAGGCATTCCTCGCGGGGGAGGGCACCGCGCCCCGCGCGAGTCTCGACCTTGACGACGACGAAGCGCTCGCCCTCGGGCGGATCGCTGTCCTCGCCGAGGGCGCGGGGCGCTTCGACGAGGCGCGGTCGTTCGCCGCGGAGGCCGCGAAGTACCAGCGCTTCGAGCCGCAGTGGTTACCACGCTTTCGGCTGCTGATCGCCGCGAACGACGCGCACGCGCGAAAGCTCGCCGCGGGCTATCCAGACGCTACGGTGATGGCGATCGCCAACACCGTCGCGCCGTGTCCGCCCCGAGTTCACCGACAAGGGGCCGCGACGCGGGTCCTGTTCGTCGGCAATCTTTCGTATCCGCCGAATGTCGACGGGATCCGCGGTTTCGCGGCCGACGTCCTGCCGCGGCTGCGTGCGCAACGCGGCGAAACGATCGCGCTGCGCATCGCGGGGAGCTCACCCGCAGCGGAGGTCACCGCGCTCGCGCGTATTCCTGGCGTCGAAGTGATCGCCGATCCGGAGGATCTCGCGGGTTGCTACGCGTGGGCCGATCTCGCCGTGGTCCCGCTCGCCGCGGGCGGCGGGACGCGGATCAAGCTGCTCGAGGCGTTCGCGCACGGCGTCCCGGTCGTCGCAACCTCGATCGGCGCCGAGGGGATCGCCGCGGTGCACGGTCTCCATCTGCTGCTCGCCGATGCGCCGGCGGCCTTCGCCGAGGCTTGCGCGAGGCTGCTGGCCGACCACGCTCTGGCGACGCGCTTGACCGATGCCGCGCGCGCGCTCGTCGAGGCCCGCTATGCGCACGCGCACGGCGTGCGCGCGATCCGCGCCGCTTTCGCCGGCCTCTGCTCGGCGTAGAGGGCGCCCCTGCGAAAGTTCGGCGTCCGGCGCTCGATCCCGGACCCGAGCCCAGCGCGCAGTCTCGCGGCGGTGAGTGGGGCGCCGACGCCCGCCGCCACCGCTTGTCCTGCATTTTCCCCGGCATTGCATTATGCTCGAACCCGCGCCCCCGATGCGTGCGGTCCTGCGCGAGCGACGGGCACCGCCGCACCCATTCGCTCCGCCGAACGCGTCAACGATGTCGACCCCAACCGCGACCATGGCCGTCGCCGCAACGCAGAAGGCCCGGATCCTCGCCGAGGCGCTGCCTTTCATCCGGGCATTCCACGCCTCGACGCTCGTCATCCGCTTCGGCGGGGCCGCGATGGTCGATCCGGTGCTCAAGGCGGGATTCGCCCGCGACGTCGCGCTGCTTCGGCTGGTCGGAATGAATCCGATTATCGTCCACGGCGGCGGCTGGCGGATCGACGAGCTCCTGCGCACGATGGGAATGCCGATACGCGAGCACCGCGGAATGCGGATCGTCGACGAGCCGACGCTGAACGTGATCGAGATGGTGCTCGGCGAGCTCAACCAGGACCTCGTGGGCCTCGTCAACCGCTTCGGCGCCAAGGCGGTCGGCCTGAGCGGACAGGATGGCCGGTTCATCCACGCCCGCGCGATGGTCGCGCCTCGCGACGCGAGCGGCACCGCGGGCCCCGACCTCGGCTTCGTCGGCGACGTCGAGGCGATCGACCTCGACGTGATCCGGCTGCTTCTTTCCCGCGACTTCATCCCGGTGATCATGCCGATCGGAGTCGGCCGCGACGGGACGGCCTACCACATCAATTCCGACATCGTCGCCGGACGGCTCGCGCGCGCGCTCCACGCCGAGAAGCTGATCCTGATGACCAACGTTGCCGGCGTGCGCGACGGCGACGGTCGGCTCGCGTTCGTGCTGACCGCGAGCGACGCCGAGGCGCTGCTGCGCAAAGGCGTCGTTCCGGTCGAAGAGCAGCCCCGCCTCACCGCGGCACTCGCCGCCGTGCGCGAAGGCGTGCGGTCGGTGCACATCATCGACGGCGGCGTGCCGAACGCGCTGCTGCTCGAGGTGCTCACGAACTCCGGCGTCGGCACCGCGCTCCGCTCGGACTCCGGCCCGCACTTCCTTGCCGACAGCCGCAGCTACTTCGCGGCCTCCGTCGATTCCTGACGCGGGCCGCCCCACAAAGGGTCCCGGGTGCGTTGAACCTGCTGCCGCATCGACGCTCGGGAGCGTCCATCGAGGTGAGCGAAGACGCCGGCGTGCGATACCTGCACTTCGGGTCGCCGTGGATCCAGGGTGCAATGCGAATCGCCCGGCCCTGGTCGCTCGAGCTCGAGTACACGCGCGACATGATGATGGCCTTGCTGTTGCGGCCCGCGAAGCGATGGCCGAAGGCGGTGCTGTTGATCGGCCTGGGCGCGGCTTCGCTGACCAAGTTCCTCTACCGGTACCGGCCGCGCTCGATCCTGACGGTCGTCGAGATCGACGCTGCGGTCGTCAGGGCCGCCGTACAATTTTTCAAGCTGCCGGTCGACCCGCGACGGATCGCGATCGAGATCGGCGACGGGCACGATTTCGTCGCGGCGATCGACCGCGAGTTCGATCTGATCCTGGTCGACGGCTACGACGCGAAGAGCAGGATCGGAAAGCTCGACACGCTCGAGTTCTATCGCAACTCGCGCGCGCGGCTGACCGGCCAGGGCCTGCTCGCCGCCAATTTCCTGAACGCCCGCCGCGGCCTTCCCCAGAGCCTCGAGCGAATGAGCGAGGCGTTCGGCGGCCGCGCCTTCACGCTTCCGCATTGCGCGAGCGGAAATGTGATTGCGCTCGCCGCGAGCGGCGCGCCGGTCGCCCTGTCGCTCGCCGGGATGAGGGCGTCGGCGCGGCGGCTCCGGCGCGAGTCGGGGCTCAACCTGCTGCCGACTCTCGCGCGCCTCGCACAGACGCAGGTCGCGGGCAGCGATCGGTTCGCGCTTTGAGTCACCCTCGGTCGCACTCTGCAATCATGCCGGCTCGCGCTCGTCGACGAGGCCGCGCTGCGCGAGCATCGGTCCGACGTCGGGATCGCGGCCGCGGAAGAGCCGATAGGCCCGTGCCGGGTCGAGCGTGCCTCCGGACGAGTAGACGTAGCGGCGCAGGCGCTCGCCCACCTCCGGATCGAACGGATCGCCCGCCTCGACGAACGCGTCGAAGCCGTCGGCGTCGAGAACTTCCGCCCACATGTACACGTAGTATCCGGCTGCGTAGCCCGGACCCGAGAACAGGTGCGAGAAGTGCGGCAGCCGGTGGCGCAGCACGATCTCCCGCGGCATGCCGATCCGCTCGAGCTCCTCGCGCTCGAACGCGCCGATGTCGATGCTCTCGCTGTCGGCGCGCTCGTGCAGAGCCATGTCGACGAGCGCGCATGCGGTGTATTCGACGGTCTCGAAGCCCTGGTTGAAGCGCCGCGCGCGCCCGAGGCGCTCGATCAGCGCCCGCGGAATCGGCTTGCCCGTAACGTGGTGGACGGCGTGGCGCTCGAGAACCGACGGCTCGAATGCCCAGTGCTCGAAAATCTGCGACGGAAACTCGACGAAATCCTTGAGTACCTTCGTGCCCGACAGCCGTTCGTACGTCACTTGCGATAGCAATCCGTGAAGGCCGTGGCCGAATTCGTGGAACAGCGTCCTCACGTCGTCGGCCGACAACAGCGTCGCCTCGCCCGCCGGGGACTTTGCGAAGTTGTTGTTGTTGGCGACGATGGGGAGCGTCTCGCCGGCGACGCGCGATTGCGCGCGGTAGTCGTTCATCCATGCGCCGCCGCGCTTCGACGGCCGCGCGAAATTGTCGCTCAGGAAGATCCCGATCAGCCGCTCATCGCGGTCGCGGACCTCGAAGGTGCGGACGTCGCCGTGATAGCTCGCGACGTCAGGGCGCTCGACGAACTTCAATCCGAAGAGGCGCCGCGCCGTGTCGAAGGCCGCGGCGAGCATCCGCTCGAGAGAGAAGTAGGGCTTGACCTCCGCCTCGTCGAACCCGTAGCGCGCCTTGCGCACCTTCTCCGCGTAGTAGCGCCAATCCCACGGCTCGATCGCGTGCGTCTCGCCGTGCGAGAGCGCCATCGCCGCCAGCGCGTCGCGCTCGGCAGCCGCGCGCGCCTTCGCCGGCCCCCAGACCTCGCCGAGGAGCTTCGCGACCGCCGCGGGCCGCAAAGCCATCCGATCGGCGAGCGCGTAGTCGGCGTAGCTCGCGTGTCCGTGCAGGCGCGAGAGCTCGCCGCGCAACGCGAGGATCTCGCGCGCGATCGGGCGATTGTCGTGCGGGCCCTCGTTCTCGCCGCGACGAGTCCACGCCTTGAACGCACGCTCGCGCAAGTCGCGGCGCTCCGAGTAGGTGAGGAACGGTACGATCAGCGAGCGCGACAGCGTGATGACCCAGGCGTCGGGCAGCCCGCGCTCCTGCGCGGCGCTGCGCGCGGCGGCGCGCAGTCCATCGGGCAACCCGGCGAGGTCGCCCTCCGCGAGAACCAGCCGGTAGCCCGCCTCGTCGGCAAGGACGTTCTGACTGAAGCGCGTGTAGAGTGCGGCCAACCGCTCGACGATCTCGGCCGAGCGCGCCTTCGCGGCAACGGAGAGCTGCGCTCCTTCACGAACGAAGTCGAGGTGCACGCGTTCCAGCAGTCGCAGCGCTTCGGGACCGAGGCCGAGTCGATCGCGCGCGGCGTGCAGCTGATCGATCCGCGCGAAGAGATCGTGGTCGAGATAGATCGCGCTGTAATGGGCGGCGACGCGCGGCGAAATTTCGCGCTCGACCGCTTGCAGCGCGGGCGACGTCTCCGAGGCGGCGAGATTGAAGAAGAGCTTCACGATCCGGCGCAGGTCGCTCCCCGCGACGTCGAAGGCGACCAGCGTGTTCTCGAAGCTCGGCGCCGCGGCGGTCGCTGCGATCGCGGCGACTTCGTCGCGATGCGTGCGCATCGCGCGGTCGAACGCGGGCGCGAAATGCTCGGGCACGATGTCGCCGAACGGCGGCAGACCGAATGGGGCCTGCCATGCCTGGAGCAGCGGATTGGGATCGGTCATCGGGGTTCTCTCGAGGACGGGAATGCGGTGGACGGCGCCGGGATCACCGCTGACGTCCGGGATGCAGGAGGTGCCGAAGGGCGACAGGCTCGAATTATCGCCTTTCGCGCCGTGTTTTGGCACTATCGGGCCACAAGAGCGCGCAACTTTGCGCCCGCCGGCAGTCTAATCGTACGCGAGTTCGGGGGGGCTCGCGCGCTGGGAGGAGCGGCAATGAGCCCGAAATGGATTGCGGTCGCGCTGGTCGTGACCGGCGTCGCCCTCGTGTTGTGGGCAAGCGACAAGATCACGGTCCAGGGCGAGCGGACGATCTATACCGTTCATTGCGAGGGCGGCGAATGGGACGGCCTGCAGTGCCGCGGCAAGATGGTCGCCGCAGAGCGCTATCGATTTCGCGCGAGCAACGTCAAGCAGGAGGTGCTGTACTGGGTCGTGGGCTCGCCGGCGCCCTCCGGCAAGTTCACGCAGTGCAATGTCAAGGACCGCGGCAATTGGGCGTGTCCGCCGAACGCAGGTCAGCCCCCGACGATTACGCATGAAATGGTGAACGGCCGGCCGAAGCGCGACGGCAACGACGGCGATCTGCCGTTCAAGGCCGTTCCCAAGTGGGTATGGTGGGTGTTGCACTCGGGGGTTCACGCCTACACCAAGGCGGGATATTGACTGCGGGATACGCGGCGGTGAGCGCGAAGGCCGCCAGGCCGGGTCACGGCCGAAGGCCGTTCGCGCGCGCCTTCGGCGTGCGGCGCGTCCGGCTCGCGACCGGCCTGGTGATGTTCGCGTATCTGCTCACGCACTACACGAACCACGCGCTCGGCAACATATCGCTCGCGGCGATGAACGCCGGGTTCAGGTATCACGTGTGGCTTTGGCAAAGCTGGCCCGGCACGCTCGCCCTCTACAGCGCGCTCGCCATCCACGCGAGCCTCGGTCTCTGGGCGCTCTATCAACGGAGGGACTTTCGCTTCAGGGCGGGCGAAGCGATCCAGCTGATCTTCGGCCTGTCGATCCCGCTGCTGCTCGCGCAGCACGTCGTCGCCGAGCGCCTCGGGCTCGCCATCTACGGGATCGAGCGCGGCTACGCACAGGCGCTCTACGCGTTCTGGGTCGCGACGCCGATACGGGGTCTCTTGCAGGCGGCCGCGCTCGTCGTCGCGTGGACGCACGCCTGCATCGGCCTCTATTTCTGGCTGCGCTTGAAGCGGTGGTTCCCGCGCGCGGCGCCGGCGCTGTTCGCCGCTGCAATACTGCTCCCGACGCTCGCGCTCCTCGGCTACTACCAGGGCGGCCGCTCGGTCGTCGAGCTTTCCAGGCTTCCTGGGTGGCGCGCCGAGAATCTCACGCCTGGACAGCTCGGCACGCCCGAGCAAAACGCCGGGATTGTCGACATCCGCGAAGAGGTCCTCTACGGGTGGGGCGCGGCGATCGTCCTCGTGCTTCTCGCTCGCGGCGTGCGGGCGCTCGCGGAGCGGCGGCACGGGTTGATTCGCGTCTCCTATCCGGATGGACGCAGCGTCCGCGTTCCACTCGGTTTCAGCGTGCTCGAGGCGAGCTGGCGCTTCAACATCGCGCATGCGAGCGTCTGCGGCGGACGCGGCCGTTGCTCGACGTGCCGGATCCGCATCGTCGGCGATCGCAGCGGGCTTCCCGAGCCGTCGCCGCGCGAGATCTCGGTGCTCGAGCGCGCAGGCTACGGCGACGACGCCGCCGTTCGCCTCGCGTGCCAGCTGCGGCCGCGGACCGACGTCGTCGTCGTTCCGCTGCTGCCGCCCCATGCGGACGCGTCCTATGCGGTGGGGAACAGGCGTCCGCATACCGGCGAGGAACGCTACGTCGTCAGCATGTTCGTCGACATGCGCGGGTCGACGCAAATGGCCGAGGGCCGGATGCCGTTCGACACCGTCTTCATCATCAATCGCTTCATCGGCGCGGTGGCGCAGGCCGTCATCGAAGCCGGCGGCGAACCGAATCAATTTCTCGGCGACGGCATGCTCGCTCTGTTCGGTCTCGACGCGAGGCCGGCGACTGCGTCGCGGCAGGCGCTGCGCGCGGCCGCACTCGTCGCCGCGAACGTCGACGGCCTCAACGCGCAATTCGGAGAAGAGCTCGCCGAGCCCATCCGGTTCGGCATCGGCATCCACGGCGGCGAGGTGATCGTCGGCGACATCGGCTATCGCGAGCACGTTGTGTTCACGGCGCTCGGCGATGCCGTCAACGTCACTGCGCGTCTGCAGGAGATGACGAAGGCCCTCGATTGCGAGGTCGTGTTCTCCGAGGAGGTCAGACGGTCGGCGGGATTGCCGCCCGACTCAATGCCCACGGTCGAGGTCCCGATCCGCGGGCGCGTCGAGCCGCTCGTCGTTCGCACTGCCCGCACTGCGGCGATGCTAGAGATGCCGCTCGAGCCCGCCTTGGCGGTTGCCGCGGCCGTTTAGGTCGGAAGCGGGCGAGAGCGCGGGCGCGGCGGCAGGCGCGCGCGCCGATCCCGTGAGGGCCGCCGCGATCAGGCGCGCGCCGGCGCCGGATTCCACACGCCGTCGCAGGTCGCGCGCGCGGCGTCTCCCTTGGGAAGCTTTGCGCAGACGCCGCTCAACTCGGCGCGAATGCGGCGCAGAGCTTCCGCGTGGGCATTGCCCTTGTTCCACGCGACGAGCTTCTTCGCCATCCGTTCGAGCGCCCGGCGATTGCGATCGTAGAATGTGTCGGGTGCGGGCTCGAGCTCGCCGATCACCTGGAGCGCGGCGCGCTCGATCCGTAGCGCGTCGTCGGGCGTGAGCTCGATCAGCGAGCCGACGTAGCCCGCTCCCCATTGCAGACGCGTTGCAGGGCCGCTCGCCGCGGCGTACGCCTTCTCCGACCAGGCGACCGCCGCGGCCTTGTCACCGCGCTTCCTCGCGTTCGCTGCGAGGCCCAGCATGTGGTAGTACGGCGTGTGGGAGCGGGCGAGCTCGGCCTCGAGGAGCGCATCGGATTCGGCGAAGAGTCCCGCCTCGCTCAGCACGTCGGCCGCTTCGTTGACGACGACCTCGCGCGCGTAGGGGTCGGCGGTCTCCTTGTCGGCGCGCCCGACCTGCTCGCGGACGCTTGCAAGTAGGGCCTCGGGGAGCGCTCCCTTGCCTGCATCGAGCTTCGCGATGTCGACACGCGCCGCGACTGCCGCCAGGCGGTCGATCGTGGAAAGGCGCGCGTCCGCGATCATGGCGACAAGCGCGGCATCCCACGCCGCCGCGAGGACCGCACGCTCTTTCGAGCCGGGAAGCGTCACATGGGCGATCGGCTTCGACGGCTCGTCGGCGACGATGTCGAAATGCTCGCGTGCGAGCTCCGGATCGCCGAGCACCTTGAGCAGCCGTTGCCGCGCGGTCTTGTCGTCACCGGGCGTCGCGTCCTTCGCCGCGGAAGCCGCCGCGATTGCCTTGAGGTGCAGGCGCGTCGCCGTCGCCTCCTGGTCCTGCGGACATGAATTGGCCAATCGGAGCAGCGTCGCCGCGACTTTCTTCTGGGCCACCAGCGCGTCGTCGTTGGTCTCCCACGAATAGTAGGCGAGCATTCGCCAATCCTCGGGCGTGAGCTTTGCGGCCGCGCCGCTCTCCGCGGGCGCCAGCGCCGCGGCGAGTGTCGCCTTCACCGGTCGCGCGCCGTTCATTCCCATCGCGAGCACGCGCATGTACTGATCGGCGTCGACCTCGCCCGGCAGGCGCGTGATCTCCAATCCGTCGGGATTGAACAGGATCATCGTCGGATAACCGGAGATCCTGAAGCGCGCGCCCAGGCGCTGTGCGCTCCTGCTGTCGCCATCGAGGTAGACCGGGACGAAAAAGCGCGACCGATCGATGAAGTCCTGCCGGCTGAAGATCGTCGCCTTCACCTGATTGCACGGCGGGCACCACACCGCGCCCCAGTAGAGAAACAGCGGCTTACCCTCGGCCTTCGCCGTTGCGAATGCCTCGTCGACGTCGCCCTTGCGCCATGCGACTCCCGATTCGCCGGTCGCTTGCGCCATTTCGGCGGAAGCGGCTGCGAGGACAGGGCTCGGCACCGCGCTCGTCGTTGCCGCGGCGGGCACGCGCGGCGCCGCCGGCTCGGGCGCTCTCGTGCACGCTCCGGTCGCGAGCGCGACTGCGACAAAGGCGAGCCGCGGGAGCGATGGGGTCGAGCGCGACTGGCGTCGCGCCGCGCTCGATCGTCGCGCCGTCGTCACAGTGCGGAAGGACGGCGCCCTACGACGGCCCGGCCGCTTTCTTGCGCACCGGCCGCCAATGCCGGGGCGCGGTCGTCGAATAGCCGTGACGCGTACCGGTGGCGAGTCGGTTCAACGTGAGCGCCGCGATCGTCGCACCCAACGCGGCGATCGTCGTGGAATCGCGGGCGAGAACGTTCAGCAACTGGCTGTAGAGTTGCGGATCGCTCTGCTCGACGTAGCGGACGATCTCGTGAATCTGGCTCGACGTCGCGCGCGCGGCGTCGTCGATCGAAACGGGAATCTCCTGCAGCCGCGCGTGCGTCACGTATTTCGCGAATGCGCCGCCGCCGATGACGGTGAGCGCGAGCGGCCCCACCGACGCAAGCAGCCGGCCGAGCATTCTTGCACGCGTGCGCAGATTGAGCCGATTGAACGTGACGGCGACGATCGTCGCGAGCGACGGCGCCTGGTGAGCGCCGCGCGCTGGCGTAGGGGGAGCGATGTCGGTCGCCGAGGGCCGCGCAGATGATTTCACGAACTTTGTCACCTTTCGATCTCCTTGCGTGATCACGACAAATGCGCCACGCCGCGTCGAGGACGATGATTGTACTCCAACGGCGATGACGTCGTCATGCGACCCGCTGTCGTACACAAAAGTTCCCCCATATGATCGCGAGGCACCCGATTGCGAAAGCGCCGCGCAACCGGAACGCGATCGCGACAGCCGCTTTACAGGAGAGCTACAGCGGGACTACAGACTGCTACAGGATGCGGTTGAACCACATCATCGACAAGAGTCCGGAAACAAGCGCGAGCGCGGCGGCCGCAGCGGCGAAGAATGCGGTGACTTCGGTTTCCCGCTGCTCGAAGAACAGCTTGGTGTTGAGGCTCTTGTAGATCTTCTGCAGGTCGGTCGCGGTGCCCGCATAGAAGTATTCGCC
>Ga0335069_10017246_pt1 | contig 10065 bp, 8 predicted proteins | sample Lox_Sample_11_FD_206714 | JGI IMG/M metagenome (GOLD analysis project Ga0335069, IMG submission 206714) | Soil microbial communities from Loxahatchee National Wildlife Refuge, Florida, United States - Lox_Sample_1.1 | ecosystem: Environmental > Terrestrial > Soil > Wetlands | place: USA: Florida...
GCGGCCGCCGCCTGCGTTCGATGGCACTGGTGCGAGTCGGGCAGGAATTGACCTGGCGTGGCGATCGCTACCGGCTTGAATTCCAACCCGAGCAGGTCAAAACCGCGAAATACGACGCCTTCAGCCTCCCGGAACGGCTTACGCCCTATATCCGCAGGTACTTGGAAACCGTCCGCCCCGCCCTGCTCCGAAATAGAGCACATGACGCCCTCTGGGGCGGGCTGAACGGTGAGCCGCTACAGGCGAAGGGCATCCAGAACATGATACTTAAACGCTCCAAGGCCCGCTTCGGCGTGGCGTTCGGCCCGCATCGCTTCCGGCACGCCATCGCCACCACCATACCGCTTCGGGCTCCATCACAGCCCGGCTTGGCCGCACCTCTGCTCGGGATCTCCAAGGAGGTGGTCCAGACCCACTACAACCGGGCCAACCAAGTCGCGGCCGTGCAAAGGTTTCAAAGTCTGATTGAGAGACAGCGCCCTACACACGATACCATGTCATAGGCACATCCTTACCGGCGCCTTTTGGCCGCAATGGGCCGTGAGCTGCCCAACTGCTTTGGAGTGGAGGATAATAGAGGCTGCCATTGCCGGCCGACGGTCGCGCCGGAAGATGACGACCCAAAGCCGAGTTCGGCGTTGGGCAAATTGGGTACAAACTTTTTGCTGCGACCCCGTCGGTCTAGTGGTAGCAGGGCGCCAACCCGCACGCGTGGGTCTCACAGTGCCGAGAGCTTCGTCAGTCCTTAGCCCAGGGCAGCAGCACAATCTTGCCGCCGAGGCCGCCGGCGTCGATCCGTTCATGCGCCGTGCGCGCGGAGGCGAGCGGCAGGCGGCCGACGACTACGGGATGGATATGTCCCTCCCGCAACAGCTCAAAGAGCGCCGCCATGTCGGCCGCGAACTCGTCCGGATGCGCCTCGCGGCGAGCGGTGATGGCGTAGAAGGTGGCGCTGCGGCCGCCGAACAGGAACGGTGCCGCCCCCCAGAGCCGGATGCATGCGAGGCCAAGGCCGGCGGCCAGCAGGCTCTCGCGCCCGGTCGCCATTGTTTGCGATCCATAGGCCACGAGCAGACCGCCCTTCGCCAAACAGGCGAAGGAGCGCGCGAAGTGCAGGCCGCCGATCGCATCGAAGGCAGCGTCAACGCCGCACCCGTTGGTCAGCCGGCGCACGACGGCGACGAAGTCCTCCGCGGTGTAGTCGACGGCGACGGCGCCAAAGCCTTCGACGATTTGTCGGTTCCGGCCCGAACAGGTGCCGATTGCGTGCAGGCCCAGATGCCGCGCCAGATCGAGCAGCGCCGTGCCGACGGTCCCTGATGCACCGATCACAAGAATTGTCGCAGCTGCCGGGAGACGGCGCAGGCGGGTGAGCATCTGATAGGCGGTGAGGTAGGCGAGCGGGATGCACACCGCCTCCGCCGGATCCACACCCTCCGGCACGGGAACGAGTAGGCGCGCGGGGCGAATCGCATACTGCGCATAACCGCCGGTGACGCAGAGATCAGCGACGAGCTGGCCCGCCACCGGTGTAGTGACACTGGGACCAGTGGCATCGACGCTACCGACCAGCTCGTAGCCGAGCGTAATTGGAAGCGGCCCCTTTAGGTCAGGGTACCGGCCGCGCCGGATGAAGGTGTCGGTGAAGCCGGTGCCGGCGGCGAACACCTTGATCCGGACTTCGCCAGCGCCCGGTTCGGGCGGACCGTGAAGGCTCGTCAGCTCCAACACCTCGGGACCGCCGAACCGGCTGATGCGGATGGCTTGGTATGTCATGGCAACAGTTTAGAGCGATTTCCCCGCCCGTCCCATCGTTTTTCAAGCCATGACCCGAGTGACGTGAGGCGATCCAGTGGGGCCAAGAACGGCATGGCCGCTCGTTGCAGCGAGAGCACAAAAAGCGGCCATTTCGTCCCACGACTCGCAGCGGCCAGTGGTGGGTTACACTTCCGTGTTTTCCGCAAGCGTCAGGGCATCTTCAATGTCGACGCCGAGGTACCTCACCGTGCTCTCGATCTTCGTGTGCCCCAGCGACTACCGGCTGGCGGCGGCCATCTATATCCATGTCTCGCGGCCATTGTGCTGGTTGGGTCTTCTGGATGAGCGTAGGAGTGGCAGGGGGCTAAAGACACAGGTGCTTTTTTCTAAAAGCCCGTTATGGCCCGTGTCATTTTCACTGGAAACGGACCGTAGCCTGCGTGCAGGCCCCAACACGGCATTGATGGCGGCAATAGGCGCGAGAAAAGCGCGTCCTCCAAGCGACCTCCTGCAAAAGTAGCTCTCTTAAAGTCCATCCTCTTTTCTGCCTGTCGCGACGATTTCCAGCGTTCCACCCGGAAGTGGCTGTTGCAGCGTCAAGGCTGCATTCAAGTCTCCCGTCAGCCACAAAGCGATTCATTCCGCTTTTGCAAAATCATCGGCATGGCCCGGGGATGAGTTGCGGCGATCTCCTTATTCGGCTCCGTCGTCAAAAAAGCGAACAAGGTGGCGCTTCAACTGTCGCCCCTGAACTCCACGTTGGCTTTCTCGGTGAAGCTGGCTGCGCCGCCCAAGAACCGTGCGCCGCAAGGCTTCAGTTCCAGAAACAATGTATAAATTATTTGAAATGAATTGAGCAACGAATAATAAAGGCGATATCTGTTATTTCTAACCGTGCTTGTCTAGCACTGAAGTGCTCCCTTCTTAAACAGGAGCTTTCCAATGACAACATCTGCTCCCCGCTTTCAACGACACTATGTGCGCGCATTAATTTCCGGATCGACGGCCCTATCCATTGGTCTGCTGACCAGCTCCGTTGCGTTGGCAGCTCCACCTCTATCTGGATCTCTGCCCGGCAGCTTCTCCACTAATAAAAATGCTACCGCTTATACAGGCGGTGGCACAGCAGCGACGATCGATATTGATTCCAGCAGCGCGGCGCCTGCAGTGATTCAGTTCGGAGGCACGGCCTTGGGCACCTCTGTTTCAGCGCCTAGCAACCTGTCCTCCCCTACCAATCCTGGATTCAGTGTCGGCTCTGGCGCGAAGCTCACACTCGTGGATCATGGGTCCTTGGCAGCTCCCGCAGTCCTTATCAACGACGAAACCGGTAACCCGTCTCAGATTTATGGCGGGGTCAATGCCAGTTCCCTTGGCGGTCCTTTGTTTGTTGCCAATGCCAATGGCGTTGTCGTCGGTGCCGGTGGTACGATCAACGCGCCACCTTCAGGGCTTGGCCTGATCGGGTATGCAGTCGATTCCAATGCGTTCGATGGAAGCACCGGCTCCTCGCCTGGGGTTATCGCCGTCAATTCCAATACGGAAGGGACCGGCAACATTTCAGTCGCCAATAATAGTGTGACCGGCGGCAATCTGCTGGTCGCTGGCAATGGTGCCATCAATGTTGGCTCTGTGAGCGGAAGCGTTGAGACCTTTGCCGGGTATGGGTTTAACACGGCGCCCGACGGTATTACAGCGACGGCGACCAGCGCTCTATCCGGAAGCACGTCGTCTGTGACATTCTCGGGTCGAACCGGAAATGCGGCCACGGAGGTTGCGGCGCTGTATGCCGCCGGTAACGTGATCAACACTGGTACCACCGACTTTACTCCCGCTGCCAGCGCCATGGCCATTGACGGGACCTTCACCAACTCAGGCATCGCCTATACGCATAACCTGACCGCTGGGACCATCAACAATGCCGGCTGGCTGAACGATATGGGTGGCACGCTGACGGCTAATGGCGCGCCAGGAGCTGCCGCTGGCGCGGATATCGTCAATACCGGCGTGATCACGGAGGGCACGACATCCCTCACCCTGCAGGCTGGGCAGCCGAATGCCGCGACCGGCAACGTGAAGAACACCGGAGTGATCGCCTTCGCCGATCCGGGCTCGTCCCTTCAAGCCAATGCACAGAACATCTATTTCGGCGGATGGGTGACGCAAGGCGGGCATGCGCTGAGCGCAACAAACCCGTTAGCTTCCTTCGCACTCACAGCCGGCTACTCGTCCACGTTTGCCGGGTCTGGCCCCGTTATTACCGCATCGGGCGTCGTCGATTTCGCCAGCACGATCTACGGGCCGTTCTTCTTAGTCGGACGGGCTGTGCAGGTATTGTCTGGTAGTCTAATCGACCCAATTGAGAGCGATAATCCCTCGGGCAACTATGACTATATCCTTGCCGGGTCCGGGACCGCGATTGATCCGTTCTTCAACAATGCAAAATTAAGCTATAATATAAACTTATTCCCGCAGACACTTGTTCAAGCGCCTGGCATGGGCATCGAAGCCGTAGATACGTCCAGTCTGGCCTACGGCAACATCAATCTTAGCGGTGTGTTGTCCAGTCAGGTTCCTGGCGCCGGGTTTGAAAGCGGAATGGTAATTCAGGGCAACAACGTCGATGTCAGCGGCACTGGCGGCATTGCGCTTAACGATGGTGCCTTTCTGTGGTTATTTTTAGCGGGCAACATGGATAACCCGAACGGTGTGAGCGCCGCTGGGCCATCTGACTTCCGTTACGATGGTGCGCCGGTTACGGTTGCAAATGCCGCTGATGGCAGTGCGGGAACTATTACCCTTAATTTGTTGCCACAAGGAAGCACAGAGCAGAACGTTAACATTCTAGTGCATGGCAATATGGTGCTCTCACCTTTTTATGCCCCACCCTATAATCTGATGCCAGGATCGCCCGCGATTTCGCTGGCGTCATCACCTGCTCCCAATGACCACCTAGTGGTACAGGCGACCGGCAATATCGACGTTGGTGCCAACTATTATGAACCAGGAACCGGGATCGTAGGCGGTGGATCTCCCTACTACTGGCCCGGTCTGGTCTACCTGAGCACGATTAACAATGCTTCAAATCCGACCATATTGAGCCGCTCTGGCGCAATCACCCTTTATGGCGACCTCAATAACGTTCTGGACCAGATTGTTCATGGCGATGCCGGTGTGTACTTTGAGACAAACAATTTTGATCTGAACGGTTATACGGTATCGACCAACACCAACAGCTCGGTATACTTTGCGAATGCCAAAATTGCGGCGGCCCAGCGCCGAGGGCACCCGAATTCGTACTATCAAGCCTATCTTATTAACACCTCATCTGGCCCCGAACTCGGGATGCAGCAGTTGCCTGCCGCATACTTTCAGCCAAATTACTAGAACGAATGCAGTTCTCTAAAATGGCGGCTCCAGAAGGGGCTGGATTAGGACCAGCCCCGTCGTCCTTTTGGCGATAGTCGCCAGAAGATCATCCGAATCATACCGTTCAACGACGCCTCGATTTTAGGATCCATTTTTGGCGCAGTTGTTTTGCAAGGAGCGCGTTACGATGCTACAACGTAACGAGCGCTCATGCCGATTATATGGATTTAAGATGATCACTTTTACTCCCCCTCCGTCTTTTCCTAGGGTTATCGAGATGAGCCGGCCGGAATACGGCGCCGAACCAACAAGCGTCGAAAGCCACGGTTATCATTATTTTGTAACAGGAAATACAGTGCTTGCGCCAGCACTGATCGAAAAGACTCTCGCCAGAGAGGAAACGCCGAGGGAAGCGATTTCTGCACTTCTTCATGTGTACTACAGCAAAGGCTACAATCTCGTGGCACTTACGGCGCAGACCGAGGGGAGGACGGTAAGGATATCAGTCTTTCAAGGGATGTTCACAGAAATACAGACGCCAGATTCCTTGGGATGTTACTTCAGTTCTTTAAAGAATCAAGAAAATGTCCGAAACCAGGATATCATTCTGGATCAAATTCTCGCGGGTGCCTACGCGAGCCGATCCGGAAAAAATATTAGCATCAATATCTCACCCGCTCCCAATCCAGGGGGCGCGATATTGGCCGTCAGGGAGACTGATCAGCCGGGCTATTTCCCGATCACCGGCAGTGTTAATTTTGGTAATTATGGCAGCCGATACGCGAGCGGCTATCTTGCTGGCGCTGATGTTGCAGCGAATGCCACCCACGGAGTGCAGATCACCGCAAACTTCCTGCAAGGTCTTCCTAGTCTCCAGGCGGCAAGCTTCGGGGGCAACTATTATCAGAACGGGGTTGGCGCTTCGATGGTCACGCCATACGGAATCTACGGGGTTTCCACGGCCTGGACTCATTACCGTCTCGGCGTGAAGACCGCACCATTAAACCCGGACGGAAACATCTTTAGCTACCAGACGTACGGAACTCAACTCGTATATGCAGACACGGCAATCAGACTCTCGCTCAACGAAGCATTTTACCGCGTCCAATACGATGAAACCGCCTTTAACGGCTACTATACCCTGCTGAAACAACAATATAACTACCTGTCAGTAGGAGGAAATGCTAGCCAAGCCGTCACTTTTGGTGGGCTGCCTGGCAGTGTGACAGCTGGGGTCACCTTTAGCCTGGGGATATCAGGTTCCTCGGGAACCTTGACTGACAATGAACCAGGCGTGCCAACATCCCATTTCCGATATACGAATTTCAACCTGGGTTATCAACAGAACCTGCCCTACGGCTTGCAAGCTAATCTGGTCGGCCAGGCTCAGGCATCGGCACAAACCTTGCCGTCTCAGCAACAATGGGTCTTGGGGGGCATGGGCAACCTGAGCGCCTGGGACCCTGGTGTTCTATACGGTGACAGCGGATATATCGGGCGCTTTGAGCTGAAGTCACCTAGCGTTACAAAGTTGCGAACGACGGCAGTGCTCGGTGCATTCATCGAAACCGGCGGCGCGGCGTTCCGGACCCCACCCGCAGGCACGGCCCCCTGGCAAACACTTACTGATATTGGGCTTAACCTAAAGCTTACTCTGCCATATGGTTTGTCAGCGATCGCGATTACTGCCGTGGAAATTGACAATAGCGGCTTTACGGCTTCGGAGAAACATAATCTAACCCTCAACAGAACCGACGCTTTTTTCGTCGTGCAGAAAAGCATCTAACCGTGCGCCACATTCTTGCCCCCCTTATCGCCACTGCAGCTTTAGCATGGCCGACATATGCTCAGTCGCTCGCGGAGGTCGGTGGTGTGCCGGTAACGCTGCGGCAGGTTATTGCAGCAAACCCACAATCCGCGACCGATGCGCGAGTCCGGAACCAAGTTTTGATTGCTCTAGTGAACCGGCAGGCTGTTCTAAACGAGGCCAAGCGAACTGGATTGGAATCGAAACAAGAATACAAAGCAGAACTGTTGCAAGACCAAGAAAGCCTTCTTATCAACTTGATGGTCAATGATTTTACTGCGGCACATCCTGTATCCAGCCAACAGATTTCAGAAACCTATGAACGGGTTTTTAGTGGGCCCATGCCGGAACAATACCGCTACCGGCAAATTGTAGTGAGCTCCTTTAGTGATGCGGAAGCAGCGATTGCCTTGCTAAAGGGTGGGAAAGATTTCTCGATGGTTGCCGAAGATTTTTCAGAAGATCAATCGGCCGATCTTGGTGGCGAAGTCGGATGGCAATTGGAGACACAAATTCCAGCCCCCATTCTTAGAACGTTGCAAACAATGCAGATCATGCAAATTACGGGGCCGCTTTCAATTCCACAGGGCTATGTTATCATACAACTTTGCGGCAGGCGTTCGGCGCCAAAACCAACGCTTGATCAGGTGAGGGATAAAATTACCCGCGCCCTGGAAGAGCAGAAGTGGATTGAATACGTCGTTAAACTGCGCTCCGAGCAAGGGGCTCATTTGCTTGTCCCTATTTCTGGCGGTTAATTCACAATGATGAGGCAAGTTATTGGTAGTGTGTGTCTCTTGTTGCTCGTTGACTGCTCCTCATCGTCAATTCCAGTTTACGTTGACTACGTGGGAACCAGACAGACCTATCCGCCCCAACAGTTCATCACCATTCTAAATAAGCCGCCGGACGGTCCGTACGTGACCATTGCGCGCCTCCGGGCCTCTGGGACTTCAGATATTACCCAAGCCCAGGTCATTGACGCCCTGAAGGTCGAAGCAAGGGCATTAGGAGCGAATGCCCTTGTTGTCACGGACGAAAGCCGGACAATGGCGCCAGACTTTAGTTACAACCCAACCGGTGGAGCTGCTGGTCAATATACAGGGACTGCCCCCCAAATTATCCCTATATTTTCTGGGTTGGCGATCCACACAATAGCGCGACAATCTTGGTGAGAGCTCTCGTGTTGCTGCGAAACAGATTCCGTGCGTCTCGGCCGGCATGCAAGTGGTCAGGCAAGTCTTTATCAATCGCCATGTCTTCGGGCCTTCTCGCCCAAATCCATGGCAAGCACAAAATTTAGGAAAGTCCCTTTTGGGGTGCCTCGCGGTCGTAGCCAGTTTCCGATCAATGTCCGCTTCCGGTTCACCTGCCTGACCCAGGCTATGACCTGAACGGGCGCGCAGCCGCCGGAGCGTAACCGCGTGCGGCCCCTCAAGGGGGCGCACATTCTAGGCGCAGGCTTACTGTATCCAGGCGCCATCGGCGCCATGATCTGGTGCTGGCGACGTGGCCACGCCACTCACCTCCCGCGATTCGATCGAACCGCTGCCCATAACTGGCACCAAGCCCCCTAAACGGCTGCGCCCCAGTCAGCTCTTCCGCTTGGCCCGCTGGGCGCCGCCCTCCGGCTGCTCGACCGGCATTTGGATCAGATCAGCTTCAGACACGCCAATGACCGCGGCGAGTTCCTGCAGCACGGCAATGGTCGGGTTGCGCACGCCGCGTTCGATGCCGCTGACATAGGCGCGTTCCAGTTGAGCCCTGTGCGCCACCTCTTCCTGCGACAGATTTGCCATGAGGCGATAGCGCTTGAGATTTTTCGCGAGCCTTATCCGAATGTCCATCCCCTAAGGGAATCCTATTGCGTACTATAGTACGACGTCCTATAGTGCACATTATGATGTCTTTTGGAGATCCAGAAGTGACCGAATTCTCGTCCACCAATGAGCCTGGTAAACGCTCCCCCCACGCGGGCAAGAGCACAAAAGCGTTTACAACACCAATCAGGACGGCGGCCAATCGGCCACCAAAAAGCCCCGACAGCACACGGAAGCGTGCCCGCGCCCCTGCCTCATTGGATAACGCAACCATTGCGACAATAAACAACGCGCTTGCTGAGCTGCCAAACAAGCTTTCATCGAACTGGAAGCAGATCGCCGAGCAGGCTGGCCTGCCGAATGGCAACAGCTTCTACAACCATAAGAGCGGCCGGAGCCGCTTGCTCTCCCTGGAGACCTACATCCGGCTGTCCAAAGCCCATCATATCTCAATTGATGAGATGCTCGGGCTGGGGAGCGAATCCCGCCTGGGCATCCCGCGGCCAACGCAGGCGCTCGTTGTGCGCTCCAAAGCACAGCACGGGGTGCACCAGGATACGCCCGACCTGCCACTCGACCAGCAGTTCCTTGTGGCCTTGCCGATTTCCCCGGAGCACCGCGCCGCCGGCGCCTACGGCGTCCAACTTTTTGACGATGTTGCCTACGACGAGCACGAAGGACAATCGATTTTTGCTGTCATCCCCTTCAGAGCGACAAGAGACAGACTCGCACCTGGGCAATCCGTGATCATCCACACCCGTACGGGTGCCGGCGTTGAGATTAGCATTGCGGACGTCATCTCGGAGGCGGAAGGCTTGGCACTTGAGCTGCCCGCCCACTCTGGTGTTGGCGGAGCGCCTCGGCGGCTGAGGGTCCGGACTGACGGTCATCTCATGTCCACCAGAGGGAAGAACATGACGGTTGAGGCCTTGGTCATCGGCAAATGGCAAAAATTCCCCGCTTAACCGCCAGACCTTATTCCTTTGCAGGGGGGAAGAGGCTGCGCATTGATGCAATGACCGGCCCAAATGCCTTGCCTGATATGATCTTGCCAAATAAGCTGCACGTCCGGCTAGGATAGGGATGGACGAGCGTGTCTAGGCCTGACGCCCCCGGTCATTCCCAATCAAACTGCGCCCCTGGGCGCCTGTTCCCGCCCGGAGTTCGATGATGCGTGTCGCCCTCTACGCCCGGTATTCAACCGATTTACAACGTGAGGCGTCGATCGAGGACCAGTTGCGGCTGTGCCGAGGTCATGCGGAGCGCCAGAGCTGGATCGTCGTCGACAGCTACTCGGATCGCGCCATTTCC
>Ga0335069_10017247_pt1 | contig 10065 bp, 6 predicted proteins | sample Lox_Sample_11_FD_206714 | JGI IMG/M metagenome (GOLD analysis project Ga0335069, IMG submission 206714) | Soil microbial communities from Loxahatchee National Wildlife Refuge, Florida, United States - Lox_Sample_1.1 | ecosystem: Environmental > Terrestrial > Soil > Wetlands | place: USA: Florida...
GGTGCTGGTGTGCGGCGCCGGCAAGGACCGCATCTGCCTCACCCCCGCGGCGCGCGCCTTCGCCGAGCGCCTGCCGCGCGGCAAGTACGTCGAGCTCGAGGACGCCGAGCACGAAATCCTGATGGAGAACGATTCCATTCGCGGCCGCTTCTGGCGGGCGTTCGACGACTTCGTCGCCGCGAACAATCTCTAGGCCGAAGCGTGGTCATCCGGCGTTCAGCAGCTCCAGCGCCGCGGCGTGGATGCGCTTGTCGCCGGCGGCAAGCACCTGGCCGCCGCCGGCGCAGGAACCGCCCTGCCAGTCGGTGATGATGCCGCCGGCGCCCTCGATCAGCGGGATGAGCGCCGCGACGTCCCAGCGATGGAAGGTCGTCTCCACGATCACGTCGCAGAAGCCGAGCGCCATGGTGCCGAAGATATAGCAGTCGCCGCCCCAGCGGGTGAGCCGCGCCTTCCTCTGGACGCGGCGGAATGCATCCCACTCGCCCTCCTGGTGAAAGGCATCGGGATGGGTCGCGCAGAGGATGGCATCCTCGAGCCGCTCGCACTGCCGCACATGCAGGGGCAGCGTGGCGCCCCGGAAGGTGAGCTCCGCCTTGCCGTTGGCGCCGACGAAGCGCTCGCCGATCCAGGGCTGATCGAGCACGCCAAGCACGGGCTCGAGCTCGTGCTCGAGAGCGATCAGCGAGCCCCATTCGTGGCGGCCGTTGATGAAGGCACGGGTGCCGTCGACCGGATCGAGCACCCAGCGATAGCCGGTGCTGCCCTTCTTCTCCCCGAACTCCTCGCCCAGGATTCCGTCATCCGGCCGTTCAGCATCGATGATGGCACGGATGGCCTTCTCGGCGTTCCTGTCGGCCTCGGTGACCGGGTCGAACACGGGCCGGCCTTTCACCATCATCGGCTTGTTGGCGACCTCGATGCGCTGGCGGAAATAGGGACGGATGACCTCGCCCGAGGCGTCGGCGAGCTTGTGGGCGAAGGCGATGGTGTCGGCAGAGACGGGCATGCGGTGTTCTTAGCACAGCGCCCGATGTTTTTTCCGCCCTGCGGGGCGGAAAATGATCGATGCTGCGCCTACGTCAGGGACGATCATCGAGGGGGTTCCCATGAAGAGCGTCGTCGTAACCGGAACGTCCACCGGCATCGGCTGGGGAATCGCAAGAGTCCTTGTAAACAGGGGCTTTCGCGTGTTCGGCAGCGTACGGAAGCAGGCCGATGCCGACCGGCTGGGCAAAGAACTCGGCCCGAACTTCGTACCGCTCCTGTTCGACGTGACCGACGCCGCCGCTGTGGCGCGCGGTGCCGAGCAGGTCGCGGCGGCGCTGGGCGGCGAAACGCTGGCGGGCCTCGTGAACAATGCCGGCATCGCGGTCGCCGGTCCCCTGCTCTACATGAAGGTCGACGAATTCCGGCAGCAGATCGAGGTCAACCTCACCGGCCAGCTCATCGTCACCCAGGCCTTCGCGCCTCTCCTCGGCGTCGACCGCTCGCGCAAGGGCGAGCCAGGGCGGATCGTGATGATCTCCTCGGTCGGCGGCAAGAACGCCAATCCGTTCCTCGGGCCTTACAACGCGTCCAAGTTCGGCCTTGAAGGGATGTCGGAGTCGCTCCGCCGAGAGCTGATGCTGTTCGGCATCGATGTGATCATTGTCGCGCCGGGCGCGGTGGCGACGCCGATCTGGGACAAGGCCGAGCAGGTCGACGTCACGCAATACGCCAACACGCCCTACGCCGACTCGCTGAACAAGGTCCGCGACTACATGATCGCCAATGGAAAGAAAGGCCTTCCGCCCGAGAAGCTGGGCGAGGTCGTGCACACTGCCCTGACGACCGCGAAGCCCAAGACCCGCTACACGGTGACGCCCGAGCCGCTCCAGAATTTCCTGATGCTCAACCTGCCCAAACGCACCGTCGACAACATGATCGCAGGGCAGCTGGGGCTGAAGCGCCAGGCCTAGTCCACCTCGGCCCGCGCGGCGCGCTTGCGGTCATGCGGGTTGAGCTCGCGCTTGCGCAGGCGGATCGACTGCGGCGTCACCTCGACGAGCTCGTCGTCCTCGATGTACGCGATGGCCTGTTCGAGCGTCATCGGCACGATCGGCGTCAGCCGCACCGCCTCGTCCTTGGACGTGGTGCGGATGTTGGTGAGCTGCTTGGCGCGCAGCGGATTCACTTCCAGATCGTTGTCCTTGGCGTGCTGGCCGATGATCATGCCCTGATAGACCTTGGTGCCGGGCACGATGAAGAGCCTGCCGCGCTCCTCGAGATACCAGAGCGCATAGGCGACCGCCTCGCCGTCGCCGGTCGAGATGAGGACGCCGTTGACGCGTCCCGGGATCGGCCCCTTGTGCGGCGCGTAACCGTGGAACATGCGGTTCATAACGCCGGTGCCGCGGGTGTCGGTGAGGAACTCGCCGTGATAGCCGATCAGGCCGCGGCTCGGTGCCAGGAACACGATGCGCGTCTTGCCGGCACCGGTCGGCCGCATGTCCTGCATCTCACCCTTCCGCTGCGAGATCTTGTCGATGACGACGCCGGTGTATGCATCGTCGACGTCGACCGTCACCTCCTCGATCGGTTCGAGCCGCTCGCCCTTGTCGCCGGTCATGAACAGCACGCGCGGCCGGCTGATCGAGACCTCGAAGCCCTCGCGGCGCATGGTCTCGACGAGAACGCCGAGCTGGAGCTCGCCGCGGCCAGCAACCTCGAAGGATCCCTCGCCGGTCTCCTTCACCTTGATCGCGACGTTGCCCTCGGCCTCGCGCAGCAGCCGGTCGCGGATGACCCGGCTCTGCACCTTGTCGCCCTCGCGGCCGGCGAGCGGCGAGTCGTTGACCGAGACGGTCATGGCGAGCGTCGGCGGATCGATCGGCTGGGCCTGGATCGGCTCATCGACATTCACGTCGCACAGCGTGTCGGCGACGGTCGCATGTTCGAGACCGGCGATTGCCACGATGTCGCCGGCCTCGGCGCGTTCGACCGGAACCCGCGCAAGGCCGCGGAACGCGAGCAGCTTCGTGGCGCGGGCGCGCTCGACCGTTTCGCCTCTGCGGTTCAGCGCCTTGATCTGACGGTTGACGGTTATGGCGCCGGACTCGATGCGCCCCGTCAGCACGCGGCCCAGATAGGGATCCGCCTCCAGCGTGGTGACCAGCATCTTGAAGGGATGGGCATCGCCCGCGAGGGCGAGCGGTTTGGGCAACGGCACGTCCTCCACGATGCGCCGGAACAAGGGATCGAGGTTCTTCCGCTCGTCCTCGAGTTCGTTCACCGCCCAGCCGTTGCGGCCCGAGGCATAGAGATGATGGAAGTCGAGCTGATCGTCGTCGGCTTCGAGCGCGAGGAACAGGTCGAAGATCGACTCGAGCGTCTCCGCGGGCTGCGCATCGGAGCGGTCGATCTTGTTGATGACGACGATGGGCTTGAGGCCGAGCTTCAGCGCCTTGGAGAGGACGAACTTGGTCTGCGGCATGACCGACTCGGCCGCGTCCACCAGAAGAACGACTCCGTCCACCATCGACAGGATGCGCTCCACCTCGCCGCCGAAGTCGGCATGACCCGGGGTGTCGACGATGTTGATGCGCGTGCCATGCCATTCGACCGAGGTGCACTTGGCCAAGATCGTGATGCCGCGTTCGCGCTCCAGGACGTTGGAGTCCATGGCGCGCTCGTCCATCTGCTGGTTCTCGCGCACCGAGCCGGACTGCCTGAGCAGCTGGTCGACCAGGGTGGTCTTGCCATGATCGACATGGGCGATGATCGCGATGTTGCGGATATCCATCAGATTCGGGGGCTCGGTCGGAAAGGCCGGGCTTATAGACGGCGGCCCACGCCCACGGCAACAGATGGCCGCAGCGCAACAAGATTCCTGCCGGCAGGGTCGCCGGAAGTCATAAAAAGTTCAATTGGATGAACGCCTTAGAGGTATTCGCGGTCGCAGCGACAGTTTGAGACAGTCATCTGCTGGAAATTGGCTGCGACCATGCTAGGACAACTGCGGGAGCGTCGCCCGGTAGTTTCCGCCCGGCGTTGAGTGGGTTTTGACCGAGGACCCGGTACGATCTTCGGCCGGACCGTGGACTGAAGGCATGAACGTACGCTTCCCCTCCTCCGACCTCGACACAGCGCCGGCCACCGCCCGGACCGTTGCCGGGCAGTCTGCCGGCATGAGCAGGCGCACATGGCTGATCCTGGGCATCGTTGCAGCGCTGGTGCTGGCATTCATCGCCTGGCGAGTCTTCGGCGGCCTGCTGACGCACGCGCCCCAGCGACCGCTCCCGCCGGTCGTCGTACAGCCCATCCGAATCCAGGACGTGGCGGTCGTCGAACACACGATCGGCACCGTGGTCTCGCCGGCGACCGTGCAACTCAGCGCCCGAGTCCAGGGGCAGTTGCTGCGGGCACTGTTCAAGGAAGGGGACACGGTCAAGGCCGGACAGTTGCTTTTCCAGCTCGATCCCCGGCCCTACCAGGCGGCCTATAACAGCGCGGCCGCCGCGCTGGCGTCGGCCCGGTCCAAGGCTGACCGCTATGCACACCTGCGGGCACAGAGCGCCATCGCGCCTCAGGATGCCGACGATGCGCGCGCGGCCTATCTTGAAGCCGCCGCACAGGCAGAGACGGCACGCCTCAACCTCGAATATACGCAGATCCGCTCGCCAATCGACGGCAAGACAGGGCCGATCCTGATCCAGCCGGGCAACATGGTGATGGCGGGTGCCGGCAGCAGCGCCGCAGGCGCTGCCAGCGCCAACGCGCCGGCCACGACGCTCGTCGTCATCACGCAGATGCAGCCGATCAAGATTTCGTTCTCGCTGCCGCAGGCGGACCTGCCGCGCATCAAGAGCCGCGCACAGGCACATGCCCTGACGGCCACGATCGCCAATCACGGCGGCAACGGCGCCAGGCTGGCGGTTCCCGTCGACTTCGTCGGCAATGCGGTGGATGACAAGACCGGGACGATCGAGCTTCGCGCGACGTTCCAGAACACGAATGGCGAGCTGGTCCCTGGCCAGCTGGTCGACGTCACCGTAACCCTGGATGCAATCAAGAACGCCAAGGTCGTGCCGCACGAGGCGATAAACCTGGGGCCGAACTCGCGCTATGTCTATGTGGTGCGCCACGGCAACGCCGAAATGGTGCCGGTGACGGTGCTGAATGACGACGGCACGACCGCAGCCATCGACGGCAACCTGAAGCCCGGCGAGCAGATCATCACCGATGGCCAGCTGCGCGTCATCCCCGGAAAGCCGGTCGAGATCAGCGGGCCGGCGCGCAAGCCGGCGTAGGGCCCGAAGCCATGAACCTCTCGGCAATCTTCATCCGGCGTCCGGTGATGACGACGCTGCTGATGGCGGCGCTGGTAATCTTCGGCCTGTTCGGTTACGCGACGCTGCCGGTCTCCGAGCTGCCGAACGTCGATTTCCCGACCATCGTGGTGACGGCCAACCTGCCGGGTGCCGACCCCACGACGATGGCGTCCGCAGTGGCGACTCCGCTGGAAAGCCAGTTCTCCAACATCGCCGGCATCGATTCGATGACGTCGAGCAGCACGCAGGGTTCGACGACCATCACGATCCAGTTCAACCTGGATCGCAACCTGGACGGCGCGGCCCTGGACGTGCAGTCGGCGATCTCCGCCGCGTCGCGCAAGTTGCCGCCGAACATGCCGAATCCGCCGACCATGCGCAAAGTGAATCCGGCGGACACGCCGATCATGTTCATGTCGCTGCGCTCCGACACGCTGCCGATGTCGAAGGTCGACGAATACGCAGAAACGCTGCTGGCCCGGCAGCTCTCGACCCTCAACGGCGTGGCGCAGGTCAACGTCTACGGCGCGCAGAAATTCGCGGTGCGCGTGCAAGCCGATCCCGCGGCGCTGGCAACGCGCCAGATCGGCATCGACCAGCTGGCGACAGCCATTGCCAACGCCAACGTCAACGTCGCCACCGGCACGCTGAACGGTCCCACGCGCGCCACGGTGATCCATGCCAACGGCCAGCTGATGAACGCGGCCGACTTCGCGCCGCAAATCGTGGCCTACCGCAACGGGGCGCCCGTGCGTTTCCAGGACGTCGCCAAGGTCATCGACAGCGTCGAGAACAACCGGGTCGCCAACTGGTGGATGGGCCACCGTGCGATCGGCATCTCGATCCAGCGCCAGCCCGGCTCCAACACGATCGAGCTGGTGGATTCGATCAACAAGGTCCTGCCGACCTTCCTGGCCCAGCTGCCGGCGTCGGTACACCTGGAAACGATCTATGACCGCAGCCAGACGATCCGTGCATCCATTTCCGACGTGCAGACCACGCTGCTGATCGCCGGCGCGCTGGTCGTGGGCGTGATCTTCGTCTTCCTGCGCCGGCTGACGGCGACATTCATCCCTTCCATCGCGCTTCCCATCGCGGTGATCGGCACGTTCGCAGGCATGGCCCTGTTCAACTACAACCTCGACAATCTCTCGCTGATGTCGCTGACGCTGTCGGTGGGGTTCGTCGTCGACGACGCGATCGTGATGCTCGAGAACATCATCCGTCACGTCGAGCAGGGCGAAAATGCGCGCGATGCCTCGTTCAAGGGATCGCGCGAGATCGCGTTCACCATCCTGTCGATGACGATCTCGCTGGCGGCGGTATTCATCCCGATCGTCTTCATGGGCGGCATCATCGGTCGGCTGCTGCACGAGTTCGCCGTCACCATCATCCTGGCCATCGCGTTCTCCGGCATCATTTCGGTGACCCTGACGCCGATGCTGTGTTCGCGCATCCTCAAGAGCGAGGAGGGCCAGGCGCACAACGCGTTCTACCGCTGGAGCGAGCGCACATTCGATCTCATGCATGCCCGTTACGAGCGGACGCTTCGGTGGAGCCTGAACCATCGCCCCGTCATTTTCTGCCTGTTCCTCGCCAGCCTCGTGGCCGCGGCGGGTCTGTTCTACATCCTGCCGCAGGACTTCCTGCCCGCCGACGACACGAGCGCGCTGCGCGCCCGGACCGAGGCCGCCAACGGCACCTCATTCGATCAGATGGCGCGCTACCAGCAGCAGGTGGCCGCGATCGTCAATGCGGATCCAAACGTGGCCGGCGCGATGTCGGTCGTCGGCGGCGGCCCGGGCGCGTCGGGGACGAGCACCGGCTTCATGTTCATTCACTTGAAGGAACCGTCGGACCGCGAGCTCAGCGCCGAACAGCTGGTCCATTCGCTGAACCGCAAGCTGTCCGCGATTCCGGGCATCGGCGTGTTCCTCCAGAACCCGCCCGTGTTCTCGATCGGCGGCAACGCCAGCAAGCTGACGTACCAGTACACGTTGCAGGATCTCGATCTGAACGAGCTCCAGGACGTGTCCAACCGGCTGATGGCGGCCATGCTGGCCGATCCGACGTTCGCCGGGCAGGTCACCAGCGACCTGAACCTATCGACCCCGGCTGTGAACGTGAACATCGACCGCGACAAGGCGGCGGCGCTGGGCATCACGGCCGCGCAGATCGAGAACGCGCTGGGCGCGGCCTATGGCGGCGAACAGGTATCGTCGATCTACGCACCGTCCGACCAGTACCAGGTGATCCTGGAGCTTCTGCCGCAGTACCAGCAGGATCCGAGCGCGCTTTCGCGGCTCTACGTGGCGGCCCACGACGGGACGCTGGTGCCGCTGAACGCACTCGCGCATATCAGCCCGAGCACGATGCCGCTCAGCATCAACCATCTCGGCCAGATCCCGGCGGTGACCATCTCGTTCAACCTGGCTCCGGGCAAGGCGCTGTCCGATGCGGTATCGGCAATCGACCGCATCTCGGCAAAGCAGGCGATCCCCGCGACGGTCCAGACCAGCTTCCAGGGCACCGCCCAGGCGTTCCAGAGCTCCATGGCGAACATGGGCCTGCTGCTGCTGATTGCGATCATCACGGTCTACATCATCCTCGGGATTCTCTATGAGAGCTTCATCCATCCGCTGACCATCCTGTCGGGCCTGCCTTCGGCGGCGGTCGGCGCCTTGCTGACGCTGTGGGTCACGGGCATTCCCTTAAGCCTCTACGCCTTTGTCGGCATGATGATGCTCATCGGCATCGTGAAGAAGAACGCGATCATGATGATCGACTTCGCGCTCAACCGGCAGCGCGAGGAAGGCGCGACGCCGGAGGTCGCGATCTTCGACGCCGCGATGATCCGCTTCCGCCCGATCATGATGACCACGATGGCAGCGATGATGGGCACGCTGCCGATCGCGATCGGGCTCGGTTCCGGCGCGGATTCCCGCAGGCCGCTCGGCCTTTGCGTGGCAGGCGGATTGCTGCTCTCGCAGCTGCTGACGCTCTACATCACGCCGGTGCTGTACATCTATCTGGACCGGCTGGGCGACCGGATCGGCCATTTCAGCTGGCGCAGTTTCCTCGGCCTGCGCCCCGCGCAGCGCCAGCCGGCGGAATAGGCGGCTAGGCGGCCGCCGGCACCCTCGCGGTGATGCGGTCGACCTCGGCGACCTCGGCCGCCGTGAGCTTCCACGACGCAGCCTTCGCGTTCTGCTCGATCTGTTCGGGCCGTGTGGCCCCGGCGATCACGCTGGGCAGCCAGGGGCGGGCCAGCAGCCAGGCAAAGGCGAGGTCCAGAATCGTGTGGCCGCGCGCCTTCGCGAAAGCGGTGAGAGCCTCGACGATCTTCCAGTTCTCTTCCGTCATGTAGGCCTCGCTGAAGCGGCCCATGCGGGCGAAGCGGGTGCCGGCGGGGATCTCCTTGCCCTTCTCGTACTTGCCGCTGAGGAGCCCGCTGGCGAGCGGGAAGTACGGCAGGACGCCCATGCCTTCCTTGACAACCTCCGGAACGAGCGCAGTTTCGATGCCGCGCACCAGAAGGCTGTACTGGTCCTGCGCCGTGACGTAGGCGGCGAGGTGGTTCTTCCGCGAAGCCGCATGCGCCGCCGCGAGCTGGTCTGCGGGCATGTTGGAACAGCCGATGGCACGGACCTTCCCCTGCTTCACGAGATCGTCGAGCGCCCCGAGCGTTTCCTCGATCGGCGTGTTGGGGTCCGGACGATGCTGCTGGTAGAGGTCGATATAGTCTGTCTTGAGGCGCTTCAGGCTGGCGTCGCAGGCTTCGCGGATATAGGCGGCCGAGGCGCCCTGCTTCTTTCCGGAATCATCCATCGGCATGGCGAACTTGGTGGCCAGCACGATGTCCTTGCGCCGGGCGCCGAGAATTTCACCGAGCTGTTCCTCCGAGCCGCCGCGGTTGCCGTAGACGTCGGCGGTGTCGAACAGGGTGATCCCCAGGTCGATGGCGCGATCGACGACCCGCTTCGAGGCGTCGACCTTCATCGCGCCGAAATTGTTGCAGCCGAGGCCGATCACCGAGACCGCGATTCCAGACTTTCCCAAAGTGCGCTTTTCCATGGCGTGCATTCCTCTGCTGTCCGGCGCGGGAGGCTATTGCATCCGGACCGGCTGCGGAACGGCGGCGTGACATTGGCGACGGAAGGAACCGCCTTCCGTCAATGCGTTGAATCTCAAGAGAAAACCCGGTGCAAAGAAAAAGGGCGCCGGAACCCGGCGCCCTTGCTCTTGTGCTTCTCGAGACGCCTACCAGGAAGCGCCCAGCGAGATACCGACGACCCGCGGGTCCTCGGAGAACACGTTGGTGAACAGCGCCGACGTCGGGTCGGTCAGATAGACGCCCGTCGGGTTGTGCTTGTCGAAGATGTTCGTGGCGAACACCCGCGCATACCACTTGTTGTCCGGCGCGTTCAGCTGGATCTGCGCGTTCAGCGTATCCCAGCCCGTGATGTAGTCGGAGCCCGGATCGTTGTTGACGCGCGCTTCCATGCTCGACTGCCAGTAGTAGTCGAGGCGCGGAACCAGCGTGTAGTCGCTGATGTGCATCGTGTACTGCGCACCGACGCCGACCTGGCCGTTCGGAACCTGCGGCAGCTTGTTGCCGTGTAGGTTGACCGGAATACCCGTGCCGTCGTGGATGGTGGCGTGGGTCGTCGGGTCAATTACAGGAGTACCAGTCTTCGGATTGATGGCCAGCGAGTATTGGAAACCGGAGTGTTCGAGGGCGTCTTCATACGTC
>Ga0335069_10017248_pt1 | contig 10064 bp, 7 predicted proteins | sample Lox_Sample_11_FD_206714 | JGI IMG/M metagenome (GOLD analysis project Ga0335069, IMG submission 206714) | Soil microbial communities from Loxahatchee National Wildlife Refuge, Florida, United States - Lox_Sample_1.1 | ecosystem: Environmental > Terrestrial > Soil > Wetlands | place: USA: Florida...
CGGAGTGACCCAGGGCGGGATCGACACGGCGGTAGTCTATGCGACGCGTGCGGCGATCGGCCTCTATGCGGCCGGAGTGCTGGCGTTCTTCGTCGCGGCGACACCGGGTTGGGCGCTCAATCGTGCCTGGACGTTCCGTGGCCGCGGCGGCGGGCCGGCGCACCGGCAGCTTGCAGCGTTCCTCACCGCGAACGCGCTCGGCTTCCTGCTCAACCGCGGCATCTACGCAACACTGGTGACGGTGAGCCCGTTCTGCGCCCGCAACCCGGTGGTCGCGATCGCGGCCGGCTCGGTCGCCGGGCTGCTGAACTTCGCCCTCTCGCGGCAGGTCGTGTTCCCGCGCACCACGGAGGGATCGGGCGAGGCCGGGCGCAGGCGAGCGGCCGCGCCGCCCTAGGCCCACCCCTCCGGCGCCGCGAACCCCCGCCACGAAGCCTCCAGCAGCCCCGCCACTGCGATCGTCGTCCGGTCGCCGTGCGGCGGCCCCACGATCTGCACGCCGACCGGCAGCCCGGCCCGCGTCTGGCCGATCGGCGCCACGCTCGCCGGCAGCAGGAAGGCGCCGGTGAGGCCCGGCCAGAACAGCTGCTCGCCGTAACCGATCTCCCGCCCGTCCACGGTCAGGCGCCGGTCCCATTGCGGCTCCTCCTGCATGTGCGGCAGTGCCGGCGTGGCGATGACGGGGCAGAGCAGCGCGTCCCACTCGCGGAAGAAGGCGCTCCAGACGCGGCGGATCTGGTAGCGGCGCTCGTTCAGATGCAGCCACTCGCGATGCGTCATGTCGGTCGCGCGCAGCATGATCGCGCCGGGGCCCATGTCGTCCGCGCGCAGCTTCGCCTTCGCCTCCCGCATCCTCTGCTGCTCCGGCTCGGGGCGCCGGCCGCTCCAGGCGGCGTCCAGCAGCTTGAGGTAGACGTGCCATGCTTCGGTCACGTCGAAATCGGGGCGGGCAACGCGGCTGACCTCGGCGCCCTCCGCCTGTAGGTGGTCGGCGACCGTCTCGATCAGCGCCACCGTCTCGGAATCCGTGGCATGGCCCGGCTCGTGCGACCAGACGGCGACGCGCAGTTCGCTGAGCCGCGTCGTGCGCGGTGGCGAAAGGGCTTCTCTCAGGTGGCTGACCAGCGGGTCGGGGCCGGCGATGGCATCCAGCGCGAGCGCAAGGTCGCGGGCGGAGCGGGCGAGCGGCCCGATCACCGCGATGTCGGTCGGCGCGGCGGTGGGCACGAGCGACTGGCCGCGCGCCGCACACAGGCCCCAGCTCGGCTTGTGGCCGAACAGGCCGCAGTAATGCGCCGGCACGCGGATGGAGCCGCCGATGTCGCTGCCGAGTTCGAGACCGTTCAATCCGGCCGCGCAGGCGGCGGCGCTGCCGCCGGAGGAACCGCCCGGCGTGTGCGCGAGGTTCCAGGGATTGCTGGTCGCGCCGTAGATCGGGTTGTAGCTCTGCCAGTCCGCGAGGCCGACCGGCACGTTGGTCTTGCCGAACACGACCGCGCCGGCCGCCTCCAGCCGCTCGACCGGCAGTGCGTCGGCCTCCGCGCGGTGCGTGCGCCGTTCCGCGAAACCCCAGGTGGTCGGGTGGCCGGCGAGGTCGAAGCTCTCCTTGACCGTCATCGGCACGCCGAACAGCGGGCCCGTCCCCTCCCGCCCTGCGTGGTCGAGGCGGCGCGCGCGGGCGCGGGCGCGCTCGAAGTCCCGGACGACGACGGCGTTGAGCTTGGCATCGAGCCGCTCGACGCGGGCGACGAAATGGTTGAGCAGTTCGAGGCAGCCGATCTCGCCCGCGCGGGTCAGTTGGGCAAGGCGCCAGGCGGGCAGGAAATCGAGATCCATCGCAGGCTCCGCAGACGGCCGGGGTGCAGTCCTCGCACCCCGCGCCGTTCGCGGCAAGCGGCGCGGCCGTCAGGGCCGGCGAGAGACGCGGAAGCGCGGCAGCGAGTAGCCGGCACGGGCCCGATTGATGCGGGCGATCAGTTCGGCCTCCGTCTCGGTCTTCAGGGACACGATGCCATTCGCGCGTCCCCAGGCGAGGACGTCCACAAGGGGCATGTCCACCACGTCGAGCGTGCGGGCGAGTTCGGCGGCGGCACGTTCGGCCATGCTCGGCAGGCCGTCGCGGCTCATCAGCAGGCTCGGCCGCGCCGTCTGCCTGGGGCCGGGCCAGCAGAGCCTGCGGGCAAGGTCGGTGATCGCCTGCGGATCCATTTCGGGTGGACCGGGCAGGCGGCGCAGCGCGACGATGATACCCTCCTCATCGACGCCCTTGCTCCACAGGCGCCGCGCGGCATCGATCCGCGACGGTGTCCAGAACGGGAGCGCCTCACGCTCCTCCCCCGCCGGCGCGGGCGCCGAACGGGCAAATACGTGCCGCGAGGCGAAGCTGGTTTCGCCTGGGGCATCGAAAGCGGGCATGTAGTTCATCGCAGTTGCTCCCACTCGGAACGGCCAGGAACCAATCCGACTCCCGTCCGGAATTTTTGCGGCAATGCCGCCGGAACGGCCAGTCCGGATGACCGGCGCGGGGAGGAGATCCAGTCCTCCGTCCGTTCACCCACAGTCAATCTACGGAGCTTCTGCGAACAGTGTGATAGGAAACCTTAACGGGTCACTTCCGACCGATCGTTCTTCGGCGATTGCACGACTCTTTCTTCGCGCGTTCTGGGAACGCCCGCGGGAAATGTCGGGGCGACGGCCCGGGGAATTTACGGCGGGATTGTCCGGGGCGTTTTCGCGGGGATTTGGCGGCGCCTCGGCGCCGGATTTCCTATTTTGTTCAGGTGGTCGAAAAGCGCTTCGTGCGCTCGGCCGGTAGCTCGGCCGCCGCCTCCACCGCCACCGGACGGAGTTCGTAGACGAGGCGGCAGGGTCCCACCTCTACTACCGCGCCCGCGGCGAGCCGCACGCTGCCGGCGATGCGGGTGCCGTCCACGCACGTGCCGTTGGTCGAGTTGAGGTCGGTCAGCACCGCCCCACCCTCGACCAGCGCGAGGCGGCAATGCTGGCGGGACACGTCCGCCGCCGGCAGCAAAACGTCGGCGGGCGGCAGGCGGCCGATGATCAACCCGGTGGCGGGGATCACCGTGCGCCGCGGTGGCGCACCGGGGATTTCCACCACCAGCTCGTGCGCCATCCGTTGCGAGGGCGCGCGGCGCATGGTGCGCAGCTCGTCATCCTCCTCCTCCACCGGCTGCGGCGGCGCGGCGGCGGGCGGCGGCGCGGCCTCGGCGGGTCCGGCGGCGGCAAGGTCGCGGGCGAGCGGCGGCAGCAGCGCGGCGATGGCGGAGAGCGCTGTCTCCAGCGCCAGGGCAGCGGTGTCGGCCAGCGCCACGCGCAGCGCCCGGCCCGGCTGGCGGGCGAGCAGGCCGGTCTCCATGAGGTAGCCGATATGGTCGCGCGTCGTCTGGAAGTTCTGGCCGGTGAGCGCGAGCAGCGCCGCCGCCATGCGGTCGGCCAGCAGCCCCTCGCCCCCATCCTGCAGCGGTGAGATGCCGGCCCGATGCTCCACGGCCATCTGCAACAGGGCGGCGTGCGAGGTGGCGTTGAGGTGGCGCATCGCCTCCGCCCGCCGCGCGGGCGAAAGACCGGCCGCGTCGAAAATCTGTTCGAGGGCGGCGCGCCACGCCTCGGCGATGCCATCGAGCGCGCGCAGCACGCGCGCCCGCCCCGCCCCGCCGAGCGCCGACGGCGGCGCGGCCGGGATCTCGGGATCGAGCGCGGCGGCGGTCGCCACGCACTGCTCGGCCACGTCCTGCAGGTAGCGGTCGGAGCGGTCGAGCAGGTCCTGCTCGGGAATCACCACGGTGCGGGTGGACAGCGCCTCGCCCGGCGGATCGAGGCGGCAGAGGCCAAGCCGCGCGATCTCCTGCAACCGCTCCTTCACCGTCGAATCGTCGAGCAGGAAAATCTGCCTCACGAGTCCGTGAAGTTCGCCGACCGTGGCGCCGGCGCGGCCGCGCGTGCCGAGATAATTGACGATCTGCGGCTGGGCGCGGCGATGCAGGCCGGGAAATGCATCGTGCCACAGGCGCTGCCGGGCGGCGAGCAGCGCGACGACCGCGCGTTGGAGCCTGCGCGTCGCTTCGTCCGCCCCCGGCCCCATCGGCACCATTGCCCCTCCAGCCTGCGCTCGCGCGCTCGTGCGCGCTCATGCACTTTTGGCCGCACAAGTGCGAAATGCAAGCCGCTCCTGCCGTCCCCAGGCGCGGCGCATTGACAGCGAGATGCTTGAGGATTGAAATATCTTCTCGCGATCAGCGGCCGGGCGGAGCACGACATGGCAGAGCGATCCTTCGCGCGCGAGGTGCAGGACCTGCGCCTCGGAGCTGGCGAGGAGTTCCGCGGCGAGGGCATCCTCGCCGTCACCAAGGCCCTGCTGCAGTCGGGCGTCGGCTACGTCGCCGGCTACCAGGGCGCGCCGATCTCGCATCTGATGGACGTGCTGTCCGACGCGCAGGACATCCTCGCCGATCTCGGCGTGCATTTCGAGGCCTCGGCGAGCGAGGCGGCGGCGGCATCGACGCTGGCCGCGTCGGTGATGTATCCGATCCGCGGCGCGGTGACATGGAAATCGACAGCCGGCACCAACGTCGCCTGCGATGCGCTGTCGAACCTTTCGTCCGGCGGCGTCACCGGCGGCGCGCTGATCGTGATCGGCGAGGACTACGGCGAAGGCTCCTCGATCATGCAGGAGCGCACGCATGCCTTCGCGATGAAGAGCCAGATGTGGCTGCTCGACCCGCGGCCCAACCTGCCCTCCATCGTGCGCGCGGTGGAGCAGGGATTCGAGCTCTCGGAAGCCTCCAACACGCCGGTGATGCTGGAAATGCGCATCCGCGCGTGCCACGTGCACGGCCGCTTCATCTGCAAGGACAACAAGCGGCCTGCGTTTCCGCTCGCCCGTGCGCTGAACGAGCCGCGGCGCGACACCAGCCGTATCGTGCTGCCGCCCGCGAGCTTCATGCACGAGCAGGAAAAGGTCGGAAAACGCTGGCCCGCGGCCGTCGCCTACATCCGCGCGCAGGGCATGAACGAAACCTTCGCGGGCGATGCCGAGGACATCGGCATCATCCTGCAGGGCGGCATGTACAACGGCGTGATGCGGGCGCTGGCGCTGTTCGGGCTTGCCGACGTGTGGGGCAGGACGCGCATTCCGCTGCATGTGCTGAATGTGACCTATCCGCTCGTCCATGACGACCTCGCCGCGTTCTGCCGCGGCAAGCGCGCGGTTCTCGTCGTCGAGGAAGGTCAGCCGGATTTCATCGAGCAGGCGCTCAACGCCATCCTGCGCCGCGCCGACGTGGCCACGAAGATCGCGGGCAAGGACGTGCTGCCGATGGGCGGCGAATACACGGCCCAGGTTCTCGTCGCCGGGCTGCGCCGTTTCCTCGAAGCTTATGCGCCCGCGCTGCTGCGCGAGGGGCGCACGCCGCCGGATGCGCGCGCGGTGCTGGAGGATTCCCGCGTCAAGGCGCTCGCGCAGACCGTGCCGCCGCGTCCGCCGAGTTTCTGCACCGGCTGCCCGGAACGGCCGATCTTCTCGGCGCTGACGATGGTGCAGAAGGAACTCGGCGAACACCACGTCGCCGCCGACATCGGCTGCCACCTCTTCTCGATCAATCCGCCGTTCAGCATCGGCACGACAACGATGGGCTACGGCCTCGGCGCCTCGTCGGCGGCCGCCTTGCAGGTCAAGGCGGAGAAGCGGCCGATCGCGGTGATGGGCGACGGCGGGTTTTGGCACAACGGGCTTGCGAGCGGCATCAGCAACGCCGTGTTCAACAAGCACGACGGGGTCGTACTGCTGGTGGACAACCACTACTCCGCGGCAACCGGCGGGCAGGACATCCCCTCCTCGCGCGCGAAGAATCCCTCGCGCAGCACGCAGCATCCGATCGAGAAGGCGATCCGCGGCGTCGGCGCGCGCTGGGTCAGACGCATCGATCGCACCTACTCGGTCGCCAGGATGCGCGACGCGCTGCGCGAGGCGCTGACGACGCGCGCGGAGGGACCGAAATTCGTCATTGCCTCGTCGGAGTGCATGCTGAACCGCCAGCGCCGCGAGCGGCCCGCGTTCAACGAAGCAGTGAAGCGCGGCGCGCGGCGCGTCAAGCCGCGCTTCGGCGTGGATGAGGATGTCTGCACGGGCGATCACGCCTGCATCCGCCTGTCCGGCTGCCCCTCCCTGTCCGTGAAGGATTCCGGCGATCCGCTGAAGCAGGATCCGGTGGCGACGATCGACAATTCCTGCGTCGGCTGCGGCAATTGCGGCGAAGTGGCGGACGCCGCCGTGCTCTGCCCGAGCTTCTGGCGTGCCGACGTGGTGTACAACCCGGGTCCGTGGGAACTCGCGATCGACCGCTGGCGCGACCGCATCATCGGCGCGCTCGCCCGCCGCCGCGACTCGAAGCGCCTGGAGTTGGCCTGACATGGACGGCAGCGACCACCCCGAGGGCGTCGAACGGCCGATCGGCGTCGCGATCCTCGCGATGGGCGGCCAGGGTGGCGGCGTGCTCGCCGACTGGATCGTGGCGCTCGCTGAAGGTGCGGGCTGGTACGCGCAATCGACCTCGGTGCCCGGCGTCGCGCAGCGCACCGGGGCGACGATCTACTATGTCGAGATGATCCGGCCTCGCGGCGGCGCTTTGCCGGTCCTGTCGCTGATGCCGGTGCCGGGCGACGTGGACGTGGTGATCGCGGCGGAACTGATGGAGGCGGGGCGCGCCATCCAGCGCGGGCTGGTCACGCCCGCGCGCACCGCGCTGATCGCCTCCACGCACCGCGCCTATGCGGTGACGGAGAAAGCGAAGCCAGGCGACGGCCGCGCCGATCCCGAGACCGTGCGCGCCGCCGCGCGCGCCGCCGCCGCGCGCTTCCTTGCCGCCGACATGCAGGCACTCGCCGAGCGCGCGGGCAGCGTGATCTCCGCAGCTTTGTTCGGCGCGCTCGCCGCCAGCGACGCCCTGCCCTTCCCGCGCAGCGCCTTCGAGGAGACGATCCGCGCCGCTGGCGTCGGCGTGGAAGGCAGCCTGCGCGCTTTCGCCGCCGGGTTCGACGCGGTGGCGGCGCCGGTCGCGGACGCGCCGAGGCCCGTCCCCGCGCCGCCCGCCACGCCGCGCGGCGGCACGCCGGCCGAACGGGCCGAACTGGACCGCGCGCTGAAGCGGCTGGAGGCGGATTTTCCCGCGCCCGCGCACGCCATGCTGCGCCACGGCCTCGCCCGCGTCATCGACTTCCAGGACGTGGCGTATGGTCACGAATACCTCGACCGCGTCGCGCAAATCGCCGCGCATGACGATGCGGCGCACGGGTTCGCGCTGACCACGGAGGCCGCGCGGCAGGTCGCCGTCGCGATGGCCTACGACGACGTGGTCCGCGTGGCCGACCTCAAGACGCGCGAGAGCCGCATTGCGCGCGTGCGCGGCGAGGTCGGCTTGCGCGAGGGACAGGTTCTCGACACGACCGAGTTCTTCCACCCGCGCCTTGAGGAAGTCTGCGCGACGCTGCCGGCGAAACTCGGCGAGCGCATCGAGGAGTCGCCCGCGCTCGCGCGCCTTGTCGGCCTCGCCTTCGCGCGCGGGCGGCGGGTGCGCACGCGCACGCTGTTCGGCTACACGACGCTCTACCTGATCGCGGGGATGAAGCGCTGGCGGCGCGGGTCGCTGCGGCACGCGCGCGAGCAGGCGCATCTCGCCGAGTGGCTTAGCCTCGCGGAGAAATGCGCGCGCGAGGATTACGCGCTCGCACTGGAAATCCTGCGCTGCCGGCGGCTGGTGAAGGGCTACAGCGACACGCATGCCCGCGGGCTCGGCAAGTTCGGCAAGGTGATCGGCGCGCTGCCGCATCTCGCCGGCCGCACCGACGCCGCCGACTGGGTACGCCGCTTGCGCGAGGCGGCACTGGCGGATGAGGATGGGAAGATGCTGGACGGCGCGCTGGCGACAGTCGCCACGCTCGCAGCCGTGCCGGCGCAACAAGGGGAACCCGTGACATGAGCCTGAGCAGTTTCGCCGCCGACCTTGCCACGGGGCGGGTGCGCGTCGTCGATCTCACGCAGACGCTTTCGCCCGAGTTCCCGACCATCCAGCTTCCGCCGCAGTTCGGCCAGTGCGCGCCGTTCCGCATGGAGGAGGTTTCGCGCTACGACGAGCGCGGCCCCGCCTGGTACTGGAACAACATCTCGATGAACGAGCACACCGGCACGCACTACGACGCGCCGGTCCACTGGGTGAGCGGCAAGGACTTCCCGAACAACACGACCGACACCATCCCGGCCGAGAAATTCATCGCGCCGGCCGTGGTGATCGACTGCTCGAAGGAGACGGCTGCGAACCCCGACTTCCTGCTGACGCGCGACGCGATCCTCGCCTGGGAAGGCCGGCATGACCGCATCCCCGACGGCGCATGGGTGCTGCTGCGCACCGACTGGTCGAAACGCTCGGGCGCGGACTACGCCAATGTCCGCGAGGACGGCGCGCACACGCCTGGGCCGGACGTGGAGGCGATCAGGTTCCTCGTCGAGGAGCGCGACGTGATGGGCTTCGGCACCGAGACGATCGGCACCGATGCCGGCCAGGCCTTCGCCTTCCAGCCGCCCTTCCCGGCGCATTTCTTCATGCATGGCAAGGGGCGCTACGGGCTGCAATGCCTGTGCAACCTCGACCAGTTGCCGCCCACCGGCGCGCTGATCGTGGCAGCCCCCCTGAAGATCAAGGGCGGCTCGGGCAGTCCCCTGCGCGTGCTGGCGCTGGTGGGGGCGTAGCGTCCCGCCTAGCGGCGCAGGATGAGGATGCGGCCGTCGTCCTCGCCGTCGAGATACGGGAATTCACGCACGAAGCGCCACGCGTAGCCCCACGCGGGCGCGAACGCCAACACCTCGACCGAGGCGGCGAGGCGGCGCGCCACGTCCAGCAGGTCGTCCGCGGCGATCACCCGCATCTCCAGCACCGTGCCCGGCCCGCCGTGGAAGATCGGGCGGCGGTCGATCAGCGTCTGGCCGCGCAGGTCGGTCCAGTGGACCGCGAAGCCCTCGGCCTCCCGCGCGATCGTGAAGCCGGTGACGCCGCCGTACCACTCGATCGTCGCCGGGATGCGGAAGGTGGGCGCGGACAGCACGAGCGCGCCGCCCGGTCGCAGCATTGCGAGCAGATTGGCGATGGTGACGGCGGGCGGGCGCAGTGTGTGCTCGATCACGTCGGAACAGACCACGAGGTCGCAGCCGCCGAACCGCGCCGCCGCCGCCGCGTCGCAGATGTCGAGCAAGGGGTCGCAGTGAAAGAAGGTGTTGGTGTAGTCGAACGCCTCCGCGAAGGCGGCGGCGCAGGCCGGGTGGTCGGAGATGCCGACCGCGCGGATCTCCCGGCGCGGCGGCAGCGTGCGCAGCGGGCGGAGCGGATCGGCTGCGACCGCGCGCAGCACACCGAGGATGACGCCGCGCAGCCGCGCGTTCACTCCGCAGCAGGGGCAGAGCGCCCGCTCGCGGTGCGCGTCGGCCGCCGCGACGCGCAGCGTCGTTCCGCAGAGAATGCAGGCACCGTCGTCGTGCATCGGGTTGCTCCGGCAGGTCGGAGGCGGTCGGGCCGGCGGCTACACGACGGCCTTGAGGAGCCCGGCCGGCACCGGGTCCTCCGTCGCCGGCACGGCCGACGCGAGGGAGAACGCGCCGGCAAGCGATCCGCGCAGCCGCATCCGGCCGCTGCCGGCAAGCGGGTCGATGCGCAGATGCAGCCGTTCTCCGGCCGACAGGTCGAACACGCGATCGAAACCGGCGACGCCGGAGGTGACGGCAATCTCCTCCATCCGGTCCACCGCGAACCCCTCGAGCGTCGCGGCCCAGAACACCTGCACAAGATTGATCTGCTCCATCGCGAAGGTCAGCCGCACGCGCACCCGCCCGCCCTGCCCTTCCAGCGGCGGCAGGTAAAGCTGGGGATCGTCGCTGTCGGCGGCCACCTCCAGCCACTCCTCGCGCGGCTCCGCCCGGCAGCGCACGGCAATCAACGGCAGCACGGCGAGTTGCAGCAGGCGGGTTGCCGGGCGCGCTTGCGCGGGCGGCACCGGCGCGG